>Ga0308160_10006397_pt1 | contig 12003 bp, 8 predicted proteins | sample PhyFR1_FD_201036 | JGI IMG/M metagenome (GOLD analysis project Ga0308160, IMG submission 201036) | Phyllosphere microbial communities from UC Gill Tract Community Farm, Albany, California, United States - DLSLF.R1 | ecosystem: Host-associated > Plants > Phyllosphere > Unclassified | place: USA... | reverse complement strand
CGCACGCGCGTGTCGTCGATCGACTGGATACGCGCCTTGGTAAAGGCGGAGTCGGTGCGGATGCCGGCTTGCCAGCCGGTGTAGGACACGGCGTCCTTGCCGATGGCCAGCAGCGCCATCGCCAGCAGGCCGACCGAGACCTGCTCGCCGGTCGAGGCGATCATGTCCAGCTCGCGCGGATCCGGCTGCGCCATGATTTCCTTTGCCAGGCCGATCAGGCGATTGGTTTCGCCCGACATCGCCGAAGGCACCACGACGATTCGGTGTCCGGCGTCGTGCCATTTGGCGACGCGGGCAGCAACGTTCTTGATGCGGTCCGTCGAGCCCATCGACGTACCACCGTATTTGTGGACAATTAATGCCATAACAGGAAGCTTCCCAGCATGTAGAGGTGAAAAGGGGATACCTACTCTAGCATGTTGCACTGCAAGATCGCAATGAGGGGAAGTCCGAAAAGCTATATGAAAAGAAAATAAAGTAATACGCTTTTCGAATAGAAACTATTCCGGCTAGCTTCGTTCCCAGCGCAAGGCGACCGTCTCGGCGGCCTCGCCGGCAAAGTGATGGCAATCCATACCCAGCCCCGCGGCGAACAGCAGGTCGCGTCCGCTGCTCACGATCGGCAGGCGGGTGCGTTCCCAGGCGGGAATGTCGAAGGCCTGGTAATGCGCTTTCAGCGGTCGGGTCGGCCGGTTCGCGGCCAGCTTGAGGCGTTCGCCGCCCTTGCGGAAGTCGATGACCAGCTCCTGCCGGCGCAGCCAGCCCGGGTCGAAACCGATGCCCGGCGCGCCTGCCTCGAAGTGCAGCACGCCGCCGTAATCCGGAAACGCGATGCTGCCCTCCCCTTGCCAGCGGAAGGATTGCCCTTCCTTCTCGAGCACGCCTTCGTCGTCGGGGTCGCGCATGCCCGCCAGGTCAGCCAGCTTCGGCGTGACATGGAGCCGGTCGCGGTGGCGCCGCAGGTGGCAGGCCGGATGCGTCACCAGCAGCTGGGCATCGTGGCGCGCCTCGATCAGCTGCGCGACCAGTTCCGTCAGCCAGGCGGTCGAGGGCATGGCCAGGTTTTGTTGGGCAAACCAGTAACGCAGCAGGTTGTAGACGCGGTCCAGGCTCATTGTCCGCAGGCGGGCCACGTCGATCGCGCCGTCGACGAGCGACGCGGCGAGATCCTGTGCCGCCAGTTCCGTCAGGAGGCGCTGGGCCGACTGGGCGTGCGCGGCGCTGCGCGCAAAGCGTGCCTGGAAGCCGGGAAAGGCTTGCGCCAGCGCCGGCATTACCTGGTGGCGCAGCGCATTGCGGGCGTAGCGCGGATCCAGGTTCGACTCGTCCTCGACCCAGTCCAATCCTTCATCGCGCGCATAGGCCTCGAGCTCGAGACGCGACAGCGGCAATAAAGGCCGCGCCATCACGAGATCCGGATTGCCCAGCAGTTCGGGCGCGCTGTTGGCCGCATCCATCCCGGACAGCCCGGCCGGGCCCGAGCCGCGCAGCAGTTGCAGCAGCACGGTTTCGGCCTGGTCGTCGAGGTGGTGAGCAGTCAGCAGCAAGGTGGCGCCGTGCTCGCGGCACATGGCGCCGAGGGCGCGGTAGCGCAGCTTGCGCGCCGCCGCCTCGGTACCGGTCCCAAGATCATCGACGGCCACCTGGCGCACGTCGAAACCCAGGCCGCGCGCATTTGCGCTTGCCGCGACGTGGTTTTGCCAGGCGTCGGCATGCGGGCTGAGCCCATGGTGTACGTGAAAAACGAATAGCGGCAGCGATTGCGCCTGGCACCAGCTGGCGGCCAATTGCAGCAAGGCCATCGAGTCGAGGCCGCCGCTGCAGGCGATTGCTACTGAAGAGGGGGAAAACTGCTCGCGCAACGCGGCCAGCGCGCGCGCGAAAGTTGCCGGGACGGACCCGGCTGCTGGACTGCTCACTGAATCAGACTCACTCGTCGCTTGGCGTGGTTTCCTTGAACTTACCGTAAGCCATCAGTTTCTGGTGACGGGCTTCCAGCAGGTCCTTGGTCTTCATGCCCTGGAACTGGCGCAGGGTGTCGGCCAGCGCGCGCTTGAGCATCTGCGCCATGCCTTTCGGGTCACGGTGGGCGCCGCCCAGCGGTTCGGTGACGATCTTGTCGATCACGCCCATGGCTTTCAGGCGGTGCGCGGTCAGGCCCAGGGCGTCGGCGGCATCGGCCGCGCGTTCCGAGGTCTTCCACAGGATCGAAGCGCAGCCTTCCGGCGAGATGACCGAATAGGTCGAGTATTGCAGCATCAGCACGGCGTCGCCGACGGCAATGGCGAGTGCGCCGCCGGAACCGCCTTCACCGATGATGGTGGCGATCAGCGGCACTTTCAGTTCGGCCATGACGTACAGGTTGTGGCCGATCGCTTCCGACTGGCCGCGCTCTTCAGCGTCGATACCCGGGAAGGCGCCCGGGGTGTCGACGAAGGTGAAGATCGGCAGGTTGAATTTCTCGGCAACCTTCATCAGGCGCATCGCCTTGCGATAGCCTTCCGGTTTCGGCATGCCGAAATTGCGCATCGCGCGCTCTTTGGTGTCGCGGCCCTTCTGGTGGCCGATTACCATGCAGGCCTGGCCGTTGAAGCGCGCAAGGCCGCCGACGATCGACTGGTCGTCCGCGAAGCTACGGTCGCCGTGCAGTTCGTGGAAGTCGGTGAAGATCGCGTTCACGTAGTCCATGGTATAGGGACGCTGTGGATGACGGGCGATCTGCGAGACTTGCCACGGAGTCAGCTTGGCGTAGATATCCTTGGTCAGCTGCTGGCTCTTCTTGTCGAGGCGGTCGATCTCTTCCGAGATGTCGACGGCGGAATCGTCCTGGACGAAACGCAGCTCTTCGATCTTCGAATCGAGCTCGGCAATAGGCTGCTCGAAGCTGAGGAAAGTTGTTTTAGTCATTGTACCTCCGGGGGTTGTTCTGTGGCCGCGGCGCGCTGGGGCCGCACGGCGATGCTGCAATTTGGCGCTATTCTACCGTACCGGAAGCCGCTGCGGAGGCCAAACCTGAGGCTGCGCCGGGATCGAGGCTGCGCCACAGATACCAGGTGGCGACCGTGCGCCAGGGCTCCCAGTTGGCGGCGACTTCGCGCGCATCGCTGCGCGATACCGGTTCGCCGGAGAAATAGTTTTGGCTGATGCCCTGGATCAGGCCGGCGTCGTCGAGCGGCAGGACGTTCGGACGCAGCAGGTTAAAGATCAGGAACATTTCGGCGGTCCAGCGGGTGATGCCGCGGATCTGCACGAGTTCGGCGATCACCGCCTCGTCGTCCATTTCGGACCACAAATTGGTGTGCACGCGCTTGGCCTTGAAGTGATCGGCCAGGTCGAGGATGTATTCGGTCTTGCGCTTGGATAAACCGCAGGCGGACAGCTGTTCGGCGCCGAGCTTGATGATCTGGCTCGGGGTCAGCTTCGGGCAGCAGGCGTTCAGCCTGGCCCAGGCGGCGTCGGCCGCCTTCGGCGTGACCTGCTGGCCGACGATCGAACGGGCCAGCGTCGTGAACGGATCCGGGTGCCCTTTCAGGTGCATGTCGCCGAACTGCGGGATGAGGCGCTTCATGATGCGGTCGCGCCGCATCAGCTCTTCCTTCGCTTCGGCCCAGTATGCGGGCACTTCGAATTCCGGCACGCTTGCGCCGCCGTTGTCCTTTTCCGCTGCCATCATGCGCGACGCCAGTTCGTCGTCCCGTCCGGCTTGTCTTCCAGGATGATGCCGGCGGCCAGCAGCTCGGCGCGGATGCCGTCGGCTTCGGCGAAGTTGCGCGCCTTCTTGGCGGCGGCGCGGGCGGCGATCAGGTCGGCGATCTCGGCTTCGCCCAGGCCGCCCTGGCTGCTGCCGCCACGCAGGAATTCCTGCGGTGCGCGCTCGAGCAGGCCCAGCACGCCGGCCAGGGCTTTCAATTGGCGCGCCGCCTGCAGCGACTTGGTACGGTTGACTTCGCTCGCCAGGTCGAACAGCTCGGCCACGGCCAGCGGCGTATTGAAATCGTCGTCCATCGCTTCGCGGAAGCGCTGCGCGTGGGCCTCATTCCAGTCGACGGCCGGCGTCTCGCTACCGAGGTCGACGTCGCTGAGGGCCGTGTACAGGCGCGTCAGCGCGCCCTTGGCGTCGTCGATATGGGCGTCGGAATAGTTCAGCGGGCTGCGGTAGTGGGTGCGGGCGATGAAGAAGCGCACGACTTCGGCGTCGTACTTCTTGAGCACCTCGCGGATCGTGAAAAAGTTGCCCAGGGACTTGGACATCTTCTCGTTATCGACGCGCACGAACCCGTTGTGGATCCAGTAGTTGACCATCGGGCCGCCGAAAGCGCCCTCGCTCTGGGCGATCTCGTTCTCGTGGTGCGGGAACTGCAGGTCCTGGCCGCCCCCGTGGATGTCGAAGTGTTCGCCCAGCAGCGCGCAGCTCATGGCCGAGCACTCGATGTGCCAGCCCGGGCGGCCGCGGCCCCATTTCGAATCCCACTTGGCTTCGTCCGGCTCGGACTCCTTGGCCGCTTTCCACAGCACGAAGTCGAGCGGATCGTGCTTGCCGGTATTGACGTCGACGCGCTCGCCGGCGCGCAGGTCGTCCAGCGACTTGCCGGAGAGCTTGCCGTAGCCTTCGAACTTGCGGACGGCAAAGTTGACGTCGCCGTCTTCGCTGCGGTAGGCCAGTCCCTTTTCCTCGAGCATGCCGATGATCGAGAGCATGCCCGGCACGTGCTCGGTGGCGCGCGGCACGAAGTTGGGCGGCAGGATGCCGAGCGCGGCCGTGTCCTCGTCCATGTACTGGGTGAATCGGTTCACCAGCGAGGACATGGTCTCGCCATTCTCGGCGGCGCGCTTGATGATCTTGTCTTCGATGTCCGTGATGTTACGCACGTACTTGACTTCGTAACCCGATTCCATGAGCCAGCGATAGATGAGGTCGAAGGCCATCATCATGCGCGCGTGGCCGACGTGGCAGTAGTCGTAGACGGTCATGCCGCAGACGTACATGCCGACCTTGCCGGCCTCCTTGGGAACGAATACCTGTTTTTCGCGCGCCAGCGTGTTGTAGATCTTTAATTGGCTCATGGGTGACGATGTTTCGAGAGGGGATCGGAAGTCCGGAACAATACGAATCCCGGACACGTTCGCCTTATGAAAAGCGCGCGTCGGGACTCAAGCCTTGCATCGGAACCGTCAGCCCTCTTTGTTGTTCTTGGATACCACTACTTTTGATAGAATGGGACGTTCTGCGCAAAGTATAGCATTGATAAAATCCCGACTGGCCGCATATGGCTCAGGTTTATTTTTCTGCAAAAGACTTGACAGGGCTTTGCGCCACGTCCACCGAGGAGACGCTCCATGCACGCACAAAAACAATCCCGCCGCGCTCTGTTTGCCCGCCTGGCCGGCGCCGCGGCTGCGCTGGCCCTGTTCTCTACCGGCGGCCACGCTTACGCTGCCGACAACCCGCAGGTCGCGCTCAAGACCACCATGGGCGAGATCGTCGTCGAACTCGACGCCGAGCACGCACCCAGGAGCACGGCCAATTTCCTGCAGTACGTAAAGTCCGGCTTTTATAAAGGCACGGTCTTCCATCGGGTGATCGACGGCTTCATGATCCAGGCCGGCGGCTACACCGAGAAACTGATCGACAAGCCGGGCGTGCGCAAGCCGATCCCGAGCGAATCGAAGAACGGCCTCTCGAACAAGCCCTACACGCTGGCCATGGCGCGCACGAGCGACCCGAACTCCGCCACCTCGCAGTTCTTCATCAACGTCAACGACAATGCCGGCCTCGACTATCCGGGCCAGGACGGCACCGGCTACACCGTGTTCGGGCGCGTCGTGCAGGGCCAGGAAACGGTCGACAAGATCAAGGGCGTGATGGTCGACGACATGCGCGGCATGCAGAACGTGCCGGTGACGCCGGTCGTGATCCAGTCGGCGACCGTCCTCACCGGCGAGAAGCTGATTAAATAAGTAGTAAAATATCGGTCTTGCATTCTTTTTCAACAAATAGAACAGGATTACCCATGACCTCCGTACTGCTGACCACCAACAAGGGCAACATCACCATCGAACTCGACGCCGAGAAAGCGCCGAAGACCGTGGCCAACTTCCTGGACTACGTGAACAAGGGTCACTTCACCAACACGATCTTCCACCGCGTGATCAAGGACTTCATGATCCAGGGTGGCGGTTTCGAGCCTGGCATGAAACAGAAAGCCACCGACGCGACCGTCGAGAACGAAGGCAAGAACGGCCTGAAGAACGACAAGTACACGATCGCCATGGCCCGCACCTCGGCGCCGCACTCGGCATCGGCCCAGTTCTTCATCAACACCAAGAACAACGACTTCCTGAACTACCCGGGCCAGGACGGCTGGGGCTATGCCGTGTTCGGCAAGGTCACCTCGGGCACCGAGATCGTCGATGAAATCAACGGCGTCAAGACTTCGCGTTCGGGCATGCACGCCGACGTGCCGGTCGAGCCGATCATCATCGAAAAAGCCGAAGTAATTTAAGTAATAGCAGCAAGTTTTCTCTGATCCTCGCGCGGGAGCCCGTTTGTCCATGTCCACTCCCGCGCGCACGGCCGCGCTTTTCATTTCCGACCTGCACCTGCAGGAATCCCATCCGCAGACGGCCGAGGCCTTCTTTCGTTTCCTCGACGAACACGCGGCGCATGCGCGGCAACTCTATCTCCTTGGCGACATTTTCGAATACTGGGCCGGCGACGACGATCTCGATACGCCTTTCCATGCACGCGTGATCGCGGCTCTGCGTGGATTGCGTGACGCCGGTGTGGAAGTATTCTGGATGGCCGGCAACCGCGATTTCCTCGTCGGCAGCGGCTTTGCCGAAGCGGCAGGCCTGCGCCTGCTGGACGAACCGCACGTGGCCGAGATCGACGGCCAACGCATTGCCCTTGTGCACGGCGACGCCGAGTGCACGCTCGATACGAAGTACATGGAATTTCGCGCGATGGTGCGCGATACGGCGTGGCAGCAGCAGTTCCTGGCCATGCCGCTGGCGCAGCGCAAGGCCATCATCGCCGGCTTGCGCGAAGGCAGCCGCGAAGCGCACACGACCAAGTCCTACGAAACGATGGACGTCGCTCTTGACGCCATCGAGGCCGTCTTCGCAGCCACGGGCGCCGAGGTGCTGATCCACGGCCATACCCACCGCCCTGCCCTGCACCTGCATGGCGGCAAGCGCCGCTATGTCCTGCCCGATTGGGAACTGGATGCCCAGCCGCCGCGCGGCGGCTGGATCGCGGTCGACGACCATGGCGCCATCACGCGCCATGGTCTCGACGGCTTGCCCGTCGATCCTGCCTGATTACAGGTTCGACTGCAACAGCGCGTAGCGCGTCATGCCGTACAGCTTGCCGCCCAGAACCGTGACGGCGCCGATGTCGGCATTGCCCCAGCCATAGCTTGGCGTGGACACGACACCTGCCGGGCTGATCTTGCGCACGCTGCCCTGGCCGCTCAGGTACAGGTTGCCGCCCTCGTCGATCGTCATGTGATCGATCTCGTAGAAGCCGAGCGTCGCGGTGCCGACCGGGCCATCGACGCTGCCGGTTTCATTGAACGGCGTGCCGGCGAACACGGTCAGCTGACCCGCGGCCGACAGCTTGTAGACCGCGGCCGTGGCGGTGTCGGCAATGTAGATATTGCCGGCGGCATCGATCGCGACCGATTGCGGGGTGAACTTCGCATCGGTGCGGCCGGTCAGGCTCTGGACCTGCGCCAGGGTGACCAGCGGCGTTGCGACACCTTCCGGGGTCACGCGCATCACCTGCATCGATTCGGTGCCGGTCACGATCACCGCGTTACCGTTCGCATCGACCGCCAGGTTGACCGCCTTGATGTCCTTGTTCGGCGTGCTGACGTTGCCGTTCACGATACGGCGCAGGCCGGTCGTCTGGGCGATCCACAGGCTGCCGTCCTTGCCGGCCGCGATACGTTGCGGGAAGTTGAAGCGGGCCGATGCCAGCGGGCCGTCGACCAGGCCCGGCGTATTGACCGCGCCGCCGATCGTCGTCACGAAGCCGGCAGGCGTGGTCTTGCGCACGACGTGGGTGGACGGGTCGACCATGTACAGGTTGCCGTCGGTGCTGGCCGCCATCGCGCTGAAGGAACCAAAGCGCGCAGCGATGCCCGGACCGTCGACCGTGCCGCGCAGCGCCGGGGTACCGGAGACGGTCGTCACGGCGCCGCTCAGGCTGACCTTGCGCAGGATTTCCTGGCCGCTGTCGACGACGATCAGGTTGTTGTTCTTGGCATCGTAGGTAATCGACAGGAGCGCGCCGAAACTCGCAGCCGTACCCTGGCCGTCGGCGTAGCCGCGCTTGTTGTTGTCGCCGGCGAGCGTGGTCACGACGCCGGCCGGCGTCACCTTGCGCACCTTCGCCAGGTCGGTCACGTAGATATCGCCGTTCGGCAGGACGGTCATGCCGGTGATGGCCATGAAGCGCGCCGCCGCGCCGGTGCCGTCTTCCGACGTGGTGCCGAGCAGCTTGCCGGCGACCAGCGCGAGCGAACCATTGGCATCTTTCCAGATGCGGTTGTTGGTATCGGAGAAGTACAGGGTGCCGTCCTGCGCACGCGCGATGCGCTGCAGGCTGATCGTCGCGCTCGGATCCGGCTGGTTGTACTCCTGGGTGGTGACCACGCCGGCCGCGCTCACGCGGCGGATCGCCGGCTTGGCGCCGTTGGTATCGATCACGATCACGCCGCCCGCGTTGTCGGACACCATCGAACCCGGACGCTCGAAGCGTGCCGCGCCGGCGGTGCCGTCGGCGCGGACCGAGGCCGCCGTAATGTTCTTGCAGACGTTGGAACCGGCGCCGGCCAGGGTCGAGACGGTACCGTCGCCGCTGACCTTGCGGATTTCGCCGTTGCAGCCGTCCGACACGAACAGGTTGCCCTGGGCATCGAAGACCAGCCCGCCCGCGCCGCCGAGCCAGAACTGCGCCGTCTCGGCCGCGCCGTCGGCCATGCCCGGACGTCCGGTCTTGCCGGCGAAAGCGCTCACCGCGCCTGCTTCATTGACCTTGAAGATGGTGTGCGGACCGGCGTCGGCGACGTACAGATTACCGGCGTTATCGGCGGCGACCGCCAGCGGCTCCTTCAGTGCGGTGGACAGGCCGGCCACCTGGCCTGCAACCTGGTTGGCCAGCACCGGCGCGCACGCCACGACGGCGGCATTGGTGTTGGCGCTGATCGTGCCCGAACCGCCGCTGACCTGGCAGGTATAGCCCTCGGGCGGCGTCGCTTCGAGGTTGTAGGAGGCGCCCGCGTTGAGCTTGGTGTCGAGGGTGAAGGCGCCGTTCGCGGTCACCAGCTTGCGCTCGCTGCCGTTGATGACGGTGACCGGCACGCCCGGCGCCAGGCCGTAGACGGTGCCGCCCAGCGTGTACTGGCTCGTGGTCGGCGTCGTCGGCGTCGTACCGCCGCCGCTGCCACCACCGCCGCTGTCACCGCCGCCGCCACCGCCACCGCCACCGCCACCGCAACCGGCCAGCAACACCAGCAGCGCCGTAGCAACTGCGTATTCAAAACGTTTGAGTTTCACTTTTTTCTCCTTGAGCACTGACTAGCTGGCGCACCCTGCGCCGTTCACCTATCGACACGCCTTGTAACGATACAAAAATTACAAGAAAATTTGATAATTGATTTTTGCACACTTTTTTTAAAAGTGTCGCTCAATAGAAATTTCCTCGTGGCGAAAAAGCGGACCAGAACGATTTCCGGCCGGAAGCCTATGCAGCCTGCATTTACTGCGATCCGGACCCAGGAATCGGTTCCCGGGAACCTCTTGGGTGAACGGCGGCGAACCGCGTTGCGGGAGAGAGTGAAACAGAGGGGCAGAATGCCGTGCGGCACCCTGCCCTATCGGAAGCCCTGCTTACGGAAGCCAGGTTTGCAGCAGCGCGTAAGGCGTCATTCCGTACAGCTTGCCTTTAGCGTAGGCAAGGGCGCCGATGTAGGCCTGACCCCAGCCGAACGCAGGCGTGGAAACGACACCTGCCGGACTGATCACACGCACGCCGCCCTGGCCGCTGAGGTAGAGATTGCCTGCGTCGTCGATCGTCAGGTAATCGACGTCGTAGAAACCCAGAGTGGCCGTGCCGGCTGGTCCGTCCAGATCGCCGGTTTCCTTGAGCGGCGTGCCGGCAAAGACGCTCAGTTGACCCGACGTGCTCAGCTTGTAGACGGCCACGGTCCCGGTATCGGCGGCATAGATGTTGCCGGCCGCATCGACCGCGACGGATTGCGGCCCGAACCAGTTGTTCTGGTCGCCCGTCAGCTTCATGACGTCTTCCTTTGAAATCAGGACTGTCTTCTGCCCGGACGGCGTGATCCGCACGACCTGATAAGAACGCATGCCTGTGACGACAATCGCATTGCCTTCGGCATCGATCGTCAGGCTGACGCCCTGCAGTACCGGGTCGACCGTCGACACGCTGCCATTCACGATCCGGCGCAGGCCGGTTTCCTGCAACACCCACAGGCTTCCGTCGCGGCTTGCCGCCACGGCGCGCGGGGAGGCAAGAGTGGCCGTTGCCAGCGGACCGTCGACGCGGCCGGAGGTGCCCGCCTGCCCCGCGATCGTCGACACGCTGCCGTCCGGGGTTGCCTTGCGCACGACATGTGTGCTGCTGTCGGTAAAATACAGGTTGCCCTCGCGGTCCGCGGCCAGCGACGCGATCGAATTGATACGCGCCGCACTGCCGGCGCCATCGCGGTTGCTGCGCACAGGCGGCGTTGCGGCGATGGTCGTTACCTTGCCGTCGTAACTCACGCGGCGCAGGATTCCCTGTTCCGTGTCGAGCACGACGAGTCCGTTGGTTTCGAGTGCGAGCCTGCCGGCCACGCGGAAGCGGGCCGCCGGTCCCTGGCCATCGACGGTGCCGCGCTGCTCGACATCACCGGCGAGCGTCGTGACCTGCCCGTCCGGCGTGACCTTGCGCACCGCATACAGGTCGGCCACGTACAGGTCCCCGCCTGGTGCCGCCACCATGTCGGAGATGAGCGCGAAACGCGCCGCAGCGCCGGTACCGTCGATCGCGCCGCCGCCCAGCTGCCCTCCGGCAAGCAACACGAGCTTGCCGTCGACATCTTTCCAGATCCGGTTCCAGTAATCGGCGAAATACAGCGTGCCGTCCGCACCCCGGGCGATGGCGATGAAACTCAGGTTCTCGATGCGGCCAGGCTCGAGCATCACCGGCGGATAACGCATGCTTGTCACGTCGCCGCTCGCGCTGATCCTGCGCACCACGCCACCGTTGGCCAGTTCGATCATCACCGCGCCGCCGGCGCCGTCGCTCACCATCTGGCCCGGCACGTCGAATACCGCGGCCGTGCCGGATCCGTCGACGAAACCCGGCTGCTCTTCAGGAGGAATGTTCGTGCAGGGGAACAGCCGCCCCGCAAGTGTCGATACCGTACCTGCCGACGTCACCTTGCGCACGAGGCCGTTGCACACGTCGGCCACGATCAGGTTGCCCTCGGCGTCGGCGACGATATCGGTGTCCGCACGCAGGCGGAAGCGTGCGGCCGCGCCGGGACCGTCGACATAGCCCGGCCGCGCTGCCCCGCCGGCAACGACAGACCATGTTCCCGATGGCGACAGTTTCATCAATGCGTCGTTGCCCGCGTCGGCAACGTACAGGTTGCCACTCCCGTCGCTGGCGACGGCGACCGGTTGCTGCAGGATCCTGACGATACCGGCCAACACCACCGGCGCGCAGGCAATGACCGTCTTGCTCGCGTCGCTGGCGGCGACCGTGCCGCTGGCATCGCTCGGCTTGCAGGTGTAGCCCTCCGGTGCGGTGGCGGCGATGCTGAAGCTCGTTCCGGTGGTCTGTTTGCTGGAAAAGACAAACGGTCCATTCGTCACCGACATGGTCTCGCTTCCATTCGTCACTTTTACCGTGGCCCCCGGTGCCAGCCCACTCACGGTGCCGCCGACGGCGAACTGCGCTGCCGGAGCTGTGGCCGGCGGCGCTGAGCT
>Ga0308160_10006396_pt1 | contig 12005 bp, 11 predicted proteins | sample PhyFR1_FD_201036 | JGI IMG/M metagenome (GOLD analysis project Ga0308160, IMG submission 201036) | Phyllosphere microbial communities from UC Gill Tract Community Farm, Albany, California, United States - DLSLF.R1 | ecosystem: Host-associated > Plants > Phyllosphere > Unclassified | place: USA... | reverse complement strand
GGTCTGAGCTGACAGTGTGGAAATCTCGATCAAAAGCTCACCAGAAATATTCCAGTTCAACCGGCACTCCCCGCCGGCAACCGCTCATCTCGACAACAATCAATAATGTGGTCACGTCTCTATTCTGTACATCCGCAATGACAACGAGATCTTCCTTGAACCCGTCATATACTCATCTCAACCCGGCGGTCCCGCCGGCTCATTTGCGTCGGATGATCGTCTCGACGCTACATAGAAAGGGCGCGGAAGGCGCCGAAGCAGGCGTCATAGCCGAAATGGAACGGTTACTCGAGAGACGTAAGTTAGACAGCCGAGGTGATCTTCTGGCGCAGTCATAGTGTCTCTGCCAGTCAGCGCTGTGAGAACAGTCTCGCATCGGAGTACGAGGACGTGGGACCGCGGGGTTGCAGAGTCGATATGACCCGTTGCAGACGTAATTGACCATAGATGTGCAACACCTCTTCGAAACGGCTAGAGATTATGCGGCGCTGGCGAATCGCGCTACGCCAAACCATCACGACCTTCTACTAGCACAGGACGAGACGTCGCATGCGACTGGGTCATTACGGCGGGAATCGAAGCGGAGACGGAAAGGTGAGTTGCGTTCTTCAACAAAGGCGGGAGAGTTCTGGTCTATCCGGATGGGCCTGTACCAAGCTTCTTGAGTCTGGTCGGACTTGCGCGTAGCTGCACTGGCATCTCTCGGTACCTTGCGCATCTTACGTCGTCAGAGTCCAGAGCAAGGAGGATATGAGCAGGAAGGAAGGCGAATGTGATCGAGAAGAGACACGAAGGAGCTCGAAAGACAGAGCCAGGAAACCAACTGCCCAGGAGCCTGCTTATACAAGGAATCAAGCTTGAAACTCAGGCATCTCCCGCCGAATCAACTTTTCCGGATACTCTCACTTCGCTCGCGGAAACAATTCGCGAATGGCCGAGCACACCTATGAGCGAAGACGAGGCGGTGCTCGAAGGGGGTGGGCGGCTTGATCATGCTTTTGAAGGTGCACCGGAATTACCTCCAAAATGGACCTATCCGCCTCCGCCGCACGTGAGTTGGTGTGCTGCTTGTGCAAGGAGCTCTTCTGGGTCGTCGCGGCGTAGGTCGTGGTGGACGTCAAACTGCCCGGTCCAGGAGGCGAACGATGAGGGCGGCCGAGGCAGACTCAACGTAGCGAAAGCAAGTTGCCCGGGCGCAGCAGAATATATGAATACCAGGGCAAAATGGAACGCGCTGACAGCAGCCCGTCGACCCACCTGCCCCTGCCAAAGTCACCTCCGCCGCCCTCAACTTCGTCAAAGCCACAGTGGCCGATGCGGATGTCGATCCGGAGCTGGGTGTAGTGCATTACAGAGCGACGAAACGGGCTCGATAGCGCGAGACTACACAGTGCCGGTCAAGAAGGTCTCCAGGGTGGCAGTACATGCATCTACTGCGCTAGACCGTCGTCTCTGTGTCATGATTATTATCGTTATGTACAGCTTCCTTCGCCTTTGTCGCACCATCGCCGTCCTCGCTTCCAGTCCCGCGGAAAGCACCATCACTCGTCGTCGTTCTCATCGCTTGATCCCGCAAACTCATCTTCCACCGCTTTCCGCCTACCGTCAGCTTGGCGACTACCGGGAGGGCTTCAGGAAGCTGACCTCTTCTGGTTCGGCTGCAGTGCACTGGCGTTCGCCGGAGCCTTCTTCTGCGGACTCTGCGGTACTTCCGTCAGCTCAATGATCCATGGCAAGCAGCTCACACTTTTTCTTATCGGACGGAGCAGTCCGTGCAGCCGAGGCTTTTGCGCTTTGCAGCCTTGCATTGAGGTGAGCGATCTCTGCCTGTGGTCAGCTTCGCGGCGCGGTATATGGTGCGTCCGTCTGGGTCAGGCGGTATAGCTTTGGAAGGGGGCGGAGCCGCCCGGGAATGATACGTCGAGGGCTTTATCATCTCAGGAAGATCCAAGGTGGATACCATCCGGGTCAAGGTGGACAACGGGTGGAACGGTTTCGGAGCAGGGGATTGCAGACGAGACGCACATCTTTCTTAGACACCTCCGCCTGGAGAGCCCGCAGTTCAGCTATGGTCAGGCTTGTCCACGAGGGTGAGCTTACATCTATCTCCACCCCCAGTCGGTCTTGAAAGGAGCTGGGGTCAGTGACCGAAATCCCAGCGACAAGAGTCAAGTCACACTCAACGTCGCTTCGAATAGAGACTCGAACGCGCCATTCTCGTCTTTGTGCAGCGTGAGTCGTAGTGTCATTTGATCCGGCGGGTGCAGTTGAAGCTTATCGTCAGCCGACGTACGCTTCACGTCTCATAGCTGACCTCAACATCGCCTCCCCCTTCCCGAAAGACATCGCCGGCGAAGTCGAGGTGGAGATACCCCGCTCGGACCGCCTCCGCCGCTTCGACCCATTTCCCTTCGAGCTGTCATCAGTCCAGGACGTCACTCGACAGATAGGAGGGATTCGAATAATGAGTATGATACCATAACACCCACCTTATGCTTGCCAGGCTTGGAAGACCAGATGACCAGCTCGCCCCGCTCGCCCGAACCGTAGAGGACGACTATAGGTTCACCCACCGCCGGCGAAGGGAACGTCGAGACAATAAACCGAGTCAGACCCTCCGGAGAGGGATGTTCGAGGTGGATGGACTGGACGACATCCGAGAATGGGTGTTTAGGCATGATGGTGGACAATGAGAAGACCATAATTATCAACATTGGATTTTGGAGAGCCTCCACCGGTCCAGTCAACCGGTAAAGCTTGGGCGTTTGGCGCGTCACACGTCATCCATTGACTGTCTTCTTTGCACGAAATGTCCATATGCACAATTTACAAGCATGATGTAACAGTAATACACGTATGATGCCATATAATCGACTTCACAATCTCCAGCTCCGACCCGCTTTTGGCGTCGCTTCACCCTCCATCTCGTTATCCACGTCCAAACCCTCCTTGCTCGGCTTGATCGTTTCTTTCGAATCGCAACTGATCTGGCTGACGGATCGTTCGAGCCGGGGATAGAGGCGCGAAGTGTCGTTTATGTCAAATCCAGGCGAGGAGGACACGCTCCAGCGTTCGTGCTCATCGTCAGTTGGTGTGGCAGGCCGACTCGATCCCGACGACAAAGAGCCGTAAAAGGATGCAGTGGGCGATGAGCCGCCATCGGCTGGTTCTTCATCGCAGAAGTGCTCGCGAGAGAGGCAACTCGGCGTAAGGGGTTTGCTAGGTGATGATTCGGTAGACGAGGGGGTGGATGCTGGGTTGTCGATGGGTGAGAATGCGGATAGGGGGATATCGGGTGATAGGCAGGTGACGGGAGGGGATGGCATGGGGAACCGCCACGCGGGTAGGGATGGTAGCGGTACAGTGAGTAATGGCCGTGGTCGACGACGCGCACGAGATGGGGTCTGATATTAGCGGATAATGGAGGGCGATCGAGAACCTCACATCTAAACCCTCCACGAATTCCTCCTCCGAGCCGTCGGTCGACGCTTTCCGCTTCATCTTCTCTGCAACTTGCACCGGTTGTCGACGACAGTATTGCATGTCGTTCTCCGGCATCTGCCCATTTGCCGGCGTCATCGGTTCCAGAACTCTCCGTTTCCCAGGGGTCACGCGTCGAGTCAGAGCCTGTAGGACATCGCCGTCCGAAGTCGAGCGGTAGTTTGGCGGGTGTGAGGGCGTAGAGCTGGTTGAAGCAGGTCTGTATGGCGTGACAGCTGGTGACAGCAGCGACATGAGTCCAGCGAGCGAGCCGAGGGATCGACCCTTGTTGTGACTGCGTTCTGGCTCTTCCCGTAGTCTTGATGGGCCGGCTTGGGGTGGTTCGTCGGGAGAAGGAGGTCCCGATCCCATCATTTCGAAGGGAGGGAAGTATGACATGCAGTCGGTAGCGGGGAGGCGAAGGGGCGAGGCCATGTCGGACGAGCTGTCGCTGGGGTTTGGAGAGGGGAAAGGAAGGGAAGGGGTGAGTCGTAGGCCGGCGGGAAGCGAGCCGATAGATCTAGCGCGAGAGGTGTGCGACACAGGGCGACTTTGGTAAGTCGACATGATATGCTGAGGTGAACGATATGTTGCGAAGTTTCCAACGTCGCAATATCGTGAGACGCTGGCGAAGGGCAAGCAAAGTTCTAAGCCCTGATGAGGCTCCGGAAAGGCGTGTTGAGCTACGTGCTGGCCGTGCGTCAAAGGAAGGCCTGGATTTCGCGTGTTCAGACTCACTCGCCTTGGGGCAGAGCAATGACGTCGAACGTTTTGTGTGTGCGGCTTGGCCGATTGTGATGCAGACCGGGGCCGGGGGTTAGAAGTGCGGTATGGTTGGTTGTTGTATCGGGAGGTATGATTTGGTGTCTTAATACATGGTCATGTCGAGCCTTTGGCACCTGGTCCAGACTTTGAGGCAAGCCGGAACAGCGAGGTCCGTGAGGTGTGCGGGGCGGTGATATATTCCCGCAGCCAATGCGTGGGTTCGGGACTCCTGCGAAGGCTCGTGCGAAGGCCCGTGTGGAGGCTGGCAAGCTGTCGAGACGGAGTTCGGGTCGGACTGTCGAGCTAGTGATCGAGTAACCGGTGATGTGTGGATGTACTGAAGTGTGCCAAGGGTGCAAAGGGATGAAGCGGCGAATATGTCATCTGTCTCCCCACGACTTTGGTGAGAACACGAGAAGCGGCTTGCACGGATCGACAGCAGGGCGTCTTATCAAGCGAGCCACCTGTACTTGCGCTACTTGCACAACTCCCCATGCGTCCTTCGAACCGTCCGACCAGCGTTGTGAATATGTCGGAACGCTGGAAAAGTGAGGCTGCCACGAGGCGAAGCGTTCTGGGGTGGGTGACATGACGCGATGGGCGGACGCGTCGAGCGGTGGCGAGTGTGTTTTGGCTGCGCGCGGTGCTGATATTTCGGAGAACTGCTTGAATGCTTACCACGAGCATGTTGTTACGTTGGGCAAAGTTCATGACGCCTCCGTGGAATGATACTCGTTGCGTACGATGCATAAGCACATGAGTCCGAGGCAACACCCGTGATACGCTACAGGATCCAGGCACTGCTGTCGCTCGCCCGCCTTGCCACACCTTGTGCAGCGGGATCAAAATCGAGATTAGCGGGTGTGCGGTAGTTTGAATACGAGAATGATACTGGAATTTCGGGCCCATCTCAACGTCCGGACCGCACCCCGGACTGCTAATCATCCGCCGGGCTCCTCGACATCTAGGCGTCTACACAATCTACACCATCACCATACCGTTCTCATCGCTTTACACCCTACCTCGCCGTCTCGCGCGCCTCATGCCATCCCCTGCTATCCACCGTCTGAGCTTTTCGTCCGGAGAACCCGGTGCCAGGCCACACGTCCCGACGACACCCCCTACAGTACGTCATGTCATCAAGGGTTGAGCAGTCATCAAACCGAGCGAATACATTTGACTCCTTTGACTCTGCCTGGATGCAAAATGCACTGAAACGACTCGCTACATGTTCTTAAACTCATGACCCAGTTCGTCCCGCCCAGCCAGCCCGTCACGCCGGGAAATCAGCTCCCCACTTCTGTCCCGCTGCCCGTCCTGCCGGCCGTCGAGGCCGCAAAGCGACTTGCGGCCTTCTCCGCCGTTGACCGACATGTTGGTCTCGAGCACAAGGTGATTGGTATCGGATCGGGATCTACCGTCCCATACTGCGTTGACCGAATCGTCGCTCAAGGCAAGGAAGCCAACCGCGGTCGAGTCTTTGTCCCGACGGGTTGGTCGAACGTCCCGCAGCCGTACCAAGCTCATCCTAGGATTCCAGAGCAAAGAACTCATCATCAAGGGCGGGCTAGTTCTTGGTGACGTGGACCAATACCCTTACCTCGACGTGACTATTGACGGCGCGGATGAGTGGGTCCTAGCGCTCGAGCGTCGCTTACAGCAGGGTCGACAATGAGCTCAACTCGATTAAAGGTGGAGGTGCTTGTCAACTGAGGGAGAAGGTGCTCGCGGAAGCAGCGGCTACGTGGATCATCGTTGCTGATTACCGAAAAAACTCGCACATCTTGGGCACGACGGTGAGTTCACCCGGGGGGAGCCTTTTCTGTATCAGGTCGTGTTGTCGATTGATCTCCCGCTCATCGCAGTGGAAACAAGGTATCCCTATCGAAGTCGTCCCGTTCGCGTACGCCAAAGTCCTGCACAACCTCCGCGAGCTCGGCTCGCCTGAGCCCAAGTCGGACGGAACGCCCGGTCTGTCCCTTCGAATGGGCAAGATGAAGGCCGGACCCGTCGTCAGTGATAACGGCAACTTCATCATCGACGCACCGTTCCCGCCGCACCTGATGAAGAATCCCGCGGATGTGAGTTTCGTTCATCGTATGACGCTGACCTCAGCTGTTGGAGAGGATTAAGATGCTCACGGGTGTTGTGGAGGTCGGTCTTTTCTGCGGAATGGCCAAGGCGGCTTATTTCGGTAACGAGGTGAGTTGTGACGTAAGGCGACAGCTGATGGCAGGATGGAACGGTCCAGGTGCGAAGTGCGGACGGAAGCGTGGAGAAGATCGAGTCGGTTCCGGATGTCCCGGTCGTGACGGGTATCGCGCACGGTAGCAGGCTGGCACAGCTGTTGTCCGAGCACGCCGTTGAATAGACGATGTCGTGGGTGGAGATCTATGCACATGCGTCAGCAGCAGGAATGATGTGGAGTTGATCAGTCATCGCCGCATTGCTGTCATGCGACGTCCGCATTTGAGCACCTGATGGAAGACAGTCCTGCTAATTGATCGACAAGGCCCTCCGAAATAATTCATATTATTCATCAAGTCCCAGTCCGTCCATGCGATGTGCTCTATAATACAAGCATGCTTGAAATCCGTGTAATGATCGATTGCTTTCAACAGGGCGTCTATTTCGAGGCTTTGCGCACTGCCGAGCCGGGGGCAACGTGCTCGAGACCTTCACGTTCTTGTTGGGCACGGCCCCGGGATGCCCAAAGCGCTCGACGCTCTTCGAGAAGGGTCTCAGCCCAGCCGCGGATGGTAGGGTTCTCGAGGTGCGCTGCGGGTCAGTTTAATTCTGAAGCAAGCACGCACGAATCGAGCCAGCGAAGAAGGGGTTCAATGACGTGACATCCTGCGCTGTATTGTCAGCCTGCCCAGATCAGCGGGAGGTCGCACTCACACCGTTCGTACTCCACAGCTTGAAGGGCGAGCTCGATACGGTCCAGATCTTTGACCAATTTAGATTCTGGCGTTTGCCTTGCCTCATATTCCTGGTCATCAGCCGACAATCAGGCCAGACTGTTCACTCACATCCCACAGAGATCTGAACCTCTCCCTAGCATCCTTGTTCCCTTGGCCGCCGAGCATTTCGTTCAGGAAGGAATCCATGGCCTTCTCTTCGAGCTCGTGCTTGACGTGCACTGGGACTCCTTCGACGGGAGTGATATCTCCGACGCTCATTGTCAGCTAGCTGATGATGGAACGCAAATGAATCACACACTATGCCTCGGCGAGATCGTGGACCAGTGCCATCTGTCTGTTTAGCGATGCGCGCTATACAAGCAAACAGCTCACCATGACACATCTAGGGATATCCAGAGGCCGCTGGGAATCGTTGGGGATCATCATCGCCATGAGAGCCATACGACACATGTGGTCGGATATACTGCGGGTAAGCATGTGTGAAGGTTGAGTGATCGCACCTTTCCGCTTCTCGGACCTGAACGTCAGTGTAGTACTAAGAGAGCCGTGTCTGACTTACGCCTTCTCGGATCCACCCTGATCGTTTCTGGACCTGTATATCAGCACAAATGAAGTCCACACCCCCCTCACGTCAACCCACCTTGAGCTGCTCGAGCATGTGCAAAAAGGCCATTGTATCCAAGGCTTCGCTCCCTGAGGATCTTACTGTCAGCTTCAAGTCTTACGGAGAAAAAAAGCGACCGACTTGTACGGCGCAGGTAGCTCCTTCCCTCCTGCCCCAAGCACAACCTGAGGTTTGTTGACAAGGTGAGGGGAGGTCGAGCTGGTCATTTCGTCGACTTTGATTGGCATAGCTTTTGCACGAAGTTTCAGGCCTCTGAGAGGTATGAGCAGCGATCCGGGAAGTCGAGGCAGGTTGAAGGTGGGTTATGGGACCGATCAGAAAGTAAGAGGAGGAGTCCAAATCGTTGTTTATGGGTTGATGTACGAGTTAAGCGGTTGCACACGTCATCCAAGGATATATTTGATCCCGTCGACGCGTCTTGACTTTTGCCGGAATGATCGGGTTTCGGATCCGTGTCAAGCGCGTAGCAATGTCTGAATTCTAATCTCAACGACAGTCTTGCTATCATCAGCACAACACCGACTCATGCAATCCTCCGGGTAGTCGACAGTAAGTGATGCGTATTCAAAAGTACGATCACTGACTCGACAGCTTTTCTTGGGTCAAGATGGACTCTTCGCTCCAGGAGACCTCGTCCACCCAGCAGCCGACCTGGCGGCCCGTCAGAGCTGACACCGGTCAACCCTTGGCTCCGCCCGTCCTCGACGATAACAACGGCCCATCATCGACTTTGATCGAGCTCCGCGCTCAGGACAGTAGTCAGGGAGAACCAATCGCTACCTCGCAAGTGCACGAATCGTGGTCACTCCAAGCAGGCAACTCGATCGGGTGGAAAGATCAGCGAGCTCATGAAGAGGAGTCAGGACCGGTACTGGAAGCGGCTGAAAGAGATGATCATACCGTGAATGGCGAGCAGGCCCACGATGTGTTGCAGGACTCCGCGGACGTAGAAGATGATGCCGTAGTGGACGATATCGACAGGGAATGGTCAGCCATGGAGTCGAGTGAACCGGCAGACGCAATGGACCTGTCAAGGGACATCGACCTCATCAAGGAGAGCGCAGATGCGAACGGCGAGTCGCCGGAGAAAAATCCCGAAAGTAAGGCTTCACAGCACGCATTGGACCCCAAGGACGCTACCGTCGAGCACTCATCCGGCAACGCCAACCTTGCCTCTTCCCGGAGACAGCCGAACGACGTGACGCCTTCGACATCACCAAGAGGGACTCGCTCGCAATCATCGAACATCGACGAACTATCTCCGTCCTCTCCCCGTGACACCGAACCTGGACCATATATCGAGTCCCCTGGAGATACATCCCCACGCCCAGCTACTGAGATCACACCGAAGAAGACTCGCTCGACTGGTGCTCGTTCATCTGCCATAAAGGTTACAGCGATTAAGAGTCCACATCAACCCATCTCGACCTTTTCGCCTTCGAAAGTAGGGCCTACCGCAGCCAATCGTATATCTCGTCAAGCATCGGCTCCCACGCAAGCTGTTCAGTCTCCCTTGAAGCGCGAACGCACCTTCGAGAGGGCTCATAGCTCCAAGACCGTCGGACGCCGGGAAGAGGAAAGCTTCGGCGGTGACGCGTCCTTGAAGCCGCGCCAAAGATTGGAACTGCTTGCGGGTAGGCAGAGGCAGCGTGCGGGCCCGCAAGAGCGAGAGGAGACGTCTATGGACGCCGATGAGGGCAGCGGCACCGATACAGAGGAAGCTAAAGAGACATCCTTCGTCAGTCAGAGTTTGTTGGACATACCGCAAGAAGCAGAACCGGCACCCAGGCTCGCGCCCATCGATGAGGTCAGCTCAAGCCAGGTTCTGGAGCCAACCTTCCGCAACTCTTCGCCCCGGCAAGAGTCTCACGGACCGTTATCTAGCCATCGCTACGAAGATGACGACCCTTCAGATCCCGCTTCGCCCACACCAGTGCGTCGTATTCTGCATCAGCGAGGTGGAAGCGCCGAGGAGACGAGAGAAGAGACGGTGCTCTTCACCCAACCGCAACCGCCCACCCGCTCTTCAATACCTCACGATGTCAAATTCACGGCTTTCGCGTCGAGCAGCACGTCAAGTCAAGTGGCAGGGCTCTCACAACCTTTCGACGGATCGGAGAAGGGATTCGGTGAAGACGATGCATCGCAACAGGAGTACAGTATGGCAGCGACTCAAGCTGTCCATCGTACAGCATCATCGAAGGCGTCGTCACCCGAGTTACCGCCGCCCGAATCGACTTACGTCCCTCCGCCTCTGGCGATTCCTAGCGTATCGACCGTTTCAAGCATGAATTCGCCGACTGCCAGCACGAACCCTCGAGTCTCTGCGAGTAGACAGCTGGGTCGTTCGCGCCCGCAATCCGGTACATCTGGGCAACTAGAGGCAAGCAAGATACCTTCGCCTGTGGTGAGATCCGCACAGGTTTTCAACGACAATACTGTCTCATCCAATAATTCTCGACCGGGGACGAGGAGTTCTAACATCTCTGCCTCGCGGAGACTTGGTCGGGTTGTCCGATCCGAAAATTCGATTCCACAGCCGACGGCCGCGTCCCGCGGACCCGCGAACGGAGACCGAAAGGCACTCCCTGCGAGAGGTGGACCGATATCTATAGCAATTCTTCCCGGGCTGGAGGCCACACAGCTCGCCAACATACCCGATCGCTCGACACAGCAACATACATCGTCGCACGATCCGGATGGAACTTATATCGATTCGCATGTGAGACTGACAACAAATTCTGAGCCGGACTCATCGCAATCGGTCAACATGCCTACAGACACGTTGATCAACCCTTCCTCTTCCGCCCCAGCTATTATGGCGGAAAGCCACTCTCTTGATGCAGAACCTGGATTTAAGCCATCTTCCAGAAGCAACCGAGACAGCGAAAGTCTTTCGCCGTTCAAACACTCTTCGCCGAAGCAGGGACTCGAGGAGGACGGTGCGGGCAGCTCCGACCGCCACTCACCCGCCGGAAGGCCCTCTGTGTCTTTGCTCGACCAGGCTCCGCCTCCCCCGCCGCAAGATACACCTGACGAGACACCGCCGCCGACAGCTCGTAAATCTACGCCGCTTCCGCCATATGTAACGAGTGGAAAGTCGTCCGCACTGCCGCCGCTCACACCGTCTTCTTCTCGATCAACACCACTGCGCGACACTAGCTCGAGACGGGGTAAAGCGTTCATTTTCGCTGCATCTCCGCATGGTACAGCTGGTATTGTGCCTGATCAGCCAACTTCACCGGTGCAACCGACAGACGGTTTGCCTGAAGTCGCCGCCGAATCAGGCAGTCCATCACTCGAAGCACCCAAAGTCATCACTCCGGTGAAACATCGCTACGGGCAGACCAATGGTAGTAAACGAGAGAGAAAACCTACGGCCAAGGTCCGGGAAGCTCGAGAGGAAGCGGCGAAGAAAGGCAAGGGAAAGAATATCAAGAAGACCACCGGGAAGAAACCGTCTCGGACGGATGAGCCGAGCGAGGAGGAATGGGACAGTGGATCGACTCAAATTGATCCTCGCGACGAGTCGTTTCGACCGCAGACCAAGAGCAAACATGGCGGTGCTTCTCGGCGTAGGCGCATTGTGCAGAGCTCGCCAGATGCGGCGGACATTGGCGAGGAGATGGAAGACGATGATAGTCCGGAAGACGTCGTGATGGCCGAGACTCCTACCAACGCTCACAAGCCGGGAAAGCGGTCTCCCCAGTCGAAAAAGCCGGCCAACGGAAAGCGAGCTCGAGCGGCTGTCGACGCCGAGTCCGACCTAGGCAGCAGCCCTTTGACTACATACGAATCGGGAGACGAGACGTATCTTCCAGCTCATCCTGCTGTCCGCGCGGTGAGGGGCAGAGCCGAAGCCAGATCGACTCGCGCTTCGAGCGTTTCTACTAACGGCAAGATTCCCGCAAAGCGTCGAAAGGTGGACGTGAAGAAGAAGTCAATTGATCGCACGAACGCTGAAATTGAGCCTCTGCAGCTCGTACCAGACGAACCGGCATCTCCGCTCATGGTGCTTTGCTACTGGACTCGAGAAAGGCGGTACTACATCGGACAAGTCGATGATCAAATCGACGACAAGTTTAAAATTCGATTTCTCGATGGCTACCACGCCATAGCTTCTATCGACAGGCTCCGCCGACTCGAGTTGCGCAAAGACGACATTATACGGTGTAACAGCAAGACATACCCTCAGGGTGACTGCGTCCTGG
>Ga0308160_10006394_pt1 | contig 12007 bp, 11 predicted proteins | sample PhyFR1_FD_201036 | JGI IMG/M metagenome (GOLD analysis project Ga0308160, IMG submission 201036) | Phyllosphere microbial communities from UC Gill Tract Community Farm, Albany, California, United States - DLSLF.R1 | ecosystem: Host-associated > Plants > Phyllosphere > Unclassified | place: USA... | reverse complement strand
CATCGGGATGGTTTCCGGGGCGACCGGCGAGCCTGGGCGCACACGCTGCAGGCCCTTGACGATAATGGTGTCGTCCTTGTTCAGGCCGCTGCGCACGATGCGCAAACCTTCGATCTTCGGCCCCAGCTCTACCGAGCGATACGCCGGCTTGTCGCCGTCCATCACCAGCACGAACTTCTTGCCCAGGTCGGTGCCCACGGCTTCGTCGTTGATCAGCACGGCGGAGTAGGTGCCGCTGCCCACCAACTTGAGGCGCGCATACAGGCCGGGGGTGTATTCGCCCTTGCTGTTATCGAACACCGCGCGCCCACGGATGGTGCCGGTGGCCGGGTTGACCTGGTTGTCGACGAAGTTCATCTGGCCCAGGTGCGGGTTGCCGGTTTCGTTGGACAGGCCCAGGTACACCGGGGTGGTGGCGCCACGACGGCCCTGGCGGGCCAACTCGGTGTACTTGAGGAACACACGCTCATCGGCATCGAAGTAGGCGTAGACCTTGTCGGTGGAGACCACGCTGGTCAGCGCGGTGACGTCGGCGGTCACCAGGTTGCCGGCGGTGATTTCGGCACGGCTGACGCGGCCGCTGATCGGCGCGGTCACACGGGTGAAGCTCAGGTTCAGTTTGGCCAGGTCCAACTGCGCCTGGATCCCGGCGACGGCGGCGCGGGCCTCCTGGGCGGCGGTGGTGCGCGAGTCGGCCAGCTCGGCGGAGATCGCATTGCTCTGGCGCAGGCGTTCGCCACGCTGGGCTTCGTTGTCGCTGCGGGTGGCAGCGGCTTTGGTCTGGGCAAGCTGGGCTTCAAGGCGGCGCACTTCAGCCTGGAACGGACGCGGGTCAATCTGGAACAGCAGGTCGCCTTTCTTGACCAAAGCGCCTTCAGTGAAAGCGACTTGGTCAATCTGGCCGGAAACCCGTGGGCGGATCTGTACGGTTTCCGGTGCTTCCAGGCGCCCGGTGAACTCGTCCCACTCATTGACCGGTTGCTCCAGCACCTTGGCCACGCTGACTTTGGCCGCCGGCATGGCGGCCGCTTGTTCCGGGGTCTTGCCGCACGCGCTCATCACCACCACGGCCAAAATCGCCAGGGGGAAGCGCAAATGTTTGAGTGACTGTTCCATGAGGTGCATCCGCCAATGTATTTGAGATGGGCGGATCATGCGCGGGGACGCGGTATGTCACGAATCGAATGAAGCAAAGGTAACTATCATTCGGAATGATATAAGCACGGGATGAGCCCTCTAGCCTGGGGCTTTCGTTAGGGTGCTATCGATGGCCGTGATAGCAATACCGACGAAGCAGTGGGGCCTGGCGGCCGAGCTTACTCCTGTGACGCCCTGATAGCCGACACATATCTGGCTCACGGGTAGAGATCCAAATGTAGGAGGGGGCTTGCTCCCGATGGCAGTGGGTCAGGAACGGATGCATTCACTGACACGCCCTCATCGGGAGCAAGCTGCCTGCGCCACGGGCGGTTTACTTATGCAAAATCGCCTGGTGAATATCCTGCAACGCCATGATGCGCTGGGCGGCATTGAGTTTGATGGCTTCCTTGGGCATGCCGAACACCACGCAACTGGCTTCGTCCTGGGCCACCGTGGCGGCGCCGGCGTCGAGCATTTCCTTGAGGCCGCGGGCGCCGTCGTCGCCCATGCCGGTCATGATGATGCCCGTGGCGTTCTTGCCGGCAAACTTGGCCACCGAGCGAAACAGCACATCGACGGAGGGGCGGTGCCGGTTGACCAGCGGCCCGTCGATGACCTGGGCGTGATAGAAGGCGCCGCTGCGGGTGACCATCAGGTGCTTGCCGCCAGGGGCGATCAGCGCAAGGCCGGGGAGTATGCGGTCGTTGTTGCGGGCTTCGCGCACCTCGATCTGGCACACGCTGTTGAGGCGCTCGGCGAATGACGCGGTGAATTTCTCCGGCATGTGCTGCACGATCACCATGCCCGGGCACACCCTCGGCAGCGCCGTGAGTACCGCTTCCAGCGCTTGAGTGCCGCCGGTGGAGGTGCCGATGGCGACGATACGTTCGGTGGTCTGGGCCATGGCCTGGCCGCTGGCGGCGGGCAGGATCGCGTCGGCACTGAGTTTGCCCGCCGGTGCGGGGGCGGGTGTCGGCCGTGCGCTGCGCTTGCCCAGGTTCTTGACGTTGGAATGGGCGGCCGCGCGGATCGCGGCGACCAATTCCGGCGCCGACTCGATCAGGAAATTTTTCAAGCCAGTGGTGGGTTTGGTGATGACTTCCACCGCGCCGGCCGACAGCGCCTGCAGGGAGGTCTCCGCGCCTTTTTGGGTCAGTGAGGAGCAGATCACCACCGGCGTCGGCCGCTCGCTCATGATTTTGCGCAGAAAAGTGATGCCGTCCATGCGCGGCATTTCCACGTCCAGCACGATCACATCCGGCCATTCCCGGGCGAGTTTGTCCATGGCGAAGATCGGGTCGGAGGCCGCGCCCATGACGTGGATGTCCGGCGTGTCGTTGAAGATCGCCAGCAGCACCTGGCGTACCACGGCCGAGTCATCGACCAGCAATACACTGATTTTTTTGGAAGGCATGGTTTTAACGTTTTCCCATTGGTTGATGCCGGACCCAGACGTTGCCGTTCCACAGGTCGAACACAATAGTGCGATAGCCGGTACTGCCCATGTCCTGGGCCGTGAGGTGCAAATCATGGCGCTCGGCGAGGGCCAGCGCCGCGAGGACGTTCAGGCTGGCCACATTGCGCGCCGGCAGGTACACCTGCGTGGGGAACATCTCGCCGCCGCCGAACACCTTTACCTGATAATCCTGTGGCCGCGTGCCGTGGGCGTGCGCGTGTTGAAGCAGCAGCTCCAGCGCTTCGTCACCGTATTTGCCATCCAGTGGCTGATCAACCCGCATGCGCGCCGGCAACATGAAATGGCACATGCCGCCGATCAACCGTTGCGGGTGCCAGAAGGTGAACGCCACGCAGGATCCCAACAGCGTGCGCAGGCGTGTCGGCCGCGTCACAAAGCTGACCTGGCCTGGCGCCAGGACCACCTCGGCGGCATCGACCGGCTTTTTCATGGCTTGCGGTAAATCGAGGGCGCCACCAGCTTCAAGGTGTCGTTCACACCGTTGAGGCTTTCGGAGTGACTGATGATGAAATGGCCGCCGGGTTTAAGCTGCGGCAACAAGCGCGCAACCACTTGGCGCTTGGTCTGCTGGTCGAAGTAGATCATCACGTTGCGCAGGAAAATCACATCGAACTCACCAAGGCCGGGCAACGGTTCGTTCAGGTTGACCTGCACGAAGCTCACGCGGTTGCGCAGGCTCTTGTCGATCAGGAAGGTGCCTTCCTGGCGGCCGATACCTTTGAGGCAGTACTTGGTCAGCAGCGGCTGGGGCAGGGTGCCGGCGCGCTCCATCGAATAATGCCCGGTGCGCGCCTTGGCCAGTACCTTGGTGCTGATGTCCGAGCCGATCACTTCCCAGGGCGTGGTGCCCAGCGCCTCGGCCAGGGTCATCGCCAGGCTGTAGGGTTCTTCGCCCGATGAGCTGGCCGCGCTCCATACGCGAAACACTTTGCCTGGCGCGGCCCTGGGCAATACCTGCTGGCGCAGAAAGTCAAAGTGCTTGGGTTCGCGAAAAAAGTAGGTCTCATTGGTGGTCAGCAGGTCCAGCGCGACTTGCAGCTCGCCCTGGCGCTGGTCACTCATGATCAGTTGGAAATAATCCCCATAGCTCTGCAGCTCATAGTGCTTTAGGCGCTTGGACAGGCGCCCGGCCACCAGGGCTTTCTTGGCCGACGACAGGTTGATGCCTGCCGCACGGTACAGCCAGGATTGGAACTGACCGAATTCACGGTCGTTGAGCGAGGCGGTGTCTGCCATGATCGAGCCTCAACGCGCGTCGAGGTCGAGCGCCGGCGCCTGGGCGCTTTCGGCCAGGCTGGACATCTCATCGATAGACAGCACTTTGTTCACCTCCAGCACGATCACGAACTTGCCATCGACCTTGGCCATGCCACCGATAAAGTCGGCGCGAATCCGCGCGCCGAAGCTGGGCGGCGGCTCGATCTGCGCCGCCGGGATCTCCTGCACGGCAGAGACCGTGTCCACCAGCAGCCCAATGTCCTGGTGCGGGCCATCGTCAGTGCTGGCTTCGATGATGATGACGCAGGAGCGCCGGGTAATCGACGAGTTAGCCCGGCCAAAACGCGCCGACAGGTCAACCACCGGCACCACGGCGCCGCGCAGGTTGATCACGCCGCGCACGAACGCGGGCATCATCGGCACCACGGTCAGGCTGCCGTATTCGATGATTTCCTTGATGCCCAGAATGCCGATGGCGAACATCTCGCCGCCAAGCATGAAGGTCAGGTATTGCGCATCCTCATCGGCCGCAACCACGGCCTGCCGGGTAGTCATTACTGCACCCATGTCATTCTCCCTGTGAGCCCGCATTGAGGGTTGCCATCAGAAACGGGTGAATTCCGATTCGTCCGGGGCGCTGGCCATGTTGTAGGCGAAGGCTTTGCGCGGGGCCTGCGGGGCCGGGCGCGGTGGCTGACGGCTGGGCTTGCTGCCCGGGCTGTCGGGGTTGCTGTTTTGCACCACGGCCTTCGGGGCGGAGTCGAGCACGAAAAAGCTCATCGCTTGTTGCAGTTGCTCGGCCTGGCTGCTCATTTCTTCGGCGGTGGCGGCCAGTTCCTCGCTGCTGGAGGCGTTCTGCTGGGTCACTTGGTTGAGCTGGGTCATGGCCGTGTTGATCTGCGCGACACCGGCGGCCTGTTCCTCGGAGGCGGCACTGATTTCCTGCACCAGGTCGGAGGTCTTGTTGATCGAGGGCACCATTTCGTCGAGCAACTTGCCGGCTTTTTCGGCCATGTCCACGCTGCTGGACGACAATTCGCCGATTTCCTGGGCGGCCACCTGGCTGCGCTCCGCCAGTTTGCGCACTTCGGCGGCCACCACGGCAAAGCCTTTGCCGTGCTCGCCGGCCCGCGCGGCCTCGATGGCGGCGTTGAGCGCCAGCAGGTTGGTCTGGTAGGCAATGTCATCGATGATGCTGATGCGCTGGGCGATTTTCTTCATCGCCACCACGGTTTGCTGCACCGACTCGCCGCCGTCGGTGGCTTCTTTGGCGGCCTTGCTGGCCATGCCATCGGTGACCTTGGCGTTTTCGGTGTTCTGGTTGATGCTCGCGCTCATCTGCTCCACCGACGCGCTGGTTTCCTCGACGCTGGCGGCCTGTTCGCTGGTGGCCTGGCTCATCGACTGCGCGGTGGCGCTGACTTGCTCCGAGGCGCTGGCCAGGTTGTCGGCGGCGTTGCGCACTTCGCCGATGATATGCGCGAGCTTGCCGACCATATCGCGCATGGCGTTGAGCACCATGCCGGTTTCATCCTTCGAGCCGGGCGCGATGGGCGCAGTGAGATTGCCTTCGGCCAATTGTTCGGCGGCGGTCGCGGCCAGTCGCAGCGGGCGCGAAATAATCCGCGCGATGAACAGGGCCAGGCCCAGGCCGATCAGCAGCGCCGCGCCCAGTACCACGATGATCAACAGGCGTGATTCTTCATACAGCACCGAGCCCCGGTCACCGGCTACCGTGGCGCCGGCATCGTTGAGTTCGACCATTTTCTGCAGGCGGTTGGTCAACTCATCGAAGTGCGTCTTGGATTCGCCGCGCAGCAGGGCGCGCGCCTGGGCTTCCTGGTTCTGCCGGGACAGCTCCAGCAATTGCTGGCTGGCCGCGAGGTAAGCGTTCCAGGCGCTTTTCACTCCGGCCAGCAACTGACGGTCTTCGTCGTTCGACAGCAGTTGTTCGTAGGTGTCCAGCCGGGTTTCGAACTGCTGGCGCGCTTCCACTGCTTCGCGCTCGGCCTGGGCTTTCTCCTCGGCCACTTCGGTACTGATATTGCGGTTTTCCTTCAGCCGGTAGTTGGCGGCAAAAAAGCGCATGCCGGCCGCCGCGCGCATCGACGGCATCCAGTTGCCCCGGATCTCCTGCGCCGCATGGTTGACGGCGCCCAGTTGGAGGATGGCGAACGCGCCCATCCCCGCCGTGAGCGCCAGGACCACCAGGAATGAGCTGATCAACTTGGTGGATATTTTAAGATCGTAGAACCATTTCATCGGGGAACCTCCATGGAAATTGCAAATGCTTCAGCGCACGACGACCGAGGCCTGGGGGGGCACCTGAGGCGTGCGCGCTTCTTGTTGTACGATTTGATTGAGCAGTGCCGGCACATCCAGGATCAGGGCCACCGCGCCGCTGCCCAGGATGGTCGAGCCGCTGATGCCGCGCAGCGCGCCGAACAGCTTGCCCAAGGGTTTGATCACGGTCTGGAACTCGCCGAGCAGGTCATCCACCACCAGCCCGGCCTTGTGCTCGGCATAGCGCACCACCACCACGTTCTGGCGGCGCGCCGCCGGGCCTTCGTGGCTGAAATGCTCGCGCAGGTCGACCAGCGGCAACACCTCGCCACGCAGGTCCAGGTAGCCCTGGTCGCGGCTGGATTGGCGCTGGCGTTCGTCCAGTTCGATGCATTCCTGAACCATGTCCAGCGGAATCACGTAAGTGGATTGGTCGATGCCCACCAGGAAGCCATTGATGATCGCCAGGGTCAGCGGCAGGCGAATGCGCACCACGGTGCCCTGGCCAGGGCGGCTGTCGAGGTCGACGGTGCCGCGCAACAGGGTGATATTGCGCTTGACCACATCCATGCCGACGCCGCGTCCGGAGAGGTTGGTCACCGCCTCGGCCGTGGAAAAGCCGGCTTCGAAAATCAGGTTGTAGATCTCCTGGTCGCTGAGCTGCGCGCCGCTGGCGACCAGCCCGCGCTCCTGGGCTTTTTCCAGGATCCGTTCGCGGTTGAGCCCGGCACCGTCGTCGGCGATCTCGATCACGATGCTGCCCGAATCGTGATATGCGTTCAGGCTCAGGTGGCCCTTGGCTGACTTGCCTGCCGCACGCCGGGCGTCGGCATTTTCGATGCCGTGGTCCATGGCATTGCGCAACAGATGCATCAGCGGGTCGCCGATTTTCTCCACCACGGTTTTGTCCAGCTCGGTTTCCGCACCGTTGATGATCAGGTCGATGTCCTTGCCCAATTCCTGGCTGACATCGCGTACCACGCGGCGGAAGCGATTGAAGGTGTCGCCGATCGGGATCATGCGCAGGTGCAGGGCGCCATCGAGGATCTCTTCCACCAGCCCCGACACGGTGGAGGTGGCTTCCTGCAACGGGTCGTTGTTGCAGGAGCGGGCCAGCAGGCTGGCACCGGCGCTGGCGATAACCAGCTCGCCCACCAGGTTGATCAATTCGTCGAGCTTGTCGGCATTGACCCGCACGTAGGCGCCATCGCGGGGCTTGGCGTCGCTGGTCGTGGCCACGCGCTGTTGCGCAGCTTGCGTGGGGCTGGTGGGCGCGGCCTGGGTGACCAACTCGGTGCCGGTGGCGGGGCCACTGTCGCTCGGCTCATCAACGGCGCAAATCTGTACTTCACAGTCATCGCGCACGAAATCGAAGACTTCGTTGAGGGTTGTGTGGCTGGCATTCGAACGCAGGTCGATCTCGAATCCCAGGTAGCAGCTTTCCGGGTCCCAGGCGTCCACGGGTGGAATGCTGTCGGTCAGGGTAGTGACCTGTAGCACCTGGCCCAAGGTGTCGAGGTAACGCAGGAAGGACAACGGGTCCATGCCGTTGCGAAACACGTCCACGCCGAAGCGCAGGGAAATATGCCAGAGCAGCTCGGCCTGAGGCGCGTCATCCGTCACGGCGATTTCGCCGCCGGCGGGGGCGGCCTGCAGCGGCTGATAGGCGCTCAGCGCCTCGCGCAACACCTCACCGCGTTCCAGCGTGGCAGGCTGCAGCGCGCCGTCGTGATGGTCGACCGCCTCGATCAGTTCGAGCATGTGGTCGCCGCACTTGAGCAGCAGCGCGATCAGCGCCGCATCCACGGTTACACTGCCCTCGCGCAGGCGGTCGAGTACGTCTTCGACGATATGCGTGAACCCGACGATGGGCGCTAGGCCAAACAACCCAGCGGAGCCCTTGATGGTATGTGCGGCGCGAAACACCGCGCCGATGGCATCCTCATCACCTGGCTCGTTTTCCAATTGCAGCAGGGATTGCTCCATGACCTGCAACAGCTCGCGTGCCTCGACGATAAAGGTCTGCTGTGCCTGATCGAGATTAATACTCACCTGGACATTCCTTTGTCGCTCATTGATCGGCTATGGCGCGCTAAAACAGCGTGCCGCCACATAAATGCAATGTTTGGGTAATCGCCTGGCTCTGCCCTACAAGGCTGACCGGCGTGCCGCCGACGGCGGCTTCACGGCGGATCACCGCCAGTAATTGCAGGCCGGCGCCGTCGATTTCCGTGACCTCTGACAGGTCGACCTCCAGGCGCGGCGCAGTGCTGATCCGGGGCAGCAGCGCAGCGGCCAGTTCGGCCACGGTGTAGATCGTCAGCTCGCCCTCGATGCCCACGCGGGCGGCGCCGTCGAGTGTTTCATGGGTGATAGGCATGGGGCCTCCGGGCCGTCGGCGATCAGGGCAGGATCAACTTGGACACCGCCGCCAGCATCTGCGCCGGCTGGAACGGCTTGACCACCCAGGCTTTGGCGCCCGCGGCCTGGCCCTCGGCTTTTTTCGATTCCTGCGATTCGGTGGTCAGCATGATGATCGGCGTGAACTTGTAGCTGGCCAGCTTCTTGACCTCCTTGACGAAGGTGATGCCGTCCATGTTGGGCATGTTCACGTCGCTGATGATCAAGTGCACCTTCTGCCCGTTGAGCTTGCCCAGCGCGTCCTTGCCATCGCACGCCTCGATCACCTCATAGCCGGCGCTCTTCAAGGCAATGCCGACCACTTGGCGCACGCTGCTGGAGTCGTCCACCACTAATACATTCTTTGCCATGCTGTGCTCCTAGAAAAAGGTGATGTCTTGTGAAGTCTGTTGCGCAGCGGCGTCGCCATGGTGTGTGCGCCGCTGCTCGTCGGTGGCGTAAGTGGCCTCCATGCGCGCCAGCCATTGCCGCGCATCCACGTTGACCGGCTGGTCCGGCGACTGGCTGGCCTGCAGCAGGTGTTCATGCAGGGCATGCATGTTGTCGCGCACGTGACTGAGGATCTGGCTGACCCGGTCCTGGAATTGCAGGTTGACCAGCACGTCGGTCATCTCGTCGCGAATCCCGTAGCTTTCCTGCTTGAGCAGATCGGCGGAGTCGGCCAGGCGACCGGTGATGTTCTGAAAGCGTTCGAGCACCTGCTGGATACTCTGCTCGGACGCCGCGACCGAGTGGCTGTCCTGGTCGGCGCTGCTGGAGGCCGCTTGCACCAGTTGGGTGATGGCGTTATTGATGATGTCGACCTTGGCCGACATCTGCTGGCCGGTCTCGCTGGACTTGCTCGACAGGCTGCGTACCGCATCGGCCACTACCGCAAAACCACGACCGGCTTCACCGGCGCGTGCCGCTTCGATCGCCGCGTTGAGGGCCAGCAGGTTGGTTTGTGCCGCAATGGCCGCCACGTCGGCGGCCATGCTGCGCAACTCACCGGTATAGGCAGTGAGGCTGCGCACTTGGGACAGGGTCTGGTCACGGCTCGATTGCGCGGCCTTGAGGGAGTCGATCACTTGGCTCAATTCGCTGTCGCTGCGCGCCAACACCTTAAGGGCTCCGTCGGCGGCCTGCCCGTCGAGCTCGCCGGCGGCTTGCTGCGAGGCCTGCACGGTGTCTTGCAACCGCGTGGAAATACCGGTGAAACGATTCGCCAGGCTGACAATGGCGTCTTCAGTCTGCTGGCGCGAGCTTTCCACGTGTTTGGCCCAGATCGGCATGGCGCCCAGCAAGACTTCGTCGAGTTGTGCCCGTGCATCCGCGCTCTGTTGCCCGGCCTGCGCCGCGCAAGGGGCGGCCAGCGCAAGGGCGCGCTGCACGGCTTGGCGCTGCGCCCGGGCGCTCCAGGCGCACGCGCCCAGGCCAACCAACGCCAGCCCCACGCAGGCCGCCAGGTTGGCCGGGGAGGCGGACTGCACGAGTATCCAGGCGGCGGCGGGGATGACCGGGATGAAAGCGAACCAAAGAAAACGCGGATGACCAGGAAGGGCAGTACGGCTGGATTGACTCTGGGTCATGAGTTCGGTCCCTGAACAGTGTTGCGGATATAAATAACATAGGAGTTATCCGCCCCAACCGCCGTAACTTTAGACCTCCCTGTATGCCTTCCGTCTGGTTTATGACCGCTACGTTACGTTCACTCCGTTGTTTCAACCCGTGCCGGCGTGCGAATAAACGTGCGAAACACGTGGTCCCACAGCGGTGAAGAGACCCCGAAGTTTTTTTCGATGCCTTGGCGGTGATGCAGGTCGTGGTTGGCAACCAGCCCCGGAATATAGCCATACGCCCAATGCTCGGGGCGGTGCATCACGTAATGCACCGAGATGTAATAGAAGTAGCCGGTCACCGCGCCGATGAACGCCGAGGTCAGGCCGGTGTACCAGGCAAACAACAGCAGCGCGGCAAAGGTGGAGCTGGTTTTCCAGCTCGATACCCCGATATAGGCCAGTACATCAATGTGATGGGTCCAGTGCTCGCGGCGATACAGCGAATGGAACAGAAAACGGTGCGCGCAATACTCCACCAGCGTCCAGGCCAACAGGCCGGCGAGCAATTGCCACGGGGCAAGCGGCGCCAGCCAGAGCGCAACGCCGATGAACAAGGGGATGGTGAAAAAATCCAGGTAATACGCGACTGACGACATCAGCCATTTGTTCGAAGCCGCCATGTGCGGGTCGTCCTTGAGGTGCGATCGATGGGGGAACTAGACCGGAGCGTCCCCGGCGGCGTGGAGATTGCCCGTTGATTCACGCCGTTGCAACAACTCGATCTGCTGCGCCGGTATCAGCTTGCGCAGGGTTTTGTACAGCGCGCGGGTTTCCAGCAGGTTCCATACCCGCAACATGGTTTCCAGCGCGTCCAGTGGTTTGCTGATGAAGTCGCGTGCGCCCAGGGCCAGGGCGCGCAGGCGGGTGTCGCGGGTGGCGTCGGCGGTGAGCACCAGGATCGGCAGGTATTCGCCCTGGGGGATGCGTCGGTTGAGTTGTTCGAGCACGGCAAAGCCATCGAATTCGGGCATGTGCAGGTCGAGGATCACCAGGTCCGGCTCGAAGCTGTTGAACAGTTCCAGGGTGCGCAGCGGCTGGGTACTGCTCAGTACATGGGTCAACCCTTCACGGGCGAGCAGTTGCTCCACCAGTTCAAGGTTCGGGCGTTGGTCGTCGATGATCAGAATGCGCAGGTCGGTGTTCACGCGGGCTCCGGAAAATACTGGTCGAGGTGGGCGAGAAACGCCGGGATGTTGATGGGCTTGCTCAGCACCGCCGTTGCGCCGGCGTCCTGCAAGGCCCGGCGGGTAGGGTCGCTGGCATCGGCGGTGATCATCAGTACCGGGATGTCGCGGGTGAGCGCCGAGCCGCGCAAGCGCTGCAGCACTTTCAAACCGTCGATGTCCGGCAGCGAAACATCCAGCAGAATCAGCTGCGGCCGATGCTGTGCGGCCAGGTCCAGGCCCAGTTGGCCTTGCATGCTCGACAGCAGCTTTATCCCCGGCCGGCGTTGCAGCAGGGTTTCGATCAGCGCCAGGCTGGAGAGGTTGTCTTCGATGCACAACACGTTGCCCTGCACCCGGCAAGCGGCGGGGGCAGGGCGCTTCCATTCGCTGTCGATCACCGTGGGCACCCTGAGCGGTGAGCCCGGCAGGCGCGCGAACGGCAGCTCCAGGGTAAAGCGTGAGCCGATACCGACCTGGCTTTGCACGGTCAGCCGACCGTCCATTTGCTCCAGCAGGCTTTTGCTCAGCGCCAGGCCCAGGCCGCTGCCTTCCACATTCGGGTCGGCACCCAGGCGCTCGAACGGGGTGAACAGCTGCCCCAGGTGACCCGCCGCAATGCCTGTGCCGGTATCGCACACCGCTACACCGATACGCGGCCCGTCGACCGTGACCTCGATGCTCACCTGGCCTTCGCGGCGGTTGTA
>Ga0308160_10006393_pt1 | contig 12009 bp, 9 predicted proteins | sample PhyFR1_FD_201036 | JGI IMG/M metagenome (GOLD analysis project Ga0308160, IMG submission 201036) | Phyllosphere microbial communities from UC Gill Tract Community Farm, Albany, California, United States - DLSLF.R1 | ecosystem: Host-associated > Plants > Phyllosphere > Unclassified | place: USA... | reverse complement strand
TGGGGCGGCTTTGATGGGGGCAGGGTTACCTAGCGTTCAGCAGTCATCCGCTTTCTGGTACAATAACTTACAATGTCTTTGGACTGATGACTTCCACATTGTGTATCCCTGTTCGGTTAATATGATACTGTGAGAACTGTACGATACACGAAAACAGATAGATAGTTTGTGGTTAAGAGAATGAAGTGAGTAAACACGATTTGAGAAGAAGAAGCGGGATATGTATCCACACATACACACACACGACGTTGTTTCAACCTATTTGCCGCATGACCCTTTGCCTCTGTTCCTATTATTGAGCATGCATGGCGCCTATCTGTGAACTGGATTATATTTCACCAGACTCGAAAGGGATGAGATTGAAAGGTGGACTCTTGTCCTTGACAACTGGAGTATCGAATGTATCAGGGAACGCTAGAATATCAGCTTTGCACACTGGAGAAGGAGTTATGAACACGTGCCTGTGACATCCTTCCTCGCCGCTAGCTCCACCAAATCATGCCTGCCCATACTACGCCGTTAGCTCCATAACTGTCAAAGGGTGCGCGAGCTTACTGTAAACAAGCAGTCCTCAACGAATTCCACAAAGCATCGCTAGTAACTCCCTTCGCACTAGTACCAACAGTACCACTAATATAAGCCTCGGTAGCATCGGTATATTGCAACCTAATCGCCGAGATTATATGTTGGGCTGCGAGTGGATACTGGGCCAGGTTGATGTATGAGATACCTAGATTGAAGAGAGCTCGGACGAAACTTGGGTGTAAGGAGAGGGCTTTGTGATAGTACGAAATTGCTTCGTTGGATCGGCCGCTGTTTGCGAGCGTCGCGCCCAAGCGGTTGTAGAGTAGCCAGTCCTGTTTGTTAGCTTTGAACATCTCACGAGTAAAGTAGCTTACATCGGGCCTAACAGATAAAGCGGCAAGGAAACAATCCTCAGCTTTTGTGTACTCCTACCCAGTCAGCTCAGACCAGTCGACACATACTAGAAGCTTACCTCGCTCGAATTGAACAAAACCCCAAGAGCGATCTGCACATCCGGATCAACCTCCTCAGGACTCCTCCTAGCCATATCAATCAATCTCTCCACCAACCCCTCATGAGCCTGTACATTCTCCGTTTCCGTCTCTGACATGCCAGATCCATGGGCCATATCAATCCATTTCCCAAGCATCACTCTTGCTTTTTCAAACGCAGCTTCATTCGTATAACTGACTGCTAGGGCGAGGTAGGCAGGTCGATAATCTGGATCGATGTCGATGACTTTTGCTAGAGCCCGGATTGCTTGATCTTCTCGTTCGTTCTCTTGTTGCTTGAGACCTAGGGCGTACCATGCCTCGTGGTCTGACGGGTCATGCTGAACGGCCGCTTCTAGCTCCAATACACCCTGCTATCAGCTAAATTACTCATTTAAAGCACTGCTAGCTTACCTTCAGAGTAGGAGATTCTCTTCCCATATCCGCATCATCGCCCATGGTACCATAAGGGTTCCGGCTTTGGAAAAGGTATCGGTCTATCTGCCCCATAGCCTTGATTCTCGGGTCTGCTTGCTGAAACTCTTCCCAATCCTTCTGCAATCCACCCCAATTCTCCCTTTGCCCTGCACCCACCGTCGCATCCGTACCCTGTCGTAACTGTCCACTGTAATTCATGAACGAGGTTTCGTCAAAATCGTCAAGATCTAATCCATCATCCTGCCATGCTGACGACATCCCTGGTATTGATGTGGATGCTCGCATTGCCTCTTCCAAGTTGTTTGGTACACCAGAACCTAGCGATTCGTATGCCTCGTTATCGTCGAAATGGACCGATTTGCGACGTTGATTCTCCGGTCGCTGACTCGTCTCGGTAGGTTGAATAATCGCGTTCTGATCGGGATACAGTGCGCCATTGGCATATCGCATTCGTTCCTCAAAGACCGGCTCGCCATTCAAAGCAGGAAGAGTGCTTGCCAAATGTACCTCACCTCCTCGTTGCACAGGCCTCTCTTCAACGAATTTACTAGCCCAGTCTCCCCCTCGACTGACAAACTTCGCTCCTTCCCCAATCTCTTCTCCATTCAACGTCGCTTTCCCATCTTCCACCATCACTTCACCATTCCCTAGACCTCGCATGAGCTGCATGAATTGACTCTGGGCCAGTTTCGGATTGTCCCTCAATATCTCTGATGACGCGTCCAAATCATTGACCAGATCTCGTGCTGTGCGAGCGAGTAGTTCTTGTGGTTCGGAAAGTGGTTCTGCGGGTCGTGTTTCCTCTGCGGACCTGGCTGGTGCTTCAGTCTGTGTCGGGTATTCGAAAGCTTCGGGCGCAAAGTCCTGGTTCGAATGCATGGAATGCATATACTGTTGAGGCGGTGGCGGAGGTGGTTGAAAGTACTGAGGTCGAGTAGGCATGAATTGTGGCCGGTAGTGATTTGGGACTTGCCAAGGCGCGATTTCCGGTTGGTGCGTGGGGCGAACATCCTGCCTAGCCTGGTTGTGCTGTATGAAATCTTGCTGCCAAGGGCTTGAAGACCTCTGTTCCATGGACTGCTGCCTTGCAGGTTGTTGAGATTGAGGCACGAAGGTATTGGCCCAGTTCTCATGCTGGACTGGATGGACGGGGGCAAGATGATCGCGAAGTGAGCCTAGGTCGAACGCGTTGTTGGCGGTTCGAGCCGGTGCTTGGACATTCTGCTTATGAGAAGCCTGGCTTTCAGCTGATCTACCGAGACCGAGAGCTGGTTCACTTACATATCTCGAAGGCCCAGCCACGCCAGGAGCAGGAATATATCGGTCCTTTTCTCGTCAGCATCCCTGCAGCTATGATAAAGACAAATTACCTGGTGCAGTGACCTATCGATATCGACCCTGCCAGCAACCTTCCTCAGGACTGAGGTAGCCCCTTTACCTTCCCCATTCATTGCAAGTTATTTAAGAGATAAGAAGTCGAGTAGAGGGTAGTGATACTTTGTACTCTACCGGTCTACTCAACAACCGGTGACTATCTCGTCGATCTATTATTATTTTATTACAATTCTCGCGAGTTTATCCCATTTTATCCAAGCGGATGGTTAACTGCTAGGTTGACGGCGGTGACGACGAGCAGATCTGATACAACAAAACCCGCCAACAACTGCAGCTCTTCTCCAACCCTCATCGGTGTCTTACCAATCTCAACAAAATGGTAAGATACACTAAGCAAATTCTTGGAAAAGGAATCATCTGACGATCCAGTCCGCCCCCAAAGTACTTATCGAGATGTTCATTACCGGCATCAAGATCTTTGGAAAAGCAACGTCAGCAGCAGGGACACAAGCCGTCCGTAGTAAGTGGAATGTCTGAATATGGAGCAGGAGTCGAGCCAACAAACAGATTTCAAGCACAAACCAGACGGAGCACCCTCATCTGGACCTGTTGGAACTGGATCCTCGAAATCACAAATCACGAATCAAATGCAAATGAGTCTAGACGAGGCGCATCTCATTCTGAACGCAAAGAAGGAAGACCCAATGGAGATCATCGAGAGGGTATGTCCATCGAGGCCACATGCCAATTTTGAAATGAGGGGAGGAGACTGATTTCCAGAATTTCGAAACGATATTTAAAGCAAATGGACCACCTGCAGAGCCTGCAGCTCCCGCCAAACCAGTCGCATCAGGGTCAAAACAGACTCCTACAACACGCGAACCGCGGAAATCAAAACAACCTCAATATTCACATTACCTTCAGTCAAAAGTCTACAGGGCGTTGGAACGTATAAAGGCCGAGAGGGATTCTGGAGCACCTCCACCACCACCGACGGGAGAGGGAGGTGCTGGCGGGGAAGCTGCTGCTGCTGCCGCACCTGGTACAGGGACAGGGGCACCTGGGGGAACGAGCAAATAGCGTTTTTATTCGGATCTGAGGGGAAGTGGGACGTACATCGAAGGGGGATTCTAGACTTACATCATATGCATTGCACTACTCGCCTTATATGTTTTACATCGCCCCTGCTCGAACCTGTCCTTGACTTTACTCCTAGCCATGAGCATGATTGATTTCTGAAATTCTGGTTCCGGTACAACGCGTCTGTAACATGACGATCAATGATATCCGCGAAATCCGTCACTGTATACTCATTTATCGACTTCTACCATGGCGTCCCCTACACCTATTTCAACACAAGAAGAAGCATACGAAGAATTAGATCTAGACGACGAACCATTAACTCCCACCATCAAACAAGAACCCATCCAGTCCAAGGCATCACCCTCAAACTCATTCTCATCCTCGAATCAATATACTTCCCCGACTAGTCGAGAACAAGATCCCTGGCGGTCTTCTATACCTTCTTCTTCATCTACATCTCGTTTCTCGAGCTCCACGGCCGGATTGACCAGTCCACCGACCGTGGAGAGGACGTCGCGGGCTTCGTCAGTGTCAGGGCCAACTGGGGCGGCGATACTTGGTATTGCGGTCGTTGACTTCAATCACCTTGTAAGCTGGACGAGTCGGTATAAATTCACGAGCTGACCTGTAGATCGGTCCGACGGTAGAATATGCTTACCCAGCTTCTTTGCAGGCTGCTATAGCGAATGATGAGGATCTGAATCGTTTACTGCCTTTCTTGGCACTCCCTGATGGTGCTCACTTGGTGAGCTTCACTGCTCTTCACAGTACAACTCGATAAGCTAACTGTCAGTCCGAAGAAGACTACTCGTACTTTGTAAGCTAACATGGGCTTAATTGGACGGATCCGAGCTGACAAGATAGCACTGCGCCTACCACCCAGAAGATCTAGATGTGGATACAGAAGTGCCGGCAAATACAACATTATTCGGTATCTCATGTAATCGGCAACTATCATCTTCGGAGCTCTTGGTCCGCCCAAGCGACGTGACGAGAAGCATGGTCCAGAAAGCAGTAGTCGTCATAGCATCACAACCTATCTTTGTATGTCCCCCTCTCGAACTGGTATAGTACAGTGCTGATGTACAGGGTCCCATTCGGTACGCTCATGGCCGTAGATTGGAGGACAGAGCTGACAAATAGTGATCAGCTTGGAGTCGTCACGAGAGCATACTTTGCGCAGAGGTCAGCTCATACTTACTGCAAAGACCTTGACGAGCTGACATCAACAGAGACTTTACCCAGACTCAGTTACTCGATGATTTCTACGCAAGTCTTGATAGTACACTGGACGGCAAAGTAGGCGAGGGAGCTATCTATATGGGTACGTTTTCTTGTGACGGGACGTGAGATGTTGCTGACTCAACAGGAACTAGTCTACGGGAACTTGTGCATAAATTCCGACATAAGACGCTCATCCTGGTTAAAATGCTCATGCTCCAAAAGAAGGTCAGTACCGCATTTTCGGCTCGGTATTTATGCTGATGGACAGATCATGCTTTTCGGTTATCCAGTGGAGATGCTTTGCACATATCAGTACTCGCTTGTTTCCCTGATACCTGGTGAGTACCACTACAACATCTCATAAGAAGCGCTGAACGGTAGGGTTACTCATGGACCTGAAAGAGTGTGGATCCGCCGACCTAGATTACCGCAGTACGAGAACAAGACCCACGTCTCTTCGTACAAGTGACAGAGCCAGTCTACTGCGTTATATGGGTCTACGTAAGCTATTGTTTCCATCTTTTGGGTGTAGCTGACTCTCTTTTAGCACTGCACCTCTTTGGCAAAGATTCTTTCTTCCAACCTTACCTACCACTTCAACAAGTTGAATCGTTACGCGCTCCATCCTGGTTGATTGGTACTACAAATCAAATCGTCACTCAGCAGCGGGACTGTGCATACGATGTTTTGGTAAATGTGAGCCTCGTCTCCCTTGAAAACTCAAGGACTTAGCTGATGGTAGATCGAGAATGTTTCTTTTGACTTTGCGGATCCCAAAACAGAGAGGATGGTCAGTTTAACACCGGCCGATAGGAGGTGGATGGATGATATCGTCCATACCGTCGAGGAGACTTATGACAGTGTAAGTCTATCGACTCTCGTGGCTAGCAAGACTAATATATAGCCCGACGGACAACGAACGACGTGAGCTGATATTGTTGAATTTGGAGAATAGCTGATTTTAGGTTCCGAGGCAGTGATGATGATTTACGAGCAAGGTTCGAAGAGTATATCTGCGCTGCATTGTCTACCGTCAAATACTCTGATTTCTTGGCTAAAGGCAAAGCGGGCGATATTTCTATCGTCGGCGTTGGTGAGTCCCCCTCGCTATCTCAGTCTCTTTCTGGAATGTCTGCTGATATAGTAGGTGCAGAATCGGGCAACCCGCTTGTACCATTTGGTGAACACTGGCTTGGTGCTTTCAAAGAAACAAAGACTTATGCTGTTTGGAACTCTGTCACGGATCCTGTGCTGTTTGACCTATGCGAGCCTAGGTTAGCTTCCTTGGGCTCACATCAATGGTTAAGCTAATAATCAGACATCCGTGTGATGGCAAAGCCAGTGTGGTATCTGATCTTGGATCACGTTTGGCTGGTAAGCTAAGAATACCTCGTCCACAGGACTCAGCTCACAAAATAGAGGGGATCCACGACCTCAAAATCGATCAATCCTTAGCCCCTACCCGCGAAGTGTTCAATAACGCCTTCGCAGCCGGATCATCAGCATTCGCAACAGGTTCATCTTCACTCTTTAAAGCTTTCGATGGAGCTCGAACAAATATCGCTTCAAAGCTGAAAGAAAGGGAAGAAGCGGAACGCATACGAAAAGAAAAGCTTGCGTCGGAACCTCCAATCACATCACCTGCAACAGCTACCAGTCCCCCTCCCGATATTCGAGCGACGTTGGGAGGAATAGGAAGTGGGATTGGAAGTTTCTTTGGGAGTAAAGTTGCGAGTTTTAGAGGAACTCCTGCGCCATCTGCGGCGACTATCTCGACTCCGACGCCGACTACACCGGCTGTTGCTACGCCGGTGGAGAAGAGGGGATTAAGACCTATGAGTTTGACGCCTAGTGCGCACACGAACTCTACGGGCAAGGGGAGGGTAGTATCTGGTTCTACCGTACACGAGTAGTATGCATTACCTGTCGATTCATGTAGATGTACATTTTCATAGGCTATAACGAGGCGACAAGCTTTCTTCGTTTTGATCTTTCTTGCTTGTAGGCACCCAGACCCTGTCGGGTATATCGTGTATGTCTACCATTTTCAGTACAAGTGCGTCATGACCCATGGCGAGTAAAGCTTGGAAGATGGAGTGTCGCTTTCGCAGGTAAAGGTTCGTCCATAGGCGCCCGGATTTCTGTCATCAGCAGTGTCCATCGCGTCCGTACGTTGCAACAAACCTCGGCTTTCAGATCACAGAGGAAGCGTGTCCTCTTAGGCCTTTCTGGTCCCTGATGCACTCTTGCACTTTTTGTTGAGATGCGGAGGTAGAGGTGTTCATCCTTGCAAGTCTTTGGCCTCTTTTACGGTCGGGATCATCGAGAATCCCGACCGCATCTAGGTCTCGCGCTTTGTGGCCTAAGGCAAGCAAAGCTGTCCGGATGGATCCAGGTTTTCGGCGGTGAAGCTGTTTCCAATTGTAGTCTGGTCTCTATTCAGTTAGCTTTGATATATATGCCTGGCGGGAGCATCGGTCTGACCTTGGTTTTCAGATTCCTCATGAAATCTGATCGCACTCCAGTGGGACCAGCGTCCAGCCAGTCGTGCAGCCACCCGATCAGATCATTCAACCTTCCATCAACTGGCAATCGTCCAGGACGAGGTGGTGAGATTCTCGCCGGAGGATCTGATGACGGTTTGAACGTCGGTCTTGAAGGCCCAGCTGCTGGGGCAATATCGATTTCATCACAAATCCCCACCGAGTCAAGAAGGGCGGCTTCATGACCCTTGACGATCAGCCGGCTTCGGATGATCGCCTTTTTACGCTCAAACATCGCTGTCCAGCCGAATTTCGTCTTCTATCCGTCAGTATCACCTCAACTTTGCAGTGTACGTGTCTGACCTTTTTTTCTATGTCTTTCACAAATTCAGCTGCAGTATAAGTGGTGGGCGACTGCAGCCACTTGTGGAAAACTTCAATCAGCTCGTTGAGTCGCGCAGCCTCGACAAGTTTGGGCGGTCCTTTGGCTTTTTCGGCGGGCGCACGACCTTCATCTCTACCACCGATCACAAGCAATGGCTGAAGTTGGGCCTCGACGGTCGGAAGTGTCTGTATCTCGGAGGAGTGAGAGCGAGGTCTGTCGTCGATCAATGATATCGGAGGTGGCGATCCATTATCCGAAGGGCAGGTAGTGTCGGACATCGAGGATACCTCGGATGATGTCGTTGATAACGTGTCCGAGAAGTGGTCATCGTCCTCGAGATCAGGTGGAAGTGGGGATAGAGGTGATCCAGTACGGGATGTCTCTGACAAGACCGGCGCGTCCTGATTGAGCATCGACTCAGGTGGCGCGAGACCATCAGGGTTATGCGGTATACCATCACTGCTGTCGGACACATCGGTCGAGGCGCCTGGAATCGATGTACTTGTCGGGCTGCTCAAGCCAGATAGGTGGGTACAGCTGGAAGCTGGCGATGGAATATGAGTGTCCATCATCTCTATCTTCACCGCGACATGAGCAGCCATATCCTCAGCTTTCACCACAGGGTCTGCCGTCCTCGAGACTTCCTCATGCTGTACCTCTGGACTGACTGCTCTGGGGCGAGCGGCCAAATGGCTGGAAGGAGAAAGCCCATGGAATAGAGTGTCAGGTTTAGTTCTCGCTCTGGCCGTATCCATGAAGAGAGCAGACGTCGTAGATTGTGACACGAGGTCGTCCTGGGATGGATTGGGCGAAGTTGTCGGATCTGGCTGTTCGGTCTTTATAGTGTCCAAATCCATCGGCATCTGTGAGCCCGATGGCACCGGACGTATTGGCAAAGCGAAAGAATGCGCTGTCGTGTTGGACGGGATCGCGAATGGCGTCAAACCTTCGAGGGGTTTGAGAGAGAGTGAAGTCAGAGCACAGGGCCGATCGCTCGCAGTGACTGGTGGGCCAGACTTCAAAGTTGGACCCGAACCCGCTGAGCTTGTAGCCTCATGATTTGCTGCTTTCTGACTCGGTTCACCCGGATGAACCTGCTGAAGCGGCGTCTCAGGATGACTTGTCACCGGCGGTGTGGAGCGCTGAGTGGGAGTGGGCCGGTACCATGACGGAGGAGTCGGTGTGACTTCGGTACTGAGACGAGGCCTTACGCGGGGATCCGTCGCTTTGGGAACGGTCCCAGTGGACGTCTGAGAAATCCCTTGACAGCTTGAGGTGACGTCAAGCGAGCACCCGTCGAGCTCTATCTGCGACTGTCTTCGTTTCCCTTTCACCGTAAGCGAGTCGACGGAAGGGGCCTGGGACAGACCGCGTACAGGCTGTAAATCGATCTCCATGGAGTCGGACCGGCTAGCGGACGAGATAGGTTCGAATGGTACGTTGACAATGAAAGGCTCGAAATCGGCAAATGCGCTTTGTCGGACGCACTCGTCAATCCAACCTGGGTGGATAGCTTTTTGCGAGCGGCGCAATTCGCCTAGTATTCGGCGCGTGGTAGAAGACAAGATACCCTCGACCGGTGCGTCCACAATGATGAAAGTGGCCTCTCTTTGCTCATCCAGCATCCCACCATTTGCCTACCGTCAATCTGTGTTCGCGAATCTGAAGGGTTTTACGCACCTTGATATAATACTCGATCGCCCCACTACCCTGACAAGCGACGAAGAATGTGCGTGAGCCCCATCGGTCTTCAGTTAAGCAGTCGAAAACTCTTGGAACAAACGAACCCGCTCTTGACATCGAGCTGGTAGCTGTGAGAGGAGGACTTGGTGGTATTTGAGAGAATTCCATAGAATGGTCCATTTGCACCATCGTCGAAGCGATGGGCATTGGCTCCGATGTCAAGGCTGGATCTGGCTCTGCGAATCCGGGTTGGCTGTCATGGTGGGTAATTGATCGATGAGTGACACTTGGTCCTCCGTTCCTCGGCTCGCATCGAACTCGAGCACCGGATCCTACGGCTGACCTCTTAGCCTTAGGCCGGGAGTTTGGCGTTCCACCAGAATGGTCTTTGGCACTGGATCCGTCAGTACTCATACATTATTGGGCCTTAAAGAAAGGTGGAGCTCACATGATCTCATGGCGGGCATATAATCCCAAGTTCAATAATTTGCCTTGGTTGAGGCATTCCTTTACCCATCCAACTGTCACAACGTTCTTTCTCCGTGTAGCGAACTTATCCCCATCTACGGTTGCTCTTCTAGCAAAGTGGGTACACAGGGCGTCGAAAGTCCAGCTGCCCTCGCCCTGGTGTGCCTCGAAATCACCGGCTCCACCAGGAGTTGCGAACTCATGGCCCTTGGGACCCTTTGGTGAAACGACTATGATTAGGCTACAGCGTGGATCACCAGGGCTGCCGCAGTATGTAGCGCCATTTGACTGATCATCAGAGACGAACCAAACGGAATACAAAGGAAGTACTGACCTCCAAATCCTTGCGACATTGCTGAATCACTGATCGATCTGCGCCCCATATCTGGGCGTAATAATGGATATTTTTGAACAGTCCACTCATGTCTGTACGATCAACATATATATGTATTGATAAGATCAGTATGTGAAGTGAGTGGTAAACAAGAGATCTCGTCCATACGCTGCTTACCCCTCCCGAATATACACACACACATGATTGCTGTTACTTTAAGTCTCCTTGTCGTCCCCTTAACGCGTTTCCAATAGTGACGGAAGCAATTTCCTTATTGTTCTCCAAGACGCGTCGAACAGTCGTGGCGTCGGCTGGCGAGCTCCCGTAAAGGGATAACTTGAATCCTTGGCCGCGGGGACGAGTGACATAGTCAGACGCCTGAATGAAATATACATGTACAGATTCACGATCTCAGCTCAACTAGCTGCTTTTCTGTCTGCGTGATCTACTGACTTCTGACCTAACCGAGTCCTCTCATGATGACGTCGAGTCTTCTCCCGACGCCCTTTGAGGATCTCTCACCCTGTCAGTTTTGCCCACAATGTCCGCCTCGTCTAAAACCACTTCTCGCCAGCCCATAGCAAGTAATCGGGTCCTGATGGTATCTCTTTTACGTCGAAACAGCTCATGCCAGCCAACCTCTGGTGCCTATAGTAAGCCTTGTTCCGTGTGAGGAGGAGTCGGACTCACCTCTGCCTGCAGTGTGCGGATAGCAGCGATCCTGGTGCCCTGGAAACCCTTTTCGAGCCATACATCGAGATGGGTAATGAGTCTCGCCAATCGCCGCTCAAATTGGGCGATCTGGGGGTGGTAGCGTCCGTTGCGGTCGACCCCGTCACGGTCGTTGGTGCACACATGAGAAGACGAAATTGATCCAGCCGATGATAGTGAGGGCGGGGATGCAGCAAGATGTCTGGATCGCCGTAGTTTGGCCTCGTATTTTTCAGTCGCGTCTGGTACATCGTAGAAATGGTACTGGTCCAGTTTTGCCGCATCATGACCTCTGGCGAGCAACAGCCCTCTGACCGTACGCCGCTTTCTGTAATAGAGATTTTTCCAGCGATATTCCGGCTTCTAGTGGAGTGAGCGGTCGTAACATCGACAGTCTGATTGGAGACTGACCTTGAGATCTAGAGCTTGCAAGAAGAGAAAGTGGGTCTTAGTGGGCTCAACCGGCCCCATATTCAGCCACTCGTCAAATTCGTTGACTAACTCGCCTAGCCGTGCCAGAGCAACGGACGTCGTAAATCGTCCACGGGTAGCATGCCGCTTCTCGTCACTTGTGTGCAAGCGAGCATCTGTGACCATCATTGATCTGGGTACCGCGCATGACCCAGGTGAAGCTGGAGAATCACCAATTCGATTGGCAGGCGTACTTTCGTCATTCGCGCATGATGGCATATGATCTAATACTTCTGAGGATGAGGTCGATGACGTTTCATGAATCTGATCGACATGAGCAGAAGTCTGAGATGGTGAAGTATTCATTGTCGATCGGTTTGGATGTATTGCCAAGGCGAGACGCTGTAGCCGCTCCGGATCTGACTCTACCTTGGCGGA
>Ga0308160_10006391_pt1 | contig 12010 bp, 9 predicted proteins | sample PhyFR1_FD_201036 | JGI IMG/M metagenome (GOLD analysis project Ga0308160, IMG submission 201036) | Phyllosphere microbial communities from UC Gill Tract Community Farm, Albany, California, United States - DLSLF.R1 | ecosystem: Host-associated > Plants > Phyllosphere > Unclassified | place: USA... | reverse complement strand
ACGACTACAGCCGCTACTTCAGCCCGATCCTAGCCACCGCCGAAGCGAAGCTGAGCAACCTGCAGCAGCGCCTGGCCGAACAGAATGGCAACGTCGGCCTTGGCCTGAAGAACACTTTCGAGAACTTCCTGCTTGAACGCCATGTGAGCAACGTCGAACACAAGCACGCGGCGCAGGAAGCCAGTGCCGCACCGCGCCAGGCCGGACCTGCGCCGGTGTCCCCGCCTGCGGCTGCCCCGGTGCAGGCCGAGACGATCGTCGCGCGCATCGAAAGCTTCGGCGACGACAAGGAAGGCGCCAAGCGCTACCTGCTTTCTCTGGACGAGGCGCAGCGCGCCGCCGTCATGCCGCTGCTGAAGGCGCGCAAGGAAGCACGCCTGCGCGAGGAAGAAGCGCGCCGCGGGGCCGCGCAGTCGGCGGCTCTGGACAAGGAACTGGACGAACTGCTCTGAGGCCATGATGCGCACCACTCTTCACGCAACCCTGGCGGCGCTGGCCGCGGCGGTATTCTGCAGCGGCGCTGCCGCGGCGCCGGTCAACCAGATCCCGAGCTGCTACGCGGCCGGCAAGCTGGACGTCAAGCCTGTGCCCGCCCAGCGCGCTTTCTTCATCGTGCTGGACGAAACCGTGGTCCTCGACGACACCCTCAAGCGCTCACTGTGGGAACTGGTGAGGCCCGTAATCGGTCCCGGCACCGAAGTCTCGGTCTACCGCTTCTCGGCCTACTCGCAGGGCAAATACCTCGACGTGGTCGCGTCCGGCCTGCTCGAGGCGCCGCTGCCGGCCAGGCTGCGCGATGACATCAGCGTGCCAAAGCTGAAGACCTTCGACGCCTGCATGACCGGCCAGGCCCAGTTCGGCCTGAACCTGGCGCGCAACGCCATCGGCAAGGTGCTGGCCGACAGCACCTTCGACCTGGCCAAGTCGGACATCGACGGTAGCCTGTTTGCACTAGCCAAGGTCGTCAAGGACAGCAAGGCGCCGGTGCGCACCGTACTGCTGGTATCGGACATGCTGGAGAATTCCACGGTGTCGAGCTTCTACCAGAACAAGGGCGTGCGCAACATCGACCCGGCCGCCGAACTGAAGAAAGTCGAGGCTGCCAAGCTGTTCGGCGACTTCGGCGGCGCCAACGTGTACGTGATGGGCGCCGGCCTGATCCAGGCAGTGCCCGGGGCCAAAAGTGCGCAATACCGTGACACCAAGACCATGAGCTCGCTTCAACAGTTCTGGACAGGCTACTTCGAGCGTTCCAACGCGAAGCTGGAGGCCTTCGGCTCGCCGGCTCTGCTGACTGTCATCAAGTAACATTCCTATTGCCTATCCTCATTGCGCCGCCTGCCGGATCCCGTACAGGGAAATCCCGAGCAGGCGCGCATCCGGGCCGATGCCGTAGTCGATCGGCCGCATGGGCTTGTCGATCTTCAGCACGATGTGCTGTGCGGCGCCCGGTGCCGTTCCCAGATCCAGCGTCACGCGGCGGCGCCGTTCGGTCGGGTAGAAGGTCCAGCTGCCGGCCGCCCTGCCGTTGACGACCGCCTGCAGCACGATCCGGGTGCCGTAGCCGGGCACGAAGCTGCCCAGGTCCAGCGTCAGCATCCGGCCTCGCTGCGCATCGGGCGGCAGGCGCAGCACGGCCCGCGGCCCGTCCGACCACACGTAATCCCCCTCGATCGCCGCCCAGCCTTCCCCCAGGACCTGCCGGAACCAGGCGGGATTCTCCCTGACGGTAACGTAGGCGAAAGAGCGCGGCGCAGCGCCGACGCGGAACAGCGACAGGCCCAGCCCTTCGGCCGCGGGCTCGCCGCGCACCGGGTCGGGCGCGCCGGTAAAGCGCACCTGGTAGCGGCGCCCGCCGGCCACTTCCCCGGAACGGCAGCGTTGGGCCCGGGTGAACGAGATGTGCCAGTTGTCGTTCACGCAGGCCAGGTCGACACCCTGGCGTTTGGCATAGGCCAGCAAGCCGAGCGTATTGCCCCAGACTTCCTCCCGGGTGGCCGGATCGGGGTCCAGGTCGAGCACCACGCGTCCCTGGCCGGGCAATCGCCGTACCTGCTCGTACAGCGCGGCCACGTTGGCGCGGTTGTAGAAATAGGCGTAGTCCGGCGGCACCCGCAGCCAGTGCCAGGCGCCGGCCACGGCCAGCAGCGCCAGCGTGCCTGCGATCGCCTCCCTGGCGCTGGAGCGGATCGATGCGTAGCCGACCAGCGCCAGCAGCGCGGCGGCCAGCGCCGGCACCGCAAAATAAAACGCTGCAATATAGACCTGGTCGAGCATGTCCACGCCGACCGTGGCGTAATACAGCACCGACAGCGTCGCCGCGAGGAAGACGATGCCGAGCGCCCGCGCATCGCGCGCCACGGCGGCCGGCACCTGGCGCAGGCCGGCGCACAGCACCGCGATCAGGGCCACGCCCCAGGCCAGCGCGCCGCGCGCGGGTGCGCCATCGCCGAGTCCCCAGTAGACGCCGACGAAGCGCGCCGCCTCGCGCAGCGTATTGGCCTTGTTGGCGCGGCCGAACTTCAGGTAATCGTACAGCGGCCCCGGGAAATCCCTCACCGTGACGACGATCAGCGGGATGAAGAACAGGAACAGGATGCCGGCCGCGGCCAGCAGCGCGCGCCGGTGCCCGCTGATCCAGGCCCGGCCCGCGATGCGCAGCGCAGGCTCGCGGCGTGCGAGCACCAGGTTGGCGGCCAGCGTCGCCAGCAGGATCAGGCCCAGCATCGGCATGAAGGCGGCATGGCCGTTGATCAGGAAGCCGCCGGCGACGGCGAGCGTGCCGAGCGTATCGGCGCGGCCCTGCACCAGGCGCGCGCCCGCCACCAGCAACGCCGCATACGGCAGCACGAACAGGTGCGGGAACCACATGCCGCCGACGATCGCACGGTCGCTCCAGGCGAACACCAGCACCATGACCGCGGCGAACAGCAGCGCCGGCAGCAGGCCGCCGGCCATGCGGCGCACCATCGCGACGATGGCGGTCAGCCAGGCGGCGTTGTACAGGTCTGCCGCCAGCAGCTGGCCGGAAAACGGCGACGGCACCAGGTGCAGCCAGTCGTGGAACAACAGCTCGCCGAAGGCCAATACGTACAGCAGCGCCGGCCCTGGGTGGTTGAAGCCGACCCGCGAATAGTGGCCGTGGATCAGCTGCAAGCGCTTGGCATCCAGCACCAGCAGCGTATTGGCGGCGAAATCGCTGGCTTCGTGGTTGACGGTGCGGATCGCGTCCCAGTTGACGCAGGCCAGGCCGGCCGCGAACAGCACGAACAGCAGGCCCCACTGCAGGGCGCGCCGCGGTCCGGGGGTGCGCTGCGGCGCCTGCACCGGCGCCCGTTCGGCATCGAGGGTGGCGTGGGGCGTCATTCAGATGCTCATCCGGTTGAACAGGAAGGCCGGCAGGTGGCGGATCACCAGCATCACGGCCGCCCATTTGCCCGGTGCGTAGACGACCGGCGTACCGGCCGCCGAACCGTCGACGATGCGGCGCGCCACCGTCTCCACCGGCGCCAGCCCGCGCTGCGGCAGGTGGGCCGTCATCGGGGTCGCGGTCGGCCCCGGCTTGACCAGCACTACGCGCAGCGGGCTGCCGCTGCCGGCCAGGCGGTGCTGCAAGCCTTGCGCGTAGCGCGTGACCAGACCCTTGGCGGCGCCGTAGACGTAGTTGGAGCGGCGCCCGCGGTCGCCCGCCACCGAGCCGATCAGGGTGATGACCCCGCCGCCAGCCTCCATGTGGCCGGCGAAGGCTTCTGCGAACAGCACCGGCGACAACGCATTCACCTGCAGGGCGTCGAAGGCGGCGCCGAGGTCGCGCTGGCAGGCCTGCTGGTCGGGGAGCGCGCCGTGCGCGATCAGGACCCGGTCCGGCATCCCTTCCCGCACGATGGCGTCGACCAGGGCACGGATCGCGCGCGCGTCGAGCAGGTCGCCGCTTTTCACCTGCACCGCGGCGCCGGGGCTGCGCACGCGCAGGTCGGCGGCAACGCGCTCGAGGCGGCCGGCGTCGCGTCCGACCAGGGTCAGGACGACGCCGGGCGCGGCCCACAGGCGGGCGCAATGTTCGGCGATCGACGAGGTGGCACCGATGATCACGATGCGGCGTGGCGCTTCAGGCATGTCAGCTCCCCAGCAGGCGGCGCGACATCGACGAGCTGATCCCCGGGTCGCGGTAAGGCAGGAATTCGGCCAGGCGCGGGTAGCCCGCTTCGAACAGGGCGCGCGGCATGCGCGCATCCTTGGCGGCATACAGGCGGCCGCCGGCTTCGCGCACGATGGCGTCGAGCCGTTCGAACAGGCGCAGCGTCGAGGCGCCCCGGTTCGGAAAATCCAGCGCCAGGGTGACGCCGGGACGTGGAAAGCTCATCATGCCGATGCCGTCGCGCTCGCCGAAGGTCTTCAGCACGGCCAGGAAGGAGCCCTGGCCGGACGCCTTGATCGCCGCCAGCATCGCGCGGGTGGCGTCCTGCCCGCCGGCGCGCGGCACCACGCTCTGGTACTGGTAGAAGCCGCGCGGGCCGTACATGCGGTTCCAGTCGTGCAGCCCGTCGAGCGGGTAGCCGTAGGCTTCGAAGTGGGCGATCGCGCGCCGGTTCTTGAGGCGCTTGAGGTGGAAATAGGCGGCGTTGAAGGGCCGCAGCGACAGGCCGTTCACCAGCGACACCGGCGGTGCGAGCGGCATGCGCCGGGGCGGGCGGTCTGCCTGCGCCGCGCACTCGGGAATCTGCGCCGGGTTGGCGCGCAGAAACAGGCCGCGGCCGCGGCCCGACAGGCAATCGATCCAGGACACCGTGTGCTCCCAGCCGGCCTCGGACGCATCGGCCAGCGGAAAGAATTCGTCGAGCCTGCCGTAGGGCACGGTGTCGGTGACCAGCCAGGGGCCGCTCACGCGGCGCAGCTGCAGCCCGGCCTCGACGATCACCCCGGTCAGGCCCATGCCGCCGACGGTGGCGGCGAACCAGCCGGCCTGGTGCGCCGGGCTGCAATCGATGACGCTGCCGTCGGTGCGCGCCAGGCGCAGGCACAGGACGTGGTTGCCGAAGGAACCCAGCCGGTGGTGGTTCTTGCCGTGGACGTCGTTGGCGATGGCGCCGCCGACCGTGACCAGCTGGGTGCCGGGCGTGACCGGCAGCAGCCAGCCGTGCGCCAGGCTCATGCGCTGGATGTCGCGCAGCAGCACGCCGGCCTCGCAGCGCAGGCGCCCGCTGGCCGCATCGAAATCGATGAAGCGGTCCAGCCCGGTGGTGCGCCACAGGCGGCCGCCCGGATTCAGGCAGACGTCGCCGTAGCTGCGCGCATTGCCCTGGGCCAGGCCGGTCCCATCGTCTTCGATGCGGTGCGCGACCCGCTCGCGGTCGTGCAGCGCCACCAGCTCATGCTCGTGGCTGCCGAGGCGCCCCCACGACGCGACCTTTACCATGGCCATCCGAGTGCACCGATCACCAGCACGGCGCCGAAGACCAGCCCGGCCAGGCGGCTGGCGCGGTCCTTCATGGCGAACACCACCGGATCGTCGTGCATGTGGCCGCGGTGCGCCTGCATCCAGATCCAGCTGATCCAGAACAGCAGCACCGGCACCGTGCCCCACACGGCTTCCGGCTGGCGGTACAGCACCGCAACCTTGTCGCTGTTCAGGTACAGCGCCAGCACCACGGCCGATGCGTAGCCGGCGGCCACGCCCAGGTTCAGCACCAGCGGCTCGTCGCTGGTGTAGTAGCCGCGCCCATGCACCTGGCACCGCCCGGACAGCGCCTGCACCTGCAGCTCGGCATGGCGCTTGACGAAGGCCAGCGACAGGAACAGGAACACGGAGAACGCCAGCAGCCAGAACGACAGCGGCAGCGACAGCGCGGCGGCGCCGGCCGTGATGCGCAGCGTGTACAGCATCGCCAGCGCGATGCAGTCGAGCAGGATCATTTTTTTCAGGCCGAGCGAATACACGCAGGTCAGCAGGAAGTAGCACAGCAGCCACGGCAGGAAGCTGCCGCCCACGCGTGCGCCCAGCGCCAGCCCGGCCGCAAGCAGCAGCGGCGCCGCCAGCGTCCCGTGCCAGACCGGCAGCGCCCCCGCAGCGAACGGACGCAGGCGCTTGCGCGGGTGGGCGCGGTCGCTCTCGAGGTCGAGCAGGTCGTTGGTGATGTAGACGGACGAGGCGCACAGGCTGAACGACAGGAAGGCCAGCGCCAGCGTCAGCCAGTGGCCCAGGTCGAACACCTGGTGCGCCGCCACCAGCGGCACGAACAGCAGCACGTTCTTGAGCCACTGGTGCAGGCGCAGCGCCCTGCGCCACGCCGTGACGGTTGCCTTGAGGCCGCGCGCCGGCGCCGGGAATTCGCGCTCGACACCGCACAGCGCGGCGGCCTTGCCGGCCAGTCCCCTGGCGCCGTTGACCACGATCGCCCTGCGCGCGCGGCGCCAGACCTTGAGATCGGCCGCCGAATTGCCGGCGTAGTCGAACCCGCCATGGCCGTACTGGCGCGCCAGCGCCTCGGCCTTGTCGTGGCCGACCAGGTGGGTGACGCCGTCGCCGGCCAGCACTTCGTCGAACACCCCGAGGTGGGCCGCCACCGCATCGGCGAAGCTGCGGTCGGCGCCGGTACACAGCACCAGGCGGCGGCCGGCGGCGCGCTGTTCCTTCAGCCAGGCCAGCAGCGCTTCGTTGTAGGGCAGGAGCGCGGCGTCGACGGCGCCGCGGCTGGCCAGCTTGCGCTTGAGCACTGCCTTGCCTTGCAGCAGCCACAGCGGGATGCGCAAGGCGTCGAACGGCCGGTCGCGCGACGCCCGCAGCGCCGATTCGTGCAGCAGATCGGTATGCACCAGCGTCCCGTCCAGGTCGACGATCAATGGAGCCATTGTCACGATTAAATCCTGCAGAAGAAGCGCACTCGGCTATGCGGCGTGGTTAAAATAATGCAAAAATATCAACAAAGCTTAAGCATTATAGGTAAGCGCCCAGTACCGTCTTTTGATCTGCCGCGCTATCGCTGCCGTTTTCCGGACATTGCGCCGGCTGATCCGCTGCCTCCCTCTGTACACTTCCCGGCACCGCTCAATGCGCCATCCGCCGAGTCCAGCCATGCCGATCCGCACTGCCGCTCCGCTGTCGCTGTCGTTGTCGTTTTCAATGTTGCTGACGCTATTGCTCCCGGCTTTTGCCATAGCCTGCCTGGCCGTGTGCTACCTGAGCGGCCATCCCCTGCGCGCCGGCCTGCTGAACGCGGATGCCCTGTATCTGCCGACGCTGTTCGACGACCTGCTGGCCGGCGGCGGCCGGCTGGCCGACTGGTACCTGACGCCGGCGCCCTATTTCTTTCCCGATTACCCGCTCTACCTGGCGGCCTGGTGGCTGGCGCCGTCCTCCTATTACCAGATCATCGTGTTCGGCATCCTCCAGTGCGCGCTGCTGTTGGGCGCGGTGGCGCTGCTGGCACGCGCGCTCGGGAACCCGGCGCCGCTGGCGGGCGCGGCGTTGAGCCTGACGCTGTTCGGATGGCTGGCCGCGTCGGGCCGGGAGCCCTTCGTGCTGCTGCTGTCGAATGCCTACCACTTTGGCGGCTTCGTGAATGCGTTGCTGCTGGCGGCGGCCTGGCTGCGCTTCGAGGCGACCGGTGCGCGCGCGCTGCTGGGGCTGGTCTGGCTACTGGCGTTTCTCGGGACGCTGTCGGACAGCCTGTTCCTGCTGCAGGCGGCGCTGCCGCTGGCCTGCGCCGCGAGCGCGCGCATCCTGGCCGAACCCATCCAGGCGGCCGGCCGGCGCCTGCTGCTGGCGTGGACGCCGCTGGCGCCGGCCCTGCTCGGCCACTTCGGCTACAGCGTGCTGGTCGCGCGCCCGACGCGCTACGACATCCATCTCGATCCCGGCCACTTCGGCGCCAACCTGCACGACCTGGCGGCCATCGGGCTGGACCTGTGGAAAGCGCTGCCGCTGGCGCTGCTGGGCTGGACGTTCTGTTTTGCGTTCGCACTGGCCTGCGCCGCGCGGCTGGCACGGCGGCGCGATCCCTTCGGCCTGCCGCCCGCGCTGGCTTCGCTGACGGTGTTCTGGCTGGTCTCGACGGCGGACACGCTGGCGGTGTCGCTGCTGCAGGGCACCCTGCCGGTGGCGGCACGCTACTTCATCCCGGCGGCATGCTTGCCGATCCTGCTGGCGCCGATGGTCGCCATGCACCTGCTGCCGAAGCACCGCGCGCCGGCCCTGCTGCTTGCGGCGACATGCGCCTGCGCACTCGGCATCGGTACGGCGACCGCGCGCCAATGGCTGGCGCACCCGCTCGAAGCCGCCTACTACCCGGCCGACAGCGCCTGCCTCGACCGCGTACTGGCGGGCACGGGCCTGCGTCACGGGGTCGCCCAGTACTGGGACGCCAAACCCTTCCAGCGCTTCAGCCGCAGCGGCATCGTGCTGGCCCAGCACATCGCATCGCTGGAGGAGCTGCCCTGGATCACCAGCCAACGCTACTTCCGGCCCGCCTACGATTTCGCGCTGGTCGGCCCGGACGCGCCGCCGCCGCACCACATCCCGGCGGCGCGGCTGGAAGCGCTCAACGGGCCGCCGGCGGCGCGGGTGCGTTGCGGCGAATACACGGTGCTGCTGTACGGACGCGATGCCATGCGAGTGCATTGACGTCGTTCCGCTTGGAATTCATGCATGTTGAATGGCGCCGGACATGCTAGGCTTGCGGCTTGCAATCCAGCACGACATCGTCAATCACCATGCAACTGAATTCCTTCCGTCCCCGCGCTTCCCTGTTCGCCCTCGCCTCCCTGCTCTGTGCCTGTTCGGGCAAGCCGCAACCCGCTCCCGATCCGGCCGAGGCCAGCCGCAAGGCGCTGGAGGCTTCGCGCCTGGAAGCGGCGGCGGTGGCGCGCAAGCTGGCCATGGTCACGCCGGCCTGCACGCTGGGCAGTGCGAAGGAAGAACAAGGCAACTGGACGGACGCGCCGCACGCCGCGCCGCAGCCGGGCAACAAGGATGCGATGGAATTCACGCTCGACGCGCCGGTCGAGGCGCGCGCCTTCCAGCTGGCCTTGAGCGCGAAAGCGTTCCACGACCTCGACAAGGTCGAAGTGCGCGACGCGAAAGGCGACTGGCACCTGGCCTGGCTCGGCATGCAGCTGTCGGCGCCGGGCGGCTGCGACTACGTACGGCTGGAGCAGACGATGCGGAACGTGCGCGAGGTCGGCGCGCTGCGCGTGTCCTTCCATCCGGGCATGGGCATCGCCGCGGCCGGGCAGGTGCGCCTGCTGCGCGATGCCCCCGCGCCCACACCCGCGCCCGCGGGCTGAGACGGGTTAGAGCAGCACCAGGTTGTCGCGGTGCACCAGTTCGGGCGCCTCGACGTAGCCGAGGATGCCCTCGATCTCGCTGGACGGATGGCGCATGATGCGCTTGACTTCGCTGGCCGTGTAGTTGGCGAGCCCGCGCGCGATCTCGCGGCCATCCTCGCCCATGCAGGTGACCAGTGCGCCGCGGCCGAATTCGCCGCGCACCGCGACCACGCCGATCGGCAGCAGGGATTTACCTTCTTTCGCCAGCTTCTGCACGGCGCCGGCATCCAGCACCAGCTCGCCGGCCGTGTGAAGGTGGTCGATCATCCACTGGCGGCGCGCGGTCAGGCGCGCGGTCGGCGCGGTCAGCTGGGTGCCGATCGCTTCGCCCTGCGCCAGGCGCACCAGCACGTTGTCTTCGCGGCCCCAGGCGATCACGGTATGGGCGCCCGAACGAGCGGCGCGGCGCGCGGCCAGCACCTTGGTCAGCATGCCGCCACGCCCGATGCTGGAGCCGGCGCCGCCGGCCATCGCTTCGAGCGAGGCGTCGCCCGCCTGCGCCTCTTCGATCAGGCGCGCCAACGGGTCCTTGCGCGGATCGGCCGAGTACAAGCCTTTCTGGTCGGTGAGGATCACCAGCGCATCGGCCTCGATCAGGTTGGCGACCAGCGCGCCGAGGGTATCGTTGTCGCCGAACTTGATCTCGTCGGTGACCACGGTGTCGTTCTCGTTGATGATCGGGACCACGCCCAGGCGCAGCAGGGTCGTCAGCGTGGAGCGCGCGTTCAGGTAGCGTTCGCGGTCGGCCAGGTCGGCGTGGGTCAGCAGCACCTGTGCGGTTTTCACGCCGTGGGTGCGAAAGCTCGTTTCGTAGATCTGGGCCAGGCCCATCTGGCCGCAAGCGGCGCAGGCCTGCAGTTCGTGGATGTCGGTCGGGCGGCTGGTGAAGCCGAGGCGCAGCATGCCTTCGGCGATGGCGCCGCTGGATACCAGCACGACTTCCTTGCCGAGCGAGCGCAGCGACGATATCTGGGCAGCCCAGCGCGCGATCGCGGCGTTGTCGAGGCCGCGGCCTTCATTGGTGACGAGCGAGGAGCCGACCTTGACGATGATGCGGCTGGAAGACTGGATGACGGATTGGAGGGTGGTCATGTCGAAGTGGTGGGCGAACTCAGGACAGGAGCGGGCGTCCCCGTGGACGCAATGCCAGCAGCACGAGGCCCGCCAGCAATTCGATCCCGCAAATGGCCAACAATACACCCTGGGGCAGGCCGATCGCAAACGCCGCGACCAGGCGGCCGACCGGCTGCGCCAGGATGAACAGTGCGGTGAGGTCGCCGAGGATGGGCTGGTCGCCCCGCCTCGCCGCCAGCAGAGCCAGCAACGCGGTAGCGAGGCGCACTCCGACATAGATGGCGTAGAACTGGCTGTAGCCGTTCACGCCGACGAGAAACAGTCCGAGCCGCGTCGCGATCCGGTCCGGATCGAGCATGGCCGAGAACGCGGCCAGCGAGCAGACGGTGGCCGTGGCCTGCAGCACCTGGATGCGCAGGCGTTCGCGGGTGGCTTCGGAAAACAACAAATCAGTCTTCGAGGATCTTGAAGCGGGGATCGTCCGGATCGATCGAGGAGATGCCGCGCGCTTCCTCGGTCATCTGCTTTTCTTCCGAGCGCTGGTCGGTGTGGCGCTTCTCTTCCAGGTAACGGTAGATCGCGTGCACCAGGTCTTCGCAGCCTTCGCGGTTCAGGGCCGAGATCTCGAACACCGGGCCCTTCCAGGCCATCTTCTTGACGAAGTCCTTGACCACCTTCTTGCGCTCGTCTTCCGGCACCACGTCCAGCTTGTTCAGCACCAGCCAGCGCGGCTTGTTCAGCAGCTCTTCGTCGTACTTTTCGAGTTCCTTGACCAGCGCCTTGGTTTCCTTGACCGGATCGGTCTTGCCGTCCATCGGGGCCAGGTCGACGATGTGCAACAGCAGGCCGGTACGGCTCAGGTGACGCAGGAACTGGTGACCCAGGCCGGCGCCTTCGGCAGCGCCCTCGATCAGGCCGGGAATGTCGGCGATGACGAAACTCTTTTCATGCGAGACGCGCACCACGCCCAGGTTCGGGTGCAGGGTCGTGAACGGGTAGTCGGCAACCTTCGGGCGCGCGTTCGAGACGGCGGTGACGAAGGTCGACTTGCCGGCGTTCGGCATCCCCAGCAGGCCGACGTCGGCCAGCACCTTCAGCTCGAGGCGCAACGAGCGGCGCTCGCCGTCCTTGCCTTCGGTCTTCTGGCGCGGCGCGCGGTTGGTCGAGGTCTTGAAGTGGATGTTGCCCCACCCGCCCTCGCCGCCCTTGGCCAGCAGTTCGACCTGGCCATGCTCGGTCAGGTCGGCGATGATCTCACCATTGTTATCGTCGATGATCAGGGTGCCGACCGGCATGCGCAGGGTGACATCCTCGGCGCCCTTGCCATAGCAATCGGAGCCGCGGCCCGGTTCGCCGTTGCGCGCCGTGTGCACCTTGGAGAAACGGAAGTCGACCAGCGTGTTGATGTTGCGGTCGGCGATCGCCCAGATCGAGCCGCCCTTGCCGCCGTCGCCGCCGTCAGGGCCGCCGAACGGACGGAATTTCTCGCGGCGGAACGAGGCGCAGCCGTTGCCGCCGTCGCCGGCGATGACTTCGATTCTTGCTTCGTCGATAAACTTCATGATGAGACCACCAAAAATAAAAGGCTCTACCGATGGCAGAGCCTTAATTC
>Ga0308160_10006390_pt1 | contig 12016 bp, 11 predicted proteins | sample PhyFR1_FD_201036 | JGI IMG/M metagenome (GOLD analysis project Ga0308160, IMG submission 201036) | Phyllosphere microbial communities from UC Gill Tract Community Farm, Albany, California, United States - DLSLF.R1 | ecosystem: Host-associated > Plants > Phyllosphere > Unclassified | place: USA... | reverse complement strand
TTGCGCGCCACGCCCCCCCCCCCCCGCCTTCCCTCCTTTTTGCCCCCTCGTGCCAGAGTGGCGCTCGCCCTCCTGCCTGCTTTTGGTCTCCATGATCTCTTCGATTGCTCTCACCGCTTGCTTTCCCGCTTCTCGAGGGTTGGAGAGTGCGCGCTCGGCGAGGATCACCGGCGGCCGTCCGCGCGCGCAGTGGTAGTAGTAACACACCGGCTGGAGCAGCTGCCGTCGACCCGGCCTGTCTTTCCGCCACTGCCCTTTCAAGCTCACGCCAGTTCCATGCCGGCAGGATAAGGGGTCATTAGGTCGTATCTGGCCTCATCGCGGTGCCCGGCCGCGCCACCCAGCGGCGACGACGGCCCTGCGAGCCGCCCTTGCGTGTGATTTCTTCTTTGTCCAGCACAGCCGGCCTCAGCCGCCGCCGGCAAAGTCGGTTCCGTCGCCAAAGCCGCCGCCGCCGCCGTAAACAACGTCGCGGAAGAAGCTCGGGCTCGGAAAGTCGCTCGAGTCCATCGCAAAGTCGAGGTCCATGCCGCCGTAGGGCTGCCCGCCGACCGCGGCGCCGGCTGGGTCGGCACCGTTGGCGAGCGCAAAGTCCGGATAGTGCTGCGAGACGGGCTCGAAGACGAGGTTGAGGTGCGACGAGTCGAGGTTCTGACCGGTAAAGCTGATGCCAATGTCGGACGGAACTGAAACAGAAAGGAACCAGTAGGGTCAGTCTCGCAACGGCTCTGCGAGTCCAAAGCGAGACTCGATTCCGGCGACTCACAGAGCGCCAGCATGTTCTCATCCCAGCCCTCGGCCGACCAGCCGCCTGGTACGTCGGGCAGGCCGCCGGGCCCTGGAACCGCGCTGCTCGTGCCGTCCAGTGCTGCGCCTTCCGTCTTGCCGTTGCGCCACTCGCGCGCGATCCACGCCTTGACCATCGTCGGATCCTTCGGGATGAGCACAGACCTGGCGAGGATGGAGTAAGGGCCCGGTCAGCTCGATGCGTTCGCTGTGTAGAGGTGCCGCAAGCCAGACGACGGCACGCACGGTGTGTCGGCATCGAGATCGGGGTCCATCTCGTCGAGCGAGAAGCCGCGCTTCTTCTGGTTGATTGTCCGCAGGACCCAGCCGACGCCGGCCCAGTGCGAGATGATGTTCTGCAGGGCCGAGATCGAGACGTCAAGCTTCGAGTCGGCAAAACTCTTGAGTAGCCGCTGGCTCGTCGGCGTCTTGAGCCCGTCGCCGCCGCCTGACCCGCTGCCATCGGCGCCGGCAGCGCTCATGCTGAGCCCGTTAGGCGCTCGCCGTTGCGCCGAGGAGTGATTGAGCGACGTCCGCTCGTCGAGGAAGGCAATGGCCGAGATGAAGATAGCCTGGTCGGCAAACGGATTGGCCAGCAGGGCAATCGGCTGGAACGGGGGAGAGCGCGCGAGAAGAAGATCAGCCTCGAGAGCGAGACAGGCCAGCAGATGAACGAAACGCACTCCGACGAGATCCGCGTACGAAACCATGTTGCTCAGCGCTGTTGGTGACGAAAGGTAGGGCGCGCCGGGTCAGAGCCTGCGAACGCGAGACCATTCGAAGAAGCAAGCTGACTTCGTGCCGAAGAGCGCGAGACCTCGACGTTTGGCTCGACGAGCACCTGCTCGCCGGCCTCAAAGTTCTGCAGCAGGCTTGGCCGGTGGAGCTGCAGGAGACAAAGATCAAGTCAGCGGCGCGTCTCTCGTACGACGAGTGGCCAAGCCGACGTACGACAGTGATCTAGAGGATGCAAGACGATAGATGTCAGTGAGAGCGACAGTGTGAGCAGTCGCCGCGCTGGACGTACGACCGAGTGGAAGAGCATGTGCAGCATGAGGAAGGGCGGGCTCCAGCCGACCTCCTTGTAGACCTTGAAGGACTGGACCGAGAAGTGAAGGTCCTTGTGCATGGCCTGGTAATAGCCGATCATGTCCTCCTGGAGGCGCTCCATCTGCTCCCTCCGCTGGCGGACCCACCCGCCCGAGCCGCCGCCCGAGCCGGTCGAGCCTGGCGTCCCGCCGGGCCCGCCGGCCTTGTTAAGCAGGTCCGAGATGCGGCCCCGATGGCGGGTGATGGCGATCAGCGCCGGGAAGGGGTTCGGTGGCCGCGTCGCCGCGCCTTCCTTTGGCAGGAAAAGCGCGCAGTCGGCCTCGGACGGCTCAGAGATGTCGATCTCTTCCTCCGGGATCGTCACGCTCCTGGAGGGGCTCGAACGGGGGTTCAGCGAGCGCGCTTCGACGACGCCGATGACCGCGATACTAGACGCACCGGCCGGTGCCGTAAGAGATGACGCGATCGAGGAAAAAGACGCTCCAGAAGACGAGTCGCCGGCGGGCGCGCTCGAGCGGCGACGGGTTGTGGAACGGCGACGCCTCGTGCTGGAGGCCGAGGTCCTGGACGATGCGGATGGCCCTGAAGGTTGAGAGACAGCCGGTCAGCCTGAGCGCTTCGGCAGTACAGGAGCATCGCAAGGATGAAGGACGCACATTCCCTGAGGCCGAGCAGAAGGCGGTCCATTCTCAAATCAGCAAGCAGAACAGCGAGCCGGGGGGAGTTGACGAGGGACTGACGCTGAACATCCACAGGCCGGAATCACGGCCCGAGCCAAACTCGCCCCAGGCGAGGATGACCAGGCTCATGGCCGTCTCGACGCTTGGGAAGCTGAGGACCTCAACCAGGAGCTTCTTGGCCTGCTCCTCAAACGGGAGCGCAGCCTGGTACGGCTGGCGTTCGGCCGGACCGGATGATGAAGTCGACGCGTGCGAGCCGGCCGGGATCGGATGAGCGGGCCCTCCAACGGGAGCGGTGCCTGCTGCGGGTGGCACGAAACGGGCGGCAAGGGCGCAGATGGCGTTCTGGAGGAGGCCAGAGAGCGAGCCGGCATAGTGCTGCTGGAGGATGCTCTCCTTGGAGAGAAAGGGAAAGTGACCGCCGAGCGTGTCAAAGAAGACGTCGAGGTGGCGTTCGAGGACGTGATCTCTTGGAAACATGCGCTCGCGGCCCGTCTTAAAGAGGGCGAGCTTGACCGCCCGGGCTTCGGCCCGACGGAGGTCCTCCGGCGAGGACGAGTGGTGCGAGGTGTCGCCTTCGGGCGACGAGTGGCTGTGAGCCGACGAGGGCGAGTAGGCTGGCGGACCGCCGCTGCCCGACGGGTGGAAGCCGCCGGCGACCGCTGCCGCCGGCCGTGGCGGGCCGAAACTCGGGCTCGTGCCTGGCAGCCTCGGCAGGTGGGACGACGGCAGCGGTGGCGAGTTGGTCGTCGTCGCCGGCGCATCGTCCTCGTCCTCGCGCAGCTCGACCTTGTAGCGCTTGATGCCGGGCGTGTATGCCGTCGGCCCGAACCTAACGGGAAGGGGGGAAGGAACCAAGCGGCGGCGAGGTCGAGCAGAGTCAGCCCTGGCTTGGCCTGGCTGGTGAGACCCGGCCTGCGCTGGTGGAACGAGCGACGGACCATCGGAAGAAGGGAACCTTGAGACTCATCCGGCCGACGCCTGAGCCGCCGTCGGTGCTCTCGTGTCCGGCGCCCGAGACGCCGTTGGTGCTGCTGCTGGCGACGCCGGTCGAGCCAGACGGGCCGGCGACGTTGAACTGGGACCACGACCGGAAGAGTTCGTCCTCATCGACGCCGCCAAAGCCGGCCGGCGTCTGGCCCTGCTGCTGCTGCTGCTGCTGCTGCTGCTGCTGCTGCTGCTGCTGGAGCTGCTGCTGCTGAAGCTGCTGCTGCTGCTGATATGCACCGTAGTCGGCCTGCTGCTGCTGCTGCTGCTGCTGGGACGACAGCCGCGCGAGGTTCTGCGACAGCTGGTAGGGCAGCGTCGAATCCTCGGCAAAGGCCGGGTACGCCATCGCGCGGAGGGGCGTCGGGGTTTACGCAGAGGGAGGGAAGATTTGGCTTGCTTGGAGGTGCTGAGGGTGCGCGATACACAGGCTGCGATGGGCGACAGGAGGAGAGAGAGGCGAGAGGCGGGGTCGGGTGGGTCGGGGTGGGCTCCTGTCTGCAGGCAGGCGGCAGCGTGCGGCAGGCTGGGCGATGGGCCAGCAGCCGCGGGCGGCCTCGCCGGCCCGAGCGTTTCGCTCAGCAGATGCCGTCCGTCCCCGCCGCCGCCGCTTGGCCGACGGCGCAGCAGCCCGCCAGCCGCACCCGACGCCTCGTGTTCTCGCCCTCTGTTGGCCTTGCGGAGGTCGAGACCCGCTGGCCTTACAGAGGCCGACAACCACGCCCGCAGCGAAGCGGCGCAGGCGTCGATTCGAGAGAAGGAGAAGGGTTCATGGCCAATAGAGGGCAGAGCGGTGGAGGTGGAGAAGGAGAAGGAACAAGCGAGCGAGGGGCGAGCGCCGAGACGTCGGAGGCGGCGAGGCGTGGCCTTGGAGGTCCAGAACGGTCGGACTATGGTACGGCCGCCAGATCGAGGGGCGGAGAGAGAGACGGTCAAAAGGACAAGAGGGAGGAGGCGAAGGAGGTCGTTACGGGAGGTGGGGCGTGAAAGGGACAGGACAAGGCAGGCGAAAGGGTTACAAGAGGGGAGCCAGGATGAAGGGTCGAGAGTCTCAGGCGAGCAGCTTGGGCTCGACCCAGCCGGCCTCGGTCCGGATGGCCTCCGTCCGCCGACCGACCTCGTCGAACCACTTGGCGGCCTTCTCGGCCTTGCGCTGGCTCGCCTCGGCCCGCCGGACGTCCTCAAGCCGGTCGTCCATGGCGCCCGTGAAGGCCGCGCGAAGGTTCCACGCCGCCGCTCGGAGGACGCGCTTCGTCTCGCCCGAGAGCCGGTCGGCCTGGCTGCCAACGAACGACTCGTCCTCGCTGGCGAGCGTCGCTGCGAGGTTGGCGCCGACCCGACGGGGGACGGTCCGCGGTAGCTCGGCCAGGACCCAAGCGCCGAGACTGAGCGTGACGAGGGCGATGGCTGGGGCGGCCCACTTGCGCGCCGCCGGCGAGCGGAGGACGTCGGCCAGACGAAGGAAGGTCTCGACGACGGTCCGGGTGGCCATCGTCTTTCCGCCGACGAGGCCGACAGCGCCGAGGGCCGAAAGCGTGTAAGGCACCACGGCTGACGAGGCCGCCTCGCCCGCCTTGTCATCGCTCGTGAAGGGCGCCGAGAGCCGGGCGAGCTGGGCGTGGACGTCGTAGAGATCGGCGATCATGAGCGCCGTCAGGTCGTCGCGGCTCGAGAGGCTCTGCAGGCCGACCGCGCCGACGAAACCGCTCCGACGGCGGACGTCCTTGCCGCGGGCAAACATGGCGCTCGGCCGGAAAACCTTGGTCGGCCGCTCGACGCCCTCCGGCAGGTGCTTCTCGCCAAGCGCGCCGACCTGGTTGACGCCGACGGCGGTGAGCGCGCGCGTGTCGTCCTCGGCAAGCCGGACGGCCTCATCGAGCGACTGGAGGAAGGCGAGCTTGACGTCGCGGGCGTAGTCCCAGAGGTCGAGCACGCCTGGGTACGCCGGCAGCTCGAGCCCGGCCGTCAGCGCGGTCTCGGGCGCGAGCTCGCCCCGACCGACGGCGCTGAGCGCGCTCGAAAGCCGCTCCTTCGACCGATCGCCAGCGCGGAAGACAGTCTCGTCCTCGATCTCCTCGAGCGTGCGCTCGAATCGCTCGCGGCCCTTCTGCATGCCCTCGAGGACCGGCCGGGTGCGCTCGAGCTCCTGCTCGGCAGCGAGCCGCTCGGCGGCAGCGGCGGCGACGTTGGTCGTCGCAAGCAGGTCGAGGTCCGAGAGCAGATTGCCGACGAAGGTCCGCGCTGGGAGCAGCTTGGACTTCAGCCGCTTGTCAAGGACGAACGACCGAAGGGACGTCTCGAGCGCGCCAAAGGCCGCCGTGTTGGCGTCATCGGGGAGGGCCGAGCCGAGGCCGGCGGCCTGGCGCGATGGAGAGGAGCGAGGGCAGTCAGCAACCTGGAGCAGGGGCCATCAAGGGGGGCGATGTGGGACGCACCGTCATGATGCGGTTCGAGTCGACAAAGTGGACGAGCTCATCACGCTCCTCCCACGTGCGCGGGCTGAGGGCCTTGACCTGCTCGAGGATCGCCCGCCGACAGCGTTCCTTGTCGCGGATCTGGTCAAAGCGGTTGACGACGATGAAGAGGTAGGCCTTCTCGTTGCTGGCCGTCCAGATGAACTCCTTGGCCGAGAGCGTAAAGTGGTTGGCGGCCGAGACGCAGAAGACGACGACGTCAATCTCGTCCTGGCGGGCAAAGACCGACGTCGTCTGGAGCGAGTCGCGATTGAGGCCGGGCGCGTCGATGAGCGAGATGTCGATCTGGCCGTTGTGGATGAGCGAGTCGGCCTGGGCGCCGCGCGAGACGTCGTTGACGTAAACCTTAAGCGGCGGCTTCGAGTCGTCGGCGTCGACGACGAGAGCCTCGAGGTCTTCGAGCGCGTGCGTCGTGTACGTCCGGGCGTCGGCCCGGTCATAGACAACGCCGTCGAGGCTCATGTGGACCTCCTCGCGCCCGGCGTTGTCCTTGGCATCGAGAACAGAGCAGAAGGTACTAGTCGTCGGCTGCTGGTCGACCGGCATGACCTCCCGCCGCAGCAAGGCGTTCACAAAGGTCGACTTGCCGGAGTTGAGGTCGCCCGTGACGAGGACGGACGAGGCCGTGTCGTCGACGCGGGCCCGGAGGGCGCCCAGGTGGGCGAGCTCGGTCGCGATGCGCTCGTTGAGGAGCTGCGAGATGCTCGCCTGCTCGAGGCTGCCGACGAGCGACTTGGCGCTGCGCGAGTGGCCGGCGTGGAGATCGAGGTTGAGAACGTTGAACGTCTGGGCCGCCGGCTGTTCGGCCATCGGACCGTCACCGCCGGCGAACGTCTGGCGCCGGTGGAGTGCCGAGGGCGGCGCCGGGGCGGCCTCGGGATAGCGGACCGACCACGAGGCCGTGTTGAAGGACGAGAAGTCGGTCAGGAGACCCTTGGTCGACTCGATCGCGGTCGAGAGTCTGATGCAAGGGAGAGGAAGATGGTGGGTGTAGAGGGGGTCGTCGGTCAGCCCTTTGAGCTCGCATGACGCGCGGGCCGGCCCACCACCACTCGGATCGAGACGTTGCGGGTGTGGGCCAGATCGGGGACGGTCAACGGACGTACCGCTCCTTGTGCTCCTCGTAGACGCGGACCATATCGTCCTCGGGCTCCTCGTGGACGGCGGCGCCAAACGGGAACCCGCCGGCGGGCGTCTGCTCGGTGTGCTTGATCGGGGCGCTTGCGAGGGGCGCGGCCGACGACGACGACGTCGTCATGGCCCGCAGCTGGTGGACTGGAGACGGCACCGTGGGCAGATCTTCAGGGTAGGGAAAGGTAAAGGGAGATTGCAGTACGACACGCCAGGTGTGGTCTCTGCAAAGTGGGCGGGGAAGGGGGAGGGTTGGAGGTTGCGGCACGGAGACTGGTCGCTCGTCAGGCGGTCCGGACGGTTTGATGAAAGCCCTCGGCCGGTCGTCTATTCAACAATCCTGACGCTCGCCTCCGCCCGACGGGCAGCACTCTGATCGCTCACGCTCGCGCCCGACGGCTGACCACCTGTTCAATCGCGAAGCGCATCACAGTGTCCGGCGAGGGAGGCAGTGGAGTTGCAAAGAGACGGGAGGTCGGGAAGTGTCCAAGGAGCGGCAGGCTGCGCGGAGGCATTAAGGAGGCAAGGGAGGACAGGGTGAGGTCTGGAGGCAGGGGGTGCGGAACGGTGCGCTGTGACCGAGAGAGAGCGTTGCCGTGCAGCGGGGCGCGGCGTACAGCGCGAGAGAGGAGCTCTCAACGCACGGATCGGATCCTTTGAAAAGTTGGGATGGGAGGAGTGTTCCGGAGAAGGTAAGGCGGCAGAGGTCGTTGCAGGTCGTGATTGACGGGGTGAAGATCCAGTCTTTGTCGGGCGGAGAGCGAGTCCAGAGAAGAAGGGAGCTTGTTGGGTGCACCATGTTGCGAGCGAAGAGAGGAGAAGAAGGGACGGGCCGGGTTGGGACGCGAGGGAGGAGGGAAGGAGCAGGGGAGGAGGGAGGGGCGGACCGCCCTAGTCGACTGTCTGCCCGCCCCTGCCGCCGGGCACGCCGCGGAGGCCGATGCCCTCGCGCTCGAGCTCGCGCCGCATGCGCTCGCCGCCATCGTCGGCCGCGGGCGGGCTGTCGCCCTCGCTCGAGTCGAGCGGGCCGTCATCCACGGGCCCAAACTCGGGGTGGGCGAGCGCCGAGCGGAAGGCGGCCGAGATCGAGGCTGCGTCCGACTCAGACAGCGGCGAGGTCGCAAAGGATGGGTGGGGCCGCATGGCTGTCGCTCCGCCGCCGAGGCCGCCCGCAGCGGCAGCGGTAGCCGTCGGGTACTGTTGCGAGGACTGGGCCGAGACGGACCGAGGGCCGGGGACGAACGCCGGCGCCGGTGAGACGACCCGTCCCACGCCGGTGCCGGCGGCGTGAGAGTCGTCGGTAGCCGTCCCGTAGGGGCTCGTCGGCGACTGGGGGTCCGCGCTGTCTGAGCGGTTCCGATTGGCGGCGCCGACGCCGACGGCCGCTGGACCACCTGCGGCCGCCGCAGCCGCGGCGGCAGACGACTGGATGATAGGTCTCCGCGAGGCGAAGGACGCATCTAGCGAGGGCGAGGGAGAGTCCCGGCCGTACTTGTCACCGGCAGCCTCGTCCAGCCGCCGCTTGTGCAGCCGACGGAGAAGGAACCACGTCAGGGCGAGGACCGTGATGAGCAGCAAGGCGCCAAGGACGCTGAGGAGCGCAATCTGGGGGGGGATGCAGGCTCGTGGCGTCGGTCAGGGCCGGATGGGCAGAGGCGGTCGACAAACGGATGAACGCACCGCATACTTCGGCAGGCCGTTGTTGCCCGGGTCGCCGCCGCCTTGAAGGTTGCCGAGGCCGCCGTTAGCAGCGACGCTCTGGCTTGCAACCGGATCCGTCTTGATGCGCTCGCTCAGACTGCTGATGCTCGCCCTCGCACTCGCACTCTGCGCGCTCGCCGAGGACTGGGTCGAGACCGAGCTCAGGCCGGCGAGCGAGCTCGTCGAGACGATCGATGCGCGCGAGACGCTCGCCGCCGACGGCAGAGCCGTCTGGACGGCGGCAAACGTCGGCTGGTGCGACTCGGTCCCGACGAGCGATTGGCCGCCAGGGACGACGAGAAAGTACGCCTCCCACGTTCGGCTGGCCCCCGGTGCGAGATCGCCCGCGCCGTACTCATTCTCCCACCAGCTGCTCGTCGGCTGAAACGCAAGCTGCGACTCCTCATTCGGCAGCGACGTCCACGTCCGGATGAGCGCGTCCGACGAAGCGAGAAACAGGTAGACGTCGACCCGGTTGTCGGCGGCGATGAAGCTCGGGATGTTGGCATTCCAGATGAGCTGTAGGAGAGGGGTAGAGGCGCGCGGTAGGTCAGTGGGTAGACGTCCTGAAGGTATCGAGCGACGAGCCTCATGACTGACCTTGCTCCATCTGGCGGACGGAAGCAACAGGCAGGCCGGTCAGCTGGGCACTATGCGCATTCGATGGATACGCAGGGACGGTGGCCGCCGGACGTACTCGTTCTGGATGACCGTCGTGTTGGACTCCGGAAAACAGCTGCAGTGAATGTATGCAGCCCGTCAGTGCCTCAGCTTGCCTGCGTTGCGCGAGCCCCTGTCTTGAGACACGCACGTGAAGCGGTCGTTGCCCTGACGCGAACAGTCGGGATAGCCCTCAGCCACCGGACCGGTATCGACTGTAAGTAGGTGAGAAGGACAGCAGTCGAGTGAGCTGGCTGCGCATACACACATCCTAACGCCTCGGATGAGGTCATGAAGGACGAGTCAGGTCGCGGCGGCGATGGGAAAGGTGGGCGTACCCGCTCGCCGGGAAGCTGCAGGTCGGCGAGGCGACGATGGGTGGTCAATGATGGGTCAGCATCCGATGATACGCACGCAGTTGCCATCGGCTCCAGCCGTCGGCTGCGAGCCCGCTGCCCGCCAGAGGCAGGGCGAGAACGCAGCAAGAGGGAAGGGGCACGGACGCTTCGAGCCGCCGAAGCTCCCGCCAGCGTGCTGTCGCTCGACCGATCCGCCGTCCTCACGCGCCTTGCCCTTGTGGCTGGCTCGCCGGACGCTTCCAAGTCCGCTACTGGATGCTGCCGACGTTGGTCTTGCGCCCGCCGGAAACGTGGTCGATCCGGCGGCGGCTCGCGGAGGGCCGAGAAGGGCCATGGTGAGGCTCGGGCGGGCGGCTTCGAGCGAGCGGGAAGTGGGCCTGCGCCGTCGTCGGCGGCGCGGGATGACTTTGATAGGGAGCAGTGGGACTTTTGAAGCGAGGACCGAGCAGCAACGAGCGTGATAAAGGCAGTACGGGGGCAAAGGAGGAGCGAGAGAGCGAAGCGACGAGGGGATCGGAGATGTCGTCGGCAGGGGGTCGACGAGACCACGCCGGGGCTGGAGGGCGGGCAGGCAGAAGGGGGTGACAAGCGTGGCGGCGCGCAGGCGGCTTCACTCGGGCGGCGAGAGATGCTGCCTTCAACTCGAGCCGACTTCAATGTTGCCTGATGAGGACCAACAGCTGAAGCGATCGTCAAGTGCTCGCTCTGTCTGCAGGCACCCAGCGAGACGTCTTCCGACGAGCGGTCGGGGTTGAGGGCTGAAGACCACATCCTAGCCGGCTCAGGCTGGCGATCGAGAGTCTCTCGTGCGGCGAGCGGCGGCCACCGCGTCGGCCAACAGCAGGCCGGCCGGGCCTCCCTCCCTCCCCTCCCCTCCGACCGCTCAGCGCTCAGCCCTCGCACTCCGGTCGCTCGCCACGACTCACCAGAGCCATGGCGTCCATCGACGACAAGAAGTACTCGAGGTCCGTCTCAAAACGTGCCTCCTGCAGCCGGTACCCGCTTCCGACCTCGCTGTGACGAGGGCGCAGCGGGCGGTCACGCACTCGCTCGACGATCCCCCCCGAGCCTCGAGAGGACTGACGCCCCCTGCCATGGCGCTCGTACGGCCGACCTCCCACCGCAGCAACTACTCTGGTTTGGCCACCAACATCTACGTCTCGCTCGCCGTCACTGGTCAGTCCCTTTCTCCTCCCGCCCGCGCCTGTCGCGCCAGACGGCCAGTCGTTCGACGACGACAACGGCAGCTAACGCGCTCTCGGACGACCACCCTTCGCCAACACCGCCACCTGCAGGCGTCTGCCTCGTCGCCTTCGAGGTCCTCCGCCAGATCCCACGTCGCCGAGGCCGGCCAAGCCAGGTGGGCTCGCGCTCGGGCTGGTGGCGGCCTCTCGACGATCCGGCCGGAGCACCCTTCACCTCGACCGGCGCCTCGACCGGCGGCGGCCATGCAAAGGAGAGCTGGGAATTTGGCTACGTGGTGAGTCCTGCGCCTGCTACAACGCGCCTGGTACGGGCAGCGTCTCTCAACCCGACTCTGGCCTGAGCAGCACGCCCGAGTGGGCGACGCCTTGCGTCGTCGCTGGTGGCGCAGCTCCCCTTTGTCCCAGCCCGTCTCGCGCCTCCGCGCAGCAGCAGCTCACCCCCACTCCCCGGTCCTCTTGTCCTGCACTGCAGTACCAAGCCCGGCACTGGGCCGTGCCCTCGACGCCCTTGATGTCTCGCCTCCCGCTCGTCTGGATCTGGGAGGCCATCAAGGTGTCAGAGCGCGACATGCCGCGTCTGTGTGGGCTCGATCACACCGTCCATGTCCGCTACCTCCGCTGCTGCTGTACGTCCGCGCTTGCTCTAGTCGACCGTGCCATTCGGCGACTGATTGCGTCCCGCCATCTACCCTGGAACCTCTCATCCAGACTACTACCTCCTGCTGCAGTGCTTCACCACACTGCCCGTCCTGTTGCCGATCCACCTCAAGTTTGCTCCGGCCGACGTCGCCTCGAGCTCAATGCTCCGGGCCTCGCTCTCGTCGCTCGTCCGCTCGCCGACCGGCCAGAAGTTCACATTCGTGCACGCCATCCTCATTGCTTGGCTCGTCGGTACCTGGTCGGCTTGCCTGATCTGGATCGCCTGGGGCGGCATCAAGTATCGCCGGGAGGCGGTCGAGTCGACCCTCCACCGCGCGAGGCTC
>Ga0308160_10006388_pt1 | contig 12018 bp, 19 predicted proteins | sample PhyFR1_FD_201036 | JGI IMG/M metagenome (GOLD analysis project Ga0308160, IMG submission 201036) | Phyllosphere microbial communities from UC Gill Tract Community Farm, Albany, California, United States - DLSLF.R1 | ecosystem: Host-associated > Plants > Phyllosphere > Unclassified | place: USA... | reverse complement strand
GCACCCTTCTCACTCTCGAGGATAACTCGTTGACAAGTAGGAAAGAATACGGACCAGCAGTTGAAGAAGCATCGAATATGTCGGCAGAGGAGATTGATGGAATTGTGGAGAGTCGGGAAGATGCTGTTGCTGCTGTTGTTTTACTGGATCAACTCCCGAGGAATATGTTCAGAGGGAAAGAGGCTGCTAAGGTAAGTCCGCTTGGACGTTCATGAGCTGATGGTGGCAGGCATATAACGTATATGATCCCAAAGCTAGGGATTTGGCCAAGAAATACCTCATAGATCGGACTTACACGAAACGTGATACATGTGAGCGTCCAGGTGTCGTTGTAGGCAGAAGCTAAAGAATCAGTCTCAAATTTCGGTCAAGGATACTTTCTCTACATGCCTCGTGAGCTTCAAACATCCCAGGGAGCATGAAGCTGATATGGTAGTGATGCACAGCGAGGACCTGGCCGATCATGATCGCTTAAAGTCACTCATGGACGCTCGCCGGGCTGAAGCTCAATCTGACGTCGAGCGATCGGCTATCGACCTGTTCATGGATTTCGAGCAGAAACACCGTCAGTCATTCTTTCATCTATGGAACGCTGCTTATATGGTAGGGAAAGTGCTCGAACAATTTGGACGGTATCCAAGTCGGAACGATGCCCTTGGACGCAAGTCCACTCCAGAAGAGGAAGAACATCTGAAGCAGGGTACTGGATGGGATGTAAAGGATAATGAAAAGTCGGCATGATACCAAGAGTAACATGCATTTAATCATCTAACTATACACACATACGAAATCGGCTATACTATCTCAAAGACTCATCCTCTTTACCATGATTCAGGTCGAGCCTGTTGGCTTGTTGAGCTAATTGCTGATCGGCATAGTATTGCTCCCATTCCAGTCTCTCTCCTTCTGTCATCCCCTCCGTCTGAGCCTTCGGTGCTTGGGCCACGGGTGGCTGTGCCGACGACACAGCAACGGGGTGCTCGGTATATGGCGCCGGCTCGTCGGAGTGTCCAGTCTTTGCAACCGGGTATCCGCTGGAAGTGTCGTGATGCTCATATTCTGGAGGTCCATCTGTCGGGACCTGTCCAGTAGGAGTCGTGTATTCTTGTGTTGATGCGATATCGGTATACACCTGCGCGGCAGGTGCGATTGCTGGTGGTGGGGTATCCGCGTATCCTTGTCCCGCCTGTCCAGTTGCTGATTCTTGACCCCTATTCAATTCCTCCGAATAATGAGAAGTGGACGAATCATTCCTATCCATCGGAGGTCTCAATCCACCCCTGACGGGCAGAGGTGGCGGTACTCGTCTCCTATTTGGCGTACTGGCCCCACTGGTCGGTCTCGACTCACGTCGGATATTGGACGTCTCTGGGTCGGACTGGTACTCCGTCCCATCTGTCATATCGGGTGTTGGGGGCAATTTTAAGATCTCCCCTTCATCTAAATCAAGTTTCGCAGCTTCGTTCGTTGAGAGAGGTCGGTTGTTTTCGTCGAGGAGGGTATCGAGATTGCCTTCTTGTGTTTGGGCTTTACCGGTCTCGGCATCTCGCAGAGCTTGGTGGAGAGCTGCTGCCTCAGGTGGAACTCTGACTTTTCCTGATAGCTAGAATGTCAGCAAGTTACCAGCCTCAGGCAAAAAGTCGTACGATATCGCCAGCCTTGACTCCGTTCCAATGATACATCGCTCCATTCTCGTCAAACCTCTCGACAAATACCTGACACATCAGCTTGTGGTGATTTAAACGGACCAGTCAGCTTACCGTTCCAGTGATTTCTATACCAGCATACAAACCTTTACTCCTGATATAACTGAAAACAGCCGCCTTTTCCATTCCACTCTCGACACTTCCACCTGACCCATATGGTCCAGCTGCGATACCGATCTCGGCTCCCAGAGTGAACTTGTGCGTGAAGAACCCTTCGACAGCTCTGGGATCACGGAGGACTAGGATGCAGTCGTAGACGTCGATACCGGCTAGAAGACCGGTGGAAAAGTTGTTGGGTGAGATGGAGGCGGGTGCGGACCATGCTAGATGATCAGCTCGGTTGTGAAGTTGGTGAAACAGAGAGCTCACAGCCATCTGAAAGACGAGCAAGTACCAGTCCCGATCCACCTGCTCCTCCGAACGGAGCGAAGCCACTCCTCATAGCTGTGAAAATAACAATTCCTTGTGCCTCCTTCAAGACCTTTGGCGGGATCTTCCTCAACACCTTGACAGTCTTTTTCCTCTTCTCTCCCTGTGCTGTACTCTCATCCACCTTTTCAGCCTTTTCCTCTTTGACGATACCCTCGACTGTTCATTAGCTCCAACGCCGACGCCGGTAAGCCGAAATGACAAAACTCACCAGTGAAGGCCTTGATAATTCTAGCACATTTGTCCATCTCTTTGGGCAGATCTCCAGTGACAGGCCAGAAATGTTCCGTCCCGAACTTCTTTTCCGCAATATTATTGACTCGACCGCCAATCTTGTCTGACCAAATGGTTGATTTGTCAATGGCTACTTTCCCCCATGCTCCGCCTTTCGCCTTCATTTTAGCTTGCCATCCCGTTGGTTCCGCTTCGGCTGGTTTTGGTGTAGGAGTGTACTCCCTTCGAGGGGGTGGAGGTGGTGCTTTCGACATCTTGTTCTGGTTGTTCGATGTGTGATGGAAAGAGGAGCAGTGCAAACATATAGTCTGTTCTGCATGACCGAGCCTGCGTCATTTTGCATGTGATAGTAGTCATCGGATATATCCGACGGATATCCCCCGGCTGCCCTTGACCTTTGACGCGCTCGAAATGACTTCTAGTAGCGAGACGCGTCGAGCAAGTACTATACACCCCCATTCCAATCAGTCACAATGTCCGCAGGAGCAGTGAGTCTGGATCAGCAATCAGGGCGACTTTGAAGGAAACCGACTGACCCACAAGGCATACGCAGACCTAGCCGTCGATTTCCCAATCAAGCTCCTCTCACCCGAGGCAACCCTGCCAACGCTCGGATCAGATTTCGCAGCTGGTCTAGACCTCTACTCTGCTGAACACAAAGTCGTTCCTGCCAGAGGGAAGGCTTTGATTGATCTCAAGTTGAGCGTGGCAGTTCCAAAGGGTCATTATGGGCGTATTGCACCTAGGTCTGGACTTGGTAAGTGGAATCAGGCGGGAAAGTAGGGACGCTGAGGCTGATGGGAAGCCTCCAAGCATAGTATCCAGACTGGCGCTGGTGTCATTGATGCAGACTACAGAGGACCTGTAATGGTACTTTTATTCAACCATTCAGATACAGACTTTGAAGGTATGTCATCCTCAAGTCAGATAGACTCAAGACCTGATCAGCAGTCAACCCAAAAGACCGTATTGCCCAGATGATTCTGGAAAGAATCTCGGTCCCACGCCTTCAACAGGTCGAGGTAAGCTACTTATCCCTGGTGAGGAGACCACGAGCTGATGAGCAGGACCTGGACGATACAACTCGGGGAGCAGGTGGATTCGGCTCAACAGGTGGTTTTGGTCCTGCCTCCAAAAAGCAAAAGGGCGAGGATGGGGAAGCGGTCGAAGCCGCCGGCGAGAAGAAGGAATAAGAGTCTTGCATAGATATAGACACGATACAATCAAGGAATACATTGCATGCAATTGAGCACAACACCAAATGATTTCTACTATCTAAATACGCCAAATCTCGGACCGTGCTCGATCGTACAGTGCGTGATCCCTCAGATCCTCGTCTAGGTCCATACCATTGTCGTTACCCAACTCTGATCGCTTCATGGGATGTACAGTGATCTTGGCAAATGTCCCCGCCGAATGCGCTTTAGCCAAATGACTGGGGTTGACCACTAGAGTCGAATCGACAATCTGACAAATCAGCGACGCCCTTCTTTGGGCGGCACGAGGAGAGCAGCTGACCTTTGAAAAGTGTTTGAGTTTACTAGGCAGAATCAACAAATCAGGTTGTGGACCATCCATCTTCAACAGCCCAAAGTGAGTAACATCCAGATTGACCTCACTAGCATGCGCCTCGGTCGGTGGGAAAATGGGGTAAAAGTTCCGTTGACCCAAGACATGTCGTACCAGTCCAGCCATTGTGTCTTTTGATTCAGTCGCTGATCCGGGTTCAGGATCGGCTTCTTCTGCCTTTTGGACCAGTTCTTCCCGTCGGAGGTGGAACAGGATATCGACAGCAGAGAGGGAAATGACGATTTCGTTGATTGCGAATGTGCATGGGTTGGGTAGTAATCGGACTCGCTATTTGTCAGCGGGAGCGTTTATGGGGCCTGTCAATGGACCGACCTTTGGTAGACCGAGAGTTTCCCTATCAAGCATGGCTTGAGGGAAAGCCATATGACGACTAACGATATCCCTCACCGAGGGTACCAAGATGATTTCGGTCGCAGGACTTGAAGTCATCAATCGCTGCAAGCGAGCAGAAATCTGTTCACGGAAAATGTCATGAGGCATCTGAGTGATTTGCCCAGAGGCGACGAGGGGGTGATTGGCATCGACAAACGGTCCAAGCTGGGGTCAGGCGTGTCACTTCAAAAGCAACTTACCAGAATCAAGACATCCGGACTTTCTTCAACCACCACTTCCAGCAGAGCGGATAGGGGCTGATATAGCAGGTCGTCGTCCAACGTGAATGGTCCCGCAGCGACCATCATCGACAAAGGCTGTCCACGTAGCTTGTCGCCATGTTGGAACTCTAGCAATTCCGCCGACGGTGTCTGAGGTAATGCCGAAGGTGGAGACTACCATCAGCGACGCTCTTGGAGAGGTGACGTACCATCAAGACTTCTTCCACGACAAACGCCCCTCCACCCCCATTTCTCCCTTTTGCACACACCATACATCCTGGGAACAGCCCAAAGCCCTTAACTCCCGGTGCACCTCCTCTCACTTTCACACCCGGTGCGAACCTTAGGCCAATCCTCTTTCCAGCACCTTGCAGCCTCGAACTCTCCAAAAACAGCGAAGAAGCAGTCGCTTTCGAGGAATCCGTTTGTCCAGATAGTATCCGCCCAACAGCATAGATACTATCATCCGAAGCGAAATGAGGATCCCCCAATTCATTAATCCCATAAGCGTCCTTGATCCCTTCTGCGAATTCGTCAATAAGATCATCAAGCGCTTCGGATCGTTGCGAGATCTTTTCAAACATGTATCGATAATCGTATTGGGAAAGGGTCGAAGTTGACGCGAGCGTCGCACGGAATCTCGCAGGAGGTGGAACGGGTGGACGGAATTGGGCCAGGTGGGGATTGAGCGTTTCGACAAGGGTATTGGGCTGTGGACGAAGGTGGAAGGGTTGTTTTGTTTGGGCAGTAAGGCTACATGTTCAGCTCATGCTCATGCTTGTCGATATGCAGAATTTGACCCACGAAGAAGGAGATTCGGGACCGCTGATGGGACTGGACGCTCCACTTCTGTCCCCGCTGGTCTTGCCGACTGGGGTGGACAGGTAATCGCCATTTGACGGAGTCGCCAATCTGGAAGGTCCAGGTCGATAGCTACTTCCAGTAGCCAGCGGTGTCAGATCTTTTGAGGGGCTGTCGTGCGAGCTCTGAGGGCCGAAAGGGGATCCACCAGCAGGCGAAGGCGCAGTATTGCCATTCGCAGCAAGCCGCGCGGGAACACCACCCGACTTTCTGACCGGGGTGGACAATCCGTCCAAACTGTCGATCAGCATCTCATTCGTATTTCTAGGTAAAACGTACAATCCACCAAGATCTGCCATGTTCCCTTTTCCTTTCCTCATACCTACTCCACTAGTTTTAGGAGTTTCACTATGCGTATGCGACCCAGCAGCGACAGCAACTGCTTTGGCCTGATGTTCTCTCTGAATCTCCTTTTTCAATTCCCGAACCGTGTCGAGGGACAGCACCGATAGCTTCGCCCGCAAACCCGATGGGCGACTCATGACAAATGCTTCGTATTTGAAGAATAGAGCCGAGGGATCGAGATTGTATAGACGTAGCATTGAGAGACCTGATATAAGCTAGGTCTGGAAAAGTCAGACCGGGAGATAAGGGGATTACTTACATTCAGTCATGACGTCCGGATGTTCTCCTACGACAGCTCCAAAGTGCTGCGTGAGCTCCTTACGAGCTGTTGCCTCTGATGCTGCCATGGTTGTTGTTCTTTCAGGAGTGGTCTACGGTGGTGTAGATACAAGAGTGAGACGGTGAAAGAGGAACATTGATTTTGGTCGCGTCGACGCGTCGAGGGATTTCGACACGTGGCTCATTCTGTGGCCTGTGGCAGGGGATGTGGGTGGGGTGGCATGCTTGAAGGTCTGTGTCTAGGTCGATGACATATCAGGAGGGTGGGAGAAGGTGAAGGGTATGTGATAGGCATCGATAAACTTATTCATCATCATCATAATACCATAAACCACCACAACTACTGTAACAACTAACACAACTAAACTACCTCGTCCACGCTGCAAATCTATAAATCATCTCCTTGTATTTTCTATGGCGAATTTTCCCCACCTTGCGCCTAACTGAACTCTCCGATACCTGGGCCGAAGCCACCTTCGGGGATTGCCAAAGCTTTACAAGCTGTCCCTTCACAACCTACCGAAGTGACTTCATTACCCCACCAGCTGACCTCCTTCTCCGGTAACTGAACAGCAAAGAAGATAATGACCGCCGATATAGCGATAGCCGTGGAGAACGCGGCCGAGACGGTGTAATTGTACCGGGACCAGAACCCGAGGAATCGTTTCTTGAGGTACAACATCGAAAAGATCGATACGGGCAAAGCGGGCCATTGGTACGTCAAATTGTAAGGAGCCCAGTAGATTCCACCATAGATGAGAGGGATGGGGTGGATTTGTCGTAACCAAGTCTGTTTCGTGAAGTATTTCTTGGCGTAATAAAAGATGATAGGAAGGACGAAACCGACTGGGAACCCGATAAGAGTGAGCTTGTATTGACCGTTCGTACCAAACATCCTGATCGGGCCGAGTGTTCCCCAGAACACAGAAGCGGTGAAGAAGGTGTTGATACCAGGACAAGTCATCTTGAAAGATGCCTCGGGAGTACAGAGGTTGTTAATGTTGTTCATTTGGAAATTGAAGACCCCGACGCAGACAAAGGATGAAACGAGAGTGGCGACGAGTTGTGCCACGAAGGTATGCCTCGGGGGGATCTTCAGGTAGTGGCCTAGTTTCAGGTCTTGCGAGAAAGAGAGCGCTTGGGCGGTCGTGATGTATCCGAAGCTCTTGAAGTAGTTCATAGCCAAAGCGTTACCGGCGACCCAAGAACCACCTGTTTGTCAGCTCATCTCTAGTCAAACTTCAATCGAAATTGGCGGAAAAACGAACCCTGTTTGTCAGCTTCGTTCACGTCGTGTCAAGAAGGACTTGCAATAAATTCCGCCAAAACGTTCATCGTAACCTCCAGTCCAGTGATGGAGCGAATGATCCCCACTGGTATGACACAGAAAGCGCAAAGGATGATACCGTAAATCACCACCGCGGGAGTGGTATAAGTCTCCCACAAACCAATACCAAGACAACCGAATAAGATAGCACAGCAGAGGATGGCAAAGTACCACACCTCTCCCACATCAGGATATACCGACATGAGTCGATTGTGAACATCGGTGAAACCGGCCATTCGACCACCACGCTTGAAGATTCCCTTGAATCCCATCGCACTTTCAGTCAGCTTTTTGTCACCTACATCCGAGTTGGCACTATTGACTTACATTTCTCGACGGTGGTACAGGAAAGCATAGGATACAACGGCGGCATAGGCTGCAAAGAACCAGAAGTAGACGGTGATATTGCCGGCAGACATGTAGGCTGGGGAGTACGCTTCGTACATCTCCTGGTTGAAGATACCCCTGTCGTCGGTGATGTTGAGGATATTGTAGGCCTTTCCGAATCGGTCGAATGTCCGGTTACTATCATCAGGTTCAGTGTCCTATTGGACATTGTTGTACTCACGAGTTGATGGGTAGGTAACCGGTAAGCCAGGAGTTGGAATAGTACATGGCCAGGACCATGAATCCAGTCAAAAACATACCAATGGTGGCATTGATAATGTTGAAGTGAGGCACAACAAGAGGATCCGCGTTCTACCATCTCAGCGACATCTCTTTCTCTCGTGAAGCCAGCGCACCAGGATCAAGACGTTCCAATCGAAAGTCGGGACAGGGTTATATCCCAGACCATTGACTGATCCGACAACATTGTTGTACACCTGGTTGTTGGGTGCGATCCAAGACATCCAATTAAATGTCGACAAAGCCATGAACAGGTAATTAGGGAACTACACGACATCAGTTTTGTTGTCACAAGAGACAAACCAATAACGTACCCAGAAGTAAACAAACATCGCCCCAAAGGCCACGAGGAAGCATTTCATCCTGGAAGCAGTAAACACCTTGCCGAATGGACCCAACACAGGCGAAGAGTCGTTCCCGACATGAAGAGCTTTGTTGAGTGCGATAGTGACTAGAGAAGTGGGCCAGACGGCATAAGTGGGATTGACGAGGAATCGTCGGATGATACCTGCCATACCGTATCCGACAAAGTTGGTACCGAGGGTGATGAGGATCTGGTAGGCGAAACTTGCGGCATAGCTCTGGTTATCTGTGTGTATGAGAACATGGCACTGGTCAAGCTCGTCACAGGAAGACCTACAGTACTGCGGCAAGAATTGGGTTAGGATGATGTTAGAAGTGTATGGGGTATTGAACCCCGTATTGGCCATGATGGTGGCGAGCATATGCTCCTTTTGGTTGAAGTTTCGATCCGGGTTCAAGCTGATACGCTGGCCGAATAGGGTCACACCCTTGTCGGGCATCCATCGTGCCCAGGCCTTACCAAGTGGGACTAGTCATCAGCTTTGGTGCTCGAAGGGTAGGGGAAGACTTACAGATAAGCAATTGGGCCACGTTGGCTTCTACCGCGATCTTCGGTTGTCGGATATCGAACAGCTGATTGATGAAAGCACCAAGGATGACGAAGCCGATCCCGAGTACCCAAACTCGTACAGTGGAGCTCTGAATGGCTCAGTATGTAACTATGGGACCACCGAAGGACATACAGGAAGAGTGGGATCGTCCTTGTTGGACACTACAGCTCGTACTTCGGGATACGGCGAGTGGTTGTCCATCAAAGCAGCCTCGACATACATCTCATGGATCAACTTTGAATGAAGTTGAGGGTTCTCAATGACCTCTGGATCATTGAGGAACTGCTTTGCTTTGTTGATGGTATCGATAGAGAAATTGGGGTCGTGTTCATGAATGGCCATGGCTTTGGTCAAGATCTACCGGTCAGTCGTTGCCATACATCGAGGGGGAGTAATGGCTTACTCTGGTGACATCCTCGAACGAAAGGGTCTTTGCGAATTCTTCGGCCTCTGCCAAATCTTCCCCGGTGATTCTCAAGTCACTGCCGCATGAGTCAAGACCTTAGCGACGAGGAGTCGACCTACTCTTGGACCTCCTGTGTATCCTCAGACTCGAGCTGCCGAAGATCCTTCTCCACGTTCCGCTGTTCATCAACATCGTTCTGATGCTATGCCCTAAAGCAGTGATCACTCACGAACTCAGCCTCGGGAAGGACGGTAACATCGGCATCTATGTCCTTTTCTCCATCATACTTTTCAATCTTGTCCGACATCGTGACCTAGATTGAGTACTCTTGACGAGTGATGATTTAGAGAGAAGCGATACTGTAAGCCATTCATACATATATATCACCCATCTCCATTCAAGTTGATATACCGCTTATCATGCCTATCTTTGCCATGATATGCGGCCGTATCAATATCGCCTGTCACCACATGGTCACACAAGATACTTGCGCTGAACCAGCAAGTACCACGCCAACCTTAGCGTATCTGTGAGGACCTTATCAAGTCGACTCGGTAAATGCTTCGATGACTCGTGTGATTCCGGTTTCATCGGGAACAGTCGCATGGTCAAAGTAAGCATAATTCCTCCGACCTGACCTGCCAAGAAGACGCTAAAATAGTCGACAAGTGCGGCACTTGCACGGATGACGAGCTCGCTCAGAGGCCTTCGGATGCAGTCTTGATGATGATAGATAAGAAAAGAGGTGGACCATGTGGGGATATTCGGAATGTGGCTTTGTGGCTTTGGCGGGGCTCACCTATTTAGCGTCTGTGGCGGATTTAGCTCGTAGTTGGCGGTCTCATGGTCTGGATTGGTTACGTTGCGATGAGTCAAAAGTCAGACAGATCACGCGGTCATGTTCTCTTATCGCAAAACATTCGCTTGGCAAGATGACATCAACGCGATAAGCAGTGAGCAGTCACGCGAGTGTTCGTACGAGTGGGGATTCGTTGGTGACTCACGGCGCAAAGCGAGGGGATCGGTGCTTGAATTGTAGACCGCGGTGCCAATTTGAGAGACTGACGTCCGACTCGACCACGACCACACTGAACCTCGAGTGTGATTGGTCTGATCAATCGGCGCCATGCAAACCCACGAGGACCCATCTCTCACACGGTGTGTTAGATTGTCGCGGCGTTTGGGCAGATCTTGCCAAGCCTCTTTGCCCATATGACACCTATCTTCAGCAGAGATACGAGATAGCACGTCAGACTCGTCATGATTCTCGCAGTCAGTACCATGCATGTCAGAACAAACATCTCTTCTCCACCCTCCTCAATTGTCGAGCTAGACCCCCGATGCGACACCGTTCGTCCAATTATCGTGCCACTGTGATACCGATCCACTAGCCAAGTTCAGGAGGTCGGCGGGATGATAGTGATGGGGTGTCGAGATCAATGTTCGTGATTTCAGAGCCTGCTCGACGGTGGAATCGCGTAGAGCGACGAGCCCTAGGATGATGGTCAATGCTGCGAGGAAAATCTGGATGGCGAACCACCACAGTGCGTAGTCTACAGGCGTCAGCTGGGTTGTTGTCTACGATGTCGGAATGCTCACAAACCTTCGTCCTATGCTGTCCCTACCCTATCAGCACACTGTACTCGTGGCCGTGTCAAGTACGTACAGGGTTAAGCTTGTTGTAGTACGTCGCCATGGCGGAACAATCTGATCCATCATCCCCCGGACTGAGAACCCCATCCGTCACGATATCCCAAATAGCATATGTAGAGCTTCCAACTCCCATGAATAGGATAATGTATCGAAGAAATATCGAATCGCAAATGTACCACGCTATAATGATTGCGATGAGGAATACGAGCGTGACGAAAATGATACTGATGTCAGTGTCATGTCTTTGGCTTCAACTCACATATCAAGGGATACCATCTCGTCTTTGTAGTCTCTCCCATTCTTGTCCTGCTCCGACTTGAGACGATGATCTTTGGCCTTTTCGCTTTGACCCACGACTTTGGCACCGTGCATTTGGCATCGATACCACGCGTGGTTGAGAAAGAGCTTCGGCTTGATGGCGGCACAGCAGATGATGCAGAAAAGGATCCAGGCGCTGAGGATGAACGACATAATTTTTGAGCTGGTTCATCAGCGGAGCTCTGCATACATCTACCCCTCAGCAGACGCACACAAATGTATCGACTGGTGGTCAGCAATCGACCCTCTTGTAGAAAAAGCAGACTAACAGCCGGCAAAGATCAATATACATCCCATAGCACAACTGCCTCTATGTGGTGTAAGTCCAGATCGACTGTATGATGGTGAGTGCAATTCTGCTTACATGTATCCAGCAGATATCGTCCATGGTATATTGTACTTCTTCTTCTTGGAAAAGCCAGTGACACCGCCTTCGAGTGCTAGGTTGTAAGCAATGATCCTGAACATGTTTGGAGCTGAATCTTACCATTCACCCCGATATATTTCACCTTGCCTCCTCTGTAAGACGTCAGCGAGCTGTGGATTTCCGTGGACGTGTGCACCTACGTGATGGTACCGATAATTGCATGGCACATCTGATCGTCAGTCTTTGTCAGTCTTTGTACCGACCGAACGATCTCACTGACCTCATGAAACAAGACAGTCAAGATCTTCAATGGCCATAGCACCTGCAGCCACCGTAACCGCTTATATACCCGGCCTTGGTCATCCTCAA
>Ga0308160_10006387_pt1 | contig 12019 bp, 11 predicted proteins | sample PhyFR1_FD_201036 | JGI IMG/M metagenome (GOLD analysis project Ga0308160, IMG submission 201036) | Phyllosphere microbial communities from UC Gill Tract Community Farm, Albany, California, United States - DLSLF.R1 | ecosystem: Host-associated > Plants > Phyllosphere > Unclassified | place: USA... | reverse complement strand
AGCTCTTGCTAGATCGGAATTGACGATTGGAAGCAAGCGAATGAAGTGAAGAGGAGAAAGAAGCGAACAGAGCGACTTGGTCTTCTACATTCACCTACCATCCTCATAGTAATCCTTGGATGGCCTCTAGAGCCCCCAATAGATCCAATGGAGCGGCGAATGCAGCTTTAGCAGCTCCCGCTGTGAGTTGATCTCCCCACCTCGTTTCACATCTTCCAAAGGAGCAACGAAGCGACTGACCCCTCTCGAGGACTCATAGTGGAGACAATTCAACTTCTTTGGATCTACACAGTACCCAACAGGCGCTACTTCGTCGAAAGATTCGCCAGAAATCGTTCAACAGTCGCACCTCATCTCGACCATTCACTCAAAACCGACGTTAGGAGATGGTATCGTGTTACTAGCTGATCTAGAGGGCAATATAAATTGGTTGAATGAGGAATGGGCAGTCGAGAAGACTTGGAAAGCTTACGAAGGGGGAAGAGTCGGATACATTGAAACGAGTCTTTGGGATCGCAAGAAAGGTAGAATCATCGTAGTGACAGTCGGAGTAAGTTCAATTCGATGCTGTGATTCTCCCACCGAGAAAGAGCTGACACCTCGCACTGTTCAGGACGATTCTTCGACTCCTTTTCCCCTCCTCAAAGTTTGGCTTCTCACCCTTCCTTCTGCTCCTTCCGATCCGTCTACCTCATCAGCCCTCTCTTCGCCCGATCTCACTCTACTTCGGCAAACTCCCGTCTCACCAACCGCGAATCGACCTTCACCTGTTTCATCCCTCGCCGTATCCCCTTCACTCTCTCACATCGTCGTCGGCTTGACAGATGGCAACGTCGTAGGATGGAAACGAGTGGATGAATTGATCGAAGCGAGCGTAGGAGACTTCGATGCAGCAGCTCGAGCGTCAGAGAATGGAGCGGCAGGAACGAGCAAATCGAGGGATCGAAATCCTCAATTCAACGTTGGAGGAATGGGAAAGCTGAGGATCTTGTCAGAAGGGAACAAAGAACCGATCACAAATATTGGAATAGCAGATGCCTCGTCAAACTCCGGTACTCCTACCCTTTTCATTCTCACCACTTCAGAGATCCTTGCTCTCCCTCTTCCTCCTTCGCATGGATCGAGTCGACACAAGACGACGACTCCGACGGTACTCGATGATCTTGGTGCTGCGGTGGGATGTGCGAAGATTATGAGATTGGGATTAGGGAGAGGAATCGGAGAAGATGGAGAAACGGCGGAAAGAATGGTCGTTGCGAGAGAAGAAGCGATCTACGTTTACGGAAGCGAAGGTCGAGAAGGATGTTGGGCGTATGAGGGTAAGTAGCATCTTCGCTCGCCTGATGACTGTTACTCATCCTCTCCGTTCGAAAGGTCCGAAATCTGCAATCTTTGCGATTCAAGCTATGCCGACGAGCTCTTCGTCACCCTCAGATCCCCCGTCGCCCTCACTCCCAACTCCATACCTCGCTATCGTCACTCCTCCCCAACGTTCAACCATCGCTTCGCAATCCGCAACAATTCGACAACACGCTTCTCGGTCGAATACAGGTATGAACGGTTCACCTCGAATCGGTTCACCTGCTGTTGCTCAAGATGAACAGGTCTCGAAAGTGACCATCTTTGATCCGGAGAACAAGTTTGTCGCTTTCACTGCTGCTTTCGGAGACGGAGGATCTTCCGAAGGAGCTGGGATTCGTCAGATCGTGGAAGCTTGGAATGCAATCTGGGTGCTCACCGACTCGGGACAAGTGAGTTCACTCCTTCTTGAGCTTCAACAACGTCGCTGAATCTGACGAGGATCCTTGGTGCTCACAGCTATATCGACTCACTGAACAACCCCTTCAAAATTCGCTCGTCACGCTGTATCAACGAAGCTTGTACACTCTCGCGATCAGTTTGGCGAAAAGTCGAGGATTAGGAGAAAGCGAAGTTGGAGAGATCTATCGAAAGTGAGTCCAGTCATTCTTCGATTCTGTCTCGCTCCATTGCTGATCCAAATCTTTTGCAGGTACGGTGATCACCTCTACGGAAAGGGAGACTACGAAGGGGCGATGAGTTGTTATCTCAAGACTGTCGGTACCGTTCAAGCGAGTTATGTCATTCGCAAAGTGAGTTCCGATTTTCATGCAGTCTCAGCGTGTACTGAACCCGAGTTCCGCAGTTCCTCGACGCACAACGACTCACTCACCTCACCTCATACCTACAAGAGCTACACTCTCGCAAACTTGCAAATAGCGATATTACGACTCTCCTCCTCAACTGCTACACGAAACTCGCCGATGACGAAGCCCTCTCCCGATTCATTCACTCTTCCTCTCGCTCATCATCTCCAGCTCGACGTAACACAGATGGTGAAGAAGTCGATGCCCCTCCATTCGATCTCGAAACCGCAATTCGTGTCCTTCGACAAGCTTCCTACTTCTCTCACGCGATTTGGCTTGCTCAACGATATCGACTTCATTCGGAGTACCTACGGATATCAATTGAGGATACTTCCGACTTCCTCGGAGCTTTGGTCTATGTTGGCGATCTCGCGAAGAGCGACAAGGCCGAAGAGAGGGAGGAAGCGGAAAGAAGTATGAAGAGGTGGGGAGGAGTACTACTGAGGTGGGAACCTAGGGAGACTACGAAAGTATTGGTCGAGATCTGTTGCGGTACAGTGAGGGAGAAGCAAGCGACAAATGGAGACTCTACCTCGAGTCGAACCAACGGAGCGAATACTCTCGATTCAAATTCGAAGGAGAAGAAACGATCAGGAGGAGGAGGAGGAGGATACGAAGTACTCGACTATACCACAACAGGTTCAACTCCAGCTACTCGTGTCACGGAAGCATCTCCACCTCGTGTCGCTTCTCCAGAACCAGCTGAACCCCTTCCTTCCCCTCGCCAATTCTTCGCTCATTTCGTCGACCATCCACGAGAATTCATTTCTTTCCTTGAGCAAGTCGGTTCCCGACGATATGGCAAATCTCTCGACTCGATCAAGGTACCGAAGAACCTGAGCGGAGTCGAAGACCCTCTCCCAACTCCTCGAAACCTCGGAGCTTTCGAATATGGAGATGCAGATACTCGAGACGAACAGGCAGTCTGGAACACTCTCCTCGAGCTTTACGTCTCGCCTCTGCCGCCGAAAGAAGGAATGTCGGAAGTCGACGAACAGGAACGAGCCCAACTCCAGTCGAAAGCGATCAAAGTTTTGAAAAGTCGGGAAACGGTGCCTTATGATGAGACTCAGGCTTTGCTCGTATGCACGACGAAGGAGTTTGTTGACGGCTTCGTGCTCATCTACGAGCTGCTAGGCATGTACGAAGATATCGTCAGATGTGAGTCGCTCGTCCAGTCTCTTCTGCAGGCGAAACTGACTTCATTCGCTTCCTTAGATTGGATCGACACCTCTACCGCTTCACCTTCCAACACCCTCTACTCGAATCGTATCGTCTCCTCACTTCGCCGATATGGTCCCTCTCAGCCTTCTCTCTATCGAACCGTCCTTTCTTACCTCACAACCACCTCTTCCCTCCTATCACATCATCAAACCGATATCCTCTCGATCCTCGACGAAGTAGATGAACGCAAGATCATGCCTCCTGTCGAAGTCATCGAGGTCTTGAGCAAGAATGGGACTGCGTCTATCGGATTAGTGAGGGAGTTCTTGAAAAAGCAGTTGATGGCTGAGAAGCAGGAGATTGATTCCGTATGTTTCATACTCTGCTAGTACCACTCACAAATCATGCCAGCTGACTCGAGCTGCGTGATATACAGGATCAAGCACTCATCAACTCGTATCGAATCGAATCTGCGAAAAAGCAAAAAGAGATTCAAGAACTTTCCGACCCGAATGTCCCACGAATCTTCCAAGTCACTCGATGTTCAGCTTGTGGAGGACAACTCGATCTACCTGGCGTTCACTTCATGTGTAGACACTCTTATCATCAACGGTGAGTTTTAGCTCTCCGTTTTTGCCTTCCCTCAAACCAACAACTGACCTTTGTTTCGCTCTACTAGCTGCCTTGGAGAAAACGAGTCACAATGTCCCAATTGTGCTCGTACACATGGAGTCGTTCGAGAGATCCGCAAGAACAATGAACAACTCGCAGGTCGACACGATCTATTCCTTTCCGAAGTCGCCGAGAGCGAGGATTCGTTTGCGACTGTCGCGACTGCTTATGGTAGAGGATGGATGTCATTAGCGAACGCTTCAAGCTGAGTTGTAGTCGAGATTGAGTGAGATGATGTTGTTTCGTAAAATCTGTTCAGATGTTGTACAGTCTCGCAATACCACTCCCCTCGCACGGTGTTCTTTCTCTCAGTGTATCTCGACTCGTCGACGCCCTCTCGAATCAAGACCCTTGCCAGCTCGTTTGATCCCTCAACAACCTTTTCATTTCGCACTTCGCACGAATTTCGGCTTTAATTCGACGACGGCTGCACCCCAACTCGCTGTCGCGCTCGCAAGATACTCTTCAGAGTCTCCTTAACGTCGTTACTATCAGTAAGACCTCGACTTGCAACCTTTTTTCTCGTCGCCTCGCGAACTTGCGCCTCTCCCCTTCTTGGCTTCCTTCAACTCTCTTCACTTCCACTCGTATCCACCTCAGTCGACTGCTGAGCAGCTAGTACAAGATACATACACGACTTGCGACTACTCTCAGTGAACGACCCTTTCAAAGCGACTCGGCACACTCCTTTCAAACTCCATCAAAGAACCTCTCGGCAAACCACACATACACCCAGCTCACCTAAGCAATAGTACAACCTCACATTTGGATGGGCTTCTTCTCCCCTTCTCGACTACGGCCGCTGATACCGACTACATGGGCGACTCGGCTTTTCCTCTATTCGACCTTGGTACAAACTGTCGTCGACTCTGCGATCGTAGGAGTGTTGTTGAACTCATTCGAGGAGAAGTTGTGGCAGACTGTGTTGCAGAGGAATGAGAGGAGTGTTTTACCAGTCTATTTGGGATTGTGAGTTGCAACGAATCATCTTGTTCGATTCTGGGGAGGCATACGCGCACGACGACGAGTGTCGACGATGACAAGGGATGGAGAAGCGAGGGAGTGCAGGAATGTGGGCTGAAGAGGAGAGAGTGCGAAAGACGGAATTCGAAACCTCGCAAGACCTCGATTCTCGCTTGGAACAGCAGCATACTGAAGTTCGCTCCTCCTCGAAATCACACAGATTTGTACTAGCTCACGTCGTTCAACTCGTCTTGGCTTTTGATGCGCTAGTCGCAAAGAATACGATTCAAGTAATGGCTCTCCTCATCTTCAACACGCTTTTCCTGGCGTATGCCGCGATTCAGGTCCGTCTTCTTCACTATTCCGTCGTTCGTACGTTATCGCTAACTTTCTTTAGCACGTTGTACTTCGATAGATTCATGAGATTCGAGATTTGATCAACGGTGAAGCTTTACAAATCGTCGTTTGGTTTATTCCAGGGTACGTCTCCTTTTGACTTGAGCTCTCCGTATACACAATAGCTGATATCGAAGCGACGAGTACAGGATGATCAGTCTGACTGAAGTGATCTATTGCGCGACCATCATCCCGATTTGTTCGTTTCCTCTCCGCAAACTCTCTATTCTTCGCTGATTTTCTTTGCATGACTGTAGACAAGGAGTTCGGCTGGTCGGTATTCAAACGGATTGGAGCAGATAGACGGATAAAGAGGTGTTTTCTCTGGTTTCAAGTCTACCTTTGCATGCTCAAGTTCGGTAGGTTTTTTGCATCCTCTCAGGTTCGAAGCGATCCTAAACGAATGTTCATCCATACAGATTACTTCTTTTTCATCGCTTTCTCACTACAACTCGTCTTCCTCGTACCAACACAAACGAATGCCGAGGTGAGTCTTTCCCTCCTCTGCTGAAGGACATCAAACTGACGATCTCTACTGTATAGCGCTGGCTCACGATCGCTGCACTCCCCGTCACTCTTCTGATCCTCGTGATCGGCTACCACGCGATCAAGCGAGAACATCGAGGGACATTCTACGTTTTCGGAGCGGGTTGTGCTTTAGGTTGCGCTTACTTCGTTTACAAGGTGAGCAACGTCTCGCTGTCAGCTCTCCATCGAAGCTGAGGCGGTGCCGTTTGGTCACAGTTGTTCATCATCTCCCGAGATCGAGAAACGGATTACAAGCTAGTCTTCAAGAGTTTGACTGTATTCGCTGCATTCTCCCTCGCCGCTCTCCTCTGGACCAGTGTATCAGCTTTAATCTGCTTCCACAACTTTGGTCGCGGTCTCAAATATCACAGTGCGTGTTTCAAGACTTTCTGCGAGTCAACCAACGAGCTGACTCGAAGTTTCCTTTTTCACACAGTGACTCGACAAGCCTTGACCTCGACTTCTCAAGTGGATCTCAAGACGGGTGGTACAGGGAGCTACGCAAATTCGCCAGCTAGTGGAATGTACGAAGGGATGGAAGAATACCCAATGAGTCCAGGAAATGATTCGAGACGGCAGCAATTCCGAATGTCTTTGGATTGAACAACGAAGAAGACGCTGGCTCGCCTGACTCTCTTGCTCACTGCCTCAAATCCCATCTTGTATCTCCTCTCGTTTGTACCGACTTTGCTCCTCCGGACGCTCTCCTTAACTTTACTTGTTCTCTTCTTTGTTGTAACCTCAACCTTTGTCACTCGTTTCTCTTACACTTCTACCGTCATTGATATCAGCGATGCCGAGAGTTGTCGCACGCAGAGAGCTCGAAAAATCGAGAATCCTCACTTCGCGAAATCGTCACATCAATAGGTCTCTTCCGCTCTCTTCTCATACCAGTATAGATGTTCTTCTCTCGAGAGTGTCAGATTTGAGTACAGCCGATGTACGACTCTGAGAGCGCGAAACTGAAAAAACTGCACATTTACAACAGAACGCTCTTATCTTCGCCTAATACTCCTCATAAACCCCCTGTACATTTCCTCCTCCATTCGCTTGACCACCTCCAGTCTGTGCCGCACTCCCTCCCGCCGCTTCCTCTTCCAACCAATCCAAAGCGACAGTTCTCACGACTTTCCACATTCCTTTCCTTCTCCTTTCGACTTCCAACACACCATCCCTGATCTCACTCAACCTCGCTCGGTACTCGATCGTATCACTCAAAAATCTATGTAGATCACTATAATTCTCTTTCCCTCTATTCAATCAGTACTTCGCTTTGAAGGTCAAGATTTGGAGAAAGAGGAAAAAGAAAAAACGTACGTTAAACAATCATGAACCAAAGCTTCTTGTTCATTAGAAGAGAGTGACTCCATTATCCCAGTCCCACTAATCCCATTAGGTCCAGACACACATTTCTCCAATTCGACTTCTTTCTCACTGACGAACAAACTCCTGACGTATCCTTCGGGATCGACGAGTCGAGATGCATACTCTGGTAAATCCTCGATTGGTACTAAAGGCAACTCCTCTTCTTCTTCTTCTGCTTCTTCTTCGGGAGCTCGAGCGGGGGCAACAAGAGGTTGTTGTGAAATAGTTTCAATTTCTGATTCTTCGGCTTGGAGTTGAGGAGTAGTTGCGCCGTGCGAGTAAGGATCGGGAGAGTAAGAGATTCCACGTGAAACGGTTCCTCCTCCTCCTCCTAATGCGTCTAGGCGAGATCCACCAGCGGCTCGAGCAGTGTTTCGTCCAGATCGACGACGAGGTTCTTCAATCTCCACTTCGGCTTCCTCCTCTGCGACTGGATCTTGATCGATCACTGGTGTCTCTGGTTGTTCAGCTGTTGAGGGATCGACTTCCATCGCTTCTTCAATCGGATCAGGCTGCTCCGTGACTTGAGGTTGTTGGGAAGTAGCTCGACTCGGAGCGGTCGAAAGCGCCGCATCGACTTGTTCTGGAAGGGAAGGGGTCTGTTCATCTTGCGCTCCAGCTACGGGTGTGGGTTCGGGTGCAGAGGGTCGTTCTGAATTGGGAGGGAATTCGAGTGGTTGAGGATCTGAAGATGAGGTCGATTGAATTGGTTGAGAGGGTTCGGAAGGCAGTGAAGGATCGATTGCTGGGTTCTGAGCGAGGACGGCGAGATCAGGATTTGTAGCTGTTTGTGTCGCGGGTGATGGATGACTGATAGTGTTTGTCGTGGTTTGAATCGGCGGAAGTTGAGCTTGAGGTTGAGGATCCGACATTTCGACATCTCCCGAATGAGTCTCAACTTCATTCCCTCCTACCAAGGGAGTCTGTTGATCCGGTTCCTCAGGTTTGACAGCGACCGATTCTTGTTCCTGCTCCTTCTTTCTAGCTTCCTCTTCTTCTCTTTGCCTCTTCGCTTCCTCCTCGAGTGCTTCCTCCCTAACCTTCCTCAAACGCTCCTCCTCCCTCTCGACCTCTTCCCTCCTCCTTTCTTTCTCCTTCTCCTCCTCTTCGAGCTCCCTCACTCTCCTCTCTTCCTCCTCTTCCTCTTTCCTGACTCTCTCCTCTTCGACTCTGACCCTCTCCTCCTCTTTCCTCTCCCTCTCCAATCTCCTCACTTCCTCCCTCTCGACCCTCTTCCCTTCCTCCTCTTTTTCCCTCCCTTCCCTCCTCTCCCTCCTCTCCCTCTCCTTCTGCGCATCCCCTTCCCACCTCCACTCGTAACCCTCCCCTCTCAATCCCCTACAAACGCCTCCCAAAGCACCTAGCAACACTCCTTCCTGTTCGATCAACCCAGTAGTACTTTCAGACAATAAATGAAACGTGTGATTCTTTTGGGAGAAAGTGTGTTGTATGTGAGGGAGGAGAATCAAATCTAATGGGCTTTGAGGAGGTGGTGGTAAGAATGATGGGAAAGGTTCGGGGTTCGTTGAGGGGTTGAGAGGACGAGGGATCAAGGCGAAATTCGGGGCGATCGAGAACCCGTTTGAACGAGAAGAAGACGAGGAGAGATCGTTTAGTTTTTGTCGTTTGGGTGGTGGGAGCGATGGGGTTGAAGACGAAGGGAACCCGACGTCGGGTTGAGAATGGTGGCCTAGCTTGTGAGGGTGGGTGAAAGGGGCGAGCGGGGATAATTTGTGACCTCTGTTTGAGGTTGAGATGGGTTGGTAAGAAGGGAGAGGTGGTTCGCGGGTCAGGGAGATGGGGTATGCGGGATGTAAGGGAGGATAAGCAGTGGATGGTGGTGAAGTGGGAGGGGAATCGTAGTAGTAAGGTTTATCTTGTGAGGGAAGTGAACTGAAAATGAGGAGTGAAAGTGAGTATATGCAGTCAAGTTCACAAAGAGAGGAGAGGGTAGCTCACAGCATTGATAGATCACGATCTTGTAGTGCTACTCTCTTCTTTGTTGTCGTATTCGAGGGTTGAGATGAGTGATTCGTTCCATTCTGTTGCATAAAAGGAGCAGCAGCCGAGGTTGAAGCAATGGGTGTGGATGCTCCACTTGTAGCTATTGATGGGGCTGACATGTTCCTTGGACTTTAGCCGGAGAGCGTGGAAGAGAGTTTGAAGGGAAGAGGAAAGGAGAGGAAGAGTGAGGGGAAACAAGTAGAGAGAGGAGGGCGAGTTTGATCACTCTTTGCTGTACTCGTAGCTTGCTGGTAGTCGTATTGGGTGCTGGTCGGTGTATCTAGCTGATTGATAGTGTTGTGTTGGGAGATTACGAGTTGAACTCCAACTCGAGCGGCGAATCGATTCCTCGTCCCTCCTCTCTCTACCACTCACTCGCCCATACAAAGATCGAAGCAAACAGCATAATCAGCCATCCAGCAGGAACGCGCAACCTTGTTGAATCTGATTCCCCCTTCTCTCGGTTTCTCTTTCACTTCAAACCACCCCTTCCTCACACCTCACTCTCCACTTGAATCACCAGTCAAGCGATGTCTGGATTCTCTTCCTTCTCCCAACCCCACGCTTCAACCTCGTTCAGTCCTCCCTCTCATCACTCACAATCCCAACCATTATCAACCTTAACTCCTCACCACCAAGTCCCATTCGGTTCAATCCCAGGTTCACAACCAGGCGTCTTATCTTGGGGTTTCGGAATGAGTTCGGCAAATCGAGGTGGAACAGGTTGGGGCGCAACAGCAACTCTAGGAGGTGCGAGAATGACGCCTCCTCCTGCGACAACAACAAGTCAGAATGTAGCTTGGGGTAGTCAATCACCTACTACTACATCCAACTCTCGAAGGAGGAGGAGGAGCGATACACCAGAACGAGAAGAGGACGAGGAAGGACAGACCCAGAATGAACAGAGGCAAATCAGGCAGATGACTAGTTCGACTTCAAAGAGGGCAAAAAAACTCACGAGTACGACTAGTACAAGTGAAGGGTTGGCGAATGGATTAGCAGGAAGTTTGTCACTAGGTTCAACCACCCCTTCAAATTCGGTAGAAGATCTAGGGAAATCACTAGGTACGTCTCTCTTTCTACCTTCTCTCCCTTGCTCTATCTCTGCCCTTGACTAATCTGCAATCGAACTATCCACAGCCTCATTGGATCAATCCTCACTCCTCTCAATCCTCTCCTCTCTCCTTACGACGCACCCTCACTTATCTCCAACGATCACCTCCCTCCTCCCTTCCCCATCTCTCTCTCAAACCCTCTCTCAAATAACCACCCACACTCAAACACTCCTCTCCTCGATCCCTCGTTCAACTTCTCCAGCCTACGTTTACTCTCGCCTCCGTTTACCCCTAGAATCCTTCATTCTCGAATCTCGAAAACTCTTGAACCTCTACATCCCCTCTTCTCTCCCTCCTCCTCCCAAAGATTCTTCAGAACTTTACCACCCAACAAGTTCAATGAATTTCCTCCTTCATTTAACTTCATCAATCTTGACCATTTCTCAATCCCTTCCCCCTCCTCCTGATTCCTCTTCCCCGAATCAGAATCCACTTCAACTCTCACTCCTACCGAGCTTGATTAACGCTTTTCATATTTTTATTACTCGATTATCAGATCAAGTCAATTCGAGAGGTAGGATCCTCAGTCAATCAACGATCAACTCATGGTTCGAAGAACTCGATCAATTGGTTCAGGGAACTAAAGGGAGTGATGCGTTGGGACAGGAGAGGAAAGCTTTGGAAGGGGTACAAGGGAGGTTGAGGAGAGAGGTTGGGTGGTTGGTGGGTTGGAAAGAGACGGAGGAAGGTGGGCAGGGTGGGATGGAAGGGGTTGAAGAGGAACTTTGAAGAGGAAAGTATGACAAGGATAATTGAAGGGTTTTCGTTAAGAAGTTGTCGAATGGTTTTTGTGCGTTCCTAGTTGATTCCTTGACTTTTGAACCCTTTCCGATCTCTTTCTTTTCCTTTTTCGCGAGTTGTTTTTCGTTTTTTGTCTCTCGACTCGTTAGGTCTCTAGCTTTCGTCTCGCAGTGTAGTGTAGTCAGTTCCATGCATAGCTTTCCTCTTCCTTCTAGTCTAGTTACAAGTTTGTGATCTCTCAATTTCGTTTACTCGCAATCAACTCGTTTTCCTACTCTTTGACACAGTCTTCCTCGCCTTTCGTTCAGGGCGGAGCGAGCTTGAATACGTTCTCGCTCCTGTGTGTTTCTGACCAGGAGCATCTCGACAGTCTCTCTCGATGAGGACAAGAGCAAGCGAAGAAAATGCTTTCACTATTCATTTCTCTTTTCGTGGATTCCCTACCGCCTTCTATCCCTATCCCTATCTCCTCGATCCCTTCGATCATCTCGATCTCTTCTGTCACCTCTAGGACTCCTTTCCCTCTCCCGTTCTCGATCTTCATACCTTCTCGCTCCCGATCCTCCTCCCCTCTCATCTCTTCTCCTATAATCATCCCGATTTCCACCTCGTCCATCGTCTCTCATTCGATCCCTATCCCCTCCGCCTCCTGCTCCTCGTCCTCCTCCTCGATGATTCCTAGACCTCGAATCATGTACCTCATTCATATCAAACACTAAGTCATTTCCACCTCCTCCTCTTCGGTCGTCGGAGTACGAGGAGGATGAGCGATCGGGTTGGGATCGATTGGATTTGTTTGGAGGAGGTCTTCCACCCGTTTTATTGAATACATGAGTATTATGTAATTTCGACACCGACTATTCACTCACTCGACGAGCTCCTGTCAGTTCCGAGTCTCCCAGTGAA
>Ga0308160_10006386_pt1 | contig 12023 bp, 14 predicted proteins | sample PhyFR1_FD_201036 | JGI IMG/M metagenome (GOLD analysis project Ga0308160, IMG submission 201036) | Phyllosphere microbial communities from UC Gill Tract Community Farm, Albany, California, United States - DLSLF.R1 | ecosystem: Host-associated > Plants > Phyllosphere > Unclassified | place: USA... | reverse complement strand
AACAAACTCCCTTCAGCTCCCGGCTGCAACAGACGGTCAACAGAGAACCCATTCCGCACTCACTCTCGTTCCAAACGCCTATACCGTTCTTCCAAGACCGCCTTCTCAATCTCCAAATCCCTAAACCACCTCCCTTCCCCACTCTCCTCCTCCTTCTTCCTTCTCCTCGCCTCCGCTGCATGTAGACGAGCTCGATCACGTTTCCTCCCCAGAGCGATCTCTGGTGGAAGAGCGGGTCTGCCGGGCTTTTTTCCCGTTCTTGAGGAAGACGAGATGGGTGCGTCTAGTGTTGACGATTGGTTCAGATGATGAGAATGATACGTTGACGACAACGATAAGGATGGAGGCACAGTGGTATTCGCTGGAAAAGGCAAAGGAGTCCCCGTGGTCTCGTAAAGCTGATGATCTTCGAGACTCTCCGCGTCCGAATCATCATCTGATTTTGGAGTAGCTTGGTTCTCGCGCTCATTTGTGTGATTGCGTTCGTGGTCATGAGATTGAGAGTCCCGAATAGTCTGATCGTAATGATAAGGTCGTGTTTGCTGAATAGTCATATTATCTTGTCTTGCGTTTCGCTGGGATGTTTGGGGATAGGTCGAGGGAGAATGACCATTGTGAGATCGGGATCCTGAGCGTGGCTGGTAGCCCGAGCTCGTTAGACCACCAGCATCGTCCGCTCGCCTCCGTTTCACAGCAGATCCGGTACCGTTATTGGCAGAGCTCCCAGCGAGAGCGTTCCCGCCAGCATTGGTGCTCGAGTGGGAGAAAGGGTACCCGTATTGCCCATTCACCAAGTTTTGAAACCCTTCCAAAGCGAACAATGAAGGGTCCACCCGGTCATCGCTTCGATTGGATGACATTTCGATCTCGATGTTCAGTTCTCTTTGGTCGAAGCCCTCTCGTGGTAGCTGAGTCTATTAACGAAGGTTGTGTTACGATCTCTGCCGCATCATTTATCGGAGATCGATCCAGACGCAGCATTCCTCAATTCCTCGGAGATCCTGCGGTCTGGCATCTCGATCCAGTCAAAACTCGCTAAGTTTAGCTCAGGTTCCCGGACACCGTGCGAGGATCCTGCTATGTGTCAGTTGAGAATCTGACTTGGCTGGCTCCTGCATATACGAATAGGCTTGTAGACAATTGCACTCGCTACGGTCGTGCAAAAAAAGGTTCAGAGTCGCTTCCCTCGAACCTCGGTGATGCCCAAAGAGCAAAACGCATATCGATTTGACTAACTATTAATCTTGAAGCTGCGTAGCTCGTCGTGATAGCCGACGAGTATGGAAGTGAGCGTACGAGTATATAGGGATGAACGGGAAGAAGATAACATCGCTACTGCTTATAAACGTGATCAGTCAACAGCAGAAGCATTTCGTCCCGCAGATCAAGCCGTGTGGGCTGATGAAGATCGACTAGCACCCGAATGTGATTAACCTTGCACTTCGCAAAGTAATTCATCTCGTCCCGCCAGGCCCAGATTTGTCCTTCATACTTCCTCGTCTCCAGTTGCACACTCATGCATACACTCAGTAGTACTCCACAAAATTCGAATGAACGCGAAAAGCAATCCGTGGTTGAGAAGGTATTCGAAACGGGATGATGAGGGTAAGGAGAGGAAGCGTTCACGAATGAGCGCTTCAAGATCCACCCGAGTCGACGTGACACGACAATCTCTCCCTCTCAATGCAGCGTCATCGAAGCATGAATGCGGAAAGCAAGAATGAGACGTTTGATCTGATAAGAATGACAAAGTGTGCTGGGTCGAGCGATGCTTGTTACTCGAAAGGTCAAAACTCGGTTACGCCCACTGCCAATTGCCTGCTCACCGCAATTCGTCTGTCACCGCCCGCCGGCTCGTCTGTGACCCAAAATATATGATCCCGCCCGCTCTTCGATCGACCAAACAACCTCCGAGCCTTTCCCTAGGAAGATTGACCTCGACTCGAACTCGTACAGCTTGTCAAGGATATACAAAGCCTCGCACGAATACCAAATTCAGCATTTGGAGCAGCTTCAATCATGTCAAGCTTCATATACATCGCTCGGACCGTGCAAGATTAGGTTCGAGGTACAATCGCGAGGTAAAATCGCGAAGAAGCTTCAACACCGAAGGTCTAAACACCTCGGGTTCGCGTTGACATAGCAAGTCTCGACTACCCTGGACTTCCACCGTATAACCACAAGACCACCTTCCTCTACTCAATGTACATCCCTCACTCGCTCAGCGAGACCCTATCAAACTTCCTCTCCAACTCGACCACCTCCAACCCATCCTCCCGGTCATTCTCTCAACCTGACAGACTCTACCTCGTACCAAAATGGGACTACACGTTGGTCCTCACCAGTTGGCTGGTCTCGGCCTTGGGAGGCTATACAGCCACTCAGTTGATGACGCAGGTGGTCACGACCAAAAGTTTGAGAGCGAGGATTAGTTGGGTCACTTTGGCATCGTTGGCATTCGGAGGATGGTGAGCACCGAGAATTTCGAGGTGGTTTCGCATCGCATAGCTGACCCAGAGGTTTCTGCTTTTCCTTCCTTGCGCTCATCCATATCTCTTTTCGCTCCACCGTCATAATCAACACGACCCTCACTCAACAGCTCAATATGGTGCCTCCACTTCATAGCCATGCTAGCCATGGACCTCTCCCTTCCCATCCACTACGCTCCCATCCCAACAGCCATATCCGCCATCGTCGCCATCACCGCAACATGGTTGACGTTCGGGTACGAATTCATCCAACTCTTCCTCTACCGAAAACGAATCGTCCAACGTCGAAGAGAAGTTCGAGCCGAGGGGAAGAGGAAACGAGGGGAAGAGAGGGCGTTGTTAGCCAAGAAGCAGGAGGAAGAGGATGCCGAGGCTGAGCAGACGGGGTCGACGAGGTCTAATTCGGTCGGAAGCTTGGAAGTGAATGGGAATGTAAAGGAGGTGGTTCCGCTCAAGATCAACGTGACGTTGGATCCTACGGCGGATTTGCACGATGATGAGGATGAGGACGATGAGAATGAAAACGAGCAGGATGGTGGACCCGATCACGCGGTCAGGGCAAATGGAGCGGGGCTGGCCATGTCGGATATCCCGCGACTGAACCCTGGGCTCAACGCACCGGCCTTCAAGACTCCAACGGGATGGCAACCCGAAAGCGATGGTCTGAGATCTCCACGTGCCACCGAACCGTCAACTTCGAAGCTCGGGCAAACTGTGCCTCAACGACGATCATGGATCGGTTTCAATACGAGCGACGAGGACGTTTCGAAACGAAACGACAACGTGAGATTTCCTGCACCAGGATCATCTCTCGGTTCTCGGAATGGATCGATCGGACCACTGGATACGAGCCGAAACACCATGGCTAGCCAGTCCCGTAACGGAGGTCCACAATATACTCGCACAGAGAGTCTGACGACCTTTAGCAACGCTTCGACCGATTCTTTACCTTCCCTCGGGTCGTCTCATCTCGGGCACAGGATGAACAGCCAAGGTAGTATCACATCGGGTGCTTCCACGGGGAACAGTCTCGCTCAGGATCCTACCATCTCGGATGCTGCTGTTCAGGCTTATGCGGGTGGGGCCATGTCCTTGAGACTGCGACAGCTCAAGGATACGAATGGCGGTGCATTCGGATGGAGGGAGGTCCTGGACGATTTTAAGAGCGGATGGAATCGCAAGGTCTTGATAAAGGGGAGTTTGATGGGGTCGAGTGCGTTCTGCATGCATTATCAAGGAATGGCGAGTATGAGGATGGGATACGGGATCGAGGGGCTTGAAGGTGGAGTAGAGTGGAGCTGGGTCTGGGTCGCTATCAGTTGGGTGATCGCTTGTATAGCTTCCATCGCCGCCATCGTTTTCAGTAAGCCAGACCGATCAGACGAAGGTTGCGTTCGCACTGATTTGGGTTCGCTCGCCGGTACCACAGTGCCCCTGTCGAAAATGGACTTTCGTCGGCAGATCGCGTTCGCCATCGTCAGCTCAACAGCCATCGAAGCCATGCACTGGAGTGGAATGTGGGCTGCTACCTTTTACATCATTGCCCTGCCAGAATACAAAGGACCTTTCATCCCAAACACGTTCCCCCTTGTCATCGACCTCGAGGCGCTTCCGCCTTCTTCAACACCTCACGGATTGGCCATCTCGGTCATTCTAGTCGGCTTCATCACTTGCATGTTATCATATGTCCTGCTCGCCCGATCCGTCACTCAGAGTCGAGACGAGCTGGTCTCGGCGATCCATACCAAGAGAACACTTTGGAGAGTGATGGCAGAGAAGGAAGCGGCGATCCGCGCAGACAAGCAGAAAACTGAGTTCATTGCCGTTGCTTCGCACGAGATCAGGGTGAGTTTGGTGATTCCTCTGCATGGACTCGGAAACACATCGGACGCTGACTCGATATTATCCGTTGCAGACTCCTCTTCACGTCATCTCAGGTTATGCAGAGTTGCTGGACAAGACGTCTTTGTCAAGCGAGCAGATGGAATGCGTCAAATTCATTTTGGCCGGCTGTGAGAGTATACGATTGATTACAACGTGAGTCGCAAGCTTGTGCGCATATATATAGATCGCCGACTTACGAACGGTATCACCTTAGCGACGTCTTGGACTTTTCAAAGTTGCAACAGGCCGACGCCGAGTCCAAGGCACGCTCTGAGCCCATTAACATCCGGGACCTCGCAAAAGGCATCGCTAGAGGGTGTTCCACGCCTCACTTTCGGCGTGCAAGTGCAGACAAGCTTAACGATGTGGACAAGCTCTTTCCGGACGGAGAGCCTCGGCGTAATCGAACGGGCCCAAATGTCGAGGTCATTTTAGACATTGAATCTAATGTTCCCGATATCGTGTGGAGTGACAAGGTGTATCTGACTCGAGTGATCATGAACCTGATCAAGTAAGCAAAACCGCCTTATCTCGTATCGATGCTCCGCTCACAGTGATACATGCGTCCTGCACAGCAACGCCCTCAAATTCACCTCGCAGGGTTATGTGCTGGTCAAGCTTCAGATTCTGCCGCCAGATACGGTTCTGGGACACCCCAAGCTAGCCATCTCAGTCCGAGATACTGGTATCGGTATTCATCGCGACTTGCGAGCGGCTGTGTTTGCGCCGTTCCGACAAGCAGACACCTCTCACACTCGAAGCCACGCTGGAACGGGGCTCGGACTAGCCATCTGTCATCAGCTTGCAATCCGAATGAAGGGACGATTAGGCATCTGGAGTAGTCAAGGTCCAGAGGATCGCGGGACAGAGATAAGCTTACTCCTGCCCTTCGAAGGTGGAGTGAATGGGGAAGCAGCGGTTCTGGGTCCATCTGACTCTAGAATCATAAACGAGGCGCCTACCATGCTCGACAGGCCTCTGACCGAAGTACTGGATGACGATAATCGGATCTCCAACGGGCCCCGAATTGGCCTGGCTTTACGTCAACCGGAACTGGAGGGAATCTTCGCGCGCGCCTTCAGACAGCGTGGTTGTCGAGTGACGATCATCGAAGAAGGTGCGACCGTGGACACCTTGCCAGAGGTAGATCGTCTGTGGATCGATTTGAACAGGATTGAAGCGATCGTTCACTCGGAGCGCTTACGTGACATCGGCAAGGAAACCACCTTGTTCTTCCTCTGTGACAATGTCCACGCGTCCATGCAGTCGGAAGAGTTTCAGCAAGCCATCGCTCACCTCGACCTCGATATCGTTTGCATGCCGCGACCAACGGTGATCCAGGATGTCATCCGCTGCATGACCGACCCCGAGATGGCAGATCAGATTGGCGGAGTCAGATCAAGGGCATGGGAAAGGGCTAGCAGAAAAGCAAAGGAGGCGGAGATCAGGAAAGAGTTGGAGGATTCGGCACCAGGGATGCAGTCCCCGCCTCTAATTTCGAATGCAGCCACGCAGTCGTTGGTAGCTGCTCTGATTCCGAACAAACCGACGACCAAGAAAACCATGAATGGGACTGGTCCTCCCAAACCTGGCTCTGTCATCTTATTGGTCGATGACAATATCGTGAGTCTGTGATTCGAACGACCAAGATCTGTTTGAGGCTGACTTTATTCGGTTACGCCGGCGTAGGTGAATCAAAAGCTTGGGGCAAGATTGATTTCAAAGATGAAGTACGCAGTGGAGACGGCTGGGAACGGCCAGATTGCTGTTGACATGATTACGAAAAATCGAGAGCGGTATGGATTAGTTCTGATGGACTGTCAGGTAAGCACCTTTTCGCTGTCAATGGAAAGCGATCCGCTCCGTGCTGAACGAACTTGTCATCCCCGCAGATGCCGGTCATGGATGGGTTCGAAGCGACCCGGCGTATCAGACACGCCGAACGTACAGGAACCTTGGAGGGCAGGTTGGCGGTTCTCGCGCTCACTGCCAATGTCAGCGAGGATTGTCGAACGAGCTGCCACCAAGCAGGAGCGGATCACTTTTTGGAAAAGCCTCTGGACATGACTCAACTTCAAGCGTACGCGACGAAATATATGCCGGTGTAGAGAAAGATGTTTTAGGTGGGAAGGCTTTTGGGCATTGGTCGGATTGGTTGTAATAAGGGTCTAGCTGCATGGTTGTGGTTCGAAGAGTTTGTTCATGTACGGCTTGGATATCAATACGCATTTTGACACACATTTTTGCAATAACGATCAGGTCTTTGAGTTGGAGATGTGACCGGTAAAAGTCGCCATCACGAAACATGTCAGGCTCACCGCGAGAGATTTCGATCGAGCACCTCAATAAAGTTGAGGATATCGTTGAAAGATCACTTGAGGTTCTATGGCATGGGTTAAAGGCTGCCTATCCATCTCTGCTATACATACTACCCCAAATAAATAAACAAGAGACAATCCAGCAACATGCCTAGAGAGATTCCAGTTCCCCTCATCAACAAAAACTTCATCCAAGAAGCTCTCGAACAAGGTCACCGGCTAGATGGACGAAAACCATTACAACGAAGGTCATTAGTGATCGACTTTCCTGATCCTCAGGAAACCAGCGTAGCAGGACTAGGACGAGTAGAAGTTTCGCTAGGGAAGACCAGGGTACTCGCGAGGGTTTCGGCGGCGCTGACGAATCCCAGGTCGGATCGGCCATTCGAGGGATTGTTAAGCATTACGAGCGAGATTGGACCATTGGCTGGCGAAGCGTTTCACGGAGAAGGTCGGTGAGTATTCGAGGATGGTGTTGATAGATCATGCTGAGGCTAGGCTGAATGATTCGCTCTTTCAGTACGACGGAAGAGGAAGTAATTTTGACGAGATTGATCGAAAAGGCCATTCGACGGAGCGAAGCGGTAGACAGAGAAGCACTATGTGTGGTAGCGGGCGAGAAGGTAGGTTTCACATCGCCCCCAGCACATCGATTACGACTCTGATTAGCTCACCGACCTCGTTGCTATACAAAGGTCTGGCATATTCGATTACACCTCCATATCCTCAGCTCGGACGGGAACCTTATCGATGCGGGATGTTTAGCAGGAATGACAGCCCTGCGACATTTCAGGCGACCAGAAGTTGAGCGTATCGAAAGGGAAGGCGGCGGAGAGGCCGTGTGGAAGGTGGTGAGTTTGCTTGACAAATTGATGAGACCCCGAACGCCAAGCTGATTCGACGTGCCGCGCAGTATCCTACGGACGAACGAGCACCTGTTCCACTGTCAATACACCACACTCCTCTTTGTGTCACGTTTGCCTATCTAGAAGGGTGAGTCTAAGAGTTGTGTTCGGGTACTTTCCTACCCAAGCTGATGATGTCAGTTTGATACCGACCGTGACGCAGAAACCTCCTCCTACTCGACCCAACACACCAAGAGACCCTAGTCTCTACCGGAACCCTCACCCTCACCTTGAACGCACAACGAGAACTATGCGTACTAAGCAAAGCTGGAGGAACACCGTTGAGCGTGGAAGAGCTCATGAAGGTTGTCAGTATTGGAGTCGATGTGGTCAGGGAAATGACGACAGAGATTGAGACGGCTTTGAAGGAGGATGAGAAGGTCAGAATTGTCGAGGTTCGGTAAGATCGGGGTAATATGGTGGGGACCGCGAGGAAGCGATTGTATACAGACACGACGGGTATCTTTCGATATTCTTTGACAATTGGAATTTCCGAGGCATGGCCTTTGATATTTACGATTACAAATCCGACCCTTCATCTCTACTCGGCTTGAGCCACCTCGATACCAGCAGGTTTCCACAGACGAGTGAGACTGTTCCAAGAGCGATTTGTTAGCATACATGTTCGTGAGCTGTGTTATACACGAACGCACCTCGAATCATCATCCGCTCCCCATCCATAGGACGATGCCATGACCGAGGACTGAAGGACGTGAGTGGAGTAGAAGACTGGTACGCCCAATGCCATCCCTTCGTCCGAGACGATCCCCAAATCCTTCAACCAGATGTCGACTTGCGAATCTGCCTGGAGCTTCCCATCCAGCATGTTTTTGCCTCGAGGCCCGAGCGGACCACAGAAGCCGGACGAGTTGAGCAGCAGTTTGTGTGTCAGTCGTAGAGGTAGACCGAAGCGAGCCGCGAACGCCATGCACTCGGTGACCAAGTTGATTTGAGTGCCTGTCGATGCCAGACGTAAGTGAGGCGCAACGCTCGGAAACGCCCCAAGGGCAAGCTACTCACCTGCCAACGCTTGATGGGTCATCTTGACCGCCGACCCATTCCCAGCTCCACCTGGAATGACCCAAAGGTTCCCCTTGGTTCCATGAGTACCGCTCATAGCCTTTAGCACGGGCCAGGCGGTCTTCAAGCCGGCCTCATCTCCGCTACACAACAACGTGAGGTCGCCTAGAGCTGCTCGTGCTACACCTCCCGAGACGGGACAATCAAGGAGGAAGAGGTCGGAGCGTACGGCACGGATTTTGTCTTGCAAAGATTTGGCAGTAGATGGCGGGACCGTGGACATGAGCAAGACGGCGCCTCCCTGGGCCATTGCTATTGAGTCAGATCGTTAGCCGTCGGAACCTTTGCCTGCGAAACGCTTCCAGGTACACACCCTTGGCCACTCCCTTGTCAAACAAGACTCCCTCGGCTTGTTCGGCGTTGACGACCATCAAGACGACCACATTGGCATCACGACATGCTTCTTCCGCAGTGTCTTGGGTTTTGGCGCCGATAGCTTTGTACTTGTCACTTGATCCCTTCCATACGTCGTATCCGGTGACGTCCAGACCGGATTTGTGCAGGACTACGAGAAGCGGAAAGTCTCTTTAGCATCAGATTGTATCTGGTTGACCACCAGGCCGCACGACTCACTCGAAGCCATTCCCATTCCCATACTTCCCAGTCCGATGAAACCAACCTTGCCCTTGTAGCACCCTTCGCCACTGCCCAAATCCACCTGATCCACCTCCTTGTCCTTGCTCTCGGCCGGGTCCACCGAGTAATTTTTGATGAGCGAGACGCTCGATTCATCTCCCGACTCTGGGTGAAGCGATCGAGTGAGGATATAAGTTTGTCGAATCAGGGCCAGGAGGGGGACCGACATCTTCAAGGACTTGGATTCGGTCGTATAGTCCGTCTACGCGAAGGGCGTGTCGTCGTTAGAGATTCGAGCAAATAAGGTTTAGCTCTTCCGCGTTCATCGTTTATCGGTTCAGTACGCCTCACTCACCAGAATTTTGATCGCCTCATTCACCGAATCTTCCTCTGATCCACTATAGTCCCCATCCAAGATTTTAGGAATTCGATTCATCCAGGACCTACACGCGAGGGCCGAGATCATCAGTTTCGAAGCGAAACCATTACAAATTCCCGCAGTTGCAAGAACATTTCGAATGCTTCGGATTGACGCCAAAACCGCCACGCAGGAGAAATAACAGTGAGAAGGGGAAGCGGAACAGAGTATGCAAATGCTTTTCGCAATGGTCATCGGGTTTGCAGCCGATCTGTGAACGTCTCATCGGCTGGTCGAGACTTGTCCCTCGCATGACTATGGCCGGTGCATTGGTTATCGGTGAGGAGCGCAACCCAAACTCGAGAGCGCAGTGAATGAAACCATAAATGCAATCGCCACGAGGTCAAGGAGAAGAGCTCGATACGTTGTACCAAGCAAGGGCAAAGGAGGGCTTGTAGATGGGATGGACAATGAGGGAGGGTTCGAGGAGGGGAAGGGATTGAATCATACCATGACACTCACCAGCTGTTCCCTAAAGCGCTCCGGATAGCGCTCCAAATCATCCTGGTCGACATTCCCGTCTTCGTGCCCAAAGCCAGTGCTTCGCTGTTCGCAATGAGAAGCGTATGTGACGGGATAAGGCAAGCGGGGGAGAGGCGAAATGTCAGCTTGCTGGTTACTTGCGCGTACATTTCCGCAGGTTTGTGCCCAAATCTGCGCCCTGGAGGAAACCAGGAGACGAGGATCATGGAGAAGGAGGAGGAATCTAGGAAAAGCACCAAGAGACCAAAGCCAATAGCGATACTAACCAACTCAGCGCCGTATTGCCCACCCTCATCACGTCCTCCATCAGCCGCAGACCGCTGACTAGCTCCGACTTTTCTCCCAGTACGATCAGTTCCACGTCGCCGCTGTCCGAAAGCCTTCCGGATTGTTGAAGTTGTTTCTTGGCTTGCTCGACTGCAGCAGATGGACCGGAAATGATCCATGGCGAGTCTGGGATCAGGGGGGAGAGTTGGGTGGCGTGGACGATCTGTAATAGGGCCACGAGAGAGAAGCGACATCGTGTAAATTTCTGGTCTTCGATTCATCTCTTTCCGGCCATTCAGCCTCTTCCGCTGCTTGCGCTTTTGTGATTCTGGTTGCGAGCGTATCAACGGTCTCTTCGAGCAGCTTTATTTGTCGCTGAGTACGTGACACAGACGAGTGAAAGCCTGCCCAGCGAGGACCAAATCTTGGCGTCGCGATCAAGGGGTTGTTGGGGGAGCATAGGAAAAGGGAAGATGGCAGGTCGGAGGGTTCGAGACAATAGCGAAAAACTCACCGGCCTGGAACTCTCCTTGACCAACCTCCTCACCTCCTCTGGCCTGATCTTTGCGGAAGTGATGACGATTCCATCGGCCTCTTCATTCTCGGAGAGGGATTGTATCTTCTGTGCGAGCTGGTCGTACCCCTAAACAGCGTGAAAAAAAAAAACAGGACCAACAGTGGTTGAAGCGTTCGTCAGCTTCGAGGTCGGGAAAGCACAGACGGACTCGGCGTAAACAAGCACGCAGCAAAAAGTCACGGTCGCAAACCGGTGCAGCACCTCGAGATCACAATATCCAGGGTCGCGATAATGACCCGCTGAACAGACGCAATAGACCAAGAGTGATTTCAAAAGATAGACAAATCGGGCTGTTTTCGGACGGCCGAAGAACAGGAGCCTCGGCGAAAACCGGTTTTCTGAAAGCCTTGAGGATGGCGTTACTCCCTCATACGTCGGAGCGGGCCCCCGTGCCAAAAAGGCCACCAGAGCTTCTCCCAGAGGAAAGGATCCTAGCCTTGTTCCTCTCTCCAGCTCGAACGATTTCAGTGTCCGCGACACAACGAGGGTTCCCTGACCAAGGCATTCCTCCGAGTTCGCCCTTCCCCCATCTGTCTCTTTTGCTTAGGCACGGTGATTCTCATGTATCCTGTGACGTTTACTACTCGGTCAACGCGAAATCGCATCCACCTGAAACGGATCTGTCTGCTTTGCTAGCTGTGTCTCCCCAGTCATTCTCACCCCGCATCTCCTTCATCTTGTCTTCGCTTTATGTTTCAGCCTTCCAAGTCCATAGTCCCGCCGAGGGTTCTTCCAGGCGATCCCTTGCCCCAACCTGGACCCTACTCTCACCTCCTTGTCCTTCCCAAATCTTTCCCCTTCCGTAGTGATCGTCAACGACCTGTCCCCTCCCCCGCACAATCGCCTCCTCAGCGCACCAGACCTCTCCTCGCCGTCGTCCTAGGGAACGAAACCATCGTTTCAAGGGCCATGTGCCGCTTTCCTCCGTCTTCTCCCTGAGATTTTCCTCATGATCTCTTCGGTTCTCCAGATCATTTCTCATCCTCTTCGACCTTTTATGTTCTCCCAAGCCTTCAATCAATCCCT
>Ga0308160_10006385_pt1 | contig 12023 bp, 10 predicted proteins | sample PhyFR1_FD_201036 | JGI IMG/M metagenome (GOLD analysis project Ga0308160, IMG submission 201036) | Phyllosphere microbial communities from UC Gill Tract Community Farm, Albany, California, United States - DLSLF.R1 | ecosystem: Host-associated > Plants > Phyllosphere > Unclassified | place: USA... | reverse complement strand
GAGCGTGTCGGGCCAGGACATCGGCCAGTACGCCAACGACTTCATGGAGCGCATGCGCAACAACCCGCTGTTCCGCGATGTCACCAGCGACACCCAGGAGAAGGGCCTGCAAGCCACGCTCGACATCGACCGGGATAAAGCCAACTCGCTCGGCGTGTCGCTGGGCGACGTGCGCACCGCGCTGTACGCCGCCTTCGGCGAACGCCAGGTGTCGACCATCTATTCGAGCGCGGCCAGCTATTACGTGATCCTGGAAACCGCCAACGAAGACCGCCAGTTCGAGGATGCGCTGTCGCGCCTGTCGGTGCGCAGCAAGGATGGCCAGCTGGTGCAGCTGTCCAGCCTGGCGCGGGTGAAGCGCACGGTCGGCCCGATCGCGGTCAACCACCAGGGCCAGCTGCAGGCGATCACGCTGTCGTTCAACCTGGCGCCGGACGCGCCGCTGGGCGAAGCCACCGCGGCGATCGAGCAGATGGGGCGCGACATGAAGCTGCCGGCCTCGATCATCACGAAATACGGCGGCGATGCAGCGGTTTTCCAGGATTCGCAGTCGAGCCAGCTGATCCTGATCATCGCGGCGGTCGGCGTGATCTACGTGCTGCTGGGCGTGCTGTACGAAAGTTTCATCCACCCGCTGACCATCCTGGCCGGCCTGCCGTCGGCGGCGGTGGGGGCACTCCTCACACTGCGCCTGTTCAACATGGATTTGACGATGATCGCGATGATCGGCATTTTGATGCTGATCGGTATCGTCAAGAAGAACGCGATCATGATGATCGACTTCGCCCTGGACGCCCAGCGCAACGCCGGCATGACCCCGGAGCAGGCGATCCGCGAGGCCTGCATCCTGCGTTTCCGTCCGATCATGATGACGACCCTGGCCGCGCTGATGGGCGCGCTGCCGATCGCCCTCGGCCTCGGCGCCGGCGCCGAACTGCGCCAGCCGCTGGGCCTGGCGGTGTGCGGCGGCCTGATCTTCTCGCAGGTGATCACGCTGTACATCACCCCGGTGATCTATCTGTATCTGGATCGCTACAGCGGCAACGGGCCGATGACGGACGAGGTGGTGGACGACGCGGCGCACCACGTTGCGCCGACGGTGGTGCTGAACAAGGCCGCGTAAGTATTACATTCCCTCCATGTTGGATTCTCCCATCACCGCCAACATATAATGTGCCCGTCCGGCGCATGTATCAGGGATCGACGGATCCCTGATACATGTTGTAACAACCATCAATTTCATCAGCTTGTAAGCTGTTGGCAAAGGTCCAACAAGCGTGCGAATGAAAGTCAAACAGGTTAGACTGCCGCACTGGACTGCCCATTTTGCCGTTTCCCTGGAAATTCGACGATCTTGCGTGACCACTCCCACAGCCCCCTGGAAGACAGCGATGTCTGCGCACATTGCGGTCAACCCCTGCCTGGACGGAAAGTGATCGCTTACGGCGAGCGGGATGGCAACCGCCGCTATGGCCTGATCGCCGCCATCGCGGTGCACGTGCTGCTGGTCGCGGTCTGGTATTTCCAGCCCAAGATCAAGGTGCAGCACGCGGCGGCCAAGGCCGGCGAAGCCATCGTCTGGCTGCCGCCGGTCACGCCAGCCAAGCCGACGCCGAAACCGAAGGCCGAGCAGGCGCAAAAGGCCGCCAAGCCGTCCGCCCCGGCCCGGACGGCGCCGCCGCGCGTGACCCAGGTCAAGCGCCTGCCGAACACGATTACTTTGCCCAAGGAAAAGCCGGTCGAGGACACGCCGCCGCCGAAGGAAGTGGCCAAGGTGGAGCCGGAAGTCACCGACATGCAGGCCTATATCGACGCCAAGCGCAAGGCCCGCGGCGCGCCGAGCCAGAGCGACACGACCGAGGAAAGCCAGTCGGCCAAGGGCATGCGCAACGCGCTGGCCAACATCGGCGCCATCAACGGCCGTGGCGGCCAGGATCCGAACGAAACCGGCGGCGTGTTCAGCGTCAACAACAAGACCTTCAACAGTGCCGACGTCAAGTTCCGTGGCTGGAACCCGAACTTCAAGCGCCGCTGGCTGACCGCCGTGACGGTCGAGCGCGGCAGCGATCCGGACATCGAGACCGCGATCGTCAAGAAGATGATCGAGCTGATCCGCAAGGAAAAGACCGGCGATTTCGAGTGGGATTCGCATCGCCTGAACCGGGTGGTGACCCTGTCGGCGCGTCCCCAGGATACCCAGGAACTGATGGATTTCCTGTTCAAGGAAATGTTCCCCGAGTACAAACCGCCGCGCAAGGGCGGTTGAAGAAACGGTCACGCATAAAAAAACCGCGCACGATGCGCGGTTTTTTATGTACTTCTTTATCAGCTGAAGCGGAACCTCATCAAGCCCCAGCCTTCAAGCGCCGGGCCACATCCAGCGCAAAATAGGTCAGCACGCCATCGGCACCCGCGCGCTTGAAGGACATCATGGTTTCCATGATGATCTTGTCCTTGTCCAGCCAGCCGTTCTGGAAGGCTGCCTGCAGCATCGCATATTCGCCGCTGACCTGGTAGGCGAAAGTCGGCACCTTGAACTCGTCCTTTACGCGGCGCACCACGTCCAGGTAGGGCATGCCCGGCTTGACCATCACCATGTCGGCGCCTTCGGCGATGTCGAGCGCCACTTCGCGCAGGGCCTCGTCGGTGTTGGCCGGGTCCATTTGATAGGTGTTCTTGTCGGCCTTGCCCAGGTTGGCGCTTGATCCGACCGCGTCGCGGAACGGGCCGTAGTAGGCCGACGCGTACTTGGCGGAGTAGGCCATGATGCGGGTGTGGATCAGGTTCTGCTCTTCCAGCGCCACGCGGATGGCGCCGATACGGCCGTCCATCATGTCCGACGGCGCCACGATGTCGACGCCGGCTTCGGCCTGGGCCATGGCCTGGCGGATCAGCATGGCGATCGTCTTTTCGTTGACGATGTAGCCGTTCTCGTCCGGCAAGCCATCCTGGCCGTGGGTGGTGTACGGATCCAGCGCGACGTCGGTCATCAGGCCCAGCTGCGGGAACTCGCGCTTCAGTTCGCGCACGGCGCGCGGGATCAGGCCTTCCGGATTGGTGGCTTCGACGCCGTCATAGGTCTTCAACGCCGCGTCGACGACCGGGAACAGGGCCAGCACCGGGATGTCCAGGCTGACGGCTTCCTCGGCCACTTTAAGAAGCAGGTCAACCGAGACGCGTTCCACGCCCGGCATCGAGGCCACCTGCTGGCGCTGGTTCCGGCCGTCGAGGATGAAGACCGGATAGATCAGGTCGGACGCGGTGACGGTGTTTTCGCGCATCAGGGCGCGCGAGAACGGGTCGCGGCGCATGCGGCGCATGCGCACGGCGGGGTAGGCGTTGGGGGTAGTGATCGGCATGAGAATGTCCTTGTGGATGGTCAATCGGCCTGGCCGGACTGGTCGTCGTCCGGTCCGGGGGCCGCGGTGTCGTCTCCGGTGTTCTCCTGCTGGGCGTCATCTTCTTCATTCAGGCCCAGCAATTCGATGATCTTGTCGTTCGCTTCGTCGATGCCCACGCGCTTCAGCGCCGAGAACAGCTGCACCGTGAACGGGAAGCCTTCGCCATCCTCGTCGACGTAGCTGTCGAGAATCTGTTTCGCCTGGCGCAGCACGTTGACCGACTCGTTGCGGTTCAGTTTATCCACCTTGGTCAGGATGCAGTGGATCGGCTTGCCGGTCGGGGCGAACCATTCCAGCATTTGCACGTCCAGGTCGGTGAACGGGCGGCGCGAGTCCATGATCAGCACCAATGCGGCCAACTGGTCGCGGCGCTGCACGTAGTCGCCCAGCAGCTTCTGCCAGTGCAGCTTGGCGTCACCGGACACTTCCGCGTAACCATAGCCCGGCAGGTCGACCAGCAGCGCACGGATCTCCTCGACCTTGGTCGGGTCCTTGCGGTGCATGGCCACGTGGGCGCCGCCGATCGAGAAGAAATTGATGTGCTGGGTGCGGCCCGGCGTCTTGGACGCGAAGGCGAGGCCTTTCTGGTTGGTCAGGATATTGATCGCCGTCGATTTGCCCGCATTGGACCGGCCGGCGAAGGCGATTTCCGGCACCTGCGTCTTGGGAAGATCCCGCAGCTGGTTGACGGTCGTAAAGAAGCGGGCTTGCCAGAGTTTGGACATGGGCGGTCGTATGAAAACGGGAGGAAACGGAAACGAAGCGAAAAGACAACTAAAAAAGCAGTCTGGAAAGCAAGCTATTGTACAATAGGGAGTTAGCTGTCGCTGGCGCTGTCATGGTACCAGCAGGGCACGAGCATGGCCGCCGCACTGTAACTGCAAGTTCTTCATAGATTTGACTTTTTCAGGGTGCTTGAATGAATCGTGTGTTCTTACCGGCCGCGCGTGCGGCATTCGTGACCTCCTTGTTGACTCTCTTCGCCGCCGGCGCCGTCCACGCGGCGGATGCGGCCCATGCCCCGGCGGCCGTGCCCAAAGTGGATCCGGCCAAGGGCGGTTCCCTCTACGATAGCGGCGACAACGCGCGCGGCCTGCCGGCCTGCGTGTCCTGCCACGGCGCCGGCGGCAATTCGAGCATCGTCGCCAATCCCAAGCTGTCCGGCCAGAGCGAGAACTACATCCACAAGCAGCTGGTCGACTTCACGACGCCCAGCCGCGTGCAGCCGGTGATGACCACCTACGCCAAGATGCTGTCCGAGGACGAAAAGAAAAACATTGCCGCCTGGCTTGCGACCCAGCAGCCGAAGGGCGGCGCCGCGCGCAACAAGGACAGCCTCGAGACCGGCCGCAAGATCTACCGCGGCGGCATCGCCGAGCGCGGCGTGGCCGCCTGCGCCAGCTGCCATGGCGCCAACGGTGCCGGCATCCCGATCCAGTATCCGCGCCTGGCCGGCCAGCACCAGGATTACACGGTAGCCCAGCTGCAGGCCTTCAAGACCGGCGCGCGCAACAACAGCGTACAGATGGGGACGCTGGCCAAGCGCATGTCGGACGAGGAAATAAAGGCCGTGGCCGACTATATCGCCGGGCTGAAGTAAACACGCGTTCGCCAGGCAACAATGGAAAGGGCGGCCGCACCAGCAGGCTGCCCTTTTTGTTGTATGCTCCCGCCAGAATGTCGCAACTGAAAGAAGCAGCTATCGATGAGCACCACCGGAATTGAATTGAAAACACGCCGTCGCGGCCTGGCCGAGGCGGTCGAACTGGTGTCGTCGATGCGCTTTGCCATCACCCTGCTGATGATGATCGCGATCGCCGCCATCATCGGCACCGTCATGAAGCAGGACCAGGCGGCGCCCGACTACATCAACCAGTTCGGCCCGTTCTGGTACGCCATCTTCGACAAGATCGGCCTGTACACCGTGTATTCGGCCTGGTGGTTCCTGCTGATCCTGGCGGTATTGATCGTCTCGACCTCGCTGTGCGTGATGCGCAATGCGCCGCGCATGCTGCGCGACATGCGCAGCTGGCGCGAGAGCGTGCGTGAAGAATCCCTCAACAATTTCCACCACAAGACGGCATGGACGGCCGACCTGGCCGCGGTGCCGCTGGCCACCCAGACCGCCCAGCGCCTGGGCAATGCCGGCTACCGCGTCAAACTGGTGGATAAAGCCGGCGGCGTGCTGGTGGCGGCCAAGAAGGGCGCCGGCAACAAGTTCGGCTATATCTTCGCGCACACGGCCATCATCGTGATCCTGCTCGGCGGCCTGCTCGATTCGAACCTCCCGATCCGCTTCCAGGAATGGTTCATGGGCAAGACGCCCTACACCGGCGGCGAACTGCAGGCGCGCAACCGGCTCGGCCTGGGCAACCCGACCTTCCGCGGCAATACCCGCATCCCGGAAGGGCAGGCCAGCAATACCGCCGCGATTCCGCAGGCGGACGGCGTGCTGGTGCAGGACCTGCCGTTCACGATTCATTTAAATAGGTTCATCATCGACTTTTATTCGACCGGCATGCCCAAGCTGTTCTCGAGCGAAGTCACGATCCGCGACCACGAGACCGGTAAAACCTTCCCGGCCACCATCCGCGTGAACCAGCCGCTGATCTACCGCGGCGTGGCGGTCTACCAGTCCGGCGTCGACGACGGCGGCAGCAAGCTGAAGCTCACCGGCTACCCGATGACGGGCACGGGCGACAAGCGCTTCGCCATCGAAGGCGAAGTGGGCAATGCCACCAGCCTGAAAGGCAGCGACGGCGAGTACACGGTCGAATGGTCCGGCTTCCGCCCCTTCAACGTCGAGAACATGAACCTCGAGGGCGACCTGCGCAAGGTCAGCAAGACCCAGTCCTTCAACGAACAGTTCGCCCAGGCGCTGTCCGAACACTCGGGCTCGGCCGCCAAGAATGCCAACAACAAGGATCTCAAGAATGTCGGCCCCAGCGTGCAGTACAAGCTGCGCGACAAGACCGGCCAGGCGCGCGAATTCCTGAACTACATGCAGCCGGTGACGCTGGAAGGCGCACAAGTCTACCTGGCCGGCGTGCGCAGCAACCCGTCCGACGCCTTCAGCTACCTGCGCATCCCGGCCGACGATGCCCACGGCGTGGGCGAATGGATGCGCCTGCGCGCCGCGCTGGCCGATCCGGCGCTGCGCCAGGAAGCGGCGCGCCGCTATGCCGAACGGGCGATGCCGCAGCCGAACGCCACGCATCCGGCAAATGCCGCGCTGGCGGCGCAGCTGCAGGAATCGGCCGCCAAGACGCTGGCCCTGTTTGCCGGCGAAGGTGGCAGCGGCAGCGAGGGCGGTTACCTCGGCGTGTCGAAATTCCTGGAGCGCATTCCCCAGGCCGAGCAGGAAAAGGCCGCCAACGTCTTCATGAAGATGCTCAACGGTGCCCTGTGGGAACTGTGGCAGGCGGCGCGGGCGCGCGCCGGCGAGCCGCCGGCAGAACCGAGCGAAGCCCATGGCCGCTTCCTGCAACTGGCGACCAACGCGCTGTCGGACAGCTTTTTTTATGGCGCGCCGGTGTACTTGTCTCTCGATGAATTCACCGAGATCAAGGCGTCGGTGCTGCAGGTGACGCGCTCGCCGGGCAAGAAAGTCGTCTACCTGGGCTGCGCGCTGCTGGTGCTGGGCATCTTCGCGATGTTCTATATTCGCGAGCGCCGCATCTGGGTCTGGGTCCGGAACGGCGATAATGGCGGTGCCCATGCCATGATGGCGATGAGCACGCAACGCAAGACGCTCGATTTCGAGCGCGAATTCGAAGAATTGAAGAAGGTATTGCCGCAATCGGCGTAACCTTGACGCCGTATTCACGGAGAAAAAGATGGACATGTCCCCCGCATCGCAAGCAAGCGCGCCGCTCAAGGCGGCGGAAAAATACGCCCGCCCGCAGGGCTTTTTCAGGCGCCTGACGGCGATCGACTGGCTGTTCGGCGCCGGCCTGCTGGCCGCCAGCCTGTTTGCGCTGCAGCGCTTCGGCCATTTCATGGACGTCTACGAACAGGCGATCCTGGTGCTGGCCGCGCCGACCTTCGCGCTGCTGGGGTGGGGCTGGAAGCCGGTGCGCTGGCTGATGCCGCTGATCGCCGTGCTGGCGCTGTGGGCGGTGTCGCTGTACGGCGGCACGCTGGATGCCGCCAACCAGAAATTCTTCTTGAAATACATGCTGTCGAGCCAGTCCGCGATCCTGTGGATGAGCGCGCTGTTCGTGTTCTCGACCGTGTTCTACTGGATCGGCCTGGTGGCGCGCTCGCCTTTCGGCGGCAGCGTCGGTTCCAAGCTGTGCTGGGCCGCCGTGGTGCTGGGCTTTACCGGCATGATGGTGCGCTGGTACGAGTCCTACCTGGTCGGCGCCGACGTCGGCCACATCCCGGTGTCGAATCTGTACGAAGTGTTCATCCTGTTCTCGATGATCACCGCATTGTTCTACCTCTATTATGAACAGCGCTACGCCACCCGCCAGCTGGGCCCGTTCGTGCTGCTGGTCATTTCGGCCGCGGTCGGCTTCCTGCTGTGGTACACGGTGGCACGGGACGCCGCCGAGATCCAGCCGCTGGTGCCGGCCCTGCAGAGCTGGTGGATGAAGATCCACGTGCCGGCCAACTTCATCGGCTACGGCACCTTTGCGCTGGCGGCCATGGTCGGTTCGGCCTATCTGCTGAAGTCGCATGGTTACCTGGCAGACCGCCTGCCGTCGCTGGAAGTGCTGGACGACGTCATGTACAAGGCGATCTCGGTCGGCTTCGCCTTCTTCACGGTGGCCACCATCCTGGGCGCCCTGTGGGCGGCCGAGGCATGGGGCGGCTACTGGTCGTGGGACCCGAAGGAAACCTGGGCGCTCATCGTCTGGCTCAATTATGCGGCCTGGCTGCACCTGCGCCTGATGAACGGCCTGCGCGGCCGCGTGGCGGCATGGTGGGCACTGGTCGGCCTGGTAGTCACGACCTTCGCTTTCCTGGGCGTGAACATGTTCCTGTCGGGTCTGCACTCCTACGGCAAGCTGTAAGACGGACAATGCGCGGGCCGCGGGCTTGCGTACCGGACCAGCCTAGTCGCGGCGGATAGTGTAAGGTTGACATGTCGGGCGCGAAATGCGTCATTTAGCACAGGCAGGAACCGCCATGTTGATCAAACGTAATCCGAACGGCATCGATTTGCCGTTCTCGTCGGAAATCACACCGCAAGCCGTGTACGAAGGACGGCGCGCCTTCCTGGCGCGCGTGGCGGCCACCGCCGTGGCCGGCTCTTCGCTGTGGGAAATGGCCAACCGCGAAGCTTTCGCCCAGGGCGCGGCCTTGCCGAAGCTGGCCGCCGCGCGCAATGCCGCCTTCTCGACCAACGAAAACCAGACTTCGTTCAAGGACGCCACCCACTACAACAATTACTACGAGTTCGGCACCGACAAATCCGATCCGGCCGAGAATGCGCACACCCTGCGCACGCGGCCGTGGACGGTGCAGATCGAGGGCGAAGTCAAGAAGCCGATGACGATCGACATCGACCGCTTGACCAGGCTGGCGCCGCTGGAAGAGCGCGTCTACCGCCTGCGCTGCGTCGAAGGCTGGTCGATGGTGATTCCGTGGGTCGGCTATTCGCTGTCGAACCTGATCAAGCAGGTCGAACCGACGGGTAACGCCAAATACGTCGAATTCATCACCCTGGCCGACCGCAGCCAGATGCCGGGCGTGAAGAGCCGCGTGCTCGACTGGCCCTATGTGGAAGGCCTGCGCATGGACGAAGCCATGCATCCGCTGGCCCTGCTCACGGTCGGCATGTACGGCCAGGTGTTGCCGAACCAGAACGGCGCCCCGGTGCGCATTGTCGTGCCCTGGAAGTACGGCTTCAAGTCGGCCAAGTCGATCGTCAAGATCCGCTTCGTGCGCGACCAGCCGAAAACCGCGTGGAACGGCATCGCCGCCAACGAATACGGTTTTTATTCCAACGTGAACCCGAACGTCGACCATCCGCGCTGGTCCCAGGCGACCGAGCGCCGCATCGGCGAAGGCGGCCTGTTCACGCCCAAGCGCAAGACACTGATGTTCAATGGCTACAACGAGGTCGCCTCGCTGTACACTGGCATGGACCTCAAGAAGTTCTATTAAACACGTTCATTCATGGCGGCTTTCAATCCGACACCCAGGCAGCTCAAGGCGATCAAGGCGCTGGTCTTCGTGCTGGCGCTGCTGCCGTTCCTGCGCATCGCGCTGCTCGTCGCCATGCAGGTGCCGGTCGACCCGGTCGAATTCATTACCCACGGCAGCGGCGACTGGGCCCTGTACCTGCTGTGCGCCACGCTGGCCGTCACGCCGCTGCGCCGTTTCACGGGCTGGAACTGGCTGGTCCGCCTGCGGCGCATGCTGGGGCTGTATACCTTCTTCTACGCCTTCCTGCACTTCCTCGCCTTTTTGTGGTTCGACCACTTCTTCGACCTGGCGGCGATGTGGCGCGACGTGCTGAAACGGCCTTTCATCACGGTCGGCTTCATCGCCTTCGTGCTGCTGATCCCGCTGGCCGCGACCAGCACCCAGGCCATGATCAAGCGCCTGGGGCGCAACTGGGCGCGGCTGCACAAGCTGATCTATGCGATCGCGCCGCTGGCGATCCTGCATTACTGGTGGATGAAGGCGGGCAAGCACAATTTCGAGCAGCCGATCGTCTGGGGCTGCGTGGTGGCCGTGCTGCTCGGCCTGCGGCTGTTCTGGAGCTGGAACCGCACCCGCCAGGCCGCCCCTTCCTCGGCGAGGCCCTGACGTGATGAAGCCGATCGGAGCGATATTGCTGCTGGTGGTCCTGGTGCTGGTGCTGGTGCTGGCGGGCTCGCGCGGCCGCTACACGCTGGCGGTCGACCGCTGCCTCGACCTGGACGGGCGCTGGTCCGAGCAGGCGGCGGCCTGCGCGTCGCAGGCCTGGCCGGAAGACCGCTCGCGCGGCAGGGACTGAACGCGCCTGTTATTGCGGATTGCAGCGCGGCGCTGGAACGATCAGTTCCAGCCGCACGTGTTCGCCGCTGATGCCGACCGTCTTATTTGACCAGCGTCTCCAGCGCAAACAACTCTTCCGGCGTTTCGCGCCGGCGGATCAGGTGCACCTGGTCGCCATCGACCAGCAGCTCGGCCACACGGCCGCGCGTGTTGTAGTTCGAGGACATCGTAAAGCCGTAGGCGCCGGCCGCCATCATCGCCAGCACGTCGCCCGACTGCACCGCCAGCGCACGGTCGCGCGCCAGCCAGTCGCCCGATTCGCACACCGGGCCGACCAGGTCGTAGGTGGTCGCGCCGCCTTCACGCGGCACCACCGGCTTGACGTCCATCCAGGCCTGGTACATGGCCGGGCGTGCCATGTCGTTCATGGCGGCATCGACCACGCAGAAATTCTTTTCTTCGCCTGGTTTCAGGAATTCGACCGACATCAAGAGCACGCCGGCATTGCCGACGATCGAGCGGCCCGGCTCGAAGATCACCTTGATCGGGCGGCCATCGTATTTGGCGGCGCGCCAGGCGTCCACGCGCGCGAACACGCGGCTGACGTAGTCGCCGATCGGCACCGGAGAAGCGCCGTCGGCCGTGCCGTAGTCGATGCCGAGGCCGCCGCCGACGTCGAGGTGGTGCAGATGGATGCCCTCAAGGGCCAGGGTGTCGATCAGCTCGATCAGTTTATCCAGCGCTTCCAGCAGCGGCGCGTCGTCCAGCAGCTGGGAGCCGATGTGGCAGTCGATGCCGACCACGTCCAGGTGCGGCAGGGCGGCGGCGGTGCGGTAGGTGTCCAGCGCATCCGAGAAGGCCACGCCGAACTTGCTGGCTTTCAGGCCGGTCGCGATGTAGGGGTGGGTCTTGGCGTCGACGTTCGGGTTCACCCGCAGCGATACCGGCGCGCGCTTCTGGAGTCGCCCGGCAACCTCGTTGATGCGGTGCAGTTCCGGGATCGATTCGACGTTGAAGCACAGGATGCCCTTGTCGAGCGCCAGTTCGATTTCCTGCACGGTCTTGCCCACGCCCGAAAAGATCACCTTGCCCGGATCGCCGCCGGCGGCGATCACGCGCAGCAGTTCGCCGCCCGAGACGATGTCGAAGCCGGCGCCTTCGCGCGCCAGCAGGTCGAGGATGGCCAGGTTCGAATTGGCCTTCATCGCATAGCAGACCAGCGCGTCGCGGCCTTTGGCCGGGGCGGCGTAGCCGGTGAAGTTTTCCAGCAGCTGGGCTTTGGAATAGACGTAGGCCGGGGTGCCGAATTGCAGGGCGATATCGGACAGGGCAACGCTTTCGGCGTGCAGGACGCCGTTCTGGTACGAGAAATGCGACATGGATAGGCGGATCGGAAGCGAACTTATTGGGAAGCGGGGACGGAGGACGGCGGCGTGGTCGCCTGGGTATTGTTGGCATTCGATTCGCCGGACGGCACGGCGGTGCCTGCGGCCGGGGCCGGCGGCACGACGATCGTGCTCGGCTGCGCGGCCGGACCGGCGGGCGCAGCACCCTTGTGCTTGGGCGGCTTGGGCATGTACAGCGGACCGGTCTGGCCGCAGGCGGACAGCGTCAGCAGGGTTGCCAGAGCGGCAGGCAGCGCAAATGAGGACTTCACGATTAGAATCACGGTTTGATTAGCAGACCTTG
>Ga0308160_10006384_pt1 | contig 12023 bp, 13 predicted proteins | sample PhyFR1_FD_201036 | JGI IMG/M metagenome (GOLD analysis project Ga0308160, IMG submission 201036) | Phyllosphere microbial communities from UC Gill Tract Community Farm, Albany, California, United States - DLSLF.R1 | ecosystem: Host-associated > Plants > Phyllosphere > Unclassified | place: USA... | reverse complement strand
GAGCTACTCATCAGCACCAGATCCTAGCATACCAAAAGAGACTTACTTCGGGCCTCTCGACGCCTGCGCCGAGGTATTGTCCAATCACGTAGCCGACTTGCTCAACGACAGCCTTCGAGATCTTGACACTACCAGGCAGACTCGTCAAGATCAACGTGATCGAAAGCAGGTTGTTCTTGATCTTGAGGTTGGCAACAGGAGTCACTCTCGTCCTGTCGTTTCAGCTCTACTGATCCGAGCCAAAAGGTAACTTACCTCATATCGTCAATATTGGTGACACAAGCCCCGAGCAGCCCAGCAACGACCTTCTCGCCCTGATCGTCCGGTACACCCGGCACCTGACCCCTCACCAGTCCTTCCAGCAAGACTTTGAGACTACCCAGCAAACCGCCGGCCAGATCCATCGGGCTCTCGTCCCGCAGGACATCACTAAAGAGATGAAGACCCACTGCGTACAGATCAGCTCGTTGTGTGGCTTCGAGAGTATCGACAATCTTGGTGAATGCGCTGAATGACGATCGGAGGAATGTAATTCGGTCAGAGGCGGTGTCATTATACGAGAATGAGCTCTGCACATCTGGTGACGGGATTGTTCCTCTCAAGACGTAGGTGACGACCGCCAACACCCGGCGAGCTTGGGCGTGATCGAATGCGTTGGTGTGCACTCGACTCGTGACATAGGAAGACATGAGGTCGACCATATCGCGCTTGACGACTGCCGGTTCCGACATGGCGATTCGATAAGCGACAGTGCATAGCTCGTCGAAGAAAGCGCCTTGGAAGACGGTTGTTCCACTGATTTCCGGTCGGACGAGAGAAGACATGGCTCGAAGAGCCGTCTGTGCCATCTGGGTCGTAGACGAGTCGCCAAGTGATTTGACCAATGCCTCGAAAGATAGACCGTAGAGGATATAGAAGTTGGCAGCAGGTTCGGCCTTGACGGAGGGAGGGGCAGGTACGGCAGAAGCGGAATGGACAGCCTGTCCATCCACCGCTGAGAAGGTGTATGGATCCGATAGAGATAGCGAAATGGCCAGAGCACTGACAAGGTGCGGTAATGATCGATCATAGTACTGATCATCAGTCCCAGTACCTTCGAGTGGCATGTCAACTCACAGGCAATAGGACATCTCGCGCAACACCCGTCTCTAAACCAGCACTAACAGCCGCACCCATCTCTGGATCCGTCCTCAAACTAGCATAATCCCTCAAAGCCCCGACCCAGAACGGTCCAAGCAGCCATCGGTACGGTTTGAGCACGTCATTCAAGTATGTCTGGGAACTAGCGGCAATCTGCAACTGCGCCCATGCGGCCAATATCGAGACTTTGAGCATGACTGAAGCGTTTGGCGAGAGGTCACCAACATCGCCAAGTGTTATCATTTCGCCATCTGATCGTCAGCATACACTTCCTTCAGGCAAGAAAGACTGACCTTTACACTGCTCAAGAGCGCCAGTGAGGAGCTTGAGAATCCTGCCCATACGTGATACCTCCTTGATGACGCCCGACCCGACAAAGACCGCACAAACCTGAACAGCAGAAGCGAGGACTTCGGGTGACGAGTCTGCGGCAAATGACGGTGTCAAGGCAGCTGCGATAGGTGCTTGATGCTGCTCCAGTAGCAGACTGCCTTCGAAATCGGTATCGGGCGCAGCAGAGAATCGCTACCTGTGTCAGCTTTTACCGTACATCTCCTGAGAAAGTGAGCTCACCTCGACGACATCCCGTAGAACCACCAAACCAGCCAGTCTAACATCCGTGACCAGCGCAGCACTTGCCGAGAACGCCATCCTGATCAAATCCGCCACTCTTGAAAAGAGCATCTGCCTAGTATTGAGCCCACCCCGCTGAGCCAAGACAGGATCAAAGTGTTCCAATCTCCCAGACTCGGCTACGGCAATAATGATATTATGCAGGCATCCCAAAGCAAACAGCTGCGTTCTCCAGCGTGACGATAGAGCCGAGCTAGCTTGGATGACATCTCCGCCGAGCGATTGGCCTTCGTCGTCGATCAAAGCTGGGCCTTGGCCTTTTTGAGGGGGTGGTGCCCTCTTGGCGACTGATGTTCGAGTCATGATCCTCTGGCAGAGATCGATCCAGCTTGAGGGGAGTGATGAGGCAGTAGATTGCAGCCAGCTGGTAATGACATTTCGAACACCGTCCAGGCTGGGATCATCGTCTAGTAGGCCGAATAAATCTTCCACTAGGGTATTTCCTCCGATTTTCGATAGCAAAACAGCATCTCGCTGGACGATCTGGTAGAGAGCAGTGATGGCGGATACTTTGAGCGGACGTCTGGTCGAAGCGAGATGAGATCGGAAAGTACTGACGAGCCGAGGAACGTCGACTTCGCCAGGCGCAAACATCAAGAACTGCTGTATACACTTGATAGCTTCCACAGCTAGACCTTCATCCGTTTCCTCGCCAAACTCGTGCACGAGCAGGAAGACCAATGACCTTACTTTGCCGGGCTCCTGAAGCTCGGGACCGAGGACACCAATGATGGCATGTAACAGTCGACAAATGACTTGGTAAGCCGGCAGATCGCCCCTGATGTTGACACTGCCGAGCGAGCCCCCATCAGGTTCATGAGTTTCGAGTAGGTAGATGTTTGCGACCATACCGAGGGTTGTGGGTACGAACGGTGAGTATGACAAGTTGGCGGCATTGACGACTTGAGTCAGAGCAGACATGGCCCAGAAATGAACGACCGGATGCGGATCGGTAGCGAGTGACATGAGGATATTGACGATCGTCTTGAGGATGGGTCCACCGGCCAGACCACCGACCGAGTTGTAGATTGCACCGAAAGCAAGAGCACATCCAGCTCGCGAATCTGGATCACGATTGTTGACGACTTGGTCGACCAGCCATTGTATCTGGGAAGACAGGTATGCACTGCCCGCAACCGCACTGAGTAGACCCATTGACTCTGCAGCAGCTTGGCGGATACTAGGGCTTGGGTCGAGAACGGCATCCTATCCGTCAGCGTGTCTTGAGCCTGGACTGGAAGTAACATACCTGCAGGAGAGACTTGACCAGATCAGTGACCTGAGCACTACCCAACGCTTTTCTCGCCTTCACACCTGCACCATCCATATTACGCAGACTGCGGTTCAAGGCAGCCATCGTATTGGCGACCACAGCCTGTTTCCGCCCGGGATTGCGTTCAAGCTTGCTGGATCGAACATGACTCGACAGTGAAGCGAGAGATTGAATTTGCCCTTCGGCGCTCTGTTGAGGGAACACAGCTGCGAATAGCTCGACACCGGCATTGACGACGCCCGTTTGAGGAGGTGCTGGCCTTGGTGGATTTGGTAGGGCTTGAGATGGTAGGACTTCTAGGAAATCATGCTCTAGGGAACCTATGATGGGATGTGATAGCTTTCTGTCAGCTTTGCATTCGTTGTAGACGAGGCATGTGCTTACCTGAGACTCGATAGACATTTCAATCCTATCTCTGTTCAAGAATGGCTCTTCAGCATCCACACCGCCTTCACCTTCCCTCGCTCCCAGCAGACTGGTCACTCCGAATGCGTACCCGTCTGTACTATTCCAAATACCATTGTAAGTACCAGATTGAGCAGCAATAGCGGCCTGTGCGGCTGAACCGGAATAATTCTCAGGATCGGCAAAGACCGTGATAGCAGCTTGAAGCAAGGCAGGCTGCATCGAGTCGGTAGCTGATGTGGGTCCGAGTGCAGTGAAGCATTGTAATACCCTCCTACGGAGATTGGCTTCTCGCTCGACTAATGATGGCCGTGCGGTGAAGAGGGATGATTTCGATGCGTTCTGGTCATTTGCCTGTTCTCGCAGAGCTTCGGAATATGCCGTTGCGAAACCGTTCACGAAATTGAGCGTATTGGTAAAGAGTGTAGCTAAACGACGAGCGACATCGATATTGATGAGCGATACGTTATGGCGAAGGAAATTGAGCACAGCGGCTAGTGCACATTCCCGGACCAAGAGTAGGAAAGACCACTCTCCTTCACCTCGTTCGCCCACGGATGTGTCTTTACTGGTTGGTTTCGGCAAAGCGTTCCTCCAGAGTACCAATAGCTGAGGTAGATGGAGTTTGACGAAAGCCGGACCAAGACTGAGCAAAGCGGCAATGAGATACCACGCGACCTGAACTTCAACACCCGCAATCCCGATTTCGTGCTCGCCCGACTTTTTCAGTAACGTGGTGGCGAGATCGAATACTTTGGTCGAGATTTCTTGAGATACGTACAACGGTCGAGAGTTGCTGATGGCAATCAAGGCAGAAAGGGCGAAGGCTTTTCCGGTGATTCGGTTAGACAGATCCTTCGGAGCTGCCGGTTGGCCAAGTACAGCCAGATCCCTCGTAACGTCGGCCAGCAAGATATTCAGCATTCGAGGAAGCTGGGTCGGGTTGATGGTGCAGAACCTTCGAAGGGTGTATGAAGCTGCAAGTCGGACCGAGTAGGATTCATGGGCGAGAACTCGGACAAGCGGTTCGGCTAGTAATTCCAAAACCGAGGGAGGTGCGTTACCGAGCTGCTCGGCCAGTCCGGCGACTTCACGTAATGCGATAATGAGGACTTGCTTGTTCATCTTGGGTGTACCTGGTAGAGGTGATGGAGACCATTTCTTCAGATACGAGTTTGTCCATTCTCGAATAGCCATGACTTGGCCTGATTCCGACAATAGCCTGATACCAATCAGATCTCGGAAAAGGAGACCGACAGATTCTCTGGTTGCAAGTGTCTCGTATCTCGTACTCTGCGATCGAGCTGGGGAAACGATCTCGTCGACGAGGTGTTTGACGATTTCGGGGTAATGCAATTCGACATAGGAACCCCCTAGAGCGATAAACAGTGTGGCGTAAACGTCAATGATGGCGTTTCGTAACTTTCGAGGCGATTGAACCTTGTTGTAGGCATTCGACAGGATCTTCAGCATCTCCTGTGTCGTGTACAGCGATTTCCCGCTCCTGTCTTCCGCTGCTGAGGTCATGATCGTCGGCTCGTTGGGGTTCTCCTCCTCATCCTTCTTGGCGGCCACTTTCTTGGGCTCGACTGCCACAACGCCTGAACCAGGTACTTGAGAAGCGGCCAAGAAGTGGGCCAGAGACCGCGAAAGGGACCGTCGAGTGAGGTAATCGGCAGTTTCCAGACTCTTGAACATAAGCGGAGCGAGGGCTTCGATGGTCGACTGAAGCGGACAAGCTGCCGTGTAAAGCTGTAAGTTGACGTAGGTCTCTGCGCAGGCTCGTTGAATGGATAGTGCACGATCTGCGAGTCCGCCTCGAAGGGCCTTGTGGAGATCCTTGACTAGGGAGTCTGGTAATGCTCTTCCGGCAGAGACTAGGGTTTTGGAAAAGGACAAGACGGCCTGGGTGCGGAGAATGACCGGCTGTACAAGGTGAGCGTTTCCCGGCCCGATGAATGGGCTACCTACCAGGTTTGTATTCCTCAACACCTTCAACGAGACAGTGCAGATTTCCGCTGTAAAGGACATCATCTAACCTGTCAGGCCCCAAAATGCTCTGTCCGCCTGCAATACACTCACATTCGTTCCGAGCTCCCTCATAATCTCTCCAATCGCATACCAGCAAGCACTAACTTCATTAGCTCGCCAGCACAAAAGAGCACAGACAGACCTACACTCTAGCAACATTCTCCGTTTGAAACATATTCTTTCCACCACCATTATTCTCTCCCACAGCTTTCGTCAAAGCCTGAACGAAATCAAACAAGCTCCTCGACTCGACTTTCTTGTGTAGCTTGATCATGCATCTTGTAATGAGCTGGCGGATAGGTCGACCTGGTTTAGGCAAGGTCGGATTTGGCGTTGGTAGTAGTACTTTGAGAAAGAAGGCATGTAGATCTGATATGGCTGGATTGAGGACGTCCTGACTGTCAGTAGCTGTTCAGTGGTGAGTCCAAGAAGCTCACATTGTCCAGCTGCTCTATAGCCTGCTCTGCATGTCGTAGCCAGTGTAATAGATTGAGGTCTGCTCCTTCGCCTGTGAAGCGGGACTGGATATGAGCTTCTATCGTACGATCTTCAGCTTACCTCTTGAGGCTTCAGATCCTCTATCGAGACCTCTACTACCATTGCTGTATGGGTTGTATAGGCTACTATGCTGTATGTGACCCTATACTCTAGATTGACGCGTGGATGAGGCTGACAACATTCACGGAATCAAATATCATGTACACCAAAAGTCTGCCTTTTGTCGTCCTCTACTCTTATACAGACATACACCTATACTCAACCATGTCGCTAGATAACTCATCATCAGCACTGCATCTAAACCTCCCAGCTAGCTCAAATGCTCAGCAGTAAGTCCAGCAGCTAGGAAGATTGAGGTCAAGAATGTCACTAACAAACAGCCGTACACCTACGAAAATCACCGTCCACCCTTCCGTCGCAGCCGCTATCCTCACACATCATGGCCGAAGACCTGAAGAGTCCACCGCTCCACGAGTTATTGGAACATTGATGGGAACACGCTCGGACGATGGACAGGAGATTGATGTGCGAAGTTGTTTCGCTGTACCCCATTCGGAGAACGAGGATCAGATTGCTGTGGACATGCCTTTCCAGCAGGGCATGATGGATTTGTTGAGCAAGAACGGAACCAAGGAGCAGATCGTTGGATGGTGAGCTGATGTCTCTTCCGCGTACGAGGAAAAGCTCATGTATATAGGTACGCAACGCATCCCGACATCAACCTCTACTCCGCCTTGATCCAAAACTACTTTACTGGTGAAACTGCACCATTCCCCGCAATCCACCTTACTGTCGACACCGAGCTCAAGGAGGACGGGACCGGACTTGGTGTCAAAGGATGGATTTCTCAACAAATCGGCCTTCATCTCAAGGCTGAAAATTGCGTCTTCCTACCTGTCCCTGTGCAGATCAAGTACGCCAGCTCAGAACGAGCCGCTCGTATGTCATCTGAGTACACTCTGTTTGTGCCCGGCTGATCATCGTCAGTCGACCTCCTTACCAGCTCTCAACAGAACCCATCTCCTGCTATCCCCCCTCTCTCCTCCCTCTCGACATCCCTTACTTCCCTTTCTGAGCTCATTGACGAAACTCTCGCCTACGTGCAGTCAGTCACCTCAGGTCAGAAGGAAGGAGATGCCGAAGTTGGACGATATCTGCTCGAAGGACTTGGAAGATGGTCAGCTACCGGAAATGAGGATGAGGGAGGTGTCAAGGCTGGTCTACAAGACAGCTTGACCGTCAGCTTCTTGGCCAACTTGCTTAGAAGTCAAATCGAGTTGTCGAGTAGGTTGACGCTGTTGCAGCAGCCTGCTGCTCAGTAGATTGTATATAGATGCATATGCCTTTGACACAGATCGCAATTCGTTTGACCGTGGCTGTGGAATGGGTGCCCTGAATTTGCGGTATCGCCTCGGCTATGTATTTGGACCTAGAATCTTGTTTCTACTGCTGTTGGTATCTATCACCTTATACAACGACTCCGAGCCACAAACAACACATGGAGCCCACCGAGATCAGACTGCCGTCGTATTACTACTACAGGGGATCTCTCAGCTCGGCCACCGATAAAGCTGAAACGCTGCTTTGACCTAGCTAAGACCGACAAATAGCTCGGGCTTGTGTTCAAAGACCTTTGGGACTTGCGTCAAGAACAGCAAATATGCTACCACCGCCAGCCGGTACCAGGCAGAACTCGTACGCCTACACACTACCTCGGCCTAGTCGATCTCGTGCTCCGTCCTCTATACATATCCCACCAAATTCTCGTCAACCATCTCACGCAAACCCATGGGCTATCCTACCTGGTACTCCGGGCACGGCCTCTCCAAGTAGGGTTCTCTCTTCCCATGGTCGCGGCGCATCAGGCCAGGGGTTCCCGTGGTCTGCGCCCAAGGATGATAGCGAAGCGGACGAAGAGGAGGAATTGCGGCGCGAGATGGACGAGGTAGAGGATGATGAGCGTGGATTGGAGGAAACGCTAGAGAAGCTCGGATTCGGAGCTTACCATTGGAGGCTACTGGCCTTGTGTGGCTTCGGCTGGATGAGCGATAATTCTGCGCTACAGTGTATCGGTACGTGACTTCGTATTAGCTGCAAAAACAAGCTAATTCGTCTAGCTGTTATTCTCCCCCGTGTCCAGGTCCATTTCAACCTCACATCAGAACTCGTTGGACTTCTGTCTGCGTCGACGATGGCCGGTGTGAGTGGCCCGTATTCATGTTGAATCTATGCTGACCGCGCAGATGATGATCGGAGCAGTAGGCTGGGGAGTAGTCTCCGACATTCTAGGTCGATCACTACCGTTCAATTCCACCCTCTTCCTCACAGCGGTGTTTGGCATAGCCGCCAGCTTCTCCCCAAGCTTCCCAGTACTGTGTATCTGGATGTTCTTTCTCGGTAGTGCCGTCGGGTAAGGCATTATTCATGAGATCTCTCAGATAGCAGGCTGACCCAATTTAGGGGCTCAATGCCGACGGACGGTACCCTCTTTTTGGAGAACCTGCCTTATTCGAAACAGTACCTCTTGACGCTCTTATCAGTCTTCTTCTCCCTTGGCGCCGTCCTCAGCTCGACCGTCAGCTATATCTTCCTTCCAGGGGCAAGCTGTAGGGTCTTCGAGGGATGCGATATCGCGGGTAAGGCGAATGACGGATGGAGAAAAGTGCTTCTGGTTCTGGGACTATTTGTAAGTCTTGCGTGCACCTCTAATCTCCTTGTGCTCACGGCCAGAACCTGGTGTGCTCGTTCATGAGATGGGGTCTATTCCGCTTGCAGGAATCACCGCGATACCTAGTGGCTCGAGGTCGTGAGGACGAAGCAGTCATCGCTTTACAAGCAATTGCGACCTACAACGATCGCCCGATGGACATTTCATCCGAAGATGTCCAAGGCGGGGAGTCACAACCACTGCACGAATCAGTACCTATGAGGGATAAGAAGAATTCTGAACTCCCTACCCCAGATGCGCTATACGAGGGCGAGAGCGAAAGATCTCCGTTACCCGACTTTGGAGATGGGACCAGTAGTGGCGGTCCCAGTCGAAGCGGCAGTCGAGCCAGTGGAATACGATACGATGCTATTGGTAATGGTCCAGCTCCTCCACCTCGGCAAACTCCGCTACGAACAGGATCTGCCTTCTACGCCCCCACACCTGGTGTAGAGGAAGTTGAAGACCGACTCGCGAGACAAGTCAGGACAAGCCTGGAAGAAGAGCAGGGTCTGATGAACGGCGAAGAGATCACAAATGAGAAGCGAGGATGGAGAGATTGGGGTAGAGATAGAAATTGGATGTCGTGGTGGGATAGCTGGGTCAAGCAGATCAGCAGACTGTTTGTCCCCCAATGGAGGAGGACGGTGATTCTCATGTGGATCATCTGGGGCTCAATGTCGTTTGGTACGTCGATACCAAATCTCGAAGAAAAAACATGACTGATGTCAGCAGCTTACACAATGTTCAACGTGTGGCTACCTGCAGTACTAGAAAGTAGAGCAAAAGGAGATGGAGACGAGGCGATCAAACAGGCGCTCCAGGAATTCGTCTTGTATTCGGGTAAGCCTGGCTTTCTTTCACGCAACAACAAGCTGACACTCCAGCTGCTGGATGTCCTGGATCTATTGTCAGTCGCTATTCTTACGGGTGCGAGTCAAGCTGATCAGCAGGTCGGAGCATGGATGATCCAAACCCGCTTAGGAAGGCGGAAATCACTCGCGATCTGTACCATACTGACCAGTCTGTCAACATTTGCCTTTATCCGCGTAGAGCAGGATTGGGCGGTCATTGTCAGCTCAATGTTCATCTCTGCAGCAGCTACAGCCATGTATGCGGTGCTTTGTAAGTCGAGATTAATGGAACCCACGGGAATCCATATTGACCTACTAGACGGCATGACGCCAGAGACATTCGGCACGTCTATCAGAGGCACGGCATGTGGGACTTCAGCCGCTCTCTCCAGACTGTAAGCCCAATTGGCAGACCGAGGGAGGGATATTGACCCGCAGGACTGGTGTCATCGCTCCGGTGTCTGCCGGATTTTTGTTGGCTGTATCGCCCAATTTTCCAGTATTCACATCAGCAGCCATATTCGCCTTGACGGCGGGCTGTAGTCTCCTCCTACCCTTCGAGAGGGTAGCGGAAGGCAAGACAAAAGGTATGGCAGTAGCGGGCCATTAGACGGAAAAAGAACATTGTGTACAACACCAGAGGCTGTAGCATTTTTGCCTGTCATGCATTGCATTTGCTATTCCTTCATCTAGCGCGGACTGATGGAGACACCTTCTAATTCTTCACTCATATCATCTACTGTTCCCCGAGCGTACAGCCCTCCTTCTAGATCCGGCGCGTTGACCAATCTCGTCCGTCTAGGAGCTGAAGTTGGTGTGCTATACGTACCAGGAGTGATGAGGCCGTTTCCAGAGTTGCTGGGTGTACCGCCTGAGAATGCTGGGCTGAGAGATCGAGCGATACTGGAACTACCTCTCGAGCGGGGTGACGTGAAATTACCCGCAGATCCTGGACCTGGTGAGAATTGGCCAGAAAGCCTGACCCTTGTGGGCGTTACAGGATAGTCTGGTCGATCAAGTCGAGAGGCCGAGCGAGATTGCGGCGTGGAAGGTAATACCGGCGGTGGGGTATGGGGTCCAGAGAGATTTGTCGGTAGTGGCGGAGGTGTGACGTCCCGTGTTGAAGGACCGGATCCATTTACGGATGAAGTCTGGGAAGTCTGAGATCGAGACGTAGCAGCAAACAGATCACGCGGTGAGGGTGGTAGAGGTGGTGTAGGTGGGCCCGGGTCTTGCGATCGCTTCGTAGTTGATTCCCGTCGTTTGGGAGTAGCGTGTAGGTCCATCGGGAAAGCAATAAACACCAGTTTACCCGTAGGCTGATCGAGCGAAAGTGATAGGTTGATGGAAGAAGCGGTACCAGGTGCAGTTGCCATGGATCTCCCTGTCGATAGTTGGAGCGGTGATGGGTTTATGCCTGAGCCATTGGTAGGAGCAGCTGTTCCAGCTTCGCCAGCTGTACGTTTAGGACGGCGAATGGTGACTTTCCAAGACATTTCTTCCTCTTCATTCTCCCCCGACCATTGACTATCATCGCAAGTCACCTCCACCTCGTATCCGGCTCTTGAATTCAACGACCTCCGTTGAGGTAAGTATTCGGTATGTGCATCCATATCGCTATCATGACTGAGATCCTGGCTGTCGGAGTCGTTGCTAGGAAAATCGGGTCGAGTGCGTGACTTCTGAGCGACACGGCGTTTAGCGAAAGGCGATGTCGGTTGGCTAGATTTCGTGACTTTGTCACCGCTTGTCGAATCGTTTCGCTTCAATCTTGATGATGATGGCTTTCTAGCTAGCCATTCGGCAGTGACCAATGGCCTTCTTGGCTCATCTTGCAAGTCGACGATCAAGCCACTTCCGGAAGATGTTGACCTATGAGTCTGCGCGGGGCGTTGCGTCGACGGTACATCCAGTGAAGGTGATGGGGCATGTGTTGATCGTTTATCAGGCGGGAAAGCCGAGAATGAGCTGGATGTACTGAGCGCAGGACCGAGGGGTGGTGGGGTCGACCGACTTGGTTGAGGTGATTTAGGCATGGGACGACGTGGCGGCGACAAGGCTGTAGGGTATGTCTGATTGGCTCCCGTGATGGAGGAGGGCGAAGGCGGAGTGGATGGTCTAGCTAGACGACGTGAAGGTCCGGCTTCCGTCACTTCATCAACCAGTAATTCGGATGGGTCCATGATCCTTCTTGATCCGTCGGGTGAGGCGGCACTGTTCAACCATGCTGGCGGAGCAGACGAACCGCCCATGTCAGGTATACGATCCATGATATTCGTTCCTCCTCCTGACCATATCCCTCCTTCGCGTTTCGAACGTGGTGAGCCCAGTATCCGATTTGGTGAGAATCCCGAAGCGTTTCCGCCTGATGCCTCTTCCATCCCATGACCTCCACGCCCTACCCCTCCAGAACCCGGACCAGAAGGATCGGCGTGATGGTCCCCAATATCCGAAAAGAAAGCACTACTAGCCGTTTGCGGTC
>Ga0308160_10006383_pt1 | contig 12024 bp, 11 predicted proteins | sample PhyFR1_FD_201036 | JGI IMG/M metagenome (GOLD analysis project Ga0308160, IMG submission 201036) | Phyllosphere microbial communities from UC Gill Tract Community Farm, Albany, California, United States - DLSLF.R1 | ecosystem: Host-associated > Plants > Phyllosphere > Unclassified | place: USA... | reverse complement strand
GGCGCTGTGCATCAGGGCCGGGGCGGCATTCAGGCCGATGGCGGCCAGCATCAGGGCAAGACGGGCAAAACGGAACTGGGACATGAATAATCCTTCTTTAATGACGAGAAAATTCCACTGTTCATACATATCAGAATCAGTGGTGACTTTGCCAATTCGGACAAAGCGTGCATTGTCCCACAAAGTACAGATCGGAGGGTGCAGCCTGGGCGCAATTGTGCAGCACCCCGGCTGGGCCGGGTGCCGTCGTTACAATGATTTACCGTAGGGCAGGCGGCTCAGAAGCCCGGCACTGGACAGCGCCCGGCGGCCTCGATCTCCCCGGCTAGCCAGGCATTCACGGCGTCCAGCGCCGGCGGCGCGAAACCGTAGGTCATCAGGGCCGGCGCGCCGATGTCGAGCGCCTGGTAGGGATTCCACAGCGCCAGGTGCAGGTCCGGCTTCCAGGTGGCGCGCGGGTGCGCGCCGTAGCGCCGGCGCGAGGTCGAGGCCAGTACCGTAAAGCGGCCGTCGCGCGGCAGGCTGTCCCAGTCGAAGGCGTCGGCATCGGCGAAGGTGACCAGGTCGACGTCGAACAGCTGGCCGAGCGAGGCGGCGATGCGCTCGGCCGGCACGCCGGCTTCGGACACGCCGTCGCTGACCACATCCTGGCGCGCCACCAGGCGCAGCCGGGCGCCCGCTGGCGGGCGTTGCGGATCGCCGCGCGCGCACAAGCCGCGGCGCCAGGCCTCAAGCATCAGCGCGCGGTCCGCCGCCTCGGTCAGGTAGGGAACGGCGCCGGCCGGGTGCAGCTCGGCCAGTCGGTCCAGGCGCGCCAGCTTCGCCTCGACGTCGGCGCGCGGCAGGCGGCCATCGGCGATGGCCTGCGCGATCGCGTCCAGCGTCGCTTCCTGGGTTTCGCGGCTGCCGAGCGCCATCACCATGTCGGCGCCGGCCATCAGGGCGTTCACGGCCGCCTCGCCCGCTTCGTAGCGCAGCGCGATCGCGTGCATGTCCATGCCGTCGGTGATGATCACGCCGAGGTAATCCATGCGCTCGCGCAGCAGGCCGGTGAGGATGGCGCGCGACATCGTCGCCGGCGCCACCGGGTCCAGCGCCGGGTAGACGATGTGGGCGGTCATCATCGCCGGCGCGTGCGCGGCGGCGCGGCGGAACGGCGCGAACTCGAAGCGCTCCAGTTCCGCCAGCGGCTTGTCGACGGTCGGCAGGTCGCGGTGCGAATCGACGTGGGTGTCGCCGTGGCCGGGGAAGTGCTTGACGCAGCAGGCCACGCCTTCCGATTCGCTGCCGGCCATCCAGGCCAGCGCGATATCGGTGGCGCGCTCCGGGTCGGCGCCGAAGGAGCGTTCGGCGATCACCGGGTTCAGCGGGTTGTTGTTCAGGTCCAGCACCGGCGCGAAGTTCCAGTTGAAACCCAGCGAACGCACGGCGCGCGCGACCGCGGCGCCCACCTCGTGCGCGAGGCGGGTGTCGTTGCTCGCACCTATCCCCATCGCCGACGGCGGCGGCGGCACCCACAGCGCGCGCACCACGGCGCCGCCTTCCTGGTCGAGCGCGATCAGCGCGTGCGCGCCAAACGCATCGCGCAGCGCGCCGGTGAAGCGGGTCAGCTGCGCGCCATCCGTCATGTTCTGGCGGAACAGGCAGGCGCCGCGGATGCCGTTGGTGCGGATGAAGGCGGCAGTGGCGTCGTCCAGTTCGGTGCCGGACAGCCGGACCATGATCAGCCGGCCGGCCAGTTGTCTCAGTTCTTGCATTCAGTTGGTCCTGGTGACTTTGCTGAGGTGGCGCGGACGGTCCGGATCGAGGCCGCGCGCCCTGGCGAGATGTGCCGCCATCACATAAAAGGCCTGGATCGCGACGATCGGATCGAGGTCGGGGTGGGGCGCCGTGGGCAGGTCGAGGTCGCGCCCCGGCACGTCCGCCGGGGCGGCCAGCAGCACGCGCGCGCCGCGCCCGCGCATCTCTTCGGCCAGCGCCACCAGGCCGGCCTGGGCCGGGCCGCGGGTGGCGAAGATCAGCAGCGGGTAGCCGTCGTCGATCAGCGCCATCGGGCCGTGCTTGATCTCGGCGCCGGAAAAGGCTTCGGCCTGCAGCGCCGAGGTTTCCTTGAATTTCAGTGCCGCTTCCTGCGCGATCGGATAGCCGATGCCGCGCCCGACCACCATGATGTTGCGGGCCGGGGCCAGCACCTCGATCGCCGCCGACCAGTCGGCCTGCACGGCTTGGCGCAGGGCGTCCGGCAGGGCCTGCAGGGCGGCCGCGAGGCCGGCATCCTGCTGCCACTCGGCGACCAGGCGCGCACCTGCAGTCAGGCTGGTGATGAAGCTCTTGGTGGCGGCGACGCTGGTTTCCTTGCCGGCGCGCAGCGGTAGCGCCCATTCGGCGGCCTGCGCCAGGGGTGAATCGATCTCGTTGACCAGCGCGATGGTCGTGGCGCCGCCGTTGCGGAAGTAGCGCATCGGTTCGACGACGTCCGGGCTCTGGCCCGACTGCGACACCGACAGCGCCAGCAGGTCCTGCGCCTGCAGCGGCGCGTTGTACAGCGTCAGCAGCGACATCGGCAGCGAAGTCACCAGCCGGCCCAGGCGTGCCATGACCAGGTAGCCGATGTAGCTCGATGCGTGGTCGGAACTGCCGCGGGCCACCGTCACTGCGTTGTGGATACGGGCTGCGCGCAGGTGGCGGCCGAGCGCGGCGTAGCGGTCGCCGTCCTCGGCCAGCTGGCGGGCCACGCAGTCGGCGGCGGAAAGGGCTTCGTCCAGCATCAGCGACCCGGCATCAGAGCTCACAGGCTTCTCCTTCGATGTACACGGCTTTCAGGTTGAGGTCGCGGTCGAGCACCACAAGATCGGCAAAGCAGCCCGGCGCCAGCCGGCCGCGCCGGGTTTCGCCGAGGTAGTCGGCGGCGTTGGTCGACACGCGGCGCGAGGCGTCGGCCAGGTCGAGGCCGAGCGACACCAGGTTGCGCAGCGCCTGATCCATGGTGAGGGTGCTGCCGGCCAGCGTGCCGTCCGCCAGGCGCACGCCGCCCATGCATTTGTGGACCACCTGGCGTCCCAGCATGTATTCGCCGTCCGGCATGCCGGCGGCGGCGGTGGAATCGGTCACGCAGTACAGCTGCGGGATGCAGCGCAGCGCGACCCGGATCGCGCCCGGGTGCACGTGCAGCAGGTCGGGGATGATCTCGGCGTACCGTGCATGCGCCAGCGCGGCGCCGGCCATGCCGGGTTCGCGGTGGTGCAGGCCCGGCATCGCGTTGAACAGGTGGGTGAAGCCGGCCGCGCCGTGTTCCAGCGCGCGCACGCCGTCCTCGTAGGTGCCGGTGGTATGGCCGACCTGGACGCGGATGCCGGCGTCGGCGATCTGGCGCACCAGCGCCAGGTGGCCCTCGATCTCGGGCGCCACCGTGATCAGGCGCATCGGCGCCTTGTCGTTGAAGCGCTCGACTTCGGCCATCGACGCTTCGCGCGCGAACGGCGGCTGGGCGCCCAGCTTGCCCGAGTTGATGTATGGGCCTTCCAGGTGCACGCCGAGGATGCGCGCTTCGCCCTTGCCGCGCGCCTTGCAGGCGCCGCCGATCGCCTGCAGCGCGCGGTCGATGTCCTCGATCGGCGCGGTCATGGTGGTGGCCAGCAGGCTGGTGGTGCCGTGGCGGGCGTGCAGGCGGGCGATGGTGTGCGGGGCGTCGCCGCCTTCCATCATGTCGCGCCCGGCGCCGCCGTGCACGTGCAGGTCGATGAAGCCGGGCAGGATGTAGTCGTCGCCGTTGGCGCCCGGGTCGGCCGCGCTGCCGCCGATCCGGGTGATGGCGTCACCGAAGGCAATGTCGCCGTGGATCCAGCCGTCCGGGGTGAGGATATTGCCTTGGATGGGATGCATTCAGCGCCTGGGTTCGATGGGGTGGATGTCGAGGTGGCGCGCGATCAGGCGCAGCGCGCCGGCCGCGGCATCGCCGCGCGGCGTGCCGGCGCGGCTGGACAGGCCCTGCGGCAGGTAGTCGCGCAGCGCTGCGCCGAGGCCGCCGCACAGGGCCAGCGGCAGGGTGCCGTCCGGGTCGAGCGCGCGCGCGATGTTGCCGGCTTCCTGGCCGGCGTCGAGCAGGATCGCGCGCGCCACCGGGTCGCCCGCATGCGCAGTCGCGTGATCAAGCACCAGCGGCGCCAGCATGGCGTAGTCGGTTTCGGTGGCCTGGCCGAGCCAGATCTGGAGCGTGTCGCGGTTGCCGCCGCAATGGGCGATCAGGGCGTCGGCGAAGGCGCCGGGTTCGCGCCGTCCGTCCAGCACCTGCTGGATGTGGTTGACGGCGCGCAGGCCGATCCAGGCGCCGCCGGCTTCGTCGCCGGCCGGGAAGCCCCAGCCGCCAACGACGCGCCGCCGGCCGTCCGCGTACAGGACCTTGCCGACGCTGCCGGTGCCGATGGCGACGATGGCGCCGGGCCCGCCCTCATGGGCGCCCAGCAGGGCGGCGTAGGCATCGGTTTCCAGCACCAGCGCGGCATAGCCGGGATCGGCGGCGACGAATTCGGCCGCCCATCGTTTGTTGTGCACGCCGGCGAGGCCGAGGCCGATGGCGATGCGCGCCAGCGGCGGCTGGGCGATGCCGGCCTCCGCGAAGGCCGCCGCAATGGCGGCCTGGATGGCGTCCCAGGCATTGCCGATGCCGAGGCCCAGGCCGGACGGCCCGCCGGCGCCTTGCGCGAGTTCGCCGCCGCCGGCATGGGCCGCGCGTGCAATGCGCACGTGCGTGCCGGCGCCGCCGCCGTCGACGCCGATGAGATAGTCGATCATGATGAAAGTGTGCAGGGAGGTCAGGGCACTATAGGAGGGGCTGATAAGCTTGTCAACAGGTACTCAACTGGTATTGTCGAGCCCCTGTTGACGGGGTGAAACTGGTCGGTTTTTGCTGATAGAAACAGGGAAAGGCGGCTGCTCAAGTGGTATTAGCAGTGGTATTTTTCGGTTGTTCCCGCAGCGCATCGGCGCGCAGCCAGACGAACAGCAGCGCCATCATGAAGGGGCCGACGAAGAGCCCGATCACGCCCATCGTGGACACGCCGCCGAGCAGGCCGAACAGCACCGCCAGGAAGGGCAGGTTGACCTTGTGGCCGATCATCTTGGGCCGGATGAACTTGTCGACCATGAACAGTTCGATCGCGCCCCAGCTGAACAGGCCGAGGGCGGCGCCGGAATGGCCCTGGCCCAGCAGCAGCAGCGACACCATCGTGAACGACAGCGGCGCGCCGCCCGGGATCAGGGCCATGTAGCCGGTGATCACGCCCAGCAGGGCCGGCGCGGGCGCGCCGGCGATGGCGTAGGCGATGCCGAGCACGATCCCTTCCAGGATGGCCACCGAACAGAGCCCCAGCGCGGTGCCGCGCACCGACAGCGGGAACACGCGGCGCAGCATCGGGTAGTACTGCGGCACCAGCCGTTCGCCGGCGCGGTCCATGTAGTGGACGACGCTGTTGCCGTGCAGGTAGAGCATGAACAGCGTGAGCAGGGTCAGGAACAGGTACAGGGCATTCGCCAGGATGGTCGAACCCCAGGTGCGCGCGGCCCCGCCCAGCTGCGGCAGCAGGTCGCCGACGGTGCTGCGGATCAGGGTATGGACGCCGCCCGGCGCCGCCAGGTGCTCGCGCCACCACTGCGTGGCCTGTTCGGCCACCAGCGGCAGGCGCGCCACCCAGTCCGGCACCGGCACGCCAGTGTGGTTGAGGTCGGCGATCAGTCCTTGCACGCCGGCCAGCTCCTGGCCCAGGGTTTCGAACAGCAGCAGCGAGGGTCCGGCAAAGCCGGCCACCAGCAGCCCGACCAGGCTGACCGCGCTGAGGGCGCGCGGCCAGCCGCGCCGCAACAGCCGCTGGTGCAGCGGCCAGGTGATCACGGCCAGCAGCCCGGCCCAGGCCAGCGACCCGAGGAAGTGGCGGAGCAGGGCCGCCAGCGCCAGCGCGAACAGCGCCGGCAGAAGGTAAGGCAGGGCGCGCTGCATCCTCCCTTGCCCTTAAGCAGCGCGCTGGAGGGCGGCGATCCGGTCCTCGCACGACGGGTGGCTGGCGAACAGCGACAGCACGCCACCGCCGGTAATGCCCGAGGCCGCCAGGTTCTTCGGCAGGCTGGTCTGCACGCCGGCCTGCTCGATGCCGCCCAGGCGGCGCAGCGCCGCGATCATCGGACGCGGCGTGCCCAGGATCTGGGCCGAGCCGCGGTCGGCGCGATACTCCCTCTGGCGCGAGAACCAGGCCACGATGATGCTGGCCAGCAGGCCGAACACCAGGTCGCAGATGACCGCGGTGACGGTGAAGGCGATGCCGGGGCCGCTGCTTTCCTGTTCGTCGCGGCGCAGGAACTGGTCGACGAAGTAGGCGACCACGCGCGCCAGGAAGATCACGAAGGTGTTGACCACGCCCTGGATCAGGGTCAGCGTCACCATGTCGCCGTTGGCGACGTGCGCCACTTCGTGGGCCAGCACGGCTTCGATTTCCTCGTGCGTCATCGATTCCAGCAGGCCGGTCGACACCGCCACCAGCGACGCGTTTTTGGTGGCGCCGGTGGCGAAGGCGTTCGGCTCACCCGGGTAGACGGCCACTTCCGGCATCTTGATGCCGGCCTTCTGCGCCTGCGCCGCGATGGTGTTCATCAGCCACAGTTCGGTCGAGTTGGCCGGCTGTTCGATCACGCGCGCACCGGTCGACCATTTGGCGATCGGCTTCGACAGCCACAGCGAAATGAAGGCGCCGCCGAAGCCCATCAGGGCGGCGAAGCCTAGCAGCATGCCGAGATTGAGGCCATTTGCGGTCAGGTATCGGTTCACGCCGAGCAGGCTGGCCGAAATGCCCAACACGAGCATGATGGCAAGGTTGGTAGCGATAAATAGAACGATCCGTTTCATGTTCCTAGTCTCGTCAAGTCAATAAAGAAAATGGTCGGTTGACCGTGATGCAGGACGAAGCATAAGACAGGCACAGGATCGGAAAAAGCGAAGTTCTTGGGATGTTAACTTCGGAAAAACATGATGAATAGAAGCCCGGCAGGTCTGTGGTGCTGCCGGGCGCATTCACAACCTTGTATCGACCTCATTGTATAGCGTAGTGGTGCCATGTCGACAGCAAAAACTCATTCGTTCGCCCATTGCAGCGCGCGCAGATAGTCCGGCGTCGCCGAGATCGTGTTGTGGCCGGCGCCGTGCAGCACCCGCATCGACGCCACGCCCGGCGCAAAGCGCGCCAATAACTGCGCCGTGCTGGCCGCCGGGATGATCTCGTCGGCCCCGGCTGCCAGGATCAGCGTCGGCGCCGCGATTTGCGGCGCGTACCGGCCCGATTCGTATGTGTCGCGCAACAGCCAGCGCACCGGCATGTAGGGAAACTGCTGCTGCGCCAGTCCCTGCAGGCTGTCGAAGGGCGTGACCAGCACCAGCCGGGCGATGCGGCGCCGGCTCGCCACCTGCACCGCCACGCCGGTGCCGAGGCTGCGGCCGATCAGGACGACCTCGGGGTGGCGCGCTGCGACCTTGTCGAACAGGAGCAGGGCATCGGCCACCAGCGCCGCTTCGGTCGGCTTGCCCGAACTGCCCGCATAGCCGCGGTAGTGCGGCAGGTACAAGGCGTGCCGTGGAAAGGCCTGGGCCAGCAGCGGCAGGCTGGCCGAGACGTCTTCGGCGTTGCCGCCCAGGTAGATGACGGCCCGATTGCCGGGAAGGGGGCGCTCGGACACCAGCACCCGCGCGCCCGGCACCGCGAGGATCGACGTCGACGGCGCTTCGACGCGAGCCTGCGGCGGCGGAAAGTAGATGAAGGACCGCTGGACCAGGAACAGTCCCAGGCACGCGGCCAGATAGAAGGCGGCGCCGGCAACCATGACGATGCTTGCAGCTTTCAGCATGCGTATCCAGAGGAGGGATTGGGTGGACGATCTTGCCACAGGCCGCGTGGAACGCAGCTTTTTTATTGATTGTCTCCGCCATCCGATGTCCTGCAAATCCAGACTGCAATATATGTATCCGTATAACAATCAATACTACTTTTACGGTAACTATTTGTCGAAAAACTTGACGTTACCGATAAGGAATATAACTAAGTTATTGTTTTTAAGAGAGAAATTTTATTGGTATGGTTTTTGCATACATAAAGTTCTTTAAATTCGTTTAGGAGTGGTATTACATGAAAAACGCGATCTACCCGGCAATTGCTGCCTTGATGCTCATGTCGGCCTCTGCCGCGCAGGCCGTCACGATCACTTACGATTACGCGAACGCGGCCGATGGCTCGGGCAAGACCAGCCAGCTGGCCGGCGCCGGCAACCAGTCCACCAGCAACGTGTTCGTCGAAACCTTCGACCGTGCCGACGGCACCGGCGGCCTGACGCTGTTGCCAAGCCAGCTGACCGTCACGGCGGTGAGCGGCGGCGGTTTCGGCTACGCCCAGGGCAACCTGGAAGGCGTGTACGCCGCGCCGGCCGGCGATGCGACCCATTTCGCCTACGGCCCGAACCAGGGTAGCGGCACGTCGAACGCCGAAGTGAATTTCAACTACGCCGGCCTGCTCAGCACCCTGGGCACGAATGCGAGCCTGAACTACTTCGGCCTGTACTACGGCTCGATCGACACCTTCAACGACGTCACGTTCTACAACGCCGACGGCGGCGTCATCCAGACCGTGACCGGTGCCGACCTGATCACCCGCTTCAACGGCGTATCCGGCGACCAGTCCGCAGACAGCTCGAACATCTACGTCAACCTGTTCTTCCGTCCGGACGAGCAATTCACGTCGTTCAGCTTCACCACGACGTCGCCGGCATTCGAAGTCGACAACCTGGTCGTCGGCTACCAGGTGGATGTGCCGGAACCGGCTTCGCTGGCACTGCTCGGCCTCGGCTTCGCCGGCCTGGGCCTGGCGCGCCGCCGCAACAAGAAGTAATCGTTCCGGATTTCGATCCGCATCGGGCCGGGTTCCACTGACGTGGAGCCCGGCCTTTTACGTTTCCGCCCAGGTATCGTTGCGTCCATCCAGGCGGCGCACCGGCAGTGCCGCCAGTTCCTCCGCCGTCACGTCATCCAGGCAGTGCACGCTGACCGCCACGTACGCCCCCCAGCGCGGCGAGGTGCCGTAGCCGAAGGGCCGCACGCCGCAGGCCGCGCAAAAGAAGTGCTGCTCGGTGCGCGTATTGCAGCGGTACTCGGTCAGTGCCGCGTCGCCCTGCACCAGCCGGAACGCGGCGCGCGGGACGATCGCCGCCCAGTTGCGCTGCTTGGTGCACAGCGTGCAGTTGCACTGGATCGTCCCGGCCGACAAGTCGATATCTGCCTCGAAGCGCACCGCGCCGCAATGGCAGCTGCCGCGATGTGGCCGCAGCGCCATCAGCGCGCCGCCGACGCCGAAGCGGCCGCCGACGCCTCCACCAGCGGCAGCTCGACGAAGCTGCTGTGGTACACGCGCTGTGTCGCCTTTTTGTAGTCCGACGGTTTGGCGTTGAAGATGTTCGGCACGAAGGTCTGCGGGTTGCGGTCGTACAGCGGGAACCAGCTCGACTGCACCTGCACCATGATGCGGTGGCCCGGCAGGAAGACGTGGTTGGCGGTCGGCAGGCCGAAGCGGTAGTTCAGCGCCTTGTTCGGTGCCAGCGGTTTCGCCACTTCGTAGCCTTCGCGGTAGCGGCCGCGGAAGATGTCGCCCGAGACCATCAGCTGGTAGCCGCCCATGGCCGGCTGGCTGCCGACCTGGTCCGGATAGACGTCGATCAGTTTGACAACCCAGTCGGAATCGGTGCCGCTGGTCGAGGCGACCAGGTTGGCGACCGGCTCGCCGGCGATCTGCACCGGCGCGGTCAGCACGTCGGACACGAAGGTGGCGACGTCGGTGCGGCCCGAGGCTTCGCGCTGGTCGTCGGCCAGCCAGCGCGGCCACGATTGCCCTTTGGCTTCGTCGTAGCCGTAGGGCGGGATCGGACGCTGGCGGAACGGCACCGGCTTGGCGGGATCGGAGACGTATTCGTCGTAGCCCTTGTCGGCGGCGCCGCCCAGCACCGCCTTCTGGCCTTCGGCCAGGCGCAGCGCCACCGGTCTGGCGCCTGCCAGCGGCCACGCCGCCAGCTTGCGCCACTTGTTGGTGCCGGTCTCGAAGGCCGTCACGGTCGGGATCGCGGGCACCGATTCGTCGCCCTTCAGGTAGCGCGCGAGGAAGGGTTTCAGCACTTCCTGGCGCCAGTAGAGGGCGGTGTCGCTGCTGAATTTCAGGCTGCCCAGGCTGCTGCCGTCGCCGATCGCGCCGCCGTGCGACCACGGGCCGATCGACAGGAAGACCTTGTTTTCCGTGTCGTTCGGCTTGATCGCCTTGTAGACGGCGACCGGGCCGTAGATGTCTTCGGCGTCCCACAGGCTGTGCACCAGCAGGGTCGGCACCGTGACCTTCTGTTTCGCCAGGATCTTGTCCATGGCCTGCTGCTGCCAGAAGGCGTCGTAGCTCGGGTGTTCCAGCACCTTGCGCCAGAAGCCGCTCTGCTGGAGTCCGCGCTGGCGTCCGAGTTCGCCGGCCGAACCGGCGCGCATGTACATGTCGTAGTCGTCGTAGTTCGAGCTGAACCATTTCGCCGTGTTGCCGCGCGTGACCACCTGCTCCTGGATATACGACATGTTGATCTGGCGGAAGGCGCCGTGGTGGAACCAGTCGTCGCCCATCCAGCCGTCGACCATCGGGTTCATCGGCACAGCCACCTTCAGCGCCGGGTGCGGGTTCACCAGCGCCATCAGGGGCAGGAAGCCGTCGTAGGAAATGCCGATGATGCCGACGCGGCCATTGGTTTCGGGGATGTTCCTGGTCAGCCACTCGATGGTGTCCCAGGTGTCGGTCGAGTGGTCGACCGGGGTCGGGTTGAGCGGACCGTGCAGCGGGCGGTTCATCACGTAGTCGCCTTCGGAACCGTATTTGCCGCGCACGTCCTGCACCACGCGGATGTAGCCGCCTTCGACGATCACGTCGGCGGCGTTGTCGTAGCCGGTCAGGATGGTTTCCAGGTCCGAGCTGTCGGCGTGGCTGGTCAGCGAGGCCGCGTCGTAGGGCGTGCGGGTCAGCAGGATCGGCGCCCTGGTTCCCCCGTTCATGGCGCCCTTGGGCACGATGATCACCGTGTTCAGACGGGTGCCGTCGCGCATCGGAATCATCACCGTGCGCTTGACGTAGTTGAAGCCAGGCGTCGCGGCCTGGAATTCGGCCGGGGTCTCGGAGGGCAGGGCGGGGTATTGCGGGGCTTGCGGGGCGGTCTGCGCACGCGCCAGGCCGGCGATGCACAGTGAAACGAAGAGGGGCGCGGCGACTGCAGACTTGAGCGGTGACTTCATGGAGGTCCTTGTGCTTGGGTGGGGCGGCCGCGCCTTCGGATGGGCGGGTGACCGCTTCGATACCTTAGCACAAGGACAAGGCGCTGCGTCCGCCCATGCACGCATGCGGCAGGCGCCGGGTGTATAGTGAACCATCCTCCGCAGTATTGATCGTCACCGAACCCATGTCCACATTAACTGTCCGCAAACTGAACGTCGACCTGTCGCGCGGTTTCGAGCGCCACTGGATGGGCGGCGACATTTACCGCACTGCTTTCATGAATGCGCTGTCGATGAGCTTTCCGCTCGGCGAGCAGATGTTCATCGACAGCGTGCGCGCGGTGGCGCCGGGAACGCTGCCGGATGCCGCGCTGCGCGCCGAGGTCAAGGATTTCGTCGGCCAGGAAGCCAGCCACCGCTTCGTGCACCAGCAATACAACGACCAGCTGGCGCGCCAGGGTTACGACTACACGCTCGAGGAAAACACGCGCAAGCGGGTCGAACTGATCGCCCGGCTGCCGGTGCACGACCGCCTGGCGATCACCTGCGCACTGGAACACTACACCGCGATGCTGGCCGACTTCGTGCTGCGCCATCCGGACTGGCTGGCCAGGGCCGAACCGCAGATGCGTATGCTGTGGTCCTGGCATGCAGCCGAAGAGAGCGAGCACAAGGCCGTGGCCTTCGACGTCTACCGGGCTGCCGGCGGC
>Ga0308160_10006381_pt1 | contig 12028 bp, 9 predicted proteins | sample PhyFR1_FD_201036 | JGI IMG/M metagenome (GOLD analysis project Ga0308160, IMG submission 201036) | Phyllosphere microbial communities from UC Gill Tract Community Farm, Albany, California, United States - DLSLF.R1 | ecosystem: Host-associated > Plants > Phyllosphere > Unclassified | place: USA... | reverse complement strand
TGGACGAAAATCTTCAAACCGCAATACCTGCGCAGTACCGGCGGTGGCTTGCTCCTTCCACTTGAAGGCAAGAGCCTGGAAGTCGGTATCAAGGGACTCGTGCTCGACGAGCGACTCACCCTGACCGCCGCGGCGTTCAAAACCGATCAGCAAAACGTTGCCGAACTCACCGGAGAAATCGTCGGCGGTCAGTACCTGTATCGCGGCACCAACCTCAAAAGCCGTGGCTTCGAGCTGGGTGCATCGGGAGAAGCGTTACCGGGCCTGGACATAGCAGGTGGCTATACCTTCGTGCAGATCGAAGACGCCGATGGCGATGAAACCCGCAAGTATATCCCCACCCATACCCTGCGCGGCAGCCTGACCTATCGCCTGCCCGAGCTGCCCAGCGTCAGAGTGGGTTCCCGCTTCCAATGGCAAAGCGCAACCGAAGTGGACACCAACCGCAATGTGCGCCAAGACGCCTACGCGCTGGTGGACCTGATGGCCAGTTACGACATCGACGACAACTGGAGCACGTCGCTGAACCTGAACAACGTCACCGATCGCAAGTACTTGCTGTCGCTGTATCAATCGTCCGGTTCTACCAATTACGGGGCGCCGCGCAATTTGACGGCGTCGGTGACGTGGAAGTATTGAGCTGTTGGGGACTGCTGGGTGATCACCCCGGCAGGGTGCACGTTGGGGTGATGTGAGGATGAGTCCTCCATCACGAATGCTTGAAATATACATGGAGCTCAGTGGCGTGGGTCGAAAGTGAGGTAGCTTTCCTCAAGCACTCAACAAGATACTAGAGCGCGTAAATTCTCGTCCACCGACCGAGTGAGCTTCCATGAAACGCCGCAATTTCATCCTGGGCGCCGGCACAGCAGTGCTGATGTTGAAACTGGCGGCCCTTCAAGCCAAAGACCCAACGGCCCCCAGCGAAACCGTCGAGCTGTGGAATGGCGTGCCGCCAGGCGGAGGCGGCCCGTCGGGAGACAACACGCTCACATCCCATGGCTCTCTAAGTAACGTCGTTCGCCCTTATCTCCAAATCTTCAAACCCGATAAACCCAACGGAAAAGCGGTGATGGTTGCCGCCGGTGGCGGGTACAAACGAATCGAACTGGGAGGCGAGGGATGGCCCATGGCGGATTGGCTGACGCAGCGCGGGTACACCGCGTACGTGCTGGCCTACCGCTTGCCGAGTGAAGGCTGGACCGCCGGCAACATCGTCGCACTGCAAGATGCACAGCGCGCGCTGCGCATTGTCCTCAGCCGGGAAAACCACGTCTCGCTACTGGGCTTTTCTGCCGGTGGGCACCTGATGGGCATGACCGCAACGCTTGGCGATTCTCAGACCTATGCAGCGCAGGACAGCATCGACTCGATAGCCGCCGTCGCCGAAGGCGCAGCGTTGATCTACCCGCCTATTACGTTGGAGCGGCCTTACACCTATACCTCGACCCACAAGGTACTGGTGGGGGCAGATGCGTCGGCGCAAGAAGAGGCTAAGTGGTCTGTGCAGAACCGCGTGACAGAGAGCACACCGCCCGAGTTCTTGGTGCAGGCGGAGGATGACTCGGTGGTGGATCCGCAGAATACGTTGATCATGGCCGCGGCGTGTGAGCAGCGTGGGGTGGCTGTGGAGATGCATCGGTATGCGACGGGGGGGCATGGGTTTGGGTTGGGGAGGAGGGGGACTGCGGCTGAGGAGTGGCCGGGGCGGTATGAGGAGTGGTTGGGTAGGTTGGGGGTGGTATAGGGTGGTCGGAGCGAGCCTTGTGCTTGGTGGGGTACTGCGTTGTCCGTAGATTTGACCGGCTACTTGGCAGCCACCCGCTGCTCCCGCATGGTTACACATGTGCTAGACAGAGAAAGCGATACACCATCAAGGGCATAAAAAACTCTCTAGACCTCGAACATCTATCAGCTGTGGTGCGACACCAGACGAACGGTAGTGGTCGGCGGGGCTAGGTTTTCTGCGGGTCTGGAATTCGGTGGAAAATTTAGCGTACCCGGATAGGTAACTATAAATAAATCAGCTAGTTATGGAGGTCAGTGGAATCGAACACGGGCGCTCACGTATCTATCCTCCAGGGCAATCTGGCTATTGATCGACACCTAAAGCTTCCCTCAAATCTACTGTGCGAAGCACTCTCTAACCCTATGGACGCGATAAATGTCCCTTCTATGTGCGTTGTATGATGCATGCGGCTACCTTTTTCAGTGATTCACAGCTTAGAAGCACGTACGTAATCTGTTTCGGTTGAAGCGTGCCAAGGTCTAATGGATTCGTGTAGATTCGTGCCTAGTGGTACCCGTTGAGCGCGAGCAGGAAGCAGAAGGTGTCAATGATTGAGTATCTGATGCACCCCTGAATTGTAAACACCAGTCGAAGGTGAATGTATGGATGCTGTAAAGGCCGCGCAATGGGAAAAAGATTTCGCCGGGAAGATTATTGGGAACTGGTGTGTAGGGGCACTTATAGATAACGGAAAATCTGCTGCTGTATTTGAAGCGTTTGCAGGTGACGGCCAGAAGGTTGCGTTGAAAATATTCGATGATGAGTTAATTCAACGTTATGGAGATCAGGTTCAACTGGCTCGAATTGAGAGAGAGTTGCAGTTGGTTGGTGTGCATCATCCGAATATGGTAGCGGTGATAGGGGGCGGCTTCGATCACGAATCATGTAATCATTATTTGGTCATGGAATATTTATCAGGGGAGAATTTAAAGCGAGTTCTCGATAAGGTACCACTTGACAAAGTGCCTACTTTGATAAGCCAACTTGCAAGCGCTGCTCAGTTTCTAGAAAGTCGGAATTTAGTTCATCGGGACATAAAGCCTGAAAATATTATTTTGCTTGATGATTATAGCCGATTGGTATTGCTTGATTTTGGTGTTATTAAAGTGATGGGGGAGGCCGGTTTAACTGATGGTGATGGTATTCAGCAGTTTGTTGGAACTTTACAATATAGCTCGCCAGAGTTTTTGCTAAGAAATGAATCTCACGATATAGCGGGGTGGCGAGCGCTCACTTTCTATCAGATAGGCGGAGTAATGCATGACCTGATTATGCGTCGGAGGCTGTTTGAGGAAAGTACCATTCCATATGCGCGGCTTGTTAACGCAGTCCAAAACGAAGTTCCTGTCCTCGAGGGGCCTGAAATCCTCCATCGATTAATACACGTCACAAGATGTTGCCTTTTAAAGAAGCCAGAGTTAAGGCTGGGATGCTTGACTTGGGAAGACTTTTCGCTCGAAAAACTTTCTCCGGCTGAAGGAGTATCTGCAAAACAGAAGGTTCTAGATAGATTGTCTTTCAAACGCGCTCAGGGATTGGAACGAAGAGAGCAGCGAGCCGAAACGGAGGCGGATAAAAATTTCTTTTTTGGTGAGGTAAAAGATTTTATATCGGTAGGCATTAGAAATATAAGAGCGGACGTGTTACCTCCGGTTAGTTTTTTGGGTAATAAAAAATGTTCTAGATGTATTGTTGTGAAGTTTGCAGCTAGCTCAGACTTTGGGTTGGATGATGGGTTGGTTTTTGTCGTCCATATCTTGATCGGAGATGCAGTAGAGAGAGCTCTCACGTTATCTTTTGAAGGTTTTCGTGATGCGATTCCTGGAGGCATAGATTGTTCTGGATTCGAAGATTTTTATGACGGTGTTTTTGAAGCTGGCGGAGTTATGAGTGCGTTAGAGGATGCGCTTTTTAAGTGCGTTGATAAATTTCAGGAATAAATAACTGTCAGAGGGTTTTATGGAAGAGACATGGTGGGCAGATATTGAAAAGCTTGACGATAACCAGAAGGAGGTAATCTCCCTCGACATGAACGGAAGTTTTTTAGTTTTAGGACCGCCAGGCTCAGGGAAGACGAACCTGTTAGTTATGCGGGCGAAATATTTGCATGCGAATAGTTTAAAGAATTTTTCTGTGCTCACCATTGGTAGAGTACTGCGTGAATTTCTAGTGATGGGGGCAGATCAGTACACCTTTCCTCCTGAGCGGATACAGACATATGTTTCATGGGCCCGAAGTTTACTAGAGTCTAACGGCATCGAAGTTGATTCGGAAGGCGACTTTGATGATGTTCGGGACGCTATCCTTCAAGAGTTGAAGTCCCTATCTATGCGAGGGAATTTAGAAGATCGGTTTGACTGTATTTTACTCGACGAAGCCCAAGACTATTCTGCAGACGAAATAGAGGTTATTTCATCCTTTGCAGATCGTGTATTTGCTGTCGGGGATGAGCGCCAACGCATATACTCTCAGAACGGTGGTTTGGACGCACTAAAGGCATTCTGTGATGATGTAAAAAGCTTGCCGCATCATTATCGTAACGGTCTAGAGATATGTAAAGTCGCCGATGGTATTCGCAATCACAATGGTACAGACCTATCGTTGGAAATTAATTGTAATTATGTGGAAAGCGATAATCCCTCTACCGTAGAGGAAGTTTCTGGTCTATCGCTGGAGCAGCAAATAGCAAAATGCATCGACTCCGTTCGTGATCAGTTACGGGCATATCCGCTTGGATTAATTGGTGTTTTGTGCCCTAGAAATGCGGATGTGACCGAGGTCGCCAGGGTCTTCGGGTTGTCTGATATTGATGGTGATACTCAAGTCCAAAATAGCACACTTGGATATCACTCTTTTGAGCCAGAGAAACGTATTGTAATAACGACGATTCATGGGGCTAAGGGCCTTGAGTTCAGAGCGCTGCATCTGCTAGCCATGGACAAAGTGAGCAGATTTAAAGCGCAAAAAAACATGTCGTTCACCGCTGTATCTCGAGCAAAAACATCGCTTGCTATTTATTCGGAAAGGGCGCTGCCTGGGTATATCCAGAAAGGAATCGCTCTCTTGACTATTAACTCGCAGCATCCTGTTTCTGCTGCTGAATTATTTAAGGCTAGAGGCTAAGATGTATACATTATCTATGGGTCGAAAAGACTTCGTATCTTGGCTAGGGGATCGAATCACGCTCCCTGCTAGAGATAATATCGCTAAGGGCGAGATTCTGGATGTGCAGAGTGGGGAGGTTCTTCTTGTTTGGAGCAGGAAACCTACGCTGAAAACCCCAGAGGCTCCTCTGATTATAGTTCCAGACGCGGATTTAGTAGATTTTTTTGCTTTTGTGAGTACTTATGTCGGATCTTATAAACCATTTACAGCTTTCTTTAACGTTATAGGCCTTGGGGTCGCACGTAGGATATTTGATAAGGTACAAGGGCTACCTGAAGATATATTGTCTCGCTTTGTCGCAGTCGTAATTGCTGAGGCATATGTTCAAATGGGTGGAAAAAAAACCGGAGTTGCAGGTGTATCTGTGTCTGCTTGCTTTGGTACATTTTCTGACTCAGTAATTCAGATGGTAAATTATGATGATAAAAGCGATCAGATTGATGAGTTGGCTGATCGTTGGTCAGAGGCAAGGAATTTGCTTGGTGGCGAAATGCTACCTCTCCCAGTTGAAGAGCTTATTAGTTTTTGGAAGCTAGTTCTTGATAGCTTGACATATAATAGTAAATCTTACTCGTTGCTACAGGAACCATCCGCCCCTGGTACGCTTGACTTTATAAGTGCAGTTTTACTCGGGCGGAAATCAATTGCATTAGAGTGGGAACTTATCACCGAAAAATTGCCAGCTTCGCGAAACGCGTTTAAACTTATGGATGGAAGTAGAGAAGCACGGGTAAGAGCCTTTGATGAAGCAATAACTGAAATACTAGTATCGGGTCGCGGTACTCAGAACTCAAACTCCATTATTGCAGGGTATTTGGCTGCAAGAGTTGGAGGTGGGTCATTGCAATATTTGTCTCTGGCGTACGATTTATTCCCGAAACTAAAACTTGCACCGCTTTGGTTTGCTCTTTTTTCCGCCTTCACTCCAGGCTCCGACTATATATTTATTGGGGACAGCCTTGGTCGTAGACTTAGGCGTGAGCATGTTGGGCGGCGAGGTTTCTGGGAAACTAGTCAGTCAGATATTTCGTTAGATGAATTGCGAGTTGTTAGTGTTGATGATGTGGGCGTACCGCGCACAAGAAGATTGCGGCAAAGCACAATTGAGGTCGAGATTTTTCCTAAAGTTTCCGCTACTTTCAGAGTTGGTCGAAGAAAGGTTAACGATGATCATGAGGTTGTTTTAAAAAATAGGAATACAGAGATTCGCTATTTGCTAGATAAAATATCCAGTTTGTTGGAGGCTAAAGACGATCGTGATCTTCATGCTGATCGTAGTATGGAAACATATTCAACTGGAAGAAAAGTGGGCTGGCAGAAAGAGTTTTGATTTAGTATTCCTCTCCCAAATTTTATAAAGGCGGGAGAGGCTTGGTCCGACAGGGCGCGAAAGTCGCGAAAAGCGTACAGATTTATTTCCAGATAAGCCTTGAGGTCTTGTCTTAAAGATAAATTTGTTGTTCTTTGTTCTTTGTTCTTTGCTCTTTGTTGTGATTGACGCTCGAGTTGTCTGCTGAGTTAAGTGACAATAATCTAACCAAACAGTTATGTTACGCCCACACCGGGGCCGTTGCAGCATCAAAGAAATCCACATTGAGCCCAGGCCGGTGAAGGTATGCGTGCGCATTTGCCTTAGCTCTTGTATTGGCCTCACTATACTCATTGCCGTAAATACTCACGAACACTTTGCTTATCTGGCTACTCTTGATCTGACTGAAAATGTGTTTGTCGTTCTCATCCATTGAGTGTCCGTATATAAATAGCGTACCTTTGAGATTCCTTAGTTCCTGAAAGCAATAGTTCAGGTACGGATTGTGTTCGATCTTCTTGAGCTTACCCTCATGACCGGGCTCGGAAACAAATAGGGGAAACTTTCCCTGCTCAAGATTTTGTCTAACCTGCTCAATAATTGTTTCTCCTTCGTCAGTAAAAGCATGTTTTTTTATGTTTGAGCCAGTATCGTATATATGGAGTCCTCCATGCAAAAAATGAACTTCTTGATTTGTGCTATGCCCTGCCCATCGCTGCTGGGCTCGAAATCCATCATCAGTTCTATAATTGTGCGGTGGCAAATCATTCTTATTTCTAGACCAGTAAAGCAGCAGGTCGTAGTTAACAGTGAATATTTTATTGAAGCCGGAGATAAATTTACGCGCGAAGGTATACTGCGCATCCGAGACTTCATTCGGCACATGTGGATGGGTGTTCGAAATCGCAGTTATCAGAGCTTGTTTCAGTTTCTCCTGGTCTTGTTTAATTTGATTAATGGTTGCCTGTTCTACCCCATATGCTCTGCATACAATATCGGCTGCGACCAATTGCCTCATGATTGCTTCAAAATCATAGGTATTCAAATTTGTGAATAACGATCTAATTATTGCGTCTCGTTCACCGAAGTCCGCGGCTTCAAGAAGGTTTGCGTAGTTAAATATTTGCGCATTCCAAGCTTGAGAAAATCCATTCGCTAATAAAATCGAGGGCTTTTCTTCTTTATCAATACTATCTAAAGCTTCTTGAAAGTTCAGCACTTGGTAGCTCCAATTGCATAACCTGAACTAGACCCCAACTGTTGTAGGCAATACCTAGTAGGACGAGCTGGGCAGCATTCCGAAGATCGCGCGCACAGCAGCTCTGCCTTGTGGCGTTTGAGAGGAAGAGGGGAAAAGCAGCTATACACCATGACATCAAGTCCCTTTGCGCGTGGTATTGAGAAGGGATGAGGTTATCCGTAAAAATACTAGGATGCAATCGGGATTACATCCGCTTTTGGTCGAGGCTGTGTAAAAACGTTTTTCAGCGCGATTTGAGCCCAGTGTTGGGCTGGAAATCGCATTTCTATGCAAAATCCAGATCGGCTGAGTAGCCGATAATTTTTAGATTTCGCATAGACGCACAAACATCAATTTTGGCGAAGCGTTATTACATACTATGGGCCGTTTTCTGACCTTCGCTTAACGGTTGAGCTGCCAGGGTTTCCCTAGGCGATGAGTGAGTAATTGCATGGTTAGCAAATAGCAATAGCGCGTCGATTCAGTGTACTGGTTTAGGTGGTGATTCAAAAACCACGCAAAGTGTTTTCTCTGCTAAGTCCATGGATTGTTGCGTTGCCAGCGATCAGCGATGGCTGCTTGGATAGTCTTTGCTTGGCGAAGGTGGCGTTGTCGTGTTGCAGGTGATCCCGCTAGCACGCCCGTTAGAAACAGCTCCATATCGAATGGTTTGCTCATGGTCGGCCGCAGATATACACCGAAACTACGTCGATACGACCGTGCCCCAGCTCATAGCTCATAGCTCATAGCTCATAGCTCATAGCTCATAGCTCATAGCTCATAGCTCATAGCTCATTTGTGCGCGTGCCTCCTGATTGATGCGGCGATCGAGCTGGCTGCACCTGCCACCGTTGATGGGGGCGAGATGCTGGGTGATTAGCTCGTAGCGTTCGCACTCATAGGCTGCCCGCAATTCGTGGAAGCCTTTGAGGTTGTGCGTATGGAGGACCTCCCGTGCGGGGCGGACGATTCCCCGTTGGAAATTAAGGTAGCTTTCGTTCGGTGCTGGTAGGTTGCGGCTGCCAGGCGGTAAGACCTGCCCGGCAAATCTGAGTGCTTCGCGAACATGGTTATCCACCATGGTCCAGCGAGGTGCTGTTGCTCCGCCGCGGCCACCTTTGGTGCCGTTCTGGATGTAGATCCTCCCGAGTTGCTAGGTTTCCGGTTGCGGTCGAGGAGGGTAGGCCAAAATCGCCTCACGCAAACGCATACCGGTATGCTTGCGCTAACTGAGCGATGGCCGCAACGCGCGTCTGCTTGTTTTCACAAAGTACCTCTACAATCCGCTTCACCTGTTCGCGGTCTTGGCCTTGCGACACTAAACGACGAACACTGGTGCGCCGCATTCCCAGCGCCTTACTCGGCTTGGCACTTTCACATGCTGATCACCTCGAATCGCGACTATGATTCGGTTCACACTGGATAACCGGTTTTGCGCGGTGACAATGGTGAGCTCACCTTGTTCAGATGTCCGGCGTAATCAAGCAAAGTCTGCCGATCAATATGCCGCGCATCGTTAAACCCCGGCCCATCTACCGAGTGAAACCAGCGTACAAATGCCTGCCAGCGATCACTGTGCGCTTTGACTGTGCCGTAATGTCCTCCGCCAAATAGATCTCGCAATGCCTTTGGCCCGGCATAACTCAACTGCCGGCCATAGCCAAAATTTCGCCCGTCTCGTCTACCGACCAATGCCATGATCGAACTCCTCTCGAAGCAAACTCTTAAAATTTTCCCCACGTCATCCCGCCAAGAATGTTGAATGTTATCCTGGATCAAGGCTCCTGCGGCCTGTGAGGGTTGTCCACTAACACGGGACTTAAGGCTCCTTACGACCGGGAGTGTGGGCGTCTCATGTTCTGGCCTCCTGAAAACCTCCGAAGAAGTGGGCGAGTGGAGGCTGCACTGGCTGACGAAACCAGTGCCGCAAGATCCTGAGTCGGGTGAAGGCAGCGAAGCGATGACCGGGGCGTGCCTGACTGTCAGTCAGGTGCAGTCCACTCCGTGGGCTGCGGCACCACCATCGGCACCGCTGTTGTTGGTGATATCGGTGTTTGTCATGCCGATTGTGACGAGGCGGGATGCCGCAAAGCCTTGTACGAGTTGGGCTGTAGCAGCGGTAGGAGCGCCCGTCTCTTTCCGGGAGAAAGAGACGGGCGCAGGTTGGCGCAGTGAAATGGCCAAGCGAATAATTGCTGCAGGGCAGCTATAAAAGGGTATGGGTTGCCGCAGTGGGCACTCGGGTAGAAGTAGGCATCCATCACATCGCTGTGACCGTGCGAGCTACCGGACGCTAATTGCACTCTGGGAGAACCACCACGGTGTGGCGTAGCCTCAGAGGTTCTGGCTATCTAGGGTTGCTGTTAACGACAGCGTTTTGCCCTATCTTCTCTACGCCTGGGGATAATTCGGGTCAAGGCTCGAATTTTCGGGAATTTTGCGGCTGTGGATGAAATTATCCATTGGTGGAAATCTTTGGTTTTCCACAGACAGTTGTGCGGGCTTTAGATTTTTTAAGTGAGGTCCATCCAAGCAGGTCGGCTTTGCAGCCCTGTTTGAATGGACCCGCGTGGACAAGCGGATCGCTGAGATATGAAGACCGAGCGCTTACTCGGTTGCGCCACGTTTTGCTTTTAGGCGAGTGACGCTCGCTCCGGTCTGGTTCGCGGATTCATGTGAAGTGACATGCTTCTGCCGGTTGGCCTCCAGGTACCGGCTCCACCAGTTCATGATCAGCCGGCGCTCCTGGATGATCTCGGCCTCGTGGATGTAAACGGCGCGGACGTTGTTGTTGCGCTCCTTGTGGCTCATCTGCCGTTCAATGGAAACCGACCACAATCCTGACTTGGTTAGTGCGCTACAAGTCATTGTACGAAACCCGTGATTGCAGATGTCCACATTGGTGTCGTACCCCATCGACCTCAAAGCAACGTTCACCGTGTTCTCGGACATTGGTTTCCATGGCTTGACGTCTCCGGCAAACACCAGGTCGAATTGCCGGTGAGTCTGTGGATCTGTTCCAGCAAGTTCACTGCTTGCAAGGATAAGAGTACAAGGTGAATGTCTCCGGCCATTTTTGTACCGAGTGTGAAAAAGGGTACGGAGTCCAGCGCTGGGCGGGTGTCCGCGATTTCCCAGATGCCGCGCTTGAGATCGAATTTGTTTCACCTTGGGAAGCGCAGTTCGCTGAGGCATGCAAATATGTAAAGCCACGGCGACTGGAATTCTGGGCGGTGTTTGCGCGAGGGGAGAGGGATAGTTTATAGGGGCTTACGGCAATGGTGACTGGACCGACGCCTTCGCGGCCACTGGCCGCTCCTACAGGGGGTGTGCACGTGCCGGTCGCGTGCTTGTTACGTGCGTTGTTACGTGCGGTACAAAAACAAAGGGCCTGCATCGCTGCAAGCCCTTGTTTTGTATGGTGCCGGCACCAGGAATCGAACCCGGGACCTACTGATTACAAGTCAGTTGCTCTACCATCTGAGCTATACCGGCAAGTGAGGGCGCTGATTATAGCCATTCGATCGCCCGAGTAAACCCCCCTGCGGCATAATTTCTTCGTCTTTAGCTCTTAACCCGTCAGTGCTTATGCACATTCGGCGTGCCAACCCGGTCGACCGTTCGCCGATTAGGTCGTTTTGATGACATCGTTCGCAAGCTACTGTTTTCGCTGGCGAATCGGACATGACCGAAAAATGACCAGTCTGCATTCCAGCGTTCTGGCGCAGCACCGATGCGTCGCGTCACACTTCTACCCACAGAGTTATCCACAGGTTGCGCAGGCTTCAGGTGAGTTCGGCGATGATCATCAGATTGCGGGGCGTCAGGGTTTCCGGGCAGAAGGTGCCGACCTGGACGGCGTACTCGCGCTCTTGCAAGTACAGGGCACGGTCGAGCACCAGCCTCAGCTCCAGCGGCTTGCGGAACAGGCCGCGCAGCAGTTCGAGGTTGCGGACTTGGGCCAGTCGTTGCCAGCCGCGCGCTTCGAGGTCATCGAAGTCCACACCATGCCCTATGGGTACGCTCTGCAGTCCGGCCAGGTCGCGGCAGTAGTCGGCGAAGGGTTTGTCCAACCAGGCAGCGGGCAGGGAGGGGCAGGGCAGGTAGTGGTCGATGCCGCGTTGCTCGCGCTGCAGCAGGTCGAAGGCCAGGCGGCGGGCCATGGACTGGTCGCGCTGGCGGCGCACGCGGGCGCCGGCGGTGACGGTGGCTTCCAAGGGCAGGCCGAGGTCTTCGAGGGTCAGGGAAAGGGCGGAGGGTTCGCTGCACAGTTGGCGATAGGCGCTTTGGGTGCGGTTGTAGCAGCAGGGTGCGAAGGCCAGGTACTGGCAGCCCGCCTGGGTGGCGCGGTGCATGAGCTGGACGTGCAGGTCGCCGCAGGCGTGCAGGGCGACGGGGGTGGTGCAGGCTTGCAGGCGCAGGTCGTCGGCCATGACGTCTTGCAGCCGGTGGTGGGCGGGCAAGGCATGGTGGGTGCTGAGTTGGGCGCCGCTGGCGACCAGTGCGGGGTCGTATTCCAGGCAGG
>Ga0308160_10006380_pt1 | contig 12028 bp, 9 predicted proteins | sample PhyFR1_FD_201036 | JGI IMG/M metagenome (GOLD analysis project Ga0308160, IMG submission 201036) | Phyllosphere microbial communities from UC Gill Tract Community Farm, Albany, California, United States - DLSLF.R1 | ecosystem: Host-associated > Plants > Phyllosphere > Unclassified | place: USA... | reverse complement strand
CGACCGTGCTGTACATGCTGCTGCCGGTCACCGTCTATCACCTGGTCTGGCGCGGGTTCCGCGTGCGCCAGTACTTCCAGCGCTGGGACGAGCGCTACGCCTCGTATCCGCAGGCGCGCGGGCGGCCACGGGTGTGGCTGCACGCGGTGTCGGTGGGCGAGGTCAACGTCGCCGCGCCGGTGGTCAATGCGCTGCGCGCGCAGCGCCCGGACATCCGCTGGGTGATCACCACCATCACCCCGACCGGGTCTGAGCGGGTGCGCGCGTTGTGGGGCGATGCGCTGGACCACGTCTACCTGCCGTACGACGTGCCCGGCAGCGTCGGCCGCTTCCTGCAGCATTTCCGCCCGAGCCTGGCGCTGATCCTGGAAACCGAGCTGTGGCCGAACATGCTGTTCGGCTGCCGCGACCGCAACATCCCGGTCTACGTGCTCAACGCGCGGTTGTCGGCGCGCTCGCTGCGCGGCTATCGCCTGCTGCGGCCGTTGATCGGGCGCGCGCTGCGCACCGTCACCTGCGTGGCCGCGCAGTCCCAGGCCGATGCCGAACGCTTCATCGAGCTCGGCGCCAATCCGCAGCAGGTGCGCGCACTGGGCAACCTGAAGTTCGATATCGCCGTGCCCGCGCAGTTGCCGCAGTTCGTCGCCGCGTTCGGCGAACGCGTGGCGGCGACCCGGCCGGTGTGGATCGCCGCCAGCACCCACGAGGGCGAGGAGGCGGCGGTGATCGAGATGCACCGGCAACTGCGCCGGCACTGGCCGGACCTGCTGCTGCTGTGGGCGCCGCGCCATCCCGAACGTTTCGCCAAGGTCGAGGCGCTGGCGCGCGACCAGGGCTGGCGCGTGGCCACGCGCCGTCAGCAGCAGTGGCCCGGCGCCGAGGACAGCGTGTTCGTGATCGATACGCTGGGCGAACTGATGATGTTCTATGCCTGCGCGCAGGTCGCCTTCGTCGGCGGCAGCCTGCAGCCGATCGGGGGGCACAACCTGCTGGAGCCGGCCGCGGTCGGCACGCCGTCGGTGAGCGGGCCGCACCTGCACAACTTCGCCGAAATCTCGCGGCGCATGCGCGAGGCCGGAGCGGTGGCGATCTGCGAGGATGCCGCAGGGGTCTGCGCGGCACTGCACGAATTGCTCGGCGACGCGGCCGCGCGCGCGCGCATGTCCGAAGCCGGCTGCGCGCTGGTCGCCAACGGCCGCGGCGCGCTGCAGCGGGCGCTGCAGCTGATCGCCGAGCATCTGCCGCCGGTGGCGCACGACGCGCCGGCGAACGAGTAGCGCGGTTTCGACCCGGACACTGCAGCCTGCAGCTTGTTGTAGGAGCGGCTTCAGCCGCGACGGGCTTCACCGGTAATGCCCGTCGCGACTGAAGTCGCTCCCACAAGTGGCATCGTCATGATCGAAGATGCCAAGAGCCAGACGGCGTTCCTCTGCAATTCGGTCGGTCTCATGCAAAAACGGCGGACCCGAAGGCCCGCCGTTTCGCGGTAGTGCCGTTGCCGGCGCAGCGTTACTGCGTGCTGGTGGCGGAGTTGAGCTTGGATTCGGCGCTCTGCGTCAGCAGCGCGTTGATCGACTGCACTTCGGCCACGTCCAGCGAGCCCAGCGCCTGGCTCAGCAGCAGGCGGTTCTGCAGGAAGTTGTAGCGCGACTGCGCGTAGTTCAGCTGCGCCTGATACAGGGTGCGCTGGTTCTGCACCACGTCCAGTACGGTGCGCGTGCCCACTTCCAGGCCGACCTGCGAGGCGTCGTACGCGGCCTGCGCCGAGACCACCGCCAGGCGCCGCGCCTCGATTTCGCTGATGCCGGCGACGACGGTCTGGTAGGCGTTGCGGGTATTGCGGTCGAGCGCGCGCTTCTGCTGCTCGAACGTGTCCTGGGCGATGTCGCGCTGCGACAGCGCCTGGCGCACCGCCGACTGGGTCGCGCCGCCGGCGAAGATCGGGATGTTCAAGGTCAGGCCGATGACGTTGCTGTCCGCGCGCGGCGAATTGCTGCCTGAGAGGTTGTCGCCCCAACTGGCATCGCGGCCGGCGCTGGCCGACAGGTTCAGCGTCGGCAGATGGCCGGCGCGGGCGGTGGAGACGTTGTCTTCGGCTTGCTGCACCTGGTACTGGTAGGCGCGCAGCGACGGGTTCTTGTCCAGCGCCGAAGCGATCAGGCTGTCGATGTTGCCGCTCTCGGCCGGCAGCTGCGGACGGAAGTCCTCCGGCAGGCTGCGCAGGTCGTGCACCGGCTGCCCGGTGATCTCGGTCAGTGCCTGGTACAGGTCCTGCAACGAATTGCGCGCGGTGATCGTGTCGGCGCGCGCCTGGTCGTACTCGGCGCGCGCTTCGTGCACGTCGGTGATCGGCGCCAGGCCCACTTCCAGGCGCTTGTCGGCGTAGTCGAACTGCTTCTTGGCAGCGGCTTCGTTGGTTTCCGCGGCGACCAGCGACTCGATCGCGACCAGCACGTTGAAGTAGGCCGCCGAGGTGCGCACGATCAGGTCGTCGTTGGCCGATGCCAGCGTGTAGTCGGCGGCCAGGCTGCGCGCCTTCTGCGCGCGCAGGGTCGAGAACTGGGCGAAGTTGACCAGCGTCTGCTGGCCCTGGATCGCGTAGCTGCGGCTCTTGCCGGTGTTGTCCAGTTCGCCGCTGCCGCGCTGGGTTTCGCTATGGCTGCGCTGCAGCGAGGCGGTGCCGTTGATCTGCGGCAGCAGCGCCGCGCGCGCCTGCACCGCGCCTTCCTTTTCGTACAGCCGGTTCGATTCCGCGCTGGCCAGCTGCGGGTCGCTATTGCGGGCCATTTCGTAGACTTGCAGCAGGTCCGTGGCGTTGGCGGCCAGCGGAAACAGCGCGGCGGCCAGCGCCAGAACGAGGGATCGGCGGATCATTGCGGCTTCCTTGATGGATCAGAATGTGAACTGGGGGACTGGCGCGGCGCCACGCAGGTAGTACGCCAGGTCGGTTTCGAACAGCGATTCCACGCGCGGCGCGCCGGCGTCGGCGTGGACCAGCACCGCGTCCATCACCGGGGCGCGGCCGCGGACCGCGAACAGGCGGCCGCCGGGCCGCAGCCAGGCCAGGAACTGCGCCGGGATCTCGGTGACCGCGGCGGTGACGCAGACCACGTCGAAGCGGCGCTCGCTGTGCCAGCCGAACGCGTCGGCGGTCTCGATGCGCACGTTGCTGCCCAGCCCGGCGGCATCCAGGTTGGCGCGCGCGGCGGCGGCCAGGGCCGGCTCGATCTCCAGGCTGACCACCTCGCGGCCGAGCTCGCCCAGGCAGGCGCTGATGAAGCCGCTGCCGGTGCCGATCTCCAGCACGTCCTCGCCCGGTTGCAGGTCCAGCGCCTGCAGCATGCGCCCTTCGATCACCGGCTTCATCATGTACTGGCCGTGCCCCAGCGGGATTTCCAGATCGGCATAGGCCACCGCGCGGTGGCTTTCCGGCACGAAGGTCTCGCGCGGCAGCCGCGCCAGCACGTCGAGCACGCGCAGGTCGAGCACGTCCCAGGGACGCACCTGCTGTTCAACCATCGTTTCGCGGGCTTGGGAATAGTCGATCGTCATCTGGGGCATCCAACGCGGTGGGTCGCGCATTTTAGCCGGCGCGGGGGCCGTGCGTATGCTGCAGCATCGCCGCAGCGGTGCCGCCGCGCGCAGTGCCGGAAGTCATCGGGCCGCCCGGCCGGCGCGGACTCAGCGCGCCGCATAGGCGCGCAGGAAGAAATCCACGCTGGCCTCGACATGGGCCTGGATCCGCGCCCGGCTGGGGTCGCGGCACAGGCCGCACATCATCAGCGAGTGCAGTTCGCCCTTGATCAGGCAGAAGAACTGGGAGGCGGCCAGGCCCAGGTCGGCGATTTCCAACTCGCCGGCCGCCACGTGCGCCTGCAGCAGCTGCGCCAGGTCCTGCTGGGTGCGTTTGGGACCGGCATTCCAGAACATCTCGCGCACATGCTCGTCGCCGGTGCCGGGGGCCAGCATCATGCGGTGCGTCGCCATCGCCGCCTCGCTGCTGATCATCGCGAAGAAGGCCAGACCGATCTCCACCAACTGGGCGCGCAGCGGGCCTTTCAGCGCATGCCCGAACAGGTCGTCGGGCAGCAGCGCCTGGCACTGCGCGCGCACCGCCTCGGCGAACAGGGTCTCCTTGTCGCCGTAATGGCTGTAGACGGTGAGCTTGGACACCCCGGCGCGGGCAGCGATGCCGTCCATGCTGACCCCGCCGAAGCCCAGCTCGGTGAACATGTGCTTGGCCGCGTCCAGGATCGCCGCACGCTTGCCCATGTCCTTCGGACGGCCCGGCCCGGCGGCGCGGGAAGAGGCTTTGGGGGAGAGAACGGGTTTACTGACCATGGTGGCAATACTAGACCAGTCGGTTCGATATTTATACTATACCGTTAAGTTTACTATTAAAGATGTCAGCCGTGCCCGCCCTGGTCGCTGATTGAATGGATCAGCGCCTGGCGTTGCGCTGAGCGGCGTCATGGACTGCCGCCGTTCGGCAATGTGAGGAACGCCCTGACATCGGCGGCGAACATGTAGTGATAAATTGGCTTCTGGTGCGGTTTGGAGACCGCGTGCTGCCGAGGGCATGATTCGGGAAGCAATGGAGCAGGGGGACCGGCGTCACACTACCACCGGCAGCGCGCCTGCGCTGCGCCGACGCCTGCGCGGGCGCATCGGTTTGTTCCTGATGCTGCTGTGCGCCTGCTGCGCGGCAGGTACTGCTGTGGCCCAGGCAACGCTGCCGGTGACCGCGCGCAGCATCACCGACCGGCCGACGGTGGTGCGCTGGACGATGGACGAAGGCCTGCCGCACAACCTGGTGCATGCGCTGGCGCAGGGCCGCGACGGCTTGCTGTGGATCGGCACCTGGGAAGGCGTGGCGCGCTTCGATGGCCGCGCCTTCACCGTGTTCGACCGGCAGAACACGCCGGGTATGGAGATGTCCGGCGTGTTCGCGATCGTGCCCGAACGCGATGGTGGGGTGCTGGTCGGCACCGCCTACGACGGCGTGTTCCGCTATGCCGGCGGCGCCTGGGAGCACCTGGGCGATGCGCGTGCGCAGCGGTTGCAGGTAGCGTCGATGCTGCGCGACCGCAGCGGTGCGCTGTGGGTGGGTAGCGAGGACGGCTTGTTCCGGATCGAGGTCGATGGCCGCCTGAGCGCGGCCGGTGCCGCCGCCGGGCTGCCGAAGACCCGGATCGCGGCGCTGCTGCAGCAGGCCGATGGCAGCGTGCTGGTCGGCACCGCGCACGGGCTGTTCCGCCTCGACCCGGCCACCGGCCGCGCGCGGCGTTGGGGCCGTACGGAGGCGATGCGCACCGCGCCGGTACGGCGGCTGAGCCGCGACCGCGACGGCGGGCTGCTGGTCGCCGGCGACGCCGGCGTGTTCTGGCTGCACGCCGACGGCGCGCTGCAGTGGTTGCGCCAGGGCCAGCGGGTGGATGCCGCGTTGCAGGATCGCCAGGGCCAGTTGTGGATGAGCCTGTCCAGCGGCCAGTTGCTGCGGCGCTCGTCGAGCGGGGTCAGCGAGGAGATGTTGTCGATCTCCGGCGTGGTTAGCCCGGCGCTGATCGAGGACCGCGAAGGTCTGATCTGGGCTGGCAGCACCGACGGCCTGTTCCGCATCGCCGTGGGCGATGCCGGCGGCCTGACCCGGCACGACGGCCTCGGCGGCGACTACGTACGCGTGGTGCAGCAGAGCGCCGATGGCGCGGTCTGGATCGGCCATGCCGCCGGCCTCGATCGCTGGCAGCACGGCCGCATCGCCACGTTGCGCATCGCCGCCGCCGGCCGCGATCCGTCGGTGCTGGCGCTGGCCGCGGCCAACGATGGCGGCATGTGGGTCGGCACCTACAACCAGGGCGTCCTGTTGCTGGCGCCCGACGGTGCGGTCCGGCAACGGCTCGGCACCGAGGCCGGCATCCCGCAGGCCATGGTGCGGGCGCTGTTGCAGGATGCGGACGGCGGGCTGTGGGTCGGCGGCAATGCCGGCCTGGCCTATCGCAACCGTGGCCGCACCCGCCTGTACACCGTGGCCGACGGGCTGCCGGCGCTGCAGGTGCAGGCGCTGTACCGCGATCGCGCCGGCGTGCTGTGGATCGGCACAAGCGACGGCATCGCGGCGCTGTCGGCCGACGGCACGCTGCGCCGCTGGCCGGCCGGCGCCGCGTTCCCCGCGCACAACGCGTTCGATTTCCTGGAGGACGCCGACGGCGCGCTGTGGGTCGCCAGCGACCGCGGCCTGCTGTGCCTGCGCAATGGTCGCTTCCGCATCTACGACCATCGTGTCGGGCTGCCGCGCGACAAGCTGTTCCGGGTCATCGACGATGGCCAGGGCCATCTGTGGGTGACCAGCAACCAGGGCGTGTTCCGCATCGCCCGCGACAGCATCGCGCAACTGGATGCCGGCCGCCGCACGCAGTTGGCGGTGGACGTGGTCGATCGCAGCGACGGCATGCCCGGCAGCCAGGGTAACGGCAGCAGTGCGCCGGCCGGCTGGCTGAGCCGCGACGGCACCTTGCTGATCCCGACCTCCGCCGGCCTGGCGCTGATCGACCCGGCGCTGCCCAGCCGGCATTCGCTGCGCGCACCGGCGGTGGTGATCGAGCGGCTGCAGGTCGATGGCCGCGAGCAGCCGCTGCGCGCCGACTACCGCTTGCCCGGCAGCGTCGGCCGGCTCAGCGTCGATTACGCCGGACTGAGCTTCCGCTCGCCGAACAAAGTGCGCTACCGCTATCGCCTGCATGGCTTCGACCGGGAGTGGATCGATGCCGGCAGCAACGAGGAGGCGGTCTATACCAACCTGCCGCCTGGCGACTACCGGCTGGAAGTGCAGGCGACCACCAACGCCATGGACTGGTCGCGCAGCGATCTGGTCGGGCGCGCCTCGCTGCAGTTGGACGTGGTGCCGCCGTTCTGGCAGCGCGGGCCGTTCGTGGTGATCGCGGCGATGGCGTTCAGCGGCCTGCTGCTGTGGTGGTACCGCGGCCGCAGCAATCGCTACCTGCGCCGCCAGCGCCGGCTCAACCGCATCATCGCCGAGCGCACCCACGAACTGCGCACGAAGAACCTGGCGCTGAAGCTGGCCGATTTCGAACGCGAGGAGCTGGTGCGCAAGCTCGCCTACCAGGCCGGCCACGACGCGCTGACCGGCCTGCCGAACCGGCGCACCGCCGATCCGCACCTGACCGCGGCGCTGGAGCATGCGCGGGCCACGCAAACGCCGCTGTGCGTGGCGCTGCTGGACATCGACAACTTCAAGCGGATCAACGATCGCCACGGCCACGAGATCGGCGACGAAGTGCTGCGCCGGGTCGGCGAGGTGCTGCGCGCCACCCTCGGCGAACAGGCCTTCGCCGCGCGCCATGGCGGCGAGGAGTTCCTGCTGGTGTTGCCGGGCCTGGACCGCGAACAGGCGCGGACGCGGCTGGACGACCTGCGCCGCCGCGTCGCCGCGATCGTGGTCCACGACGTCGATGGGCGCACGGTGCAGTGCACGGCCAGCGTCGGTTTCGCCTGCGTCAGCCCGGCGCTGCAGAGCCGGCGCGAATTGCTGGTGCTGGCCGACCAGCGCCTGTACCAGGCCAAGCACGAAGGCCGCGATCGGGTCATCGGCTAGGGCGCAAAGCGCAGGTGCTCCCTTGTAGGAGCGGCTTCAGCCGCGACACACAGCACGGCGAGCCTGCGGCGCGGAATCCCGTCGGGCTGAAGCCCCTCCTACAGGAGCGATCCGCGCCGCCCGATGCGAACGTTCGGCCGCTGCCTATCCGCGCAGTGGCCGAACGCAGTGACCAATCCCCAATCCCTACTCCCGAATCTCGGCTTCCACCGATCCATGCGCCTGCAACTGCTCCACCACCGCGCGTGCGGCGGCGTTGGTGGAAATGCCATGTCCGGGGGCGGCGAGGTCGGCGGTGAAGGCGTGCGCGTTGAGCGCGGCGTCCACGGCTTGCTCGATCGCCTCGGCTTCGGTGTCCAGGCCCAGCGAATGGCGCAGCAGCAGCGCGGCGCTGAGGATGGTGGCGTAGGGATTGGCGATGCCCTTGCCGGCGATGTCCGGGGCCGAGCCGTGGATCGGCTCGTACAGGCCGATTTTGCCTTCGCCCAGCGACGCAGACGGCAGCAGCCCCAGCGAACCGGCGAGCATCGACGCCTCGTCGGTGAGGATGTCGCCGAACATGTTCTCGGTGACGATCACGTCGTACTCGCGCGGCTTGGCCAGCAGGTGCATGGCCATCGAATCGACCAACTGGTGCTCCAGGCGCACGTCGGGGAACTCGTCGCGGCCGATACGCGTGGCCACGTCGCGCCACAGCCGCGAGGTCTCCAGCACGTTGGCCTTGTCCACCGAGGTGACGTGGTTGCGGCGCTGCTGGGCCAGGCGGAACGCGCTGCGCAGCACCCGTTCGATCTCCTCGACGCTGTAGCGGCACAGGTCGCTGGCGTCGGTGGCGGTGCGGGTCTTGTCGCCGAAATAGATGCCGCCGGTCAGCTCGCGCACCACCACGATGTCCACGCCGGTGAGCAGGTGCGGCTTGATCGGCGAGGCGTCCAGCGCCGCCGGATGCGGCTTGACCGGGCGCAGGTTGGCGAACAGGCCCAGGCCGCGGCGGATCGCCAGCAGGCCCTGCTCGGGGCGGATCTTGGCGTTGGGATCGGACCACTTCGGCCCGCCGACCGCGCCCAGCAGCACCGCGTCGGCCTGCTGGCAGGCGGCCAGCGTCGCCGCCGGCAGCGGTTCGCCGTGGCGGTCGATGGCGATGCCGCCGATGTCGTGTTCGTGGAATTCGAACGTGTGCTGGTAGCGGCGGGCGATGGTGCGCAGCACCGAGACCGCGGCGGCGGCGACTTCGGGGCCGATGCCGTCGCCGGGCAGGACGACGATGTCAGCGTGCATGGGTGGCCTCGTACTGTTCGATGGCGGGTTGGCGCAGCAGCAGGTAGCCGAGTTCGTCGACGCCTTCGAGCAGGCAGGTCTGCGAGAACTCGTCGAGCGGGAACGGGTAGACGCGGCCGTCGGGCGTGCGCAGTTCGCGCGCGGCCACGTCCACGGTCAGCGCGTCGTCCGGGCGCTGCATCAGGGTCTGCACGTCGGCCTCGTCCAGCACGATCGGCAGCAGCCCGTTCTTGAGGCTGTTGTTGCGGAAGATGTCGGCGATCTCGCTGCTGACGATGGCGCGCAGGCCCAGGTCGGTCAGCGCCCACGGCGCGTGTTCGCGCGAGGAGCCGCAGCCGAAGTTGCGCCCGGCCAGCAGGATCTGGCGGCCGGCGTTCTGCGGCTGGTTGAACGCGAATTCCGGGTTCGGCGTGCCGTCGGCCTGCCAGCGCCAGTCGTTGAACGCATTGCGGCCGAGGCCGGCGCGCTCGGTGGTGGACAGGAACCGCGCCGGGATGATCTGGTCGGTGTCGATGTTGGTCTGGCGCAGCACCACGCTGGCCGAGGTGAGGGCGGCGAATCCGGCCATCAGCAGGTCTCCTGGGACACGGTGGCGGGGGCGGCGTCGGGCAGCGTCGCCGGCGGCAGCGCCGGAGTGGGGACGTGCGGCGGCAGCAGCGGCTTGCCGCGATGGGCGAAGGCGCGGGTGGTGGCGGCGACGAAGGTCAGCGTGGCCGCGAACGCGGCGATGTGCGGCGCCATCACGCGACCTCCGCGAACAGCGTGCGCGGATCGCTGACCTTGCCGTTCACCGCGGCCCAGGCCGCAGTCATCGGCGAGGCCAGCAAGGTGCGCGAGCCGGGACCCTGGCGGCCTTCGAAATTGCGGTTGCTGGTGCTCACCGCCAGTTGCCCCGGCGCGACCAGATCGCCGTTCATCGCGATGCACATCGAGCAGCCGGATTCGCGCCACTCGGCGCCGGCGGCGCGCACCACTTCGTGGATGCCCTCGGCCTCGGCCTGGCGCTTGACGATCTCCGAGCCCGGCACCACCAGCATGCGCACGTTCGGCGCGACGCGGCGGCCGCGCAGCACCTGCGCCACTTCGCGCATGTCGCTGAGCCGGCCGTTGGTGCACGAGCCGACGAACACCACGTCCACCGGGGTGCCGATCAGCGCATGGCCCGATTCGAAATGCATGTAGTCCAGGCCCTTCTGCGCAGCCGCGTCCTGCGCCGCCGGAATCGGCACGTCCACCGCGATCGCGGTGCCTGGGTGGGTGCCCCAGGTCAGGGTCGGGCGGATGTCGCGCGCGTCGATGCGCACGTCCACGTCGAAGCGCGCGCCCGGATCGCTGTGCAGCTGCGACCAGCGCTGCAAGGCAGCGTCGAACTCAGCACCCTTGGGCCCGCGCGGCGTGTTCGCCATCCAGTCGAAGGTGACCTGGTCCGGCGCGACCATGCCGGCGCGCGCGCCGGCCTCGATCGACATGTTGCACAGGGTCATGCGCTGCTCCATGTCCATCGCCTCGATGGTGGAGCCGCGGTACTCGAGCACGTGGCCGGTGCCGCCGTTGACCCCGATCACGCCGATGATGTGCAGGATCACGTCCTTGGCGCCGACGCCCGGCGCCAGCGGCCCGTCGACGGTGATCGACATGGTCTTGGCCTTGCGCTGCAGCAGGCATTGCGTGGCCAGCACGTAGCCGACCTCGCTGGTGCCGATGCCGAACGCCAATGCCCCGAAAGCACCATGCGTGGAGGTGTGGCTGTCGCCGCAGACGATGGTCATGCCGGGCTGGGTGAAGCCCTGCTCGGGCGCGATCACGTGCACGATGCCGCGGTTGTCCGAGGCCATGTCGAACAGCTCGATGCCGTAGTCGGCGCAGTTGCGCGCGAGCATGTCCACCTGCGCTTCGGAGGCCTTGGTGTAGTAAGGCAGCTTGCCGTCGGCGCCGCGCGGCAGGGTCGGCGTGGAATGGTCCATCGTCGCCTTGGTGCGGTCGGGACGGCGCGGCGAGAGCCCGCGCGCCTTCAGTTCGGTGAACGCCTGCGGCGAGGTCACCTCGTGGATCAGGTGCAGGTCGATGTACAGCACCGCCGGGGCGGTGCCGCTTTCGGGGACGACGACATGCGCGTCCCACAGTTTGTCGTACAGGGTGCGGGGGGCTGGGTTCATTACCGATAACCTTGCGTGGGTCTGGAACGGGCGGGCTCAGGCGTCGGCCTGGGCCGGTACCATGGCGTGGAAGCGCAGGCGGACGTAGTCGGCGCTCCAGCGGCCGCGATCGTCGCACAGCGTTGGCGTCAGCAATGCGACGGCGGTAGCGAGAACGTCCTGCCGTGTCGTGGCGTTCAGGCCGACCAGAAACGGGTCGGCGAAGGTGCGCAGCCAGCCGGCCATGCCGGTCGGCAGCGGCGTGGGCCGCGGCAGCAATGCGATCTGCAGCACCTGGAAACCGTGCGCCTGCAGGCGCTGCGCATAGGCTTCGGCGCTGGGGAAGAACCAGGCGAACGCCGCTGCCGGCGCGCCATGCAGGCGCAGCGCCGCATGCAGCGCGGTGACGATCGCTGCCACGTTGCCGTGGCCGCCGAATTCGCCGACGAAGCGGCCGCCCGGACGCAGCGCGCGGCGCACGCCGCCGAGCACGCGGTCCGGCTCGCGCATCCAGTGCAGCGCGGCATTGCTGAACACCGCATCGAAACGCTGCTCGAACGCCAGCGCATGGCCGTCCAGCACCTGCGCGTCCACGCCGCGTGCGCGTGCGGCGTCGACCAGTTCGGGCGATGCGTCCACGCCGAGCACGTCGGCGCCGCTGGCGGCCAGTTTGGCGGTCAACACGCCGTCGCCGCAGCCCAGGTCGAGGATCCGCTCGCCCGGCCGTGGCGCCAGCAGGTCCAGCACCGGCGTACCCAGTGCCGGCACGAAGCCGGCATCGTCGGCATAGCCCTGCGCGTTCCAGCGTTGGCCGGCGGCGGGCACGATGGTTGCGCTCATGCGGTCAGGCGGCGGCGGTGGCGGCGCCGGCATGCGCGCCCTGGCGCTGGCGCAGCACGCGGTTGGCCACGTCCAGCCAGGCCAGCGCGCTGGCCTCGATGATGTCGCGGCTGGTGCCGCTGCCGTCGTATTCGATCTCGCCGTGGCGCACGCTGAGGTTGGC
>Ga0308160_10006379_pt1 | contig 12032 bp, 16 predicted proteins | sample PhyFR1_FD_201036 | JGI IMG/M metagenome (GOLD analysis project Ga0308160, IMG submission 201036) | Phyllosphere microbial communities from UC Gill Tract Community Farm, Albany, California, United States - DLSLF.R1 | ecosystem: Host-associated > Plants > Phyllosphere > Unclassified | place: USA... | reverse complement strand
TTTGTTTGTCTAGGAACGAACCGAGGCTGACCAGATGGGAATGCGTTGACTAGTGCGAGAAGGGGTAAGAGTGAAAGTAGGGAGATTGTTGAAAGCATCGTTGTTGCTTGAGTCTAGTAATGTGTGAAGTAGAGATGATCGATCGTTCCTAATGTGAACTGATACGATGTGATGATCCTCTGTTTGAAAGGATGTATTGGGATTGCGTTATGAATGGAGGTCTCTAGCGTCTGTTTGTTGAAAGGATAGTGAAAGTCGAAGGTGTAGTTGTAGGTGTAGTATATATAATGGATTGATGATGTTTATGTAGTGGATAGAAATAGGGTAATGGTAATCAGGGTGAAGAGATGGAATAGTCGGTAGTTGAACAAAAGGAGGATATAGCATTAGCACTCTGATTCTATTTCGGTTCGTGTGTAGATTGACAATGCATGGACATGTCGTTCCAAGGGATTGATTGATGGAAAGGAGGGTGAGGTTTAGGGGTAGGAAAGATTGCTCACCTCGTTATGACTTGACTATCCTTATTATTATAAGATTGAATTCGAAGCTTGAATAGATTGATTGATCTGAGTGAATGTATGTACACAAAGTGAATGTATGTATGGTATTGATATACCGAGACAGTATGGAATATAAAAAGCTGTTACGATGGTACTAAGCAGTGTTGTTTCGATCTTTGTGGAGGCAGTGCAAAAAGAATAGGGTAAACGCGTCAGGGTGTAGTAGAAATTAAGGGTATATTCCGAAACGTGAGTGTTAATACCCCTGACTCGGCGGCTTGGGCTTGGGGTAGAATTGGTTTGGGGTTGGGTATCTAGGTGGAACGATCATGTAACAGCAGGAGTAAGAGCATATTTGGCATGAGACGTGAGTGTACAGAAGTGGTGGGTCATGGTGTATAGTATGATACACCTGTCTCTGAGCTTGTTTGAGACGAGGCGTGTCTTGTTTACTCTTCTCTTCTCTATGCTGTAATCTATTTTGCCACCCAATCCCGACTTTTCTTGGATTCAGGGGTATTTTCAAGGGTCCGCAAGAGTCATGCGCTCGGCGACTCAAGCCACCACGTTATCGGGAAACTATAATACGGCCGGATGCTATTGGCGGAGTTCGGAGTAGAGTAGGGGCTATGCCATAAGGTCATGAAATAAAAACAGCGAAAATACAAATAAACCTCGCCTGCGGTTATGTGTACATATAATCGGCTGTAATTCTATAATGATACTCAGCGGAACATGATTGTCCGAAAGCACAGCGTTCTGCTTTATTCGGACATGCCTTCATGGAATTTATGGAATTTATGGAAAATGAAGCTGTGCCTGCCGAGCGGGAATGGTAACGGCAACGGCAATAGCAACTTCTTCTTTCGATTTTCTCGTCGTCATTAATGAGTGATCTTGGCGGCTTACGTTCGGCTGACTTCATGTGGCGATGCTTGCTCAGAGTGGGGATTCATCTTGATTGAGCATGAGGTCCTAGCGGATTAATCATGACGTGAGCATTATGTATGGCCAGGGAATCTCTCTACGGATAAAGAGAGAAAGATAGAACGATATCAAACTCAGTGTTCTCCAGGTTTATACGACTTGTACTGCATCACCGATACCATCACCCTTTATAGTAATATACAAGGTCTCTTATCAATCTATCTTTTTCTCTCCCACTTGAGTATATCCCATACCACGTACTCGCTCCCCGCCCCCCGCCCCAAGCTCAAGCTTCGCTCGACTCTTGCCTCACTCCGCACTCCTCGCTGCGCTCGGAGGCGGAGTTCGGAGCGACTAAAGAGGATCATACTTCCAAATCCTAGCTTGACAATCCCCACTACCAGACGCCAAATATCCCCCACTCCTAGCTAGATCAATTGAAATAACTGAATTTTTATGTCCTTGCAACATGAATTGAGCTTGTCCACTTGCTATATTCCAAAATTGGATTGAACGATCTTTGGAACCTGAGACTACCCATTGTCCATCGGGGGAGATTGCTACTGATAGAACGTAGTCCTGTTGATCAGTTCCGAGCGAAGCGAGGGGACGAGCGGTTGGTGATGATCACTGCGGGTGGTGAAAGAGGGAGGGATATGGGTAAAAGGGTGATGAAAGAGATAAGGACATACCTTGTGTCCGTTGAGAGTAGATTGACATGTACCCAATCCCTTCTCCACACCCTCTTTCGATCCGGGCATAGAAGTCTCGACGGCCCTCTTTGTAGCTGAGAGGTCCCATACTCGGAGTGTCCTATCGAGAGATCCCGAGACTAGACTCTTGCCATCGGGGGAGAACGCCACGCTATTCGTCAGTCGCTGTTCATATGCGTCGAAGGGAATATGACGTACCTGTAAACACTATCTTTGTGTCCCTTCAACCTTTCCAATTGTTGTCCGGTGGTAACGTTCCATACTCTGACCATTGTATCCAATGATCCAGCAGCAACCAATTTTCCATCAGGTGATACTATTCATCAGCTCCTTCTTCCTTCATCCTTCATCCTTCTTCCCTCAAATCTCGCTCACACCGACTATAATCAGGTGTAGAGAAAGACTTACAAGCAACAGAGGTGATCCCAGCATCAATAGGTCCATGTTCATTATGTAAGAAATCTTCAATCCTTAAATCAAATACACAGGTTCCTTTCTCAATATCCCATACCCTTGCACTTTTATCGCCAGATCCAGAAACTAGGAATCGACCATCTCGGGAGAAATCGAGGGAGTAAATTTCTTGCATGTGGCCTGTGAGGAGGGATCGGATTCGACGGGCTTTGATATCCCAGATCTGGGTGTTAGCTTCTCTTTCTTTTTCCCCTGTCCCTTCTCTGCTTCATTCTTGTTTCTTCTATCTCCATCCTGTCCTCTTTTTGCCATTCCCTCACCTTCCCGTGCACAGTCATTGAAGGAGTCGGGAGAGAGGACATACCCTGATTTGACGATCTTCAGCACCTGTAGCGAGGAACTTTCCATCAGGCGAGAAACAGATACTACGGATATAGAGATCTCCACTACGTGTCGTAGATTCGTCGAGTAGTACACTGTATGTTAGCCTCACTCCTAATTTGATACCGAAGGAGGATCACGTACCAGACCTTTCGACCGTCTTTGACGTCGTATATTTGTGCTGTTCTGTTACATCCAGTAGCTAGGAATTTCCCATCTGCAGAGAATTTAACACAACACACCACGCTTTTCGTCAGCTGCATCCTCCTCACGATTTGATTCCAGTCAGAGGAAAGAGAGAAAGGAGGGGGAAAAGAAGGAAAGACTCACGTCTCGTGGTTCAGGGTATGTACCAAACTGACATCCAGCATCTTCTTACTCTGACTACTCCAAACAGCTACCCAATCCCCACCTTCCTTCTTCAATTCTCTCGATACGTTATCCGGGTCGAGATCCGACAAGAGGGTTGGAGGTGACGAGGGAGCTGGAGCAACTACTCTACCTCTTGTAGTATCTCTATCTGAAACAACACGATCTCTGTCCTGTCGTTCACGATCATCTGTTCGAAGTCCTGGTGGTGGGTATGGTGATCGGACTGATATTAGCCTTTGTAAGCCAATGATTGTGAATTGGGAAGAGGGGGGACATACGAGAATCACCATTTGATGGAGGAGCACCTAAGGCGGGAGGATACATTGATCTCTCGTATTCTGCGGGTTTGGATCCTTCTGGAGGTTCTGCAACTCCTCCACCACCTCGTGCTTCTAGTTCCCGCCTCAATCGCGCAATCTCAGCTTCGTACCTTTCATCAGTTCCTTCTGTTCTGACAGTAATAAAGAATAGAGACTCACTCGCCCCGGGTTTTCTGATGAACAGTCTCTAGCTCATACAATGATTGACGAATTAATCCAAGTTCCTGTACTTGCTGTTGTACTACCCATCAGTACTTTTGAATTCCCAGAAAGACAAGGTGAACGTACACTTGGCCTCGTACTGATCCCTCTGTTCCTTCCATACATTCCCATCTTGGGTAGCAACCTCAAATTCATTCCTGATAAGATCAAAGAATTCCCCGAGTCGTGATGATCCCACGCTCGGTCCTGGACCTTGGTTGACAGGTGGGATAGGTGGCTGGGGGGCCAGTCGGTGATGCTGTACGTCAGTGTTCTCGGTCACGAGGTGGATAATTAATTCGAAAGGCAGTGCGTGGAATGTCTCATGTATCCTTTCTTGTCCGTCATCCATTATTCAATTGTTCCATTACTTTACGAGACTCCAGTATGCGTGATGATGCATGTCGATATGAAGTTGGTATGACTCACGTTATATATTCCCGGCGGTTGCATTTCGGTCAATCCTCTCGTGCTCGTGCGTTACGTGTTGATAATTAATTACTCGGTCCTAGTTGAGCTTGGAGGGGCAGTTTCTCGTGGTACTCTATTCCAAGTCTACCGTCCTTGATAATCTGAGCCGTGTGGTCGGCGGATGGATGCTGTGTATGGAGTAGTAATATAAAGTAGACAAAGGTGTTGATGAGTAAAAGAAGGCGGGGATAGTAGTGACTAGTACTCTAGAGACAGTTCCTAGTTCGGCAGGGAAAGGGGGGGACAGAGAAAAGGGGCGTATTCAGGGAAACACTTAAGATTGCCCAGGAACCGATTCTTTTGCTGGAGGCTGGTAAACTCCCATTACGTAACTATAATCCCAAACTCAGTCGCGTGTTGAATGTCCGCGCACTGTCTGTAAACGATTCCAACGATACCTATACCTTCAACATACAATGTTCACACCGCCGAACCAGCCTTCTTCATCAGGCAGTAGGCGTAGACCACTCCCCAGCCGATCATCCCTCTCCAACTCATTCTCATTCTCCCAAACACCACAGAAACCACCAGGATGGGACGACTCTGAACTCGATATCGATACTTCATCCGTCTCGTTCGCACATGTTCGTCGCCGCTTGTCCATTTCGGAACAAGGAAATAGGGGAATAGGCCAAGTATCTCCTCGATTAAGACCCGGTACTCCGGCTAGAGCTAGTACTAGTACTATAACCGTTACTCAACCCCCTCCCCTGCCCCGGGTACGGTCGAGGTTGGGCCATGGGCATGGACATGTTACACCCGATTTGAGGCCTATGAAGGGTCAGGATATGAGTGTTGAGATTGAGGGGGATCATGTGATGGGTGAAGAAGATAGTGATGAGGATGAAGAAGAGGTGACTTGGAGTATGATTGATTCAATGAGATTATGGAGGAATGATGCTATAATGCAGCATCTGTACGAGACAGCAGCGTTCTGGGGGGACAAGATCTTATCCTGGACAGGTAAGCTCACCCACTCTTGTGTCTAGGTCTGGAGCTGATATCAGCCGACCCGAACGACGCATTCTGGCTCGCTCAGACCTACTTCCTAACAGGTCACTACCTCCGCGCAGAACGTATCCTAACTCGCCCACTACCGCCAGCACTTCGCCGTGACTCCAATCCCCACTTGAATGGCGTTGGACACGGAAAAGGGAAAGGAAGGGAAGATGATGCGCAGCTTGAAGAGGTCCTAGGGCGTAGGGAGGAATTTGGAGATTTGAGAGATGGGGAAAAGTTGTCGGCATTGGTTGATCAGAGTTTACCTTGTTTGTACCTCGTTGCTCAGTGTCTTGTGAGTTTCATATACTGTCTGTGGAGGCTGATGGAAGGTACATCAAGAGAAATATACTCAGGCCCTTGACTTGTTGGGGGAGACTCAACCTTTTATACCTAATAGTAGGCTCACCTAGATCGGTCGTGCTCATGAACTGATAAGTAGGTAAAGCAGATGACAGGCATGTTCCAAGTCGAGATGATGGGATCAAAGTACGCTGTCATTTCTTTGCCTATATGAAGTAGCTGACAACTAGCTCGCATCCTCATTATGTCTACTCCGCGGATCACTCCACCTCCGCCTCTCCTCACTGGCACTAGCAAAAGAATCACTTATGCAGGCTTTATTGTTAGATGTGAAGAATTACGAAGCCTTCCGAGAACTGGTAGAAGGGAGTATGATGTCGTCCTCTGAGGGTCAGTCTTTCAAATGTACCAAATAAACAAGAGACTGATGGTAGAATGGGAATTCATAAACAATTTATCTTATCGATCTCAATTATCTGAAGAACAGTCTCATTTCGTCAAACTCATTTATAGGACCAAATTGAAGAAGGTCAGCCCTCGCTTCAAATCGTCTCTTCGGAGCTGACGGATAGGATATTCACGTTCGCGAAATTGCTCAAGCTCGTAAAGAGCTAGTCAGCCGTTATGGACTTGGCGACAATTGTGATGTCCTAGTAGGTCTAGCGGACGAGTTATATGCTCGGTACAAATGGGAAGATTGCTATACGGTCACGTCAAGGTCAGTTCCCATCACCTAATCTCAAGTAACAACACACTGACGTGCAGGATCCTGAGCCTGATACCGAACCACCCTTCCGCCCTACCCCTACATCTGGCATGTATGCACCATATCCACCGACTTCGATCTTCGTTGTTCATGCTGGCTCATGATTTGGTCGAACAGGATCCGAATGCTGCTACGACCTGGTATGCTGTTGGATTATGGTATTTCTCTGGAAAGAGGTGGGGTGAGGCCAGGCGATATTTCTCGTATGACCCTCTATCTATTCATCATTGTAGGAGAAAAGACTGACGAGGTAGAAAAGCAAACCTCATTGATTCTCGATTCGCACCAGCTTGGATCGCTTTTGCGCATTCGTTTGCGTATGAGGGGGAACATGATCAGGCTATTACTGCTTATTCGACTTCGGCGAGGTTGTTCCCTGGGTATGTCCCCTCTAATTCCAGATAATGCGCAGTAGCAAGGCTAATGACTAGGTCCCATCTTCCATTCCTATTCATCGGAATGGAGCATCTACAACTCTCCAACCACAGCTTGGCGGTCAACTTTATCGACGCGGCTCAAAAGATCAATTCGGATACCGATCCATTACTGGCCAATGAATTGGGTGTGAATGCGTACAATGAGTCCAAGTGGGTCTCTTCTCTCCTGAAGTAGAGAGGTGCTGATGTCAGCTATGAAGCTGCTGCAGAATATTTCCAACAGGCTATCGAGCTTGCTAGGGAGATGCAAGGTGATGAATCGATCTGGGCGGTGACATGGTGTAATCTAGGCCATTGTCATCGAATGTCAGGGTACGTCCCATCCCCACCAATCCTTCGTCTTGTACTGACATCCAGTCGCCTAGAAGAAGCTCATATAGCCTACACTACCTCCCTATCATTAGACCCGACATCCGCAACAGCAACATCCTCATTAGCGATGTTATCCCACATCCAAGGAAACATCCGTCACGCAATACGCCTATATCACCATGCTCTTGCTTTAGGACCTCAAGATCCAATGGCTACGGTGTTGTTGGAGATGGCATTGAAGGAGCAGATTGAACGGCTTGATCCTAGGACACTTCCCGGGTTGCCGGAACCATTGACTGAGTTGGATTTGGATCCATTCAGGGTTCCTAAGGTATGTCCCTTCTCCCCCGTCCTTGTCCTACAAGGAGATCCCTTGTGCGGTCGCCTCCTTGTCAGCCCAACTCTTGGATGCAAGCTGATGAATAGGGAAATACAGCATTCGGAGCAGTCCCACTTGAAATAGAACCCCAATCACTAGCGGAAGCAACAAATGATTCACCAATAAAACCAATAGCAGTAGGAGCTTATCATCCCCACTCCCAAACTCGTTCTCGGGCAATGGGAGAAGGGGACGTCAGGACTGGTAGAGGGCGTAGGGCCGGGGTGATGAGTGTTAGCATTAGTCCTGAAAAGAGGAGTGAGGTGGGAGATGATGAGGAGACCATGGAGATTGAGGATGATGATTGAGGTACATGTATATGTGGAGGTAATTAGATTAAGAACAATGGCCTTTTGTCGTTGTGCTTCACTCTACATCCATATTTGGAGTCTATGTACGTACCTAAACATGACGAGCATGCTGGCAACGCAGCCAAATCATTTTATAGCGTACATACCTATGCATAGAGTCAGAACGAAATATGGGATCTTGAACTGGGTCAAAGCGCGGTGCCACGTGAGATCTGAAACGACCCTGTTGACGAGTGCTAAGTACGTGCGTCAATGCATCCATCCATACATGACAAGCACTCTACAATGCGTCTACATACACATATCTAGATATACTGTCAACCCAGAGATCATCCCATCCAGCGAGCCCAGATCCCTCGAGGGGTCTCATAGCGTTCATGCGCGGACGAATAAGAGATGGGATCCCAGTATCAAATGTCTTACTTGCGTCAACACCTATCGATCCTCATAGCGAAATATAAGATGGGGGAATGGACGGAGTGGGATGATGGTCCAGAGCTTGATCAGAGGTGTTGGAGAGCGAGAGGTGAGTGGACATACTGTGCAGAGGATAAATGGCCGGATCCGGGAGACCGTTGTGAGACAGCACGGGAGGATAGATGGTGTTGAGGGGGTTGGAGATGGATGATCAATGATAAAGAAGGATGAGGGGTGGGATAGGAGTGTGCTCTGAACGAGCAAGGCCCGGGGTGTACTGTGGGACAAGCGTAGGGGAAGAGAAATGGAGGATGATGTAGTGGTCAGAGAGGGGATGGGATGGCTTGATGAGGATTGGGGGCGGTCTGGACTGAGCTGATGATACGGGTTATTAACAGAGATCATGCTTACCACTTCTGATCCGGATCATCACTGGGAGGAAGATCAAGTGACATACAGAGCGGACTGACTGGATTGATCATTCTTTACTGACAGTGGAAATGATATCAACCTGATCAAGCGGGCATGAAATCTGACCACTGAAGACAGGTAATGAACGATACTACCAATCAGACCAAGATCGAAGAACCCCCTAGACCTCGAGGAGGAAACAAGAGTACTAGGAGAGTGAAAATCGATCAGTACTTGTCAGTCGAAGGGACAAAGAAGCTCAGTCAACACGAAGCGATCATCTCACCAACACCTCAAAAGGTGAGGCAGAGGGTTCAATGATAGAGATGAGGGAAAAGGCGATCGACCAGGTGAAGCTGGGAGAGGACAGAGATCCAATCATTACACACCATCGCCGGCCTATACAAGAAGGGAGGGGACGAATGGGGACAGGGAAGGAGAGTCCGCGCGAGGGGATTACTATCCGTAAATACCGACGACTGGGACAGAGATTTGAGGATTGGGAGTGGGAGTGAGGGTAATGCCATTGACAGATGAACTGGGAAAGGATACAGGTCCAATCATTGGTCGACACCAGCGAATGATTCAGGAAACGAGAGGGCGGAGGGGGACAGGGGAGAAGAGTCGGCACAGAGGGTCCACCATCTATAAAATCTCCAAGGTTGGGACGGAGGGTAGAAGGCCTAGAAGTGAGGGGAGTATTATCAAGAGATGAGGTTGAGGGGACAGACATTGCTGAACTACCGCCGGATTCTGGGGAGAGAGTCAAGGGAGACAGCTTGTGAAGGAAAAGTTCTGTGGCATGCGATATGGGATGAACGGAATATCTGGACGGGGAGGGTACTCACCATTAGCAACAAAGATTAACATGGGGACAGAGGAGACGAAGGAGGCGGTAACGATGCAAGGAAACGGCGTTGGGCGAGAGAGAGGGAGAATGAGGCGAGATTGGAATTCGAGCGGGATTCGCATTGGACAGTTGGTGATAGGAAGAGGAGGTTGATTGACAGGGATCACAAGCGACGGCTGGGGTGGGAGTATGATGTTGAGAGATACGGACAACTATGATGGGCTTGAGTATGGGGCTATCTGGTAATGACAGGCACGTACTGAACCGATGTTGACCAACGACTTCAAGATGGAGCCGAAGAGATGGGGATAGACAGTAGGCGACACGATAAAATCATGGGCGTTGAGAGAGATGTTGATGGATGATTGGATTGCTTAGAGGCGATATGGGGACTGACGGTCAGGTCGATCTATACCGTATGGGGGGATGGAAGTCGAGAGGAGAAGACTCACATAAGCCCAGATATCTTGTGCTAGTTGACGAAGTGGGTCAAGACGACAATTGGCGTGAGGTAATGATGGACGTTGAAAGGAAAGGATGGATGCAAGGGATAGCGACATCGGATCGTTCAAAACCCATTCACTACTGATAAGGACTAATGGTCAGGTCGGTCGCTATGGGAACAGATGATGGAGGCTGAGAGAAGAGGACTTACATAGGCTCGACGCTCCTATTTACACTTCTACAGCTATCCTCACTCCTCCCATCCAAGACACAGCTCCTTCAGAACCAAAGCGGAAGGGTTGATGGTAGGCCAAGGCGAGTGGCAGAGTATAAGACTAAGCTGATAAACAAAAGAAGTAGACTGGACGACACATTGATGGGGACTAAACAGATGATGACATTGACTACTGAGTTGACAAAAGGTAAAGATGAGCGACTTCAAGTCGGCAAGACCCGGTAAAGAGGCGGGTTGAGTGATCCTCTACGACGACCTCATATCGAAAAACGAAGTGATCCGAGGAGCAACCTGGAAGATGATGGTTTGACGCGTCCTCTCGATTTCGCTCATGTTGGACAACTCGATCAAGGCGACGCGGCGAGATAAGACGACGATATCGAACGGGTCCAGGAACAATGTGATGTTGGATGATAAAGATACGACACAACACGTCGTAGGCCCAACCTCACCTAGACCAATACATGCATCCCTCCGATCTGGGAAAATCGACATGGCCGACAAGGGGTATGCATGCACGGCATCAAATTGAAGCGAACGCGTTCTTTTCGACATCCCTACCGTTTCCAAATTACCTCCTACACGTCGCTCATCACTCAACATCAAAATTCACATGACGACTGATCTGTCGACAATCAGTCTAGCCTCCAGTTGACGGGGCAAGCATGGACGGTACCAGATTTCAAGCAACACATTCAATGTATACATCACTACAACGCGTCCATCGCTCGATACTTCACTACCACCTGATCCTCAAGTCATTCCAATCACTACCACGCCAAATTACAGCTCCCTCGACAACGATAGGACTGCTTGGACGGCACCAAATATAATGAAAGAAAAGACATTCATTCTCGACCATCTACAACAACAAACGCCCATCCTTGCTAGACAACGGTACCCGCTCCAAGTCGCCTCAGCGATCATTGGGCTCTAACTCAAAAGAAGTACAATTGAACGGAACCAAATCCTCGCAACAGAACGTAGGTCCAACGATCCCTAGTTTCCGACCGAGTCACGCGTTCAGGACAGCGACAACAAGCTCGTGGAAACAGTTTCGCAGATCTCGTCGTACACATTGCATGGCTAACTAGTAGCATACAACAAGATACACAACACTGCTATTTCCTCATCCGTCTTCATGCTCCACATCGCCCAAGCGACTCCACCGACATCACTCTCTGCTCCGCTCCTTTCCGCTCCGTCCACACCACCACAACAACCATTTAAGCTCAAGCGATGATGACAACGCGGGTGAACACGATAATGGCGGATGGGAGGACGTCATGGACGACTGGGGCAGGACAAAGGATAGTACAACGGGCTGGAAGTAAGTCTGTCGGGACATCGGTCGCCGTGGCTTACTACGGATATCAGGGAGGAGAAGGGAGATACCCCATCGTACGTGCTTCATCATCTAGGCCAGATTATACAATCTGAGACGGGACAAGCTTAAACACAGCCAAACCCTTACCTTCTGGCTTCTCCCCCACTACTCCCGTTCCTTTCCGACTCGAATCTGATTGTTGTTGTTGTGATCATGCATCCCATGTCGTCACACCCTTGCCACTCGGTCTGCTATATATACAGGCTGTCGGTCTCGGTACTTACCCAGACTCTCCAACACCAATATCTACCTTCTACGCTTCTACGCCAGGAAACACTCTTATCACCTTCATCGACATCACCACTTCACACTCCTCACCTCATTACCATCCATATCTAGCATTATGTCAGAAGACGACGATACAATCCTTCGCAGGACCACCGCCCACCGAGGGTACCGTCGACCCACCGCTCAAACCAACCAGGAGAATGAGCGAATGACAATGACAGCTAACAATGCAGCATTCGCGCGAGCCAACC
>Ga0308160_10006378_pt1 | contig 12034 bp, 17 predicted proteins | sample PhyFR1_FD_201036 | JGI IMG/M metagenome (GOLD analysis project Ga0308160, IMG submission 201036) | Phyllosphere microbial communities from UC Gill Tract Community Farm, Albany, California, United States - DLSLF.R1 | ecosystem: Host-associated > Plants > Phyllosphere > Unclassified | place: USA... | reverse complement strand
GTCACTCCCTCAGTGCCTATCATCTTCCTCGTCGCGGCGAGCAACACTCTGAGGTGGAGACAGACAAACCGATGATGACGCGTGCCACAACCGCCACAAGATCGTTCCGCCTATTGATGACCGGCTAGATGTCACCTAGGTCTTATCAACGGCTATTGACTGTATGCTAGCTAGGCAACATAGACTAGCAACAACCCTGCTCAAAACACTACCAGTACATCGGACTATCAATCTCATTCGCTCTACAACCAAAATTACCCAGACCAGGGCCGTTACTTCTACACCTAAATCAACTAAAGATCTCTATATGGGCGATAATATTGTTAAGTGAGTTCTCATTATCCTGCGTCGGAGGCAGCACTGATGAGTAGCTTTTACGCGGGTAACCCGCCTCTGAATAGGCTGAGTTGGCTACGACCTTCTGCCGAGACGTTAAATGGGCATTTACATGATGAAAAAGCTCGATTTATCGCTTTCAAGTATGTTGCGCCGGGGTTTGTATATTACGAAGCTGACCAATTCAGAGATTTCAAACCACTAGTCAAGAGTAGCTCCCCAGGAGAACTCCATTTCTTGAGCTTCAAGGATGTTGAAAGTCGAGTAGGACCAGATTGGCAAGCACCGTAAGTTACCAACTCTTGACTGAACTTATATTAGGACTGGCGCCGATGCAGAGTCCAAAGACCGTAAACGATTATTCGAATCCGTCAGGCTACCTCATACCCTCCCCGCACTAGTGTTCCTTGGTATCGACGATAGACCCGACGCTTCAAAGGACTCGGTACCTGCTAAAGTCGACCCGAGGAACCCGCAGGGTGTACCTTACTTCGCTATTGATGCTGGAAAGGAAGAGTGGGTTATTGAGGGAGCTGAGTTTGGTGATGCTAGGGCTAGTGCTAGTAGTATGAGTGGATGGGAGGCTGGAATCTTTGCCCAAGCTCGAGCTTTGATCGATTGGAATTGCCGGAACTTGGTACGTCTACAAACATTGCATATGGGAATATGCTGATGGTAGTTCTGTGCTGCTTGTGGATCTCGTACATACTCGCTTTGGGGTGGATGGAAGAGGAGCTGTACCACTGCCATCGAGAACCCAGACGCAGAAGTCCCATGTTTCTCGACAAAGGGGTTACACAACTTTGCCTACCCCCGTACCGATCCTGTATGTTCAGCTCCTCCATGCCAAGTGCCAGCTGACAAATAGGTCATTATCATGGGTATCTTGGATCATACTGGTGAATCGATGCTCATGGGTCGACAAAAGTCATGGCCAAAGGGCATGTACTCGTGTCTTGCTGGATTCATTGAGCCTGGAGAGTCGTTCGAGGATGCAGTCAGGAGGGAGGTACTGGAAGAAGCAGGTGTGGACGTCGGACCCGTCAGATAGTGAGTACCCGTGTTTGGTGCTCAAGTTTGAGCTGACATGTAGCTCTTCGAGTCAGCCATGGCCGTACCCCGCCAACCTGATGGTAGGATGTTTCGGACGTGCCAAGCCAGATCAAACAATTCGTCTTGATCTCGATAACGAGCTAGAAGGTATGCCGTCTATCTGTCCCACGCGCCCAGTACTGATCATCAGATGCCCAATTCTTCCCCCGGTCCCTCATTGCCAAGCTAGTCGGAACGGAAGCTGGGCAATTCCTCTCGAAAGCCGACATGAAGCAACTCGACAAAAGTCAGACCGACAAGGAAGCTGAGGCCGCCCTCGCTCCCTCGGAGGGCAAGGCACAGGACCTTAGTCAGGTCAAGGAGATGGGCTTGACGAGGGTACCTCCTGATTCGGCTATTGCTGGACAGTTGATTAGGTTGTGGGCTTCGGGAGGGATTGAGTTGGTTAGCAAGTTATAGATTGTAGATGCAGCATGAAATAATACGTCGGAAAGGATGAATGAAGATCCTACTGGCAAGATCTGGTTGAGATCTTTACGTACGATTACGATCTTGCATGCGAGAACAGCGGAATTAGCGATAAATGATGATCCGGCGTTATCTAAAGCGCGTCTAACTAAGTCATCACCCACCGTAAACCGCTCTTCATACATCCCATCAAGCTCAGGCGCGACATTCGTTTACCTTACGACACTTCTAGACCGACCTAGTATGCATGGCCCTGCAGGAACGAGTGACAATGACGATCGATGTGTTTGTTTACTTTGAAATTCAACCGGGGTAAATGTGGAATTGTATGCACACAAACAGTGTATTGTGTATCTCGTTGATCGAAGGGGACGCGATTGGTTTCTTTTTCACACCACTTCACCTTTCTCTCTCTCTCTCTCTCTTGTACTCTTATCTAACGACAGTATCATGAAGTAACGACTAATACCTGGTTCATTTTACGAGTCATAGTCACGACTCACTTTACGATCATCACGATTACGATTAATTACATTACGATACGAAGTCCAATACGACTACGAATACACTCCCCTTTGCTCCACTCACTCACACTGAGGCAGTGCTACACATACACCTCCTCTCTTTACGATCTTCACCTTCCTACGATATCACGACTAAACAACCCACCCACGAATATACACCCACGACAATCCCTCTACACGACTCGACTTTATCCTTCTTTTTCGGTCACTTGTAGAATATCATTCAACGTTGCTGGTGTTTGGATCCTTTACGATCTCCTCCTGTAACGCTGTAACGCAAACATCATCGCCACCCTTCTTTACTTCTTACGACCCTACGAGTGTGTACTATAACGATATAACAACCTCACTAGTATATGATAAACACCCGATTTCGACACCGCTACCGCTAACCGTAACTTTCTTTTTCCCTTTAACGACCCAACGACCTTAACGACAATGTCACGATTCACGAACCATACTACTTCTTCTTCCTATCTCCATCCCACTTCCACCTCTTCTCAATTACCACCATCGAGTTTCCGAGGTACTGGCGGTGGAATTCGAAATTCACTGAAGAAGATCCCATCATCATTATTTGGTGATAAACATAAATCCAAGATGGCTTATAACGACGAAAACACTGCTCCTCGATCATTCAAATCTCCTGCTATTCCCGCTTTCTTGTCGGGAAACGCATCACCACCTCGAGTCGACAAGACGAAATTGCAGAAGAAGGCCAAGACTAGGAAGGGATTAGGAGAGATCTTTGGTTGGTCAAACAACAATCACAACCCTTTACCTACCGTATCACCTCCCATCATCTCTGCTCCTTCCGCTTTACTCCCCTCTCCACCTCGATTCCACAGGGAAAGCGCTATGCCATCCCGAGTCAAGGAGACCATTTTGGCGAAGGAGAACAATATCCCCAGAGAAGTCATCATGCCCCGACAAGCTCGAAGGACTTCTTCCAAATCTTCCATCCCCGGCTTGGCAGGCTGGACAAGTCTCCGACCACCTGCCGAGACCCCAGCGAAACCTCGACCTAGTATGGCTGCTGATCCATTCGGCAGGACCGATGTTGGAGCCGAAAGGGTGGATCAGATCCAACAATGTGGAGAGTTGTACGAGAGGAGAGGAAGTATTAGTTCTGGTAAAGCTCTCTCATCGACTACTTGCGACAACTCCGAACAGAGTAAACGAGCTAGTGTCTCTTCTGGTAAAGCTCTATCGTCAAAGACATTCGGTACCGACCGACGAGGGAGTATTAGCTCCAGTAAAGCTTTCTCCACCAAGACTATCGACAGTGACTACACCATCAAGTGAGTCTACCTTTACTCCATTGATAACCGATGAAGGCTGACGTTCAGATACCAAGGACATGCCGAGATCAGACGAGCCAAACACGTTTCACCTGTCCCAGCTCGAGCTACCTTGGTCGAACTCCCTTCACGAGCCAACTCGACGGTTAGAAGACCAAGTGTCCCAATCCCCTCCCCCAGGCAGCTTGCTGTTTCCGCTCAACCTCCTGTTGTCGAAGTCCAAGCTTCACCAAAGGCAATCAAGAAGGACAAGACGAGGTCGAGAGTTTGGGGTCTTTTGGGTATTCGATCCAAGAAATCAAAAGATGTTTTGACCACGGCTGCTCCTCCTGTCGGGTATGTCGCTGCCCGAGCGACTGTCCCTCAGAATCAGGATACCTTGACACCTTCTCGAGGTGAGTCATATGATTCCGAGCGATGAATGCAAGCTGATTGCCAGTGCCGAAACGGGTTTCATCCATTCATGCCCTCAAGGCTCACGATACTTCCAAATACTCTTCTCGAGGAGGTATGCCTTGGCCTCCTTCACTCCATGTCACTCAGCCTTCTGTCGATGCTCAAGCTGCACAATCCACGTTGTCAACGATGAGGCAAGGAGACGACTTCAATCCCGGTACCAGCGAGATGGATCCTCGAATGTACCCTCGAGTCATGCCGAAACGAAAGTCGCTCAATGGTCTCTTTGGTGTATCGATGAAAGAAGCTGAATCATTCCGATCTCGACATGCTACTGATGAACCAGTCGAAGAAGAGACGGTAATCCAACCATCACCTCCATACATTAGCAGGTTTGCCGATGTTCCAAGTATCCCGAGGAGTAAGTCTACCTGTCTGACAGAGCTGACGATAGGTAATACTTTGAGACGAGTCGCTTCTGCTACCGACAAACTGGTAGATCTAGTGACCGGGTTCGATTTCTCGCCGGTCTCGCGCAAGACTATCACTCCCATGGACTCGCTCAGCTCGATCGCAGAGACCATCAAAGAAGCTCATGAAGGTAGTCCGACACCTATGCGTAAAGTTAAATCTGCCGTTCTGTCGATCCGAGGCGTAAGCCCGATGAGGCATGGACCGAATGTTAGTCCTCTCAAGCTCGCTCTACATCGAAAGCAGCTCGAAGCGCCATCTCGGGAGGTACTTCGAAAGAGGTCTAGCCAGAATATCTTTGCTCCGGCCTCACCTCTCCCTCCTATGCCAGTCAACAACAATGTGGCTGTGCGATCATCGCCTCTTACTCAGATGGTCAAGGTCACAGTGTCTATCGAGACGGCCGCTAGATCAATGGCTCCACCCGTCGCCCCTCATACGGCTTTACCACCCCCACCCCGACCCGCTAGGAGGAATATCTTTGCCCCGCCTACTCCTCAGGTTACCGCTGCTGCCCTCGCCAGCCTAGATACCTCGGATGAAACGGTCGGGAAACCCAAATACCGACCTGTATCTTGTATCTCCGCATTCACCGATCGAGTGGAACATGATGTACCTCAAGACCTACGAGATTTGTTTGTCGATGCGGATCATATCCTCTCGGCAACTGCTTCGCCGGCTCACGTTGATGGTCTACCTCGACCACCTCCTTCCGATCGACGACCTGTAAGTGGTAGACGAAGGCGAAATCCACCTCCTGCCGCTCTTCCGCCATCACCACCTACTCCCCTTCCGTCTGTTGGACGCTCCCAGATCCCTCGAGAATCGATGCAGAGTGAATTCGACTTTGATGGGGAATTCGCTAATCTCGATCAAGGCAATCAAAGGGCTAGTTTCGTCGAGGCACTCCATCGAGCTACTGGCGATTATCATGCCCATGATCTACCCCCTCTCCCTCCTGTTCCGGAGCGAGGCGATTACTCGATGGATCAATTTGATGATGCTTCCGACCGAGCTTCTGGGTCATCTACCGATACCGTCATTGTTGCTGCTGCTGCTCGAAGGGAACGAAAGAGTCCATTCGCAGGAACGTTTGCTTTCCAACAACACGTATCTCATATCAAGACTTCCACCTCGCCCCCCGTTGAAGATATTGTACCCGAAATCCAGATACAGGAGGAGGAGGAACAACAAGAGCTCACCGATTATCAGATCTACAAAGATGCTGCTGAGGATGATACCATGGAACTCACCGTTCCTCCACCTACTCGACGAGGCCACCGAGCTCGACAACAGGATGAAGCTGGAGTTAGTATTGCTACCATGTCGAGTCTTGGGGATGTTATCGAGACTGGAATCGCTGGCGATTATACCAATTACTTTGAAGCCGAGTTTGCTCGAGATAACGCCAAAAGGGTCCAAGATACTCAATCCGTCTTTGACTTTTCCAAGAGCCACTCAAGGCAATCGTCATCTATCTCTACCTCTAGGCATCGACGAGGTCATTCCAGAAACACTTCGATTGCTTCACTTGCTTCTATCGATGGTTTGGAGATCCCCACCAACGTCGGACCACCTAGGACGATGCATAATCGACAACGATTATCTTATATCTCCAAACATCGATCAGGGAATAGTTTCGATTTCGCAACCGGTCGATCCGATTGGGCTGCAAGTCATCGCCGTATGCAGAGCGATGATAGTGTCATGTCCAATATGTCTGCTAGTCGGATCTCTCGACCTGGTCTTGGTGCTCGCATGTTCGAATTGGATGGGGGTGTTCAACTTACTTCCATCACTGGATCGCCTGCTGATGGGTACGACCAAGACGAAGAGGTCAACAACGATACCGATGAAGCCGACAACGATTCTCAAGCGGCACATAATATGTCTAAATCCACCTATTATTCCACATTCGAGAACCAGGATAGTTTCCATACCGCCCTCGACACCTCTTTTGATTCCGAGGTCGATTCCGCCAAGGAAAGCGATTGGAACGATAAGCGCGCTTCGGCCGGTAGTGTTTCTTCGAGGGATTCAATCTTTGGTCCTGGACCTATAAAGGGTAAAGGTAGTTTCTTGCTACGACCTATTTCTGCGATTACTACCGATTCGTCTTCGAATGAGGAGGATACGTTTATCAATGTTTCTAAATCTGTTACGCAGATGAGGAGGGCTCCTAGTTGTATTGAAGCTCAGGGTGAGGATACTATGAGTACGTCAATCTCCGTCACTTCGCATAGATAGGCTCGATGCTGATGTGCAGCTCCTGTCAACATTGTTCGTCCTCGAAGACCCCGATCTGATCGACGAAGACATGTACAACTTGCTCTTGAATCTGATCTCGAAACCCCAGGCCTTACCTCCCCCTCTACCTCTGAAGCTTCCAGTCGAATGTCGCTCGAGACTCGATTCTCAGAGGGTCCACATCGAGGATTCTTTGCTGGTCATCGACGACAACAGTCTTCTGTGGTTGTTGTACCTCAACCGACTATCCGAGAGGAAGTTTCTGCGAGTGATCTGAAGGGAGCTACTATTAGGAAATATCTTGATTGGGAAAGGGAGGCGAATGTCGAGTGTCAAAGGGCTAAGAGTCAATGGAGGGATAGTGAGGAATCAATGATTGCTGTTCAGGGTAAGCTTTTGAAATCTTTGGGTAGACTCGAGCTGACAAGTAGATTTCAAGGACAAGCTCCCTTCATCCAGTCAGGAGATGCTTGAATACATCGCCCAATCCGCCCTCGCATTTGCTCCGCTTACACAACAACAACTCCCCAAAGCCCATCGACGTAAATCATCCTTATCCGAAGCTCGAGCTTCACTTTCTCCTTATGGTCATCCCCTTGCTCGACCCCCTGTGCATGGAGGTGTTTCCCATTTCGCTCAATTCGCTTCCGCTCCCGTGCATCCTCCTCAAGAGGGTCAACCTCAGAGGAAAAGGCCTTCTCTCCAGACGAAGTTTGAGCGAACTAACTCGGCTACATCATCCCATTTCCCAGAGGATGATGTCTCTCAACCTTCTTCCGCCATCTTTGCTCAATTCACAAGGGATACTCCACCCACTCCTCCTCCTGTTTTATCGGAACTACCTTCCATGTCGCCTTTCAAGATGTCTTCAGGGTATACCCCGACCAAACCCGAGGCTAAGGAGAAGAGGCCTAGAGTTGATTCTGAGGTGAGGAGGCAAAAGTTGGGTTGGGGAAAGAGGGCGAATTCGGATGGTCCAGCTAAAGTCGTTGCTGCTATGGAACCTGTCCCTAGGATCCCTCTCGCGTTCAAGAACAGGCCTTTCGTCGATAATATCCCCGTCAACAATAATCCTTTCGTCAATCCACAACGAAAGGCGATTCGCCAGAATGACAGAGAGAATGCTAAACCGTACGTCCGCCTTTTCTTATTTGATGATGTGACTGATGAATAGAAACGCCTCGCCAATCAAGAAGAGCGTCGCTAAACGACCTTCAAGGAGGGCTGCTAGAATGATGTCTAGCGTTCCTACACTCCGAGCTTGATCTTTACTTCTCGTATCTACGTTCCGGATTTCTTTTCTTTCGATCATTATATTTTATATGATATTATACTATCTTTCATCACTTCCCGTTCCTTATTCTTTGGTATACGTAGTCAGCTTGATGCTTGCCTATAGTTCTTCTCTTTGCTATGCAATCCTATGCTTCTTTATAAACGGAATCAAATATGTAGTATCCTTGGCGCGTCTAGTTAATGCTGCGCTAGTCACGTCTACGTAGGAGTATAAGGGGTAAACACTATCAGAGCACTGCATAGCATATTTCATATATACCTCATCGTATAGCAGTGCAACAGTCTGCTAGGTAGTGGGACGATTATCGATACGAAAGATAAAGAGGGATCAACGGGAATCGATATTTGGTCTTGATATTCGGATTCGGATGTTTGGGAATTAGATTGAATCTACACAACTCTTCGACTGATCGACCGGTACATGCACCTCCAGCTCGATTTGGACACTGGCCCACAAGCAAAGATTAGGGGGATAAGATGACGGATCTAAGAGAGTTAGGGACATTAGTAGTCGTAGTCGGGAAAGCTGTATGTCCATACCTATCATCGTCACGACTCAAGAGGAGGGAATGAGCTAATGGGAGTAGAGGAATTTACCTAATAAATCTAGATTTGGGAAACAGGATCCATTCTGTACGGTCCATGTTGGGGATGAGAAGCAGCGGACTAAGGCTATCAAGCGGTATGTCCCTTCCACCTCTCTGAATGCTGGGGAGAACGAGACTCGGCAAGACGGACGTTGGGGAGAAGGGAGAACTTGCTTGAAAGAAGGAATGGACGGATGGACGGAGCTGACGTTAAAGTGGAGGACAACACCCCGAGTGGGATGAGGAGTTGCGATTCACGATAAACGAAGATACAGATGACCTACTCATACGCTCTGAATCCCAACAATTCGAGTCCCTCTCTTCCGTCTCAAAACATACATCACTATCATCACATACCAACCCCTCCCACCCAACTCCACCTCCGAAAGATGGTACCCCTACCGCATCTTTAAACTCATCGTTATCTGGATCAGTCACTGCCCAGGCCCTAGCTTCTAAATCGAGGAAAGGACCAATAGGGAAGAAAGGTGGAAAGAGTATGAAGGTTGCTTGTTTTGCAGATGATGCTAAGGAACCGGATTTGATTGGGGAAGTGACTGTACCTATTGATGAGGTATTGAAACTTGGGGAAGTTGATGGTTGGTCCAATTACCACATATCGGGACAGAGCTGATCTGTAGAATGGTATGAGTTTTCGTTTAAAGACAAATATAGCGGAGAGGTGTATCTTGAATTGACTTTTTACTCGAATGTGAGCTGCGTTGCCAGATCAGTGGGATGAAGCTGATGAGTAGGACGCACCGCCAGTCAAGCGGAATGTCCCACGACCCTCGGTCCATCCTTATGACCTAATGCCATCATCTTCCTCATCTTCGTTGAGTGGTAGACAAGGTGGATTGGCTGCGTCGGGGAGCGTATCGGGGATGAACCTTTACATCCCACCTTATGTCGAGGCTGCTAGGATATCGTCTGGGCCGCCACCTGGGTCTGGAGGATTCGCAGATCTAGGACTACCGTCTGGTCATCGACATAGTTTAGCCGTACGTCATGATAGATCAAATTGGGTCAAGCTGATGAGTAGGGATCCATAAACTCGATGGACGCCTTGACACGGCCCATGTCGGGATTATCAATAAATACCCCTCCAGCTCAGCAGACACCACCTCGAGCACCCCCACCTCAAGCATATGGCGGTCATGGCCATAGACACTCTGTAGGAGGACCAGCGGACGCACCATGGTCTCACGACATGCCACAACAACAGCCCCAAGTCCCCGCTCTTCTTCGCCCAGTATCCGCAGCCCAGTCTTCTACCGGCTTCGCAGATCCCAGGCGGGTGACACCTCAACCATATCATGATTCACGTACTACCACGCCAGTGCCCGGGATTCCAAATTCATTATTACCAGGTCAAGAACCACGTCCTCACGCTCATTCATTCTCTGGACCTAGTCGACCGATCGTACCCCCTCAACAACCATCTTACCTCCAACCTTCACCTGGTCCGACTCCACCCCCACATCCTAGTTCGGCACCGCCTGTTCAGCTACAACCGCATTACCAAGTTCCTGTTTCATCTTATGCCCCTCCGGGGCAGGGGTATGATCCAAGATCAAATACACCGTATCAGGACGTTAGGCAGGGATTACCACAACCTCCTCCTTCTAGGAGTAATTCATTACCTGTTCGAGCACCTTCGCCTCAGCCTCCTCCGCCTCAGCAGGGATATTATCCGGACAGGTCATATACCCCCCGGCCTAGTTGTCCTGGTGGTCAATCACCATTACCACCTCAACAGACTCCACCTGGTTATCCACCTCAGCAGGATTACAATCGGCAGAGTCATCCTGGACCCTCACAGGAGATTCATTACCAGAACCAAAGTCAGGCTCAGTCGGGGTATGGGCATGTACCACCAACACCCGAACCAGCTAGAGAGCCTACACCAAATAACCAAGGTTATATCCCATGGTATCAGCAAACTCAACCATCCCAGCCTCCACCCCAGCAATACGATCCACCACCCCCGCCACCACCCCAACCTCAACCTCATTACGATCCATATCAGCAGCACCAACAATCATACACCCCCGCACCGCCAGTCCCACCCCACAGACCAGCTTCTGCCCAACCTATCGCCCCGCCAAGACCTGCAGTTGGGTATTACCCCTCTGACGAGTTATATGCCCAAGAGCCTCCAAGGAATACATACCAGCCACCTCAACCGCCTCCAAGGGGGAGTACACCGCAGCCTCCCCCCTGGCAACAAGCGCCCCAGCCACCTCCTAGAGGAAGTACACCGCAACCTCCTTCTTGGCAACACCAGCAGCAGAGGCCTGTATCGCCTCAACCGCCTATACCTGGTCAATGGCAGCAGCAGCAGCAGCCAGAGTCATACAATTACCAAAATCAAGCGCCACCACCGCAACAGCAGTACGATCAGCGGTATCCCTCGCCAGCTCCTCTCCAGAATTATCAGCCTAATACGTATCCCCAACAACCGAATTCATCGTACCCCCAACAACCTACATATCCCTCACAACAGAGCTATCCTCAGGCAGGGTATCAACCCCTAGCGCCATCCCCACCACCCGCACCGCCGGGATGGCAATCCACAATCCCCCAAGCCCAGCAGCCCCCTAGGGGCGTATCTCCAGCACCAGCCCCGGTAAGGGCACCATCACCACTCCCAACTCAAATGGGACAAGATTGGCGTTCATACCTCCAATCACTCCCTACGCCAGGACGAACACCAAGTCCGGTCCCGCCGCCTCAACATCATCAGCAACAGCAACAATATGTACCGCTGCCTAGTTTACCTAGTTCGTTGAAACCGCCTGATGGGTGGCAAAGTTCTGTTCCCACTAGTAATGATGGGCATCAGTGGAAGCGGTGATCTCGCCAGGGAGGGTTATGTATGAATTAGATAATATTGAAGTAGGTGTAGATATAGAATACAATGCAATGCTGCATACTTGACTGTGGTATATTGTGTACAACAAGATGATGACTCCTCCGAAGGTGATGTGACCTACTCGGGCAATATCGTAGCCGTGACGATAGGTTCGGGTCTACATTGATCAGCGTTTCCTCTGTTGTCATTTTCGTGACACTGACCTCAGCGCAAAGACGACCTTCTTCCTAACAATCCCAACAACCTCATACCGCCTCGTCCTTTCCTTCTTCCCAGACCTCTTGGCTTTCTTCCTCCTCCTCTCTTCCTCTTCCTCCTCTGCATCTTCATCATCACTACTCTCCAAATCGCGCTTCGAAGTATCAGACATCGGCGGACTTGAAAAATCAAGTTCTGACGAATAATCTTTAATAGCGCTCGAGGGGTATATACTAGATGGACTCGATGATGGATCTATCGATTTCTTCGGTGGAGTCTGTA
>Ga0308160_10006376_pt1 | contig 12036 bp, 17 predicted proteins | sample PhyFR1_FD_201036 | JGI IMG/M metagenome (GOLD analysis project Ga0308160, IMG submission 201036) | Phyllosphere microbial communities from UC Gill Tract Community Farm, Albany, California, United States - DLSLF.R1 | ecosystem: Host-associated > Plants > Phyllosphere > Unclassified | place: USA... | reverse complement strand
TCTAACACGCCCAATACGTCGACTACCCACCGCTGTCGTTGGATCCGGTGCTCGCTCTTTCCACGCTACCGTCCCACTCGGATTCCGTTGTACGGCTCCATTGTTTGTCGCTCCCTCTGCTCGTCGTAACAATGCCATCGCCGCTTTCAACGCGATCAAACCCATCTCCAAACGTCCCATCGCCTATACTGCCATGTCACCGGATGGCGCCATGTTTAGTCACCCAGCGCCCGAGCCTGGTATGGATTTCAACGTCGTCATGATCGGTGCTGGTGTACGTTCTCTTCTCTTCTCGATGATCAATAGCTGATATATCAGAACATCATGTTTGGATCAGATGAAGGACCATGGAAGTGAGTTGTCATCGACGCGTCTATGATTACCTATACTGATATTTAGCCACTCTTTCCGATTCGAACACAAGCTCGGTCCCCGACTCAAGGTCACTGCCCTTATCGACCCTTCCGTCGCCCGTGCCGAAAAGGTCCTCGAGGGAAAGAGGGCATCTTTCGTCTTGTCCGCCTACGAGGGTACCAAGACATACAAGACCATCGAGGATTACCACGCAGACCTGCAAGCCGGAGGTAGCCCCAAGCCTCAGTAAGCTTGCCTCTCTGCAGGGTGGTGAATGTAGCTGACATCCAGCGCAATCGTCGTCGGATGTCCCCCCGCTTACCGAGGTGGTACTACTAAAGGAACCGATCTCGAACTTACTCTGATCAAGCTCTTCCCCAAGGTCGCCTACTTTATCGAAAAGCCAGTCGGTACCGGTGAGATCCAAGGTGCTCAGAGCGTCTCTGAGTCTCTCGTCAAGAATGGAAACATCGTCTCTGTCGGTTACATGCTTCGATACCTACGATGTGTTCAGCACATGAAGAAGATCATCCACGACAACAACCTTACCGTCATGGCTACCAACGCTCGATACGTGAGTACCTTTTCTGGTCTGAAATGATCTATACTGATGGACAGTCCGCCGCATACGAGGCTATTGCCAAGCCTGCATGGTGGAACAAGTCTATCGATATGGGACCTGTCATTGAGCAGGGTACTCATTTCTGTGATTTGTCCCGATACTTTGGTGGTGATGTCGAGATTGACTCTGTCGTGTAAGTCCCCCTTTCCCTATACGTTACCTAGACTGACGATCAGTGCCAAGTCTGTCGAGTTCTACGAGCAGCCCGGTAAACTTTCCAAGGTCCCCGTCGATGAATCCAAGATCCCCGAAGAGGACCGAATTCCTCGAATCACTACTTCCGTCTGGTATGTCCCTTCCTTCAAACTAGACCCGAGCTGATCAATAGGAAATACAAGAATGGTGCCGTTGGAAACTTTACCCATGCTGTCGCTTTGCAGGGTACCGCCTATGCTTGCGAGCTAGAGGTTTGGGCCGATGGATTCCACATGCGATTGGTAGACCCATACCAGCAACCCACTCTCTACGTCCGGTACGTTTTCTTACCTGTTTGTTGATACTGTTGCTGACCTACCAGACGACCTGGAGATGACCACGAGGAACGACACTCGTTCACCGATGACGACCCATTCTTCTCGGAAGTCTCGGCCTTTATCGATGCTATTGAAGGTGGACCCGACCCCCACATCCTCTCTTCTTTCGAGGATGCCGTGAGTCTTTTCTTACGAATCAACAAGTCGATGCTGACAGGTCAGACCAAGACATACGAGCTCACCTGGGCTATCCGACTTGCTGCCGAGGCATCCCGAGCTCCCCGAGTCAAGGCTTGATCAGGTATCCCGCGAGATGACTTGATTGAGAGGAGGACGTAGGAAATGAAATGAGAAAACGAAATTAAATTATATTCATTGGATTCTAATATGGCCTCTAGTGTAGAAAGCACGGTTGATTATGCTATCATGCGTATATGCCCATTCACCAGACCTTTTCAGACTGTCTCGTTGTTGTCTTGGTGCATCGAGGTCGATGGGTTGGTGCCCCACGCTTACTCGCGTGAATCATGTCAGCGAGTCAACGTGACGTTCTAATCCTCCAACTTCACTCGTCTACCACACGTCATCTTCTACAGTGCAGTGATGTCGAGCGCTACTTCTCCCTTCCCTAGTGGCCTCGGGCTGAAGAAGCCTGTTTGTGTTTTGTAAGCTTACCGTCACATGGTTCAGTATGAAGTAAGCTGATCTAATAGTTGCGGTTCATCCCCAGGCTCCATATCATTATACGCAAATGCAGCTAAAGCAGTCGGGAAAGCACTTGCCGATGCCAAGATTCCATTAATCTACGGAGGTGGAAGGCGTGGTCTCATGGGTATGCTCGTCTTCTCCTGAAAGAAGCATAAAAGAGCTGATGGGCAGGAATCGTTTCTGCCTCAGCACTAGAAGCAGGGGGTTACGTACACGGGATCATCCCCAGCTCATTAATCGATCGAGCTAGTGAAGTCGTCCTGGGTCCTCCTGATGGAGTCAAGAGTAGTGAGGGGCAGGGGAAAGAGGTTGTAGAGGGTGATTATGAGGGGAGAATGACGACGGAGGTTACTCGGGGGATGCATGAGGTATGTGCCTTTTCCATTTACTGTATTCAGTTACCTCCAACGACGACTGGGAGAGATGTGCAAAGTGCTGACAAGCTCAGCGTAAATTGAAGATGGCAAATTACTCTACTGGTGGATTTATCGTACTTCCTGGCGGGTATGGGACTTTTGAAGAGATGATGGAAATGATCACCTGGAATCAGGCAAGTCTCGCCAACCCGCCAACTGAATACTCAGCTGACAAATAGCTTGGTATCCACTCTCTGCCCGTAATGGTCCTCAACAGTATGTTCCGCTCTTCCTCTCTTTGACAGTCTTATGACGAGCTAACGTACCAGTTGGAAATTTCTACGCCCCAATCCGAACCCTACTCGAAGGAGCAGTATCAGCAGGTTTTATCCAACCCCAAAACTTATCCCTAGTTACCGTCCTCGACTTGGAACATGGTCGAATAGGGACTAAAGCAGCCAATCTAGAAGAGGCGATAGTAGATCACTGGGGAACAAGAGTGATCAAGGCTTTGGAAGACTGGACACCTCCTGTATGTTCCTTTGACAATGCTGGATGAATGAGCTGACTTTGGTAGAATGCTGGATATGGTTTGAAATGGGATAAGAAGGAAGATGATGCGGTAGAGAAAGAAGTACGATAAGCCATTATATGCCATAGAGGGATGTATGGCTTATCGATATCAGGCCCCGCAGGAGGTGATGGATAATACTGATTTCTCCCTATTTACGACAATGAGATATACGACCGATAGGAAACGAGAGGTGACGCAGGATATTATACCACTCTGGACATATCATTCACGGAGATTACGTGAAGCTCATGCATACTTTGCCGAGAGGGATGGGCTGGAGAAATGGGGAGATTGGCCAGGGGATGAGGCTATCTGGGGCAAGGTGAAAGAGAAGCTGGAAGACCTGGGAAAAGGGGATTACCGAGTACTTCCTCCCCAGCAATCATTCCTGAATTGGGAACTGACAAGTAGGTTCGCCTACTACTACATCACGGTGCCAAGATTGAGGTACAAGCCCCGGCCGCCCCAGGCGATGCTGGTAAGTACCTGCTACTCCAGCACTTTCAGACGATAGAGCTGATATCAGGCCCTTTCCAGCTGTTAGCAAGTGTAAAGAAAGGCAAGGGACGTCCACTGGTGATTGATCCACATACTACCGATCTCTCGACGGATAGTTTGGAACAAATCGATTCCAGGATGTACAAGACGACAAACAGGATGATATACGACGAAGCGACAGGACGAGTCTGTAAGCTCCCCCTTTTTGTAGACAAGCGAAAAGTAAGCTGATGATCCAGCCGATATGCCCTCTCATCCTGAGGTTCTACTACATACATCCACATATATACTGGAGACAGCGACGTCGAATATAGCGATCCAATCCCAAACAGGAGAATGGATCACACCAATACTCAATAGGGAGAAGACACCATTCTTGGAGGGGGTGATGAGACGATATCTCCTCGAGCATGGGGTGATCGGGCAGGGGGAGTTGACGCTGAGGGATTTTGAAGAGGCAAAGAGGGACGGGAGGAGGATCATTGGCTTTAATGGGTTGAGGTGTGTCATCTCGTGTGAGAGTGTGAGATGAGGGCTGATGATAGGGGTGTATGGGAAGCTGAGCTGCTGTGATGAGTATTCACTGCTGTACACGAGCATATCAACCTGTCATGCAGTGCCGCTAAACCACCTCGATGAATGCATTCGTCAATCAATGCTAACAAACCTGACACACCGACCTTTGCGCTCTGATGACCACATAAGTAGTCTATCGCAGACTGTTATCCACTGCGGTGAGCGTCAGTCGGTCGATGACCGTACCTCCCTCGCCTGGGAGGAGGTTTTCAATCCAGGCCCCATGTAGCTGATATCAGTCAGCCCCTCCGGTGATCGCAAGGAAATAATCTCACCTTTCCGCTGGTGTACTGGGAGTGGATAAAGTCTGAGGTCATGGGGAACATCTGTTCCGGTTGAAAGTTGATCAAGCAAACATCGGTCGCGAGCTTCGCCTGGTGACTTGCTCCGGAACCATAGGTCTGTCGAGAGAAGAAGTCGGTCTCGTCAACCGCATAATACTCGGACGCCTTCGACAGACCACTTGGCAAGATACTCCACTCGGAGCCCGGTTGCTGATCTTTCCAAATTGGAACGGCGGTGATCTGGAGTCCGTTGCGTCTGAGGTCAAATTTGGCGAAAGTCCCATGATCACCGGCTGGAAGAAGGTCCTACAAAGTAGATCAGCCTGATGACCCAGAAATCAAGTGCGTTCAATACGCACGTCATCATCTTGATCGTCTTGTGTGAACCTGTTGTAAGTCAGGTAAAGGGGTTCCATGACCGATGGGTCCAGAGCCGCGGTGTTTCGAGTGTATGCCGTGAGTTGACTTTGCAGGCCAGTCGGCAAGACAATGTCGGGATCGGATGGATCATCCTTCAAAGTAATGATAGAAGACATCAGGATGGAATTGCTTGGCACGTCTACGCCGTCTGGAATCCTAGCTATATCAACGGGCTCAGCAAATTTAGCGATATGAGGTGATGTCCTGTACTTACAATCAAGAGATAGCAGTATGTCAAGTGAGTAAACAACAAAAGGACGAATGATGGTGTTATATATGTATAACAACGTCGGGGTTCGAAATACCTTTGTCCCTGATTATCCATTATACTGATGCATCCATTGTGTATGGCGCCAAATATACAGCCCCTTGATCGCAGGGTTTGGAGCTTCCGTTAATGCCAGGGAAGAGAGAAGTTGACGAAAGTTCGAGCTGGATTTCGATACGGGTGCTGCAATGGTCCTGTCCTAGCGAGATGGCAGCTACAACAGTGCTCTACTGCATGGTTGAGCACGTCTATTGAGCTCGTTCTCGTCTGGATTTCGGGGAGCTGCATGACAAAAATCGAGAATTCCCTTTGATCATCCCTTCAGCTCAAGCACTGATTTTGTGGAGCGACTGAAGGGAACAACCGGATACTCGACCTTTCATGCACATCCCCTGGGATACTGATCAGAGGATCATGCTGGTGGTAGGCGAAACTCGCAGCGATACAAGAACGAATACAAGCAGGACATCCCTGGCACCCATTCGCCACTTCATTATCGACTCGGAAGGCTAACCTGTCAGTATGTCCACCTCGGCTCCCAGTGCCGAACGCCCCTCTTCGGGTGACCCCTCTATGACCTTCAACTCACCGGCTGTCAATACCTCAGAAGGCGAGACTGAGCAAAGATCGTTCATTCCCGGAAACGTTTGGGCGATCATAAGCGCTCGTCCAGAGACCAGCCAAGCGTTCATCTTCAGTAACAAATCGGGCGAGCTGGAGCTGAGCACAGCAGGCATGACTGAAATATACCAATACGTAGACATCGAGCCGAGTCGTTATGCAGAACACATGGAGATCTTGAGTGGATACTTTGACAAAGTTGTCTTACAAAATCGCAGACAAACTGATCAAGCGACATTTCAGGCCACCTGTGAAACGGTGGCAAATGATCACAATAACAGCCAAGCGTCTTGAATATACATATGTTGGTGAAGCCTGGAAAGATCCTGGTCTGACTGTCCGAATAGGTTTTCTTGATCCTTGCTCTGATACTTTCTTCAGGGGGAGACACATATATGCGGACACAACTCTACCAATGATCTGACATCGAACTTGATTTGCCTGTCTTACAGTACAGTAGCGGCCCACTGTGTTGTACACAGGGACTATGACACACGTGAAAGCAACACGTACTAGCCGTCTAGGACTCGCAAGCTCCGCACTCCATATAAGCCTTTTGACCCATCTAACGGTCGGCATACAGCCACAGGTGGGCTGATTTGTCTCTTGAGGGTGCGGTCGCACAGCTCTAAGCCAGTCCATGATACGAAGCCCTACTCCGGCTTTTGTCTATTAGCACGGCTCCGAGCCTGCCTTCATGGCCAGGACAACGGATGACGCTGAATTTGACAGAGCCTTTGCTGCAAAATCACATAGGAAGTTTTGACCTCATCCTCAGTATGACCGACGGGAATAATTGCCGACTCCCGGCTCAGAGGTGCTTGCTAACTTATACTTCTTGTCACTTTGCCACCCACCTGGCACTCAATGTCGATGCAAAGCGATCCACCCACCACCAGGGATGACTCGGATCTGGCATTCATCCTGCGTAGTACTCATTCAGACTTGCAGACCACCGCCTCAAGACCTAAACCTCCGTTTGAGTACGAGTCTTTTTGGTCAATCGGTGGCGAGAAGAGGTCGTTCCAGTCAACAGGAAGCTCTTTGAGGAAAACAGGCAATCCAATGCATGACGAGCTACACAGCATGATCAAGGTATATATTGTCAGCAAGCTGGAGGAACAGACCCTGTTCCCGGATGGGATTTTCACCAAAGAGGAGCTGCAAGATGTCTGCAAAGCGCTTGAGGAAGAGTACGGGAAAACGTATCTTGATTCTGGAATTTGTCCCACTGAATACAAGTACTGCCAGTACAACAAGGAGTGGTCTGTGATTTGGGCAATTGGTGACAGTATGATAGAAGGCCAAGTCGGGAGGTCTGGGGTTTTGCAAGCAAAACATCAAAAAATTGGCACTGAAGGCAAGCGCTCTCTGCTAGCAAGATTGTTGAAGGGACCGGCGGATTCTGGCTCTACTCAATGAGTGTACATGCAGTAACAATCTTGTATGCATGCCATACGTCAAGTATATGACTGAGGACATCACAGTGATCGAACCATTGCCTTCCTTTGACTCGGTGCGGTGGAGCTCAGCCGCTCCACAGGCCGAAGTCACCAAGGAGGGGCCTATGAGGTGGCCATGACAGCAAGCGTATCAGCCAAACCACTCCACTTCAGGGCAAAGTGGCACGAAACGTATCTTCCTTTGAGATGAGAAGGCTTGTCAATAAGACAAAGCAGGTGGAGCAGGACTAATATATAAGCAGTGTCACAGCCACCTCATCCCTGCTTCTTCAGCCCCTTTGCCACCCAAACACCTGCTTCACTCGATCCACAACAAATTGACTTCAATATGACCAGCCTTCAACCTACCAACCTCGGCTCCGCCGCAGATGCCATCACCCAAGACCAATTGTACACTGGTGCTGATACCAAGGACGGCGTCAAGACTGGTAACACCGATTTGCACAGTCCTGACACAGTCAAGGAATCCTGGGACAATCAACCGGATTACAGAAAGTCCATATTCTATGTGCAGACCTCTGCCACCGGCTACACATACAAATCCATTGGCAGACCACCCTCCCCGGAGGCTCGTGAAATCTCGCATGGTGACATTATCAGGGATTACGTCAAGGAGGTCTCGAAGCTCAGTGAAGGGGGGATGAGTTTGCGAGACCAGTTCGAGCAGGCGCAGCAGACCATCAACCAGGACAAGAACCCTCTAGTGTATCTCAAATTCCTCAAGGAAGAAGAGGATCAGACGGTGTTTGCTGAAGTGGGAGTATCCGATCACCGAAACGACACTGTTCTTAAGGGCTTGATGGCCATCAAGCACCCTCGAAAGTCTTTGTCCTTGAGGACTTCACATGCCGACAAAGACGGGGTTTTTGACTATGACGATTGACAGAGTGAAAAGAGATATGGTGCGGACTGACATTATGTATATGTGGTATAGCTGTCGCAAAGTGGAACCATGTGAGGTCTACTCAATGTACAACTGGCATTCGACAGTCCTCTTTCGCAATCCCTGTGATATCCATTGACCACGAGAACCTGAGGCTATACATACTGCTAGGCAGAAGAGCTGCTGACTTGCCCCCCAGCCAGTTCATCCTGTGACTGGCCCTTATGACTGAGTCGGCATCTATCAAGGGCAACCCGGGATTGATGCGAAGTCAGTCATCGAAAGTCCAAAGGAGCGTGTACGGCCTCGCTGTCGCCAGGAAGGTACTCACAGTACCATACGGCTGAACACCTGACTGCTGAGGCTTTATTTGGACGCCCTGTCACTCCTTAGGTCTGACGTACAATGGCGACTCAGGAGCGCCAACGCTGTTGTCGAAGTGGACACCGCTCCACTTTGTCAGTCAAACCAGAAATGACGTACAACAAAGGCTACCTACCTTTTATATAGATGTCTGACCGAAGGCGAGATGCCATACAAATCGCCTTTCAGGTTGACAAGCAGGTTACTCGTCATTGTCGCTTGACTAAACGGTCTTCATCCCGATTTGAGATATTTGCCACCATGTCAGCCCATCCTTCTACCACTATCGACAGTACTCCCACTCTGCTTTCTACCACCATCAAGCCATCGCACTGCTCCAATACTACCAAGCCAAACACCAAAACCTCCTACAATGCGGAAAAATCCCAACTATTTGTAGAGAAGCAGAAACAGTCTTCGCAAGCTTGGCTCTGCGGGACCGGGACCAGCTTCTTCTATACAAGACAAGGTGACGATTTTGGTCTTTTCGAAGACCAGAAAGCGTATCACAACAAAGCCTTGGACTCCATTCGCTCAGATGTACAGAAACAAGACAGTGAAGCTCCTCTTACGAACAAGCCCACTTTTGAGACTGCGGTGAGAGCTGCCGCTGGCAGATGGAACGCCGATCACCGATGGGCGAAAGTTGAAGTCGGAAGCGTGTTTTACGATTGTTCTCCATCCGCACAGCTCTTTGTTGCTGATTCCGTTCCGGCGTCTGTTTGGCGAGCCAAGAGGTCCCTTTGTTCAAATCTTGGTAAGTTGAAAGTATGACCGAAGGTATCAAATCGAATTCCTCCTGGATGGAATTAAAAGCTGAGAGAGGGGAAACTGAAAAAGGGGGGTTGTCGATTGGTCAGTTGCCACTGATCAGTCAGGGCTGGCAAGCGGATGCGAAAGGAACAATCAGGCAGGCAGATAGGAATAGGTGACGATGAATGCTTGCTTCGTGCAGGGCAGGGGGGTGAATCGAGCTAGAATGGTGAGACTAATAGTCAATCGTTTCTGTACATGGGGTCCGGTCTCACTTGATCCATGTATTTTATACGGGTAGTTTCCTCTGCTGAGATGATAGTTGGCGGCATCATATCACGTCTTGACCGCACTCCTCCTGGTTTGATAGCATCACGTAGCGATCAAATATTTTCAGCGAATATGTGAATAAGAAGATGCATGAGTATACTGAAAGTCGAGGTAGACATGGGCGTGTCTGAATGAGTCCTAAGAGCGCTCCTACACAATGAAAGCATACCCTTCAACCTCCTCCGCCTCTTTGACCTCCCCATCAAGAATAACCGGATTCACCCCCTTTCCAAGTTCAACCTTACCCTCCTTGACCAGCTTATCCAAGTGAGCCCTCAAACTCTTCTTGGCGGCAAATACGACTTTCTCATCTTTGGTCCTGTAGATCCCTCGACAAATATTATCCAGACTGACATATTTGACTCCTTGTTCAACCTCCAAGGCTTTCTGTGCTTTCGCGTCTTTCTCCTTTTTTTCCTTCTTCTGATCTTCGGTCAGACCGGCAACTCGAGCTGGGGTACCGGTCATGAATTCCTCTTTGAAGTTTTCGTGGTCGATGTCGTCGGTCTCGAATTGCTTGATCAGGGTCTGGAGGGCTTTGGTCGTGGATTGAGGATCGGCAGCGGCGGTCTTGAGGATCTCGAGGATTTGATTCTCTCGATCGTTTCGATGGGTAATGTATTTCTGGATGTGGGCTTGGGAGGCTTCGTGTCCAGGAATATGGGGTCCGTGGGCTGGGTAAAGAACACCCGGCTTGAGAGCTAGGAGGGTCTTGAGTGAGAGCATATCTGCAAATCAGTACAGGTATCAAGAAGGTAGATAAAGACTTACAAGCAGAGAGGTCGGTGAAGATGGTTGTACCCTGCCCTAGGACGGTATCACCGGTGAAAACCCCCCTCTCCCCCTCGCACATGACAAGCGCGACCGAGTCCGCAGTATGTCCAGGAGTCTTCAAGCATCGGACACTGACCCGTGCAATCTCGGGGACATCGTTCCACTTGACCTTGTCCTTTTCGACGAGATACTTGTATTCCGGGTCGATAAGTGACAACATCAATCCCGGCATCAATGGGTGCAATGGTTGAAGTGGTCGAAAGGGGATGTAGGAATCCTTGGGGAGACCGTTGACGAAAGCAGCATCGGTAGTATGTCGATCTCTGTCGTCTTTGCCCAATTCGACTTCGTCGGGGGAAAGCATCTTCCAGATCTTGGGCTTGGGAAGACCTTTGGCTTTGAGCATAGCCAGGAGGGCAGCGACCGCACCAACATGATCGAGATGTCGATGAGTAAGAACAATATGTTCGATCGGTGGAAGTCGTCTTTCCTGAGTGGCATTCTTGGTCCAACCTGACCCGACCCCATATTCATTCAAATTGGATTCACTCGCCCGGGGGCTCTCAGCTCGCTCAGCAACGATCCCAGCTTGATATTGTGCCTGTTTGTCTTCCGGGTATCGAGCGAGGGTCTCCTGAGCATAGTGTGACTCGAAATGGGTTTCTCGAGATCCGGCATTCAAGCCGAGAGTGTAGAGATGGGTGAGGAGGAGGTCGACGTATTGGTCTGCGGTATGAGGGGACGAGGTGTCGATGAGCATGATGGGTGCGAGGGGGTTCGAAGGCGGTTGGAGGAGATAAGAGTTTGTTCCTTGGAGAGTCATCATCCCGGGATTCTGCCCAAGGATACGAGTAACGTGGGCGGAGAGCTGTCCAATTAGCTATACACGGCCCGGCGGGAGGAATCGCTTACCTTGACAACATCGCTCAACCTCTCGGTGTCTGTAGGCTGAACCTTGTATAGTTTGGGGTCATAGAATCCAGAAGGCATCTTGCTTTGACTCGGTAGATGTAGTAGAGTTGTAGTACTGAATGTGCGGATTGATAGCTGTTTGGTTGTTGGCTGTTGAGTATGTAATTGACGGTAAATGGTACCAGAACGATCCACCCGAGCCAAACCTCGGGACAAGCTAGCCTGGACGATAAAGGGGCGGTTGAAAGGATGCAAAAGGGATTGGCGGTATATTCTGAATGGAGGGCATTGATACATGCAGGAGAAGAGTAGACAACGGAGAGCATCAGACTTGGGAGGTTGTGTCGAATGACGATATTCGGATATCGGATATATCCGGTGGGGCGGCCACGTGAGCTAGAATGACGATAGGTGCCTCGAGGTGATCATCCTCTCTCTCTGTTGCTTTGTAGACATACATAGCAGGATGAGGGTAGACGGGTTAATCATTTTGGACAGCAATGGGTAAGCTACCCGCTCCAGATATACTGAAAGACCCAGCTGACCGCCAGGAAACCAATTGTCACCTCGCATTTCCCCTCACATCCCCCCTCCTACCCCTCAGTCTGTATAGACGCCTTCAACCACGCCTCCCTGAAACACGCTTCCGACCCATCCACTTCCACCCGAGGATCTCTGGACCCTATCATATGGGTGAACACACTTAGCAGGACTACTGCTAGTGGAATGGGAATGGGAGGAGCTGGGATCTGTCATATCCAAAGAGAGGGATTAAGGTTCCTGGTACCCGTCGGTCAGGAGGGT
>Ga0308160_10006375_pt1 | contig 12037 bp, 15 predicted proteins | sample PhyFR1_FD_201036 | JGI IMG/M metagenome (GOLD analysis project Ga0308160, IMG submission 201036) | Phyllosphere microbial communities from UC Gill Tract Community Farm, Albany, California, United States - DLSLF.R1 | ecosystem: Host-associated > Plants > Phyllosphere > Unclassified | place: USA... | reverse complement strand
TAATCCGCATCCGCATCGCATCCGAGGGATTTCCCTTATTGTCCATTTGTTCATTGTTCTCATATCGTTCCTGATCCCCTCTCCTTGTTCTTGAAACATACAGTGGCGGTATTACTTTTCGGGCGAGGGTCGAGTACAATAAGAGATCTGCGATGAGACATGGTGCATGTTCGGTACCACCTCATTCGAATAGAGGCGTAACGCTCTAGTTACATGAATAATTGGTAAGAAGAGTAAACCTGTCGATCGGATTATTCCCATGTTCCCATGACTAATCTCATCTCTGATCCGGCCGATCCCTCCGCTTTCCCGAACCGATATATTCCCCTAGCCCTGACTAAACATATACTCAAACACCAAACTGTATACCCACAAGTAACACTAAGGATTTTTACGAGATACGGATAATGACGCTTTGACTTCATCTCTTCCTCCCCCCTTTCCCCCTCTATCTTATAGATTTGATGAGACGCCAATGTCAAAGCTTTGTATCATTTCATCTTGGATTTACCTCTTGGGGAATATCATTTTGATAAATTACTTGACGACGGAGGGGGCGGGATAGAGTGGACTACGCTTTGACCATCGCGAGTCGATCTATTCATCACGTCAAGTCGCGTCTATACCCAAGTTAGCTATATATGTATATGTATCAATCCCCCAACCCTCTTTTCTCTTCTCATCGAACTCCTTATTGTCCCACTTCTCCAAACCATTTAAATAATATACCTACCCTCCTTTGACCCACGCCCCAACCCAGCTCAACCCGATAACAATAAAGTAAATTCCCCGAATCCGAAACGTTTCCTGTCTCACCGCCTTTGTTACCATATTTTATATTTCTATTGTCCTACGCCATTGTTCTGTTGTAGTGACGTGGGTACTGTATTCTGTTTAGTATATATACATAACATCCGGACATTCTTCCCCACTTTACTATACTCTCTACAATTGCTATACGATCTACATCTACGATCTACTATCGACGATACAATCTGTCCACCTACGGTACCTACGCTGCATCCGCCTTAAAGCCACGATACAGCGACATAAGACATTCTCTGGAATCGGTAATACGCAAGACATCCAGGCCCAATTCTCGACAATCTATAAGACACAAGTTCATCCGATACATCTACAAACAACCGAAACCAGATTGTTCCTTAACGATCTTGAGTAATTTAATTATAACTTGATCCAATACCCCTTAGCTACAATTCGTAAGTGAATCCATGTTCCAGAATTACATGAATCCAGGCTGATTCTAAGATCTCGACAATGAATGGATATATCGATACATATAGGCAATGCCTTGGATCAAATTGGGAAATTACCCCAAGTCCCCCTTTACCATCTATTCAACGTTTCCCACCTTCTCCTTGTATTTCCGACCTCGACTCTCCTTCAAGCTACTCCCGGTTCGACTTCAACTTTGATTTCGGTTATACTGGTTCCCCACTCAAGTCGTCCCCTTCCCCTGTCGCATCGCTCGCAACCCTTGCTCGACCTCGTAAAGCACCTCTCCCACCTGTCTATTCACCTCGACGTGCTCGAGCTAGGCATATTAGGATGCAAGAACCCGCAAAACTAGGTTTATTCACCGTATCAGAAGAAGAAGTTGAATCATCCAACTCAGAGGATACGGAAACGGAATGGTACTGTGACCTATCGACTCCCATTTCCTACTCCCCCTCTTATTCTTCCACTTCGACTTCCCCTAGTCAAAGTGAATCAGAATCAGGATCAGAGGTAGATGTCGAAACGCCAAATGGGGAATTTGATGATCCATTCTGTACGCCACCTACTACTTTATCAATCACTTCTCCATTCACTCGCCCTCGACCACCACCGCCTACTTTACGGACAGTAGTTCCTGTTCCTACGCTCGCGGCTGCTGTAAACGCTGGGAACTTTCAACCTCGACGTCCACCCCCACTCGAGTTGCATTTGATCACCCGACCAGCGGATTTACCTCATCTCGATATCGATGCCCTCTCCCTCTCTCCTTCGCCTCTTTCGTTTCACTGCCAGTTGAACTCTGCGAGTGGATTACCACTAGCATCCGCTTTACCTATCCGTAATAGTCCAAGCTGTTCTACACCTCAGAAACGACGATCTCCCGATTCCGAAGTTGATCTAGTCTCCGCCCTCGAGGAACTCTTTACATCCTGTGGAGAAGACCTTGATACTGTCGGATCAGGATCTGAAAGTTCAATTGGCGTGGATGATTTCCCATTACCCCCCTCCCGCTCTATCCCGTCTATTTCAGTATCCAAATCGAAATCACGTTCCCTCAATACTTCTCCCACCTCGACTCCTCTACCTCACTTCCACAGGACACCAATTACGCCACCTCCGACCCGCCTCGCCCTCTCCCCTAGCAACTACCAGCCCCCCGCAGCACCTCGGCAGAAATCTCGAAGAGTCGATACTTCCCGACCAATCAAATTGGGCGGTAATCATTCGTTCCTACTCGACATGGCTCGGTCCCCCTCTTCCTCCTCCAGCTCGAGCGGTAGCTCCAGCGGGAGTGGTAGGAGCCTACCAAGACGAGGTGCCATACCTGCACAATGGGCAAATGCCATCTAGCCGAATCCTCGACTACGACGACGACTCTATTTTTCTTGAATCTTGAATCTTGACCTACTTGTATGTAAATTTGTAGTAACGAATATGACGCCCTGATGACCTTGTACGAAACCAGAGATGTCACGTATGCATGTACGAGGTTGGTGATGATTGATATGAGTTGAGTAAAATAGATTAGTCTTGACGAGAGATAATGATGCATCCCTGCTCTCCATTCCCATTTCCATTTACCTTACATTGGCGTCTAAATTCCCGGCTTCAAACATATTCAACCCTCAGCAAGAAGCTTATGAAGTAGCAGGTGCTTCGCCTCCTTGGACCTGAGTTGCTTGCCATGCTTGGACTACTTATTAGCTCGATACGTACATGCGAATATGAGCTTACATTGAGGATCATTGACATCGTAACCGTATGCAGCCCAGTAAGCGGCGTATTGAGCCCAAGCATCTGATCCCTGGGCGGGTGTAGCTCCAGGAGCAGCAGCGGCAGCAGCAGGAGCAGCTTCGGGTTGTTGCTACAAATCAGCGCAGTACGAAAAAGGCGAGGGGCGATATCTCCGAGGCTCGTTAGTCTTAGTCTCGTGAGAGAGCTGAGGGGAAGAATGAAAAATTACGTACCTGATAATAACCAGCATACTGTCCTTGATCCTGTCCATATGCCTGTTGTTGATATCCACCTCCGTACCCTCCTCCACCAGTATCTCCTCTTGCTTTAGCATACTCAATCCTCAAAACCACAAGTAGATCTTCAGCTAGAGCTTTTGCTCTTGCTACTTGATCTTCTGTTGGTGCGCTGGATGTTAGCTACTCGAACGAGCGATAGCGAGGGGAGTGGCGTCCGTCGGCTGATGGCGAATACTGTGGAGAAGGGGGCGGAGAGAAGGGGCAAGAAAGAGGAGAAAGAATAAACTCACGCCATCGAGATATGCATTGGTTCCTCTGCTTCACGTCCTGTTTCATTCTCCATAAACCCTGATCCTAGTCCTTTGATCTGGACTCTACATCCAGTCTCTGCTTGGATGTCTGGAAATTAGCTCCATGCGAAGGGCCAACCCCCCACCAACGTCCCTCGGTCCTTCAGACCCTCGGGACTCGGCGACTCACATTTAACAAACATCCCCCCCGGCCCAACAATCTTTGCCCTAATATTGAAATTTCTCAAACTATCCAATCCAATAAACAACTTGTCCTCGGGCCATTTCTCCCTGGTCCTATCCTTCTGTCCGAAACCTTCAGGCATCGGTAACCCAAGTGCCCTATTTCTAGCGACCATAGTTCTCTCATCTAGTAATGGGCCGAGTTCTTGGTTGATTAATTCGTGGATCTTTTCAACTGCTTTTTCGAGTGAAATCATTGATTTTGATGTTACGTGGATAAAGAGTGGGACTTCTCCTGGTGCTAGTTTTGTTCGATCTGGTACCCATACTCCTTTTGTTGTTACTGATGCTCCTGTCTCTTCTTCAATCTATACATCAGCCAAGCACGAGCGCGAGCGAGAGAGTGAGGTCTTGCCACTATTACGCTAAGTGATAGATAGGGAAATACTCGCTCCGCTCGTATCTCACTTACCTTCTTCTGAGTAGGACCCTTGGTCAAAACATATCGATTCCTCAAATCATTAATCTCGATATCCCTAACGAACCCCTCATCCTCACTCTTCTTGATTAAAGCACTACCATGCGTTCCAGCAGGTAAAGAAGCAGCAATCTTAGCTGCAATGGCCGCAGCTTGGGCGGCGGCAGTAGCGTTAGGCGTAGGTCCAGAAGGGGCGGAGTTACCTCCTGGTGCTGGTGCATCCCATCTTGACATTGTTGATAGTATGTGTGTTATGTAGGAGAGAGGGGAGTTGAGTGAAAGAGAGAGATAGAAGTGGAAGATGAAGACGGAATCAAATATTTAGATCGACTCTCTATATAATACAGGACAGTAAGTACTATACCTATACCCATACCTATATAATCAAGATGTCATTCGGTAGACCAGGAGGAGCATTAGATAGTTTCAGAGTATTACCACCAGATAGGGGATCATTCCCATTGGATCACGATGGTGAGTCTCCTTCTGCAAATGACACATTACCCCGTTACGCCTCAAAGCCGATCGTGGAAACCCGAAAACTAGAAACTCAATTGATGCTTGCATTCAATTTGATGACGAACAACGGCTGATATACAGGTGAATGTAAAGAATTCATGATGGGCTACCTTAAGTGTTTAAAACTAAACGGCGGGAATAACGGGGAATGCAGGATGGAAACTAAGAAATATCTAGGATGTAGGATGGACAAGTGAGTCTTTATCCCTCTTCCTCCATTCTCCCTCTCCCTCTCCCTCTTCCTCTATCGAAGTTGCTCAATGAAGAACTGGTGCTGATAATAGTAACCTGATGACCCGAGACGATATGTCGAATATCGGATTAGGCGATCTTGAAGATTCACATACTTCTCTACGTCCCGATCCATCTATTACGAATACGAATACAACAACACCTAACCCTACACCGGTACAGGCCCAAGAAAGGATCTAGATCCGACTCTCCATGATGACTTTACGAAATCCCCATTCATAACGACTACACTTTCGATTCACCCCCCCGCGGCCTGACGGCCTGCAGCCTTGGCCTGAACAACCCGATACTGCCTACCCAACATCTCAATCCTATCCTTCATAGCCTCATATTGCGGATTATCCACCATATAAACCAAAGTCTGCGCATGCCGCCTCACAGAATTGTCATTCCTAGATTCAATAATCGCCTCTATCGATCCATTCAATCGAGTTTCAAGATCTTCGATTTGGGGTTGGAGGATATTGTTTAAATGGGATTGACGTTGGATGGTGATGTTTGACATTACGCGAGAGGCGGAAATGATTGATTCAGCTAGGATCTATGTATTCAGTAATGATGAATGTATTTGATGTGGGATGTACGGACCTTCATCTCGTTATTCATTTTAGCTAGTTCCTTCTCCTTGAGTCGAAGTTCCAGGACGAGGGAACACATTTCAACATCCACAGCTAAATGTTCACTATTATCAGTCCCCCTCCCAGTCTAAAGGAAGACACGTACTGCTTTTCAACCCTAGTAAACTGATAAGCCTTGATGTCCTGCTGACTATGCCTCCTTCCCACCTCCTTTTTCCTGTTTACATCACGCTGCCCCTTCCCAGTCCCATGTGGTTCGACCACCTCCCATTCATTCCCAGTCTCATCAGGCCGAACATCAGCACCAGTACTACTAGTCCGTAACATGGCCACTGCAGTTCCTCTTTCCCGCCACATCTCCGCTCGCTCCGATACAGATCGATTCAAACCACCTTTATTACCGGGTATAGTAGACGGGTTCGAGTGGACAGTAGAATGAGAAGGATGATGATGTGATGGTGTCCGAGGTCTGATTTCATATGAACCATTAGATAGGTCTGTTATAATTGATGGTCTCTGGAATTTCGACTGGTTCGAGCGGTGAGATCGAGAGGATTGGGATGAAAGTTGTATAGGTACATCGAGCTTCTGTGGGCCCGAAGGGCTAGGTGAGACTGATCATCAGCATTTTTGAATTGTGACTTGCTGGACGTACCTGAGAAACGATCGTATACTTGCTCATCAACCTCTTCAAGATCGCTAATCATCAGTTCTGTCCATACCTTTCTGGGTATGTAACTCACGGCTCAAGTACTGTAGGTACCATACTCTGTTTCCTCCTCGCCAAATTAAACTTCCCACCTCCTTCCGAATCACTAGTCTCAACAACAGACCCTTTCCGCCTATCTCATCAGCTTGAGTCCATATGGACAGGGGGGACATACGCAACGAGCCCTTTAAACGCTTTTCCAGTTTTCACAAGTGCCCCCCTAGCCCCAGTATTATCATCACTATCCTCCTCCGTTCCCTCCTCCCTGATCGTTCCCCGCCTAAATACTCCTCTACCCTTTTTATTCTCTTCTAGATTGCCTTTCCAAAGATCCCCAATCTTTTTAGCTCCCATTTCAATCCAATCTTTTTCTTTAGATTTCTTAATTCCATTCGTATAAGCTTCTAAATTCGTGGTAATTACATCTGGAGGTGCTGAGGGGATGACCTCTTTGTCGGGTGTTATTAATTTCAAACCTGATTCACTTGATGTCAAGGAGTAATCTGGGCGTAGTTCCCTTCGTCGAAGAGGACCGTCTTCGTGTGATGAACCTTTTAGGTTTGCTGATATGGAGGATGTAGCGTGTGCGACACCTGATAAGACGGAATGATGTACGGAGAAAGGCGATTTGGTCCTTCGAATGAGGTAAGCCTTGTTGAGAGCTCGTATACCCTCCACATCGAGGAATTGGCTACTATGAAGGTCGTCGACATCCCCCTACTGGTTTAGCCCCAGATCATATTCAATGGTGATAACTCACAGGAGCAGCCCTCCAGGCGTTCAGAAACTTCCTAGGACGCCTGAATGGATCTTTCGGTAATCCATCCACACCAAGTACCCTCATTTCATAAGTAACACTAGTCACCGAACTAAGCAGAGCAGCAAGTGTCTTGGGATCAATACATCCCCCACTCGTTTCTTTCTACCCATCAGTCATCAGTCTGATATCAAGGAAAAGACATACTTCAAGTTTCAAAGTCTCCTTCTCCATCCCCATAATCTGTCTCCATTTAAATATCCCAGCTTTAGTCTCATCACAAAACAATCCATTGATATCGAGTTCATCCCTCTGAGCGCCATACAATCCCCAAATTGCTAAGCCAGCTTGAACAAGCTCAACCACCCTCTGTACCATTATTGCGAATGGATCCAGTCTGAAATCACTCGCACCAGGGGCGGTTGAAATAGGCGATTGAGCGATAGAATTGGATCGATGGGGCCGCAAAGGAGAGGTTGGGGGTGATGTACTAGATTGAGGTGGTTGTGGTAATTTATATAGTTCGTGAAATTTACGTCGTAGTGCCGGACTGATAGTCAGGTTTGCGTCCTTACAATGTACTTAATGGCACAAGGAAGCGGGACATACGCTGGAGGTTCAATACCCAAAGCTGCCCTTGCTCCACATCCAAGTCGCCTCAAACCAGTATTAACAATCATATACGGTTTTGCCTCTCGTAAATCACCACCTGGTATAGGAGATCTATCATTAGCCCCATCCCCTCACATCTCCTTCGAGTGATTCGAAGACTTACACATCCTGCCCGAAATTCTGAGCTTTGTTGATCAACAGAATCCCATATTCCGTCTATCATCAGCCCTACATTCGAAGTGGTGGACTTACCTTTCTACGCTGTGAGGGGTGATCTCCTGATTCATTAACCAAATACCTAATTGCTTTTTCCAGTTCTTCTTTCGCTTGCTTATCGGATAACTCGGGATCTGGAACGAGTAGATAAACAGATATCTATTATCAGCCCCTCCATTATCATCCCTTAAAATGCCATACCTGATCACGAGGTCCAGTAGGGGTAGCTATAGTCTGTGCCCAATGTGTTCTCGATAAATACCTCTACATCAGCTCCGGCCCATTCTGAATTTAGGAAGACATACCAAGTCCTAAGAGAATACAATGAATATCCCTGTAATTTAATCTCTGAATGTACCTTCATCCTCCCTAAATGTTGTAACCATTTCCCCTCGAGTTCATCCCTATCCCTATCGGTGGGGACTAATAATCCATTCTCTGGAATTTCTACTGCTCTTTCTTTTCCTTTTGAAGTTGTAGATGAAGTCGAGAGAACTCTGAATGATTTAGTTGGGGAATGAGAAGATTGGGATTGGAGGGATGGGACTGATGATATTGAGGTTGTTGGGAGGATCGGTCGGGACATCTTTGGCCGGCTCTTGGTTCAAGAGGTGTAAGTCTGGAAGCGTAGCTTCTGGCTTGATGTTATCTGTCGTCTGCGAACATACTTGCTGGTTGTAGTGGCCGTAGGATATAGGCAGAGAGTATGTTTAATCAGTTGATCAGTTAACTCAACAAGTCGTTCGACCTCCACTCGAGCGAATTCGGCAATTCATCTTCAGCAGCAATCTCACGGCAACAAGATCGCCGTACGATCAATTCAGTGCCCTGTACATGCTCAATATCAGACAGAGTCAGCCAAGTACAGGTGTTTGTCATAATAGCCAAGTGCAAACATTTGTCGTAACTATGCATACGCAGTCAAATCAATGACTACAAAAGAGGAATAAATTGGGGATATATAACAATTGCGTGGGTGGTGGTAAAGGTGTTGTCGATGTGTATCATGTATAACTTGTATTGTATTGTGGGTGTCGTTTGTCGTCATGTTCGCGAAGCGATGGAGAAAGGAAAACAGGAACAGAAAGGAAAGAGGACGGTAATCTAATTTACGCTCCAATAGCAGTCTGAACCTCTCCGTTCATATCCGCCCTGCTCTGTTCATCGAGATGCTCATGTACCTCGGGGTGAGGTCTTCGTCGAACATCCGGACGTAGTTCTGGTGTAGTCTGGACAATCCTGAACTTTTCAGATGGGGGTACGGATAAGGTATATCGATCAGCGACAGTCGCTTGTGGTTGACCGAATGGTGCGGCTGGGTGAGGTCCTTGAGATTGGAATTGAGTTTGAGCTTTTCGTAATCTCAAAGTAGCTCCCTCATCACCTGATGAAGCTAGAGAAGCAACATCGTCGTATGAAGACGCGGAGGAAGCGAGCGATGGAGTGGAAGCGGCGGATGAAATGGATGAAGCATGTTGACGTCGTTTCATGTGTTCAACTTCCATACCTCCGTCAATGATACCTACACGCATCATGGCGAGCATGTTGTGTGCCGCATTCGAGTGATCGTAGACACCACCAAAAAAGGCGGTAGTGGCATCGGTACCAATAGCTCGCTTGATGAGGTGGGCACCACCGGGATGGTCCTCTGCGAATGAAGAGCAATCGTGGATAAATCCGTGGATAGCGATTAAAGATCGGTCCTTGGCCTCGGCCTGGAAATCGTCCCATGAGATGACCGGTAGTTCGTTACTCGACTTGGGCCACTTGAGCTGTTCACCTTGTTCTTGTAGGAGCTTCAACTTCATAGTGTACTGTCCCTTGGAAATCTCGTTGTCGGGGAACTTCTTCAAGTGGGATGCGAGACCGAACACAGACATGGTGGAAATGAACCACTTGGTAGGGTCGTACTGGAACCACTTGATGGCGTTTCTGAAATCCATGGGGAACTGGTGGTGGAAGTTGTGGTAACCTTCACCAATGGTGCAGAGAGCAGTGAAGAAGTGGTCGCAGGGAGTGTGCTTGTCATCGAAAGGCTTGTCTCCGAGCCAGTGGGCGAGAGAGTTGACACAGAAGGTGGACTGGAAATTAGCATCGTTCGGGAAAAAGTGACAAGTAGACGTACGTGGTGAACAAAGACGAGCCTGGCAGCACCGGCAAAGAAGAATCCACCTCGCCAATCTCCCCATCCAAGTCCAGCAACAACGGTAGGAACCAAGAATGCCATTGTCAAGAGAAGCGACAAATAGTTCTTGTGCTGCCACCTAACAACCCTGTTCTTTGATAGATCAGAGACATCGGCGACTCCAATTTTTCCTCGTGGCTTGATGATCATCCATCCGACGTGAGCCCACCAGAAACCTTCATGGGCAGAGTAAGGGTCGAGCTTGGTGTCGGTATATCGGTGATGAGCCCTGTGACCTCGGGACCACCACTTGATGGATCCCTGGACGGCACCTGCACCAGCCATGGAGAGAGCGAACTGGAGGGGGGTGGAGGCGTTGTATGATCGGTGAGCCCAGAGTCGGTGGTAACCGGCAGTGATACCGAGTCCAGTGATGTAGTAGTAGACGATACTGACAGTCAGCCATGTTTCATACCTCGCACTGATGACATACCTCCAGATCAAGGTGTTTCGGTTGTAGGGAGTGGTAAACATTCCGTAGATGGCTAGGGAAGGAGTGACGGTAATGGCCAAGAACGAGATCCATTGAATGTTATAGATCAAGTTTCCCCAAGTGACTGGCGGCAGATACTTTTGCTTGGCAATAGTAGCTGAAACGTAGTTGTCGGGGATGTTGAGGTCGGATGGTGTATCCGTAGGAATGATGGGGTGAATTCCAGTAGCTAATCGTCAGTTCAATTCCTTAGTTGAGAAAGAGGTGACATACCAGTAGTGTGCTTGGACTGGATATCAGCCTGCTCCATTTGAGGAGACATGGGTGGTGAATCGGCAGATTGGATTCGAGGAGAAGCCATCATCTCGTCCTGAGTCCTTTCAATCGAGGGAGTGACGGGGTAAGACATGGTGGCGATCGGTCGAGGGTGTGATAGTTGATAAAAGAGGTCGTGGAGCGTTGAGCTCGTATAGGTATTCCTCGTTTGAGGTGTGTAAGGTATGCAGCGACTATCAAAGTATCGCTGATGAAAAAGTAAAGTAGAGTAAGGGAAGAAAGGATGATGTGATGCGGGGGGAATATATGTATGAGATGTAAGATGAAAGGGATCGACCCAATCGATTTTGTATCATAATGGACTCCACCTTGTTCTACCCACGCATCATCCATCATTCAAGTTTCAATTTCTTGGGGGGAATTCAGGGTATAACACGTGGTTTAAGGTACAGGTGTCCGTATAGTGCCGAAAGGATAAGCAGTGGAGCAATCTAGACACCGTCATGGGTCATCTCTTGCGTGGAATCAGCATGTATGAGAGGATTGGACAGGGTAGATAGAAGCATGGGAAGTAGAATGGAGTGTGACTACCTGAACAAGGGCTTTTGAGTTCAGAAGAGTAATGGGAAGTTGGATGGGTGGCTTGTGCGCCAAGCATAGATAATGGTTCTTTAGGATCATCTACGATGATGACTTCTCTTGGGAGTCGTGTTTGACCGAACTCTTGGGGATATGTTCATGGGTAGGCTCACATCAACGCAGCGGATGCTGACGATCGTCCTATCTTCATGAACGCGGCTCCACGTGCTGAATGTCGGATTTGAGCGACAACGCCGGGTAACTATGCAACCGGGTCCCCTCTACTTTTCATCAAGAGTATCTAACCTCCCTCTCTATTGACTACCAACATCAAAACGAAAATGGACGATAGAATCACTCAATACATCCCTAATGGAACTTGGGGTCTTGTGAGTTCTTGATCACGAAGTAAACTGACCGAAGGTCGCCCCACTCCTTTCAGATCGAGCAAAGAAGATCCTTCATACTTTAATCGGATTCGTCGAGGTACGTCCCCCCTTGTTTCTCAGTTCCAAGGCTGATAAAATAGGAAGACGTACTACCCGCTGAGAAATTGTATCATTCTCAAGTATCTACTGATCCGGCATTACGATGGAAATCAACACCTGCAATCCTCGAGTCCTTGAAGAGGAGGGCAAAAGATTTGGGTTTATGGAATTTATGGTTATCCGGAGGAGAGTTTCAAGGGATGGCAGGAGGTCAGGGTGGTGGTTTGAGTAACCTCGAAGTAAGTCACATCTCCAATACCACCAAGGTAC
>Ga0308160_10006374_pt1 | contig 12038 bp, 7 predicted proteins | sample PhyFR1_FD_201036 | JGI IMG/M metagenome (GOLD analysis project Ga0308160, IMG submission 201036) | Phyllosphere microbial communities from UC Gill Tract Community Farm, Albany, California, United States - DLSLF.R1 | ecosystem: Host-associated > Plants > Phyllosphere > Unclassified | place: USA... | reverse complement strand
GCCCTCGACCGCGATCTGCAAACCGGTCTTGGCGCGGTAGGCGATGTAGGTGGCGCGGTCGGTCAGCGTGTAGGCGCGCAGTTCGGCGGCCATGGTCAGCACTTCGCCCATGCCCAGGCCCGCCGACACCAGGTTCGCGCCCTGCGGCTGGGTACCGGCCTGCTTCCAATAGGCCTTTTCCATCTGGTCGGTGCCGGAATTGTCGCCGCGCGAGATGAACTTGGCGCCATTGGCGGTGATCTTCTTCAGTGCGTCCAGCACGTCCTTGCTGCCCTTGATCTTCGCCGGATCGCTCTCCGGGCCGACGATGATGAAATCGTTGTACATCACGTCGCGCCGGTTCACGCCATGGCCTTCGGCCACGAACTTGTCCTCGCTGGCGCGCGCATGCACCAGGGTCACGTCGACGTCGCCGTTCTTCGCCAGCTCCAGCGCCTTGCCGGTGCCGACCGAGATCACATTCACCTTGCTGTTGGTCTTGGCCTCGAACTTCGGCAGCAGGTATTGCAGCAGGCCCGAGTTTTCGGTGCTGGTGGTGGTCGACAGCTTGATGACCTGCTGGGCGAACGCCGGGACGGCGGCGGCCAGCAGGAAGCCCAGTACAGCAAGGTTTTTCTTCAACATGGTCATGCTTCTTTCCTCTCAATGAAATCCGCTCAATGAAAACCGTATTTTTTCAAAATGGCCTGACCGGGTTGGCTCAGCACGAAGCGCAGCAAGGCCTCGCCCTCGTCCGAGCCCTGGCGCGCCGCGATGCCATAGCTGCTGCGCACGTTCAGGCTGTCGGGGATGCGCAGGGTCGCCAGATGCGGCAAGGCTTGCGTGACCAGCACCGCATTCGTGCAGTACATGATGTAGGCGTCGGCTCGGTCCTGCTCGAAGGCGGTGATATACGGCAGGCTGCTGTTCGGGTCCGGGCTGGCGGCGCCCGACAGCTTCAGCGCCTTTGCATCGAGCACGGCGTAGCTGCCCGGCTGCTGCCCTTCCGCTTTTTGAAAGAACTGCCAGGTGTAGTCGCCCATCGGGTCGCTCACCGGGGTCGAGGTGGCCAGGCGCAGTTGCGGCGAACGCAAAGTCTCGAGCAGGGTCTCGGTGCGCAGGCCAGTCTGCGGCGTGGAGACCACGCACAAATCGTTGTGGGCGAATACGCGCGATGCGCCCAGCAGGCCGCCGTTCGCCAGCGCCTCGGTGTGTTCGCTTGAGGCCGACGCAAACACATCGGCGCCGGCGCCGCGCTCGATCTCCTGGCGCAGCTTGCCGGATGGGCCGTAGCGAACCTCGAACGCCCCGCCGCCACCTGCGCGGTAGGCGGCGAGGATGTCCTGGAAGGCCGCACGCAGGCTGCCGGCGGCCAGCAGCAGCGGCGCCTGTGCGGTCGCGCCGGATGCCGCCGCGCTGTCCTGCTCCAGCGCGGCCGGCGGCAGCAGTAGCGCCAGGGCGCCGAGCGCTCCCTTCATGATGTGCCGCCCCATCGTCGCTTCCTCGGGTTCTTATCGATGTGCTATGGTAAGCCGCCTTTAGAAACTTTCAATATGAACATGCTTGCATATGTTGCACGTTAAGCTGGCCTACAGCTTTGCCAAGTCGAGCGCGCTGCGCTCCCAGCTCGACAACCCGCTGTTCGACATCCTGGCCGCCATCCACGGCGCCGGCTCGGTCGGCCAGGCCGCCATCACGCTCGGCCTGTCTTACCGCCACGTCTGGGGCGAACTGAAAAAGTGGGAAACGGCCTTGGCCTCGGACTTGATTGTCTGGGAACGCGGCAAACGTGCGCGCCTGTCGCCCTTCGGCGAAAAGCTGCTGTTCGCCGAGCGCCGCGCGCGCATGCGCGTGCTGCCGCAGGTGGAAAACCTGGTGGCCGAGATGGAACGCGAGTTCGCCCTCGCCTTCGACCCGAACGCGCACGTGATCCCGATGTTCGCCAGCCACGACCTGGCCCTGCCGCGCCTGAAGGAATTCATGGGCCGCAGCGCCAAGCTGCACCTGGACCTGCAGTTTCGCGGCAGCGTCGAGTGCCTGGAAGCGCTGGCGCGCGGCGAGTGCCAGCTGGCCGGCTTCCACGTCAGCGAAGACCGCGCACCCGGCAGCCTGACCCAGAAGGCCTTCAAGTCGCTGTTGAAGCCGGGCCGCCACAAGCTGATCAACTTCGTCGGCCGCCAGCAGGGACTGATGCTCGCGCGCGGCAATCCGAAAGGCATCCAGGGCGTGCAAGACCTGGCGCGGACCGGCATCCGCTTCGTCAACCGCCAGGTCAATTCCGGCACCCGGCTCGCGCTCGAACAATTGCTGGTGCAGGCTGCGATTGCGCCGTCGAGCGTCAAGGGTTTCGACAGCGCCGAGCCGACCCATTTGTCGGTGGCGGCCGCGGTGGCCTCGAACCTGGCCGACGCCGGCTTCGGCATCCAGGCGGCGGCGGCCGAATTCGGGCTCGACTTCATTCCCGTCATGCGCGAACAGTATTATTTTGTCTGCCTGAAGGAAGCGGTGGACGCGCCGCCGATTGCCAAGCTGCGCGAACTGCTGGGACGCAGCGAGTGGCAAAGCCTGACGGCCGACCTGCCCGGCTACGACACGGCCGGCGCCGGCGAGGTGGTGTCCCTGAGCCGCGCCTTGCCCTGGTATGCCTTTCGCAAACCGAAGTGACGCATCGCGATGAATGACGAGTCGCCACGCGGGTTGCCGCAAGCGGACACTGAAACGCCGCCTGTGCCACCACCTCTGCGTTTCGACCGCGCCGAATGGGCGGCTGCGTTTGCCGACCTCGGCACCTTCATTCCCTACGTGGTTGCCTACATCAGCGTCCTGCACATGGACCCGGTCGGCATCCTGCTCGCCTTTGGCCTGGCCCTGGTCGGCTGCGGCCTGGTCTACCGCACGCCGCTGCCGGTGCAGCCGATGAAGGCAATCGGCGCGGTGGCTGTTGCGCAGGCGGCGGCGATTTCCGGCGGTGCCATCGTGGCCGCCAGCCTGGTCACCGGCGCGCTGTGGCTGCTGCTGGGCGTGACGGGCGCCGCCAGCCGCCTGGCCCGTGCGATTCCGCGTGAAGCGGTGCTGGGTGTGATGATCGGCCTCGGCATCGCCTTCATGTGGCAAGGGCTGCGCATGATGGGCAGCGACTGGCCGGCGGCTGTGGTCGCATTGACCCTGGCCGTGGCGCTCAGGAACAGCCGGGTATTCCCGGCCATGCTGGTGCTGCTGGCAGGCGGTATGGCCTACGGCGTGGCGCGCCAGCCTGCGCTCTGGCAGGACGCGGCTTTCGGTTTCGCCCTGCACCTGCCCGCGCTGGCGGTGGCCAACTTGCAGTGGCAGGACTTCGTCACCGGCACCCTGCTGCTGGCCCTGCCCCAGTTGCCTCTCACACTGGGCAACGCCGTGATCGGCGTCACCGAGGAAAACAACCGCCTGTTCCCGGACCGCGCCACCAGCGTGAAAAAGGTGTCAATTTCCACCGGCGTGATGAACCTGGCCGGCGGCGTGATTGGCGGTGTGCCGATGTGCCATGGCGCCGGGGGCATGGCGGCCTACGCGGCCTTTGGCGCCCGTAGCGGCGGCGCACCAATCATCTTCGGCGCCACCCTGGTCGTGCTCGCGCTGTGCTTCAGCGGCGCCATCGTTTTTGTGCTGCAGGCGGTGCCGGCGGCGGTGCTGGGCGCGATCCTGTTTCTCACAGGTCTGCGGCTGGCGCTCGGAAACGCACCGCGCACGCGCGACTGGCGCGTGTTGCTGCCGGTGGGACTGACGGCAGCGGCGGCGCTGTGGAATGTCGGACTGGGGCTGGTGGTGGGCGTCGCGGTTCATTGGCTTTGCCGCCAGAACAGCCGGGGTCAGGTCTGACATTCGGACACGGCCTCAGCCTTGACGACCAAAAATCACGCCGCTCTTGCTATCCAATAGTAAAAAATCGTGTTTACAGCTGGGCTCGTGTCCGAATGTCAGACCTGACCCCAGCTGTTTTGACCCCAGCTGTTTTCAGGCAAGTTTTAGCGGCAGGCTGCGCAGGCGTTTGCCGGTCAACCGGAACACCGCCGCCGCCACGGCTGGCGCAAGCGGCGGCACGCCCGGTTCGCCCACACCCTCCGGCGGCTCGGCGCTCGGGATGACGATGGTCTCCACCAACGGCGCGCGGTCCATCCGCAGCACCGGGTAGTCGCCGAAGTTCGACTGCTGTACGCGCCCGTCCCGGATCGTGATCTCGCCGCCCAGCGCCGCCGACAAACCGAACACCACCGCCGACTCCATTTGCTGGGCCACGATGTTTGGATTGACCACGATGCCGCAGTCGATCGCGCACACCACACGGTGCACGCGGATGTCGGCGCCGTCCACCGACACCTCGGCCACCTGCGCCACGATGCTGCCGAACGACTGATGCAGGGCCACGCCATGGGCACGCCCCGGCGCCGGGTCGCCGGCCGCGCGCACCGCCGCGTCGAGCACGGCCAGGTGGCGCGGGTGCCGGGCCAGCAGTGCGCGGCGGTAAGCCACGCCGTCCTGGCCAGCCGCATGCGCCACTTCGTCCAGAAAACCTTCCTTGAAGAAGGCGTTGTGCGAGTGCCCCACGGAGCGCCAGTAACCGAGCGGCACCGCGCTGTCGACGATCACGTGGGCGATGCGCTGGTTGGCGATCTCGTACTGCATGTCGTACTCGCCTTCGGCCGTGGTCTTGTCCGGCCCCATGCCGGGCAGGCCGAGGTTGCGCGGGAAATACTGGTGGCCGATGGCGCCGCTGGTGGACTTGTTGTTCCAGGCCAGGATGCGCCCTTGCGCGTCGAGGCGCGCAGTGAAGCGCGCCAGCGCCGCCGGGCGGTAGACGTCGTGGGTGGTGTCGTCTTCGCGGGTCCAGATCAGCTGCACCGGCTTGCCCTTGCTGGCCAGCGCCACGGCCACCGCCTGCGCCACCATGTCGCCTTCGAGCCGCCGTCCAAAGCCGCCGCCCAGCAGCATCACATCGATGATGACATCCTCGCGCGCCACGCCGGCCACCCGGGCGGCCACGTCGACCGCGATGCTCGGCACCTGGGTCGAGGCCCACAAATGCACCTTGCCGTTCGCGACCTGCGCGGTGCAGTTCACCGGCTCCATGGTGGCGTGGGCCAAAAACGGCGCGCGGTATTCGGCGCTCACGGTCTGCGCCACGCCGCTCACGTCCTGGGTGCCGCTCTCGTGATAGGCGTAGCCCGATTCATTATCGAGCGCCGCGGCGAAGTCCTTGAAGATGGCTTCCGACGATAGGCCTGCATGCGCGCCATCGCGCCAGGTGACGGGCAGCGCGGCGGCAGCCTGTTTCGCCTGCCACCAGCTGTTTGCGATCACCGCCACGCCGGCACCGGCGCCGGAAAATTCGCCCAGCGCCGACGACACATCGACGACACCCTGCACGCCCGGCATCGCCTTCACGTGCGCGGCGTCGAACGAGGCGACCACGCCGCCGATCACCGGCGACATCTTCAGCGCCGCATACAGCATGCCTTCCGGGCGCGCATCGATGCCGAAGCGCGCGCTGCCATCGACCTTGGCCTGGGAGTCGCGGCGCAGGACGGGTTTGCCGATCAAGCGGAAGTCACGTGCTTCCTTCAGCTTGACGTCGGATGCGTCGATGCCGGCGCCGACGTGAGCCGCGCGCGCCGCCAGGCTGGCATAGCTGGCGCGGCGGCCGTCGCGGTGGAGCACGAAACCGTCCTCGGTGCGGCAATGCGCGACCGGCACTTTCCAGTCCTCGGCCGCGGCTTTCATCAGCATCGCGCGCGCCACGGCGCCGGCTTCGCGCATCGGCAGCCAGGCATCCTTCACGCTGGTCGAGCCGCCGGTGAACATGATGCCGAGTTCGCGCCCGACTTTCGCCAGCATCCACTGGGCGCCATCCTTCACGTGACCCCGTTCGTCGGGGTGGAAAGGCAGGTTTTCGCGCAGCACCGTCAGGTTGCCGAAGATCTTGTCGATCGGCGCGGCGGCGATGCGTACCTGGGCCAGCGGCACGTCGAGTTCCTCGGCCACCAGCATCGGCAGCGCGGTGTGCACGCCCTGCCCCATCTCGCTGCGCGGCACCACCACCGACACCGTGCCGTCGGGGTGCAATGCCACCCAGCCGTTCAGCGCCACCGCGCCATTTTCGACCGGCAGCGGGTGCGATGTATGCAGGCGCTGGCGCGGCGCCTGCACACCCCAGCCGACCAGCAGCGCGCCGCCGGCGGCCAGGCCGCCTAATAGAAAGCGGCGGCGCGAACGGCCCTTTGATGTCGTTGGCTCAATGTCCGGCCCCTTCGTGATGTCCCTGTCTCTCATGCGCGTTCTTGTCCTGTCCCCAGTCTGCCAGCAGCGCGTCCGGCCCCACGGGGCGCCCGTACAGGAAACCCTGTGCACGGTTGCATCCATGGCGCAGCAGGAAGGCCGCCTGTTGTTCATTTTCTACCCCTTCGGCGATCACCGAGAGGTTCATGCTTTTCCCGAGCTGGATGATTGCGATGGCAATCGCCTCGTCGTCGGCGTCGGTCGAAATATCCTTGATGAAGCTGCGGTCGATCTTCAGCACATCCACCGGCAACTGCTTCAGGTAGGCCAGCGACGAGTAGCCGGTGCCGAAGTCGTCGATGGCCAGGCCCACGCCCAGGCCGTGCAGCTCGCCGATGAAGGCGGCGGCGTCGCTTGTATCCATGATGATCGATTCGGTCACTTCCAGCTGCAGGCGCTGCGGCGCCAGCCCAGTCTCGGCCAGCACCCGGCTCACCAGCGGCGCCATCGCGCCGCGCTCGACCTGGCGCACCGACAGGTTCACCGCCATCTTCGGCACCTGCAGCCCGGCCGTGTCCCAGCGTCCCATCTGGCGGCAGGCTTCATTCAGCACCCATTCGCCCAGCTGGTTGATGAAACCGCTGTCCTCGGCCAGCGGGATGAAGCGCGCGGGGCTGACCAGGCCGAGTTCCGGATGCTGCCAGCGTACCAGGGCCTCGACGCCGAGCAGGCGGCCGCTGTCGATTTCCACCTGCGGCTGATAGTGCAGGAAGATCTCGTCGCGTTCGATGGCACGGCGCAGCTGCGCTTCCATGCGCAGGCGCTCGATGCCCTCGCCGTCCATCGCCGGCGAATAGAACTGGTAGCCGTTCCGGCCGCGCGACTTGGCCTGGTACATGGCGACGTCGGCATGCCGGATCAGCAGATTCGCATCCTGGGCGTCCTGCGGGAACAAGCTGATGCCGATGCTGCCGGTGACGAACAGTTCGTGGCCCGACACGGTGAACGGCTGCTCGAACAGCGCCACCATCTTTTGCGCCACCTGGGTCGCGCCGTACTGGCCGTCCACGTGCTCGAGCAGCACCACGAATTCGTCGCCGCCCAGGCGCGCCAGGGTGTCGCCTTCGCGCAAGCGCGCGCTCAGCGCCGTGGCGACCTGTTTCAACAATTGGTCGCCGACCTGGTGGCCGAGCGTGTCGTTGACGTTCTTGAAGCGGTCGAGGTCGACGAACATCACCGCCAGCTGCTGGCTTTCGCGCGCCGCGCGCCCGATCGCGTGCAGCAGGCGGTCCTGGAACAGCAGGCGGTTCGGCAGGTCGGTCAGCGGATCGTGGTGGGCCAGGAAGTCCAGCTGCTCCTGCGATTCCTTCAGGCGCGTGATGTCGCTGAACACACCCACGTAATGGGTCAGCGCGCCTTCGCCATTGCGCACCGCCGACACGGTCAGCCATTCCAGGAAGACTTCGCCGTTCTTGCGGCAGGACCAGGCTTCGCCGCGCCACAGGCCGGTGGCCTGGAGTTCGCGTTTCAGCTCGGCGTAGAAGGCTGCGTCGTGCCGCCCCGAGCGTGTCATCGACCATTCGCGGCCAATCGCTTCTTCCTCGGTATAGCCGGTGATCGTGGTGAAGGCCGGGTTCACGGCGACGATGGTGCCGGCGGTATCGATCACCTGCACGCCGTCGGCGATGTGGGCGATCACGGTGGCCGACAGGCGCAGTTCTTCCTCGGCTTCCTTGCGCTCGGAGATGTCGGCAAACACCCAGACATTCCCCGCTTCCGGATGGCCCGGCATCAGCGAACTGCCGCTCACCAGGCACCAGATCAGGCTGCCGTCGCGGCGGCGGAACTGGCGCTCGTGGCGCGGGTCCTCGCCGCGCGCCAGGCGCGGGAAGAACAGGTCTTCGGCGCGCGCATGCTCGCCCTGGCTGGCAAACAGTACCGCGGCCGGCTGGCCGACCAGGCTGCCGTCGGGGTAGCCGAACAGTTCCTCGGCGCGGCGGTTGGTCGAGACGATCTGGCGCTCGCGTGTAAACACCACGCCGAACATCACGTTGTCGAGGATCGCGCCCTGCTCGATCAGCAGCGCCTCGATGCGCATTTCGTTATGTTTGCGCTCGCTGATGTCGGAAATGATGCCGTCGACGCGGAAGTCGGGGTCGCCCGGGCGGCCCTGGGGCTGGCCGCTTTCCATCACCCAGCGTTCGAGGCCGTGGGCGTCAACGATGCGGTATTCGATTTCGTAGCTGCGCCCGGAACCAATGGCTTCGCGCGTGGTGCTGCGTTGCAGGCGCCGGTCTTCCGGACAGACGATGTTCGACCAGTCCTCGGTGGTGCCGCGCATCAGGGCCGCGGCCGTGTAGCCGGAAATTTCCTCGATGGCGTCGCTGACGAATTCGATCGGCCCGCCGGGGTGCGCGCGGAACACGGCGCCCGGCACCTGGTTGACGATGGTGCGGTACTGCTCCTCACGGCGGGCGATGTCGACGAACAGCGCGCGGATCGCGGTGCGCATGCGCTCCATCTGGTGCCCGAGGTTGCCGAGTTCTCCCTTGGCCTCGAGTACCAGCGGCGTATCGAAGTCGCCGCGCGACAGGCGGCCGGAGAACGCGGACAGGATGCGCAGCGGCCGGCGCAGGTAGCGCCGCAGGAAGGCAAGAATCAGGGCCAGCGACACCACCACCTGCAGCGCCAGCACCAGTGCGTAATTGAATTGCTTGCGGTGCAGCCCTTCTTCGCTTTGCAGATCGTCCATTTCGATGACCACCTGGCCGATCGGCTGACCGCGCACCACGATCTGGCGTTCGGCGCGTAGCACCCGTCCCAGCGGACGGGCCGACGCCTGGGCGTCGATCAGGCCGGTGTCGGCCGGACTGCCGGCCACGCCATGCACCTGGATCCTTACCACCGAAGGGTCGCGCATCACCGAGTCGACCAGCGAGCGGGCCGCGTCGGTATTCATGTTCCAGAGCGATTCCTGGATGCCGAGCGCAAGGATTTCGGCATTGCGCTGCAGCGTGGCGTCGAGTTCGGCGACGGTGGCGCGGCGCTCCTGCACCGCCAGCAGCAGATAGCCCGCCGCCAGGGCTGGAATCACGAGTCCGCCAACCACCACGATGATCAGCGCACCGTAGACCGAGCTGTCGTACAGACGGCGCAACCGCGCAGGAAGTGCGCGCAGCCTGGTTGCTAACTTCTTCGGAAACATCGTCGAAAACATCGTCGTGGCCGCTATGGTTGGGCCGGCGTGGCCGACCATTCGGAAGTACGAAAGCCCACGATTATGCACAGTTAATTGCTGTGAGTCACCAAGCGTTGGGCGCGCACAACCAACCCGCTACCGATAGTCTTCCTATGCGATATGACTAGCGGTCTCGGCTCTATGATCGCATACGGCAAGTCGATACCGCTGTGTTTTTCAACCGTGCTCGGCTGTTGTCGAAAAGATCAGGTATTTCGGCGCGGATAGCCCTGGGACAGGATGCGCTGCCACACGACTTCCTTGTGCTCGGGCGACATCGACACCCAGTTCGCCACTTCGGCGACGGTGCGGCCGCAGCCGCGGCAGACATCGTCGAAGGTGGTCGAGCAGACCGCAACGCATGGGGTGTCCGGCCGCTGTGGCGGAGCAGGCGTCGCCGGCTTATCGTGCTGGTCCGACATCGAGCTTGTCCCAGCCGTCGTGGCCCAGTTGTTCCATGGTCTCGATGTTCTTCTCGAAGATCTCGGCCGCGTCCGGGAAGGCTTCCACGGCGCGCTCGATGCTGTCTTCGCGCAGCAGCTGCAGGATCGGATAAGGCGCGCGGTTGGTGAAGTTCTCGATGTCGTTCTTGTCGGTATCGGCGAACTGGTAGTCCGGGTGGAAGCTAGCCACCTGCAACTCGCCGTCGAGGTGCATGTCTTCCACCGCGGCATCGGCCACATCCAGGAACTCGTTGTAGTCGAGGAAGTCGTCGAGCACGAAAGGATGGATCAAGAGCGTGGTATCCACCTTCTCGGCGGGCGTATCGGACAGCAGCTGCAGTTCGTCCATCAATTGTTCGAGCAAGGCCTCGGGGGTGTTCGCCGGCGACACGACGTAGCGCACCTGCTCCTTCACATACACCGACTTGGCGAACGGACACAGGTTCAGGCCGATCACGGCTTTCTCCAGCCAGCGGCGGGTGGCGGCGACGATGGCATCGTCGTCGACGTTCAGGTTGGGCTTGCTCATGTGGTGCTTTCGATAAGGTAAAACGCCTGCGGCGAAACCGCGATTGTACGCAGAGTTTGCGTGCGCTCATAGACCGGCCATGCCTGCCGGGTAAGTTGAGGACGTCATCGAACGACGCGCAGGCCACAAGCGCTTGACGTTCCGAAAATGCAGCCACACCCACTTTAATTGCCTTAAAGAATAACTTCCGCAAGGTAATTTTTCGCATACCCATGGGGAGTACGTTGGCATCAACCATTCATTTAGCTATGCCGCCGCTAAACAAAAAATGGATACCCCTTTAAAAAGTTCCATAAAGTATTGCCTGTTAGCATAATGAGTAGACAGAAAAATTTGTAACCGGGCGGAGTTATTGCTTGACTGCCTCAACTGCGGCTCCTTACACTGCCCCCTTATCGTCAGTCCTGCCGTTCCTGGACGCAACACTGGAAAGCTATCTACGACATGACCCGCCTTACTTCCCTTGCCGCCGCGATCGTGCTGGTTTGCACCGCACCACTCGCCCTGGCCATCGATACCGCGCCGGCCACTGCCACCCAGAGCGCTGCGCTCAGCCGTGCAACCCTTCCCGCCAGCGCCGCCTCGCTGAAGGTCGACGAATACAAGGAAACCGACGTCTGGGGCCGCATCCGCAGCGGTTACGCGATTCCCGACATCAACAACAACCTGGTCGAGCGCCACGCCAAGTCGTACAGCGCCAAGCCCGAGTACATGGCCCGCATTTCCGGCCGCGCCTCGCTCTACATGTTCCACGTGGTGCAGGAACTCGAAAAGCGCGGCATGCCGACCGAACTGGCCCTGCTGCCGATCATCGAGTCCGCCTTCAACCCGCAAGCCCTGTCGAGCGCCGATGCCGCCGGCATCTGGCAGTTCGTGCCGGGCACCGGTAAAGATTTCAACCTGAAGCAGAACATGTTCAAGGACGAGCGCCGCGGTGTGCTGGCCTCGACCGACGCCGCCCTGACCTATCTGCAGCGCCTGTACGGCATGTTCGGCGACTGGCAACTGGCCCTGGCCGCCTACAACTGGGGCGAAGGCAATGTGCAGAAAGCCATCAAGCGCAACCAGGAAGCCGGCAAGCCAACCGATTTCGAAAGCCTGGCCGACCTGATGCCGGCCGAGACCCGCAACTACGTGCCGAAACTGCAGGCAGTCAAGAACATCGTCGCCAACCCTGGCCAGTACGGCGTCAACCTGCCGGCAATCGACAACCAGCCATATTTCACCGCGGTCGACAAGACCAGCGACATCGATCTGGCCGTTGCCGCCCAGCTGGCCGAAATGTCGCTGGCCGAATTCAAGGCCCTGAACCCGCAGTTCAAGCGCCCGGTCATCACCGGCGACGAAAAGACCAAGATCCTGCTGCCGAAAGAAAACGCGGAAAAGTTCCACCTGAACCTGGCGCAGTGGGGCCAGGCGCTGTCGAGCTGGACCACGCACAAGATCACCGGCGCCAAGACCAGCATCACGGCCCTGGCCTCGAAGTTCGGCACCACCCCGGAAATCATCCGCCAGGCCAACAACATTCCGGCGCAAACCCGCCTCAAGGCCGGCTCGACCATCCTGGTGCCGAAAACCTCGGCCAGCATGCATAGCGACA
>Ga0308160_10006373_pt1 | contig 12038 bp, 19 predicted proteins | sample PhyFR1_FD_201036 | JGI IMG/M metagenome (GOLD analysis project Ga0308160, IMG submission 201036) | Phyllosphere microbial communities from UC Gill Tract Community Farm, Albany, California, United States - DLSLF.R1 | ecosystem: Host-associated > Plants > Phyllosphere > Unclassified | place: USA... | reverse complement strand
TCCAGACTCATTCGAACATCCGTCGCTCTTACCCTTACATGTACATATCTAATGTGGGCAATCACCTATCTGGCACAATTACATCCTCTGATCGGTGAGTTCTTCTTCTCTCTCCTGCTTCTCCTCCTCTACTCCTGTATCCTTCCCCCGTCTGCTCTGATGAGGCTGAGGAAGGGAGGAACAAAAGGATTGACAAGGGATATGAGACGGTTGGATGAGATGACGAAGTGGCACATTGGATCAAGCTGATGATAGCACCTCGAAGATCGGGATTGAGACCGGTTGGTAGTTACTAGGCGCAGTGGACAGATGCATGTTGTATCATACGCTCAATCCGTTTACGAAATGGATCGAGACTAAATTTCATGTTCACGTTCATGCTATCTAAAATAAGGGAATCTAAGTATAGGATCATAAATCTAATCTAGCCACGACCCTCATACACTCGTCAAATTAACAAGCCTCACCAACTCCAAAAGTCCGACATGAAGCAGCCGATCCAGGTATATCCTCCCACTCCTCATCTTCATCAATATCAATCTTCTCATCAACCTCCCATTCTTCCCCTTTCTCAGCGGGGACAACAACGATCTCAGGTAAATTCCTCCCAGCAACTGATAATCTAGGAGTCCCAGGATCAATCTCTGCGAAAACTGGTTTTCCATCACTCAGTTTCTTGCCGGAATCAGTTACATGGGCGAATAAACCTGATATCTCGGCTCTACCGCGGACTTCTGCTCCTGCTTCTATTGGAGGGTTGGTGGTGCGGATGTAAACGGGTGCGTAGGATGAGATTAGGGATAAGATGAGGAAGAATGGGATCAGGGGGAGTACTGATTGTTTAGCTCGATCATTCGCGCCGAAGGCTGGAAACGTGAAGGGGGAGAAGAATACCGAGCCTAAAGACTAAAGAGAAGAAAAGAGAGAACTTACCATGCGCCAAAACACCCATTCTAGCTTCCAACCCAACAGAAGCCCCGGCCCCTACATCCCAAGCTTGAAGAGCATCCTTGACAGACCGCCTCTCAACAGCGGCAGCAGCAATCGATAATACACTCCCAGCTCCAACAAGGAACGTAAAAGAAGAATGAGGTCCGCCCCTGGGCTTAGGAAGAGCTTCTTCGATCTTTGATCTAAGGATTGGATAACGACATGAACCAACGTTTGAGAGGGAGAAGGAATGCACCATTGTTCCTAATAAGATACAGATTCCTGTTATTAGGAGTAAGATTGGGGATGTAGGTTTGGTGGGTAGGGCGAGGAGTGAATCGGCTAGATTGGATGGTAAGACTCGTGCGTCTGGGAAATTAGCTCTTTCTTTCTCTTTTTTCATCCTCTTCCTTTTTCTTCATTCCCTCCTTGGCCTATGACCCCTTTCTTTCGCATTTTTTTCCTGGGTGGGGTGGAGTATGATGATTGATGATGACGATGGGGATATAGGGTACTAGGGTGACTTACGGAAAGCTGGGGTTGACGAGGAAGTACAAACCACTTCAGAATTCTTATCGGATCTTGAACATATTTCTATGTCGTCAGCTCAGGCTCTCACACCATCACTTTCTGACTCTGACTTAAATGGAGTAGTAGAAGAACAAAACTACGAGAGGACTCACGCATAGGTCCAACCCAAACCTCGGGCCCATTTATTCCATACCAAGTATCTTCCCCCACCCCCCGTTGCCTCACAGTAGGTTGTATATCACTCTCATCCTGACCCCACATCCCAGTCGCCAATGGTTTTTCTGACGTAGTGGAAGCCGAGATAAGGGTCGCTGGAACATACAACTTGTTCACTGGTTTGATGACCATTGACGCGAGGTGAGTTTGGGTGTTTGGTAGAAGGAGGGATATGAATAGCAAGAGTACTGCAATAACCAGAAAGGTGAATGTTGTTATGTGGGCGATGAGGCGGAGTGGTCGGCGGGTGGTTGGGTGTTGGGGTTGATGTGGAGATGGGACTGTTTCGATTCTTGATAATCGAGTCAAGTGCATCGTTGACTGATTCGAGAACGTATCTCGAGGTAGAGGTAATGATGATAGTGGGTAATAACGATAAGAATGGAGAGTGAGTATGGTTTAATACTATTAACTTTAATACCTTGCTTGTACAAAGACTAAAACAATTCGACCAGCGACGAGCAAGATGTACATGAGAAACAGATGGACAGATGAACTTCAATCCAACTCATCTCGTCGATCCTTCCTTTCACATCAACAAAGATTGAACCTCCCCGATCGGCATTCTACTCCAAAGGTTTACTCCGAGTCAAAAGGATGTCGGTGGATAGTACGTGATGAGTAGGAAAACGTCAAAGGATCCGGGATCGATGAGTGGGAATGGGGGTGGGGATCAAGGGGATATGAGGTTGATTGAAGTATGTCGGTGGGTTTTGAACAAAGACCTTTAAGATCTACATCCTTCTCTCGGTCAATCGCCGACGAGCAACTTTGTAAAGACGAACGACGGGTTCATCACCTGGTCGAATGCGACCTTTGATGCGTTGATTCAAGTGAAAAGAGCTGTGAATGGCTCTGGGACCGAGGGGTGGGGATGAAAGGTAAGTATGGGATATCATGGAACAAGAGCGTGAACTGCAAAGGATTGGTCTCCCACTTATACTTGTGCTCACTTTCTTCGTAAATCGTACATTTCCACTGACAACTCACCATCAATCTCTCTGAGTATGTCAGATAATCAAAGCAGTTTATTCACAGTCCGGTGCCAAAAGTGCCCTTATAGCTGGACAGTACATCGACTGAATTCAGATGAGCTGACCCGATTGACGACCCTTAATAAGGCAGAGAAGGAGACGATAAGATCCAAGAACACCGCAGAGAGTCAAACAGATGATGAGGCGGTTGAAATTGCCGAGAAAGATTGAAGAGATGCATCAAGGAATGTTTCCAAATTTCTGAGTGAGCTCGAGGGTAAGTATGGAGCGTCGTGCGTGAAGTGTGAGGAGAAACGGGTGCGTGGACAGGTGTGCATCATCACTTGTCTTGTACTGATAATACAGCTGACGGCCCTCGGAAGTGCGTCGGGCGACGTAAATTCAATCGACGAGCCTGTTGAAGAGAAGTATCCACAACTGACAGAATTGGAGATCTTGAAAGCCGAGGGAATGAGGGGCCGGTCGTTCCCAGGGTCAGTATTGATACGTCTGTGAGCCTTGAATGCCACTGATACACCAGGTACGACACTGAACATACAACAGAGCCGTCGAATCCAGATGACTCAAGTGATGAGCCAATGAGTGAAAGCAAGACTAGCGTCGAATGATGGCTTGGCCGATATGTAAAGTCCTTAGATCTGTTGTGACACAAGCCTTTCTCACAAAGTCTTCGCCGAATGACTGCATTCTTGATAAATTCACTTCTTGCCTTAAATCAAACATTCTCAGCATGCTGAGTACTCCTCTTATCTTTCTCCCTACTAATAACCCTCCCGACCCCAAAATGTCCTCTCTTACTCAAAGTCTTCTCACCCATATCGAGCCTAGCGGCTTTTCGACCTAGGATAGCATCTGCCTCGAGTGTCCCTGCTTCGGGAATATCACCGGATAGGGAGATTGATACTGGGTTTTTACCTTCTTGGTTTGCTAGGGCGAATATGATGTCGAGCTAGAAGTCAGCACGAGCAACGAGCGAAGCGAGTTGCGAGTTCAGTGAGAGGATCATCCGATCAGATGACGGCCAGGGGTTATGTGATGAGTCAGGCAGGTAGGGGTAGGGGTGGATTCAGTGAAAAGGGGAGAAAGACTTACATCCTCAAGCGAGTATTTCTTGGTTTCTGGGAAGAAGAGGTATACCGAAGGGAAGATTACCAACCCATTCAGAGCGGCGAAAAGAGCGTAGGTACCCCACCGGATATTCGCGAACATTGGGCCTGTTGCCATGACGACCTGAACATCAGCACCGAGCACGATGGATGAATGAGAAAGCATGGAAAACACACCATAAAGTTGAAAATCCAATTACTAGCTGTCGACAACGCATTCGCAGGTGCCCTTATCCGAAGCGGTGTAACTTCAGCAGGGTATAACCAAGTCATTCCCAACCATCCGATCGAGAACCAAGTATTGAAGAGGAACAAACAAAGTACCGAAACCACTTGAGCCGCCTTGTTTCCAGGACCGTTGGGAGGTGGTTGTTCGATGTTGTATAATCCAGCTAGGACTGCCATTGTTGCGCATTGTGCTGCTGCTGTCCAGAGCATTAGGGGTCTTCTGCCTACTCGTTCGATGATTGTGATGGCGATTAGGGAAGTTAGGAAGTAACATGTTCCATTTACTCCTGAAATGACTCGGGACATTAGGTCTGATAGACCCATTCCGGACAAGACTGATGTGAGGTAGTAGGTGATCAAACTAGGAGCGTTAGCGACGGCAGACTATAGACTATGGTAATGGGATGTAGAGATGGGAAACTTGGACTCACTTGATACCGGAAATCTGCTGGAAACATTGTGCCATGATACCCAACATTGTCCTCCTGAAATTCTGCCTTTTCCCGTGTGTAAACAATTCTCCAAATGAGAACCCTCCCTCTGCCTCTGTCGCGACAGCATCACAAATCCCCGTCCAAGTCCTCAAGACTTTCTGATCATCCACACTCTTCCCCTCCAGCGCAGCAAGTACAGCAAGTGCCTCCGCATGCCTTCCTTTGGCAGCCAACCAACGGGGAGATTCGGGTAATCGGAAAGCGTACATGCATACAATCATGATGATTGCGAAAACGATTTGAAAAGCGATTGGGAATCTCCAAGAGACTGATCCTGTTGCGAAGAAGAATCCGACGTTTAACCAATAGGCTATCATGATTCCGAATGTGATTAGGGATCCTTCGAATAGAACGAGTTGACCGCGACGGTGGGGTTGGGCGCATTCGGATTGATAGGCTGGGACTGTTGATGTCAAGAGACCGTTTCCGAGACCGGTAATGACTCGGGCTACTAGCATCATTGCGTAGTCTACTGCTGCTGTTTGAAGGATGGCGCCGACAATCATGATGAGACCTCCTAATGTGATGGTGTGTCGCCGACCTAGTCGATCTCCGACGTACAGGTTCGATAACGCTCCGGCCATACATCCAAGTTCGTCTAGTCATTAGTCATGGCTTGGGCTTCAAAGGTTGAAAGACTCACAAATAGCAACAAGGAGTGATTGCAATGTAGATGATTTAGATCCCTCAAATCCACCAGCAGTTTGCGGGAACTGCTTTTCGAATGACTCCAAGGTCAAAAGACCAGACATGACACCTTGATCATATCCGAATAACGTAAATCCAGTTCCAGCCACAAAAGTAACCTACCATCAGCCTAGTCCATCGTTTGGTAACTCACCATAAAAGTCAATCCTCTCCCAGTAAGCCGGGATGGCCTAAGCTGAGCGGCGTAATGCGTATCAACCGTCATTCCAGATGAATGCTTGACGGTACCGGATCCATCGGCAATGATCGTGTCGGAATCACTACCCTCCCTCTCTCTCTGCTGAGCGTGCGCTTTCTCGACTCCAATATTATTCGTATTCTCAATACCCATATCCGTAGGTTTCGACATGATGAATCAAAGTTAGACAAAGGGGATATACATCGCCTAGTATGTTATATATCATACATACCGGAGTCCGGGGGACATGAGTCCATTTCCAGGAATAGAAATAGCCAAGGGCAAGGAGACCCACACCCCGCTTAGGACTTAATCCCCCTCCTCTCGGCTTCATGGAGTTAAGGTCAACCTGGTTGACGTTAACGAAGTTTGGTCAGTGACGTCTTTGGCTTGAAGGAACAAGTTACCCGGCAGCGGGAATAAGAGTACGAAAGAAAGGTGCCGATCTATTTTTGGATATTTATGATCGGGGGGCATGGGGGCCAGCTTGAAAAACCACAACCAGGTATTTTAGCGTGCTTTTACTCGGTCCGAAACGCCTTTTAAGCGACGCGGTCATGCACCGAACCGGAGTGTACCGCCGCCGTGAAACCCGACAACTCATGTGCATGCTCTCCTCCTTGCCAGATACTCCGGTACGCAAGCGACGCATGCTACGATCAAACCAGGGCTCCCACTGGAGCTGCTTGTTTCGCTTTTCCATCCTCCCCGAAGGTGACCATTGAATAACCGAATGGAGCCCATGTTGTCGCTTGCGCTGCGGTACCGTTTTCAGAGATGATCACGCATATACCCATGAAAGTCTAGAAACATCAGCGTGTCTCCCTATCTCGCTCGACTTTTAGAAGTATAAGAAGGCACGAGAAGGAGAGACGTACTTTCAAATCCTCAACGATAATACTGGGGGTAGTCACACATTCGGTACAGGTATGAGCTGCGTTCTTCATAGCTTCCGGACCCATCATCTCGTTGGCGTTATCTTTACTTCCGTCGCAAAGGCATTGGATGAATTGAGAGGCGTAGGTGATATTTGTCTGGTGTGCTACTTGTCAGCCTCTTGATTCCTTCACTTCCCGAACCCTGTGGTCGTCTTCACCTCTTGTAATCTCGACATACTGGCACAAGGCCTCCTCACTTCACTACCGGACACTGAAGTGGGAACCAGACTCACGAGAAGGCGCGAATTGACCACGGCAATGTCCTAGGACAATCGACCAATCCGAACAACTCTGAAAACAATCCGCACTCGCCTTTCCCGCCTCCACGAGCATCGATTGGATCAGACCGTAAAAGAAAGCAATGAGGGCCAAGTGATGGTACATGGCAAGTGTGGGTGTGAGTATGTGTATAGTCAGTCATCATTTTGGTGAATTTGGATGGATGAGAATTCGAAGGTGGGATTGAAAGGAGGTAGTAAGTGGGATTGGCAAAGGAGCATCACGGATTGAGGAAGATTGCGGTTTTAGCTTCCTTCCTCGAACGGTATGAGCATAGATCAGTAGGTATCTCAGTGCTACAGTGGACCTGGCTGGCGCTTTGTAGCATTGCGGACGAGCATTCCAAGTGGTGCAAAAGGACGATGTTAATCGTGTCATAGCCTCGAGGTAGTTGCCGTTCTCACTTCTTCCAATGCCGGGAACTCATGATATTCGCGCCAAGGGATCAGTAATAGCTCACCCTCACACCGCCCCCTCTCCTCTTAAGCTGTGACCTCCTGCAGCCACCTAGTCAGTTGATGTGAATGACGAGGTGTCGATCAGTTTGTTACTATAAATACCTTTACCCACGTGGTATACTAAAATAACCTACGCGTAAATCATCATTCAATTCCAACGTTGAAAACATGACGATTCAGCGTGATTCACTCTAGATACTCCGCCGGTGTTCATCTGTACATATCTATTGTATCTCTCATCATTTCAAGAGTCACGCATCATGTCAGGTGAGCTTGGCTCCATATGTCAAGGTCTTTGAACTGACCAGAAAGCACCTCTGACTTCATCACCGGGAACAACACCCAATATCCATGAAGTCCCACCAGGACCTAGCTCTTCTGGACCGAAACGAAGAGTTACTCTCGATGAAGCTAGTACAGTTCCTGGACCTAGGTCAAAATCCCAGACTAGACAGAATACTGGTGAATCCACTCGATCCAATAGGTCCATTCCCCAAGCACTGCGGAGGATGACTACGGGATTGTTGACTCCGGAAAGGAAGATTGGAAAAGCACCTACACTGCTTAGCAGCTTTAAGGCAGCAGCGATGTCCAGTTGGCTGTAAGCCGATTTTATCCGACGTCTCTTTGTCAAGCTGATAGACAGGAATGTGTTGTTTGTATTCGTACCGATTGGATGGGCACTACATTTCGTTAAAGCAGGAGGCAACGACTCGATCTCCGACACAGCAGTCTTTATTACCAACTTTATCGCCATTATACCTCTCGGTACGTTTCCTCTGCTCATTTCGCTATGAGTAAGCTGACCATTAGCCGGTCTTCTTGGATTCGCAACGGAAGAAGCGTCTCTTCGACTAGGTCAAACTCTAGGTGGTCTATTGAACGCCACCTTGGGTAATGTCGTTGAATTGATCGTCGCCATTCTTGCTCTTGTTAAATGTGAATTGGCAGTTGTACAATCATCATTGGTCGGATCGATCTTGAGTAATCTGTTGCTCGTCCTCGGAATGTAGGCTTTCATCAATGCAGGAAATGGAGAGGTAGCTGATTTCAGGTGCTTTTTCGCTGGAGGTGTTCGATTCGCAGAACAGACTATCAAATCTACCGCCGCTCAGCTTAATGCTTCGTTGCTCCTAATCGCGGTCATTGCTGTCCTTATCCCATCCGCATTCCATTTCAGCATCAAAACCTCGGAAAACGGCGATGGTACGTTATTTATCGGCGTCAATTACTGTATACTGATACTCAGGTTTTACGTTGACCAATGCCGAGGAAGGAAAAGACTTATTGGCGATGTCTCACGGAGTCGCAGTTCTCCTACTAGTCTTGTACCTGGGATACTTGATTTTCCAAATGTGGTCTCACGCCGTAAGCTCCCTTCCCCGTCCACGTATTACATAATTTGACCACAAGGACCTATACACGGACGAAGAAACCTCCCTCTCTACAGCTTACCCCGCCGAGATTAGAGATCAAGTAAATGAGAAATTGAATATCAAGCGAAGAATCCGATATAGGCGAAATCGAAAACAGGGCATCACTGAAGATTTGGAGTCTAACTCGACACATTCTGATGGATCACCTTCTGGTGAAGGTAGTGGATCTAGGGTAGTTGCTAAAGAGGAAGAAGAGGAGGAATTGCCTCAAATGAGTATTACTGCTACTATCGTAAGTCGAGCGGCCGCGTGCAAGTGACGACGTGTACGAAAAGGAAAGACTCAGCGCTGATAGCAGATCGTCATGGCTCTCGATGCTGCTATCGTTGGAGTCACTGCCGAATGGTTGGTCTCCAGTATTGATGGTCTCGTCGAGACTCATCCCCAATTATCAAGGGAATGGGTTGGACTGATCTTGCTTCCGATTGTATGTCATTCTATCACCTTGATGGAAGGAGAGGAGACTGATGGGATAGGTCGGAAATGCCGCAGAGCACTTTACAGCAGTCTCTGTATCGGTCAAGGACAAGATCGATCTCTCAATTTCTGTCGCAGTTGGTTCTTCGATCCAAATCGCCCTCTTTGTCATTCCCGTAATTCAATTACTCGCTTGGTGTATCAGTAAACCATTAACATTGATGTTTGACCGTATGTCCTTTCTCCAATCCTCCACTTTCTCAGACTCTCCCTTTTAACACAGCTGATAAATAGCCTACGAGTCGATCGTATTGTTCTTTACTGTTTTGATTGTCAATCAGACTCTGGCAGATGGTCGATCTAAGTAAGTCCCACATCTGATCTTTGACAGAGACTGACGAGATAGTTGGATGGAAGGATTGGTCTTGATGATGTTGTATTTGATTATAGCAGTTTCATTCTGGTATTACCCCGTATGTCCCCTTCTTTCTTCTTACATCCATCCTAGTTCTTCCTCTTTTGATCAGCTGCGTTGTTTGCAATGTGTAGCTGACGAATAGGGATCAAATACAGCTACTTTACTTGGATGCGCCAATCTTGCTTGATAAGTTCATCTTACCATGATGCGCTACGGAGGTGGATATACGGGATTGGAGATTAATATACACGAGAATTGTTGATAATATGTATCACTTAGTGCAGCAACGTTTCCGCCACGGCATCGAGACCCAAGCCAGCAGCGAAGTTGAAGATAACATATACTGATCTGGTGCAAAAACTTGCAACATCTCGCGTACCACGACTCTGACATGCGATAAATACAGTTCAGCTTATGATAAGCGGAAGAGTGAGTTGAATATATTCATGATATCAATGCAATCTTGTATGGTATGCTACAACCACCCTGCCCTCTATCTCCTTCCTCCCATCCTCGTGTCTCTCCTACTATCCGTCTCTTCAAATCCTAAAGCTACATTGTAAATCCTCACAACCGACAATCACAATCACAAATCCCATCTATTACACATCTTCACATACTATCCAACAGTACATCCACTTGAAAACCTGGGGCGACTTCAGTTAAGACTTTTGTATATGGTAAAGGGGGGAACTTACCACCATGATGATCTTAGACTATCGATCCAGTGAACAATCAATTTGAGTCGGAGGCGGGGTGATCGAATAGGGAGTAGACGGGCTTTCTCATATTCGTCAATTGGCATTACCTGATTGTCAGCCGCGTTCAAGCCAAAAGGGTTGTGTCCGATGGGGAAGAGTGAAGACGTACCAAAGCCATCCAATAAGAGAACTCTGATGGATCATCAGGCATAGTCCCATACGTATTATTCAACCTCTGCAATAACCAAGGTGCAGACCCAGATCGAAGTTGTTCAATAAACGATCGACAGATCGTCATATACTCCTCGGTAGTATGGGCAGTATCTTCCAATGCAGCCGGTGGGGTAGGCGCGGCTCCAGGGGCGCCAGGAAGCGGCATTTGCATAGGAAGAGGATGAGTTTCCGAGATGTTTGTATTGACCTGTGAAACTTGAGGTTGGGAAGGGTGATGTACGACGGGAGGTGGTCGGGATCGAGCAGCCGAAATGGCGGCTGCTTCGAATTCACGTTCCTCTTCAGGTGTGATATCTTCGATTCTGGACCTCAGCATATTTTCTCTTCGATTGAGATCTCCGTCTCAGAGGAGGGAGGAAGAGGAAGAGGAAGAGGAAGAGGAAGAGGACTCACTTTTCGATCCGTCCAACGGTATACCCATCCAGCCCACCCTTCTCCAACAACTTGAATCGACTAGCACCAACAGTCTCAACCATACTTCGTCCATCAGGAAGCATCTGAACACTCTGAATCTCGAGCATAGTACCATATTCCGAAACGCCTTGTAGATGTGCAGGTCCACCACCTCTAGCGGGGAGAACCATCCCAAATCGCGGATTTGAAGATTCGATACATCGTCGGATCATCAATCGGTAACGAGGTTCGAAGACGTGGAGGATCGTTGGCATTCCTGGAAAAGCTAGGGTGCAGACGAAGATGGGCGTATCGAGGAGCGCGTCTCGTTCGTCTTGTTCGACTGCGGCTGAGCGGTCTTCGTATTCGGCGGGGAAGACTGTTTTCACTGATCGTTAGCATGTGCAAAGGGCGAGTGGAAGTCAAGTAGTGGAAGAAAAGGGAGTGTTTGAGGGAGAGAAGAAGTGAAAGGGGAAGGAAGAGGGAGGGGCAGAAATGACGTACTGATAGTCAAGAGAACCTTGTTAACGGAATGATCCTGGAAGAAAGCAAAAGAAGGCAGATCCTGCCTGCAAACCGGACACCTAGACGAATGATCAAGCGATCTCGAGAGGCATTTCGAGCAGAATGACTAAATATCAGTTTCACTGCAAGAAGGGCCTTTAAAAGGGACTTACATGTTGGCAAGGAGTAGTAACAGGCTCATGTAGGAGCATTGCACAAACATCACATTCGAGGACAGACATCATATCTTTCTTGATAACATCCAGAGGATCGGGATCGGATCGACGGTAATTGTCGACAGAGGGATCGGGCTCGACGAGGTGATGCTTTTGTCGTTTACTCGGAGCTCTACCCAATGAGAGCGAAGATGCTGATACCTCGGATGAGGGAGATTCGAGCATTACTTCATCAGGAACTTCCGTATCATTAAGCTCAACTCGACCAAGTGCGGAAACAGCATGGGCAGTCTCGTCGTCTAGCTTGGTAGCTTCGCGGTGAACCATCCGGATGATCTTCTCCACATTGACATCGAGTAGTGGCGAGCCCGTTTCCGAGACTGTTTCCGTTGTTACATGATGAGTTGGTCGAGGTGGGTAGTGAATGATGCCATGTGTCCCAGACGAAACAGGTGGGACAGAAGAGGTATCGCTGATAGTGAGATCGGAGGGGTTGTACTTTGCGGAAGAAGCTGATGCTGAGTATCGTTTACAACTTGGGATAGGACACATGACGCTCGACCAAAGTGATAGTCGTTGCTGTTGTTGACGTTGTTGCAGTTCAGCGGCTTCATGAGGCGGTAATGAAGGGTCGATGACGATCGGTGCTGGGGTTGGGATAGAGATGTGATCTGCGGATAGCGTATGTCCACAAGGGA
>Ga0308160_10006372_pt1 | contig 12038 bp, 14 predicted proteins | sample PhyFR1_FD_201036 | JGI IMG/M metagenome (GOLD analysis project Ga0308160, IMG submission 201036) | Phyllosphere microbial communities from UC Gill Tract Community Farm, Albany, California, United States - DLSLF.R1 | ecosystem: Host-associated > Plants > Phyllosphere > Unclassified | place: USA... | reverse complement strand
GGGTGCAGCGATGAAATAGACACCTGCCTGTCCGGCCTTCATCATCCATGTTCCGAGACTGGCGTAAACGAAAACATCCTTGGTCACGGCTTGTGGAGTCTGGGCAATACGCGGTTCTGGACGCAGTCTTGAACAATCCTGTGCTAAAAGTTGATAGATCGAAATAGCGCCTCTTCGTGTGCCGGAGGGGCAAGTACCGTCGGAACAACGCTCACCATTGGCATTGCGCACAATCGCTGTTTGCGTCGATTGCGATTGTACAGTGTCCGTTCATGTATCCATCAACCTGTAACATTGATTCAGTCTGATTGCAGACCGTATAGTAGCATTTATTCATGCAGTAGGATGCCAAGGGAAGAACTCTTGAGCTTTCCAATTCAACATCCGTTCCGCCTTACTGCAATCATAAAGGCCCTCGTTACCCGCCCATGCCCGCCTTCTCTCGGCTTTAGGGTAAAATTTGTCCAACAGAAGCTCAGTCTGACTGCGTTGATGCTGTGTCGGCGATACGATGAAAAAAGCCTCGTGCCCGTTTGGAAAGGTAATCCTCGGCGCGTTCAGTGCTAAGAGAGTAGCCGAAGCAGTATCGGATTCCGAGACATAACCCCAGAGGTCCTTCTTATCCCCTTTTCTTTTGTCGAGTGCTTCCGCTGATAGGAGTGCTGGCTCGACGACCCAGTGATACCTCAATGAAGCTATTCGCATTTGAGGGTTCTTCCTGGCGAATGAATCAGCCTGAATCTCGCATATCCTACACCATCAGCGCTGCTCGGTGAAACCAAGTCTGTTTGAACGGGCGCACTGTTTGCTCAGATCGTAAGCTGCCTCTGGCCGACAAGGGTGTTCTTCATCGAGTGGCAGGTAGTCGAAAGACGGGAATGAGGATCCGACTGTAAGAATACGTATCAGCCAGCGCGCATGCTTCTGTCATGCGACTGTTCAAAATATACTTACGCATTCCAATGGCATTCACACTTGACGCCTGCACAACGTCGTTGATAGCTAAACGAGCCGACACTGACATAATGTTGTAAGACATCATGGAATTGATCCTGTAAATCTCCTGCTAAGATGAGCACCTATCTCATATCACTGACGTACGTGTTCGGAGTAGCTCCGACCTGGAGTCGTACGATTTGGGTTATTGAGAACTGCAGCCATATGAATCATTGCTTCGCACTTGTGAGATTTGACGAGATCGTATAGCGTGTCGACATTACACACATCGCTTTGCACATACGAATAGGACGATGATGCCTTGACACTCGACTGGGCTGGTAGATCCAGACCTAGGACATGGTACCCCTTAGCGAGGGCTGCCCGTGTGATAAGCTGCCCGACCTGGCCTGCTGCTCCTGTCACACAGATCACGCGAGGCATTCGAGGAGCTTGTTACTATCAATCTGTGGGAATGGTCTGATCAGGGCGATACAGTATGCTTCGGAGGTTGTACTTGTTCTGGAAGCGACTGTGTACTGTGCGCCAACAACAGAGACAGAAGACGTAGCCGGACGGTGTGAACCGGTACGATAGCCGGCCCAAAAAGTTGCAGGTACATTATAACTCCGGCACACCGTGCTAAGGGATTTTAGATTTGCCGACTTGGGGATGAACTACATAATGGAGAATATGAGCTTTTCCCCAGGAATAGCATATAAACAGACGACTATTGGCGGAGGTCTCTGACGAAATTGGTAGTGGACACCTTTGCCGGAGATCACACATATGAGATGGGAATGGATACCCTAATGCGATTGTGGGCGGAAGCAGCGTTAGGTGATGGTGATACTACTCGAGTAGGTCAATCAAGTCCACACAAGTGAGATCCGGACTTCCGGTATCATTCCGGTTCACAATTCCGGATGTCCCATGGCTCCGGCTTGGACAGTGGGGTAGGTGGAGGTCCTATAATCTACCGTCATGGTCAGGCTCGGCCGGAAGCACGTTTTCGATAGCGACATAGGGGTTGTTGAGAAACGGCACTGTCTTTTGTATACTTCTCTGGCATGACCGATACAGGGACATCCAGCCGCTACAAGACTACTGGCTAGCGTGTGATCCGTTCCACTAATGCCAAGATCGCTATAGACCACAGTGTGATTACAGTTTACTAGCCCTTTGCTCACGGGTCCTGACTATCAGTGACCCAAATCTCTCTCAGAGCGTGTCATAAACCTTGTATCGCTATACAGAAGGTGACTGGACCTACGACCACTACACCGTCCCCTTACGAGATCAGGTAATTCATAAGGTATAAGGTGAAAAATGGGCTTGCGGATTGTCAGTGCCCGGAAAATTGCGTGCGTCTCTATTCGATTTCCGTGACGCCTTGTCTCTCATCTTTGACATCTGTTCTACCGCCAACGCTGAATTCATGCTCACTACAATACTAAGACGACGACCCGCATATCAAAACCTTGTCCATACGCTCATCTTGCGGGGGTATCTTCAGCGACCAGCTGTTCGCTTGGCTCTCAAGCCATGGTCTTCTCTTGATCTCGATGCTCGACTTCTCCTTTGCCATAGAGGTCGGTTTGACTGGACATACCTGAAAGCCTTGCTGTAAGACCAATTTGCTCTTGTATCTCCGCCATCCTTGCAGAGTCTTCGGCACCGGTACGCGACCCAAATGCTAGACTGGCGAGTTAGCCAAGATCGATAGTAAGTGATTAGCAGAAGTGTACTCACTCCATTTCTTCGAGGGTCTGCAAGTGAATATTAGCAAAGGCCGACATATATTGAAATGGTTCTAGAGCTTACCTTGTTGCGTGTCTCGGGCAGGATGAAAATAACCCACAGAGCGCCTAAGGCGAGAGTGGCAATGAAGATGATGTACGTCTTCCATTCAACTAAGACATGGTATCAGCAAGGTTCGCCCCTCGAATAACGAGACGCACTGTTTTCCAATGCAGTCGGGACGAAAAGCGCAATAGCAAAGTTGTTCATCCTATTTCATTTCAGCCTAGAGGCACAAGATTTTCGCGCAGCTCCACTGACCAGTTAGTCGAGGCGCTCAATGCGGCGCCCGGTCCACGGACGGATAGAGGGAAGACTTCGGAGATCAAGCAGAAACTGCAAGGTCCCCAAGACACCGCGAAGCCGGCGATGTATGTCCAGATACACGCCACTACAGGAGTTCAGCATGTTCGATCGGTCACGAAGCTCGGTTGCCGACTAACCTGCCACCCACGACGCAGCCACATGTGTATCCCAATCATGTCCGAAGGAAGCGCTCAAAGCTGCGAGGAGGATCATGCAAGTCATCATGACAGACGATCCGATCAGCAGGAGAGATCGCCTCCCAAGAGAATCGATCCATTGCAGTGCGGGCATCGTGAAGATCACATTGATGACTAGACATTAGTTAATCAAGTCGGTCCGGCTAAGATCCGATTACTCACCGCCTAAAACTCCTGTGGCTAAGAGCGAAGTCGTATTCTCGTTCAGACCAATACTTGAGAAAATTGTGCTGACCATCAGCCAGTTCGTTCAGAACGACCTAGACTCACGGTGCATAATTGACGACTGCATCGATACCCGTCCATTGCTGAAAGAACATTGTCAGGCATCCAGCCGCGGTCCTCTTGAAGATAGACCAGTCGGATACCAGAGTGCTCATTTGATATAGCTCGATCTTGATTCCCGATATCCCACCTCGTCCGACCAATTGAGGATATCTTCGCGCAAGTATCTCAGTATCAAACATCGCCTCGGCTTTGATCTCCAGGTATTCGATCTGGACCAGCTCATCGTTGACATCTCGCTTTCGAACGTAAGCGACGATTTCTAGGGCTTTTTCTTCCTGGCCAATATTCATGAGATGTCTTGGGGTCTCCGGACAAAGATATACCCCGACCATCAGGCCGAGTGCCGAGAGGATTTGCACTGCAAAAGGCTGAATCTCTATAAGCTGGCTGACATATCCTCCTTAAGAAGTACACGTACGATCCGCCACGAAACGGACGATGTTGCGCTGATGTAATTCGTGCCGTATCCGATCCAGTATGAAACAAGGATGCCGACAGTAGTGGCCAACTGAAAAAGGCCGACAACTGTCCCCCTGATTTCCGGAGGAGCGATTTCGGAAAGATAAGTGGGCGCTGCGGCAGACAGAATCCCAACAGAGAATCCGATGAAGAACCGGCCTAGAATAGTCTCAGTGTTTCCTCACGGGACATATTTCCCGGGAAGCTCACCAGCAAATATAAAGTCGGGTCCCATTGCGGCTGTAGTACTGTCCAGGCATTAGCTGTCATCATCTGATTGGTGAAGCCTGACTTGCATTACTCCGCCAACCAAGCAGAAGAAGCCTCCGGCGAAGATAGCCCCTCGCCGGCCCAATCTGTTGATGGCGTATCCGTTAAGCAAAGCACCTAGCCAGCCCTATCAGAGTGTCAGCTGACGGCTTCGCCCTTTCGTAACCACTACCCACGCCGAGGGGCAAGATGCTGACCGTCCACCCTTTAAGACTGGGATCAGCCGAGATTTGGCCTATCGCGTCAGCAATGGCTCGTTTGCGTAATCGATGGTCTAGAAGTACCGAAAGCAGCCGAATTGGAAAAGCTCCGCATAACGAGGACTTGAGCGTATGAGCCTTGTTCATAACCATCTTGAGATTTGGTGAGCAGGATGCTTGCGATGAAGTCAATAAGCCTACAATTAATCCCAGCCAGACTGTCATCGGTCAGTCGATATACATCATATGGTGTTGGAGTGACTTACGCTATTACGACGGCAATCCACATCAGGCGTTTGTTCGCCCATAAACCTTGTAAACCTTGTTTGCCTACCAAGGAGGCCCGGAGCCGGGCAACTGCAGCTTCGGTATCCATGCCTGCGGGAATGCTTGGTCAGGTAGTATGTGTTGTCTGCTTGAGAATTGATTAGGGTTTCGAGCGTGCTGATAAGAGAGTGGGGAAATGTCAGCGGCATCCCGGGCTGGCGCGTTATATGCGATTACAAGTCGCTGTCCGGAATAAGGGGGTGCCTGATGGCCCCTGCTGGGATCTGTCCGGGGCCCGGCAATCGGGATCATACAAGTAATTAGGTTCACCTGGCGCTTTGGTCTACCCGGACCAATGCCAAGCCGGACATGTGCGCTGTTGCCGCGCCGCAAACTGGGATGGTGGGCTGTTTTTAGATATGTCATCGGTCCGGGACTAAGGATAGGTCCCTCATCGGTCCTATATATATGATGCAGGGCATGAGTGTGACGTAGACGTTCGACGCACTCAAGCCGGTGGCTGTGAGTTCGACAAAGATCTGGGCGGAAAGGGACTATCGCGCAATATTCGGCGCAATGAGTCAGATCTGTTACAACTGAGCTTCAATTATCGGAATTGTCAAGGCCTCGGAGCGGTACAAATTATCCGCCACTCCAGCTACTCCCCGAGACCCTTCGATACTGTGGGCTGGGCTACTGAGTGGGCCAATTCCCCTCGCATGGTCTAGCTCCGATTTCCATTTGGAGTGTACGCTGCTTCCGTGCCCGATCCGGTGCACCTCAATGATGCGATCGACGATGAGCGAAGGTAGATCCTGCCATTGGCCTTGTCGAGAAGGGTATCAAGTTCTATCCCCTGGCGGTGATGTCGTCTCTGGCCCAGATGTGTGTGCTCTTCCGATGATTGATCCTTTGACCGACAAAGGAATTATCGCTGTCGCCACAACGTAATTCAAGCAATCCAGTGCAGCCGGGGTTGTGACCAAAGCCAAGCTGGAGCGATCGCAAAGGGGTGAAGTAGGGATGCAGCATCCACAGCCCCGAATCTTGGGTGTTAATGCCGCATAAAAATATGATCTCATTGAGTTTACGACCCATACGTTAACAAGTTGGTCGGAGGCTTGGAATGCGATTGGTCCCGGAAGCCATCAACGACACCATCGAACTCATTATTAGGGCGTGCGGATAATGGCTTGAGCTATCTGATTAAGTGAGGAAGGTGCGGGATGATCGGGATTCACCTGTCATGAATGGAACAATGAGACTGTGTGCTCTACTTCTGGGCCGTCGGCAACTCTGAGCTGCACCTGCCACAGCTCTCGGTTGTTAGCCCTGGTAGACATGAAGCACCATCCGTGTCCGAACCCAGGATCTGCGAGACCATCCCAAATCCACCCTTTGTACAGGGCCGCAAGTCATGCTTCCTACCTCAACCTTATACCCACAATGTCCACATCTGAAAGCAGGCTCTTCACTCCGAATTTGGCCGACAATGTCAATTACAAGAAACTAAGTGGTAAGGGCTATAATGAGCCGAGCCCCGGCGGACCTCAAACCTGCGATCTCGTCCAACTCTGCCATTGAATACTACAGCGAATACTACACCCGGCCCGCTTCACTAAGCTGTTGTTCCCGACCATTGTCACAGTGGTCTATCGCGTCTGCGGCATCGACGATCCCCGACTGTCTTGAGGTCGGTGACGGAGGTTCAACAGTGATCAAAGCGGCCAGAACGGGAGTACAAGTCGTGTCAATTAGATGATCCTGGAAGATTTAGAACGGTGGCTAATGGAGTACTGTAGAAGCAGTAGATGCAAGGCTTCTGTAAAGAAAGATTATAGGCATAGGCTTGCAGCAGGACACATCTATCGGGATAGGAGGAAGCTATATAGAACACGCCATCCTTCATGATCTACATGTCCAGGTGTTATCGCTTACAGAAGGGGCCATCACTTTGAAAGAAGCGGCATTATATCTTACATTGATTTGATTGATTTTGAGCTTAGGTATGGTCCTAGCATTACGGGCAAAGTTATATTGAGTAGACGAGCATTTCGTCGAGATGAGGACTTATAAGCATTGATAAGAGAGGCTCCTCGCCGCAACTGAGGCACTCGATTTTGGTATGACGTGTCATTTCACTAGTTGATACACTATCTATAATCTCGCTTATCACCAATCAATCAATGAGCAGAGCAGATTGATACGAGTCGAGACCCTTACTCTATACTGTACACTGTACAACATATCATCATGTTCCGTCGCCTACCAGCCCTAAGGCGAGCAGCAACTACCCTACCCAAACAATCTACTAGGAACTTCACCAAACCATCAGCAGCTACTGCCGCTTCCAACAATCTATCAACCTCCAATGTGGTTCTCGAGCTAGATACCAAGGCTGTCGGGAATGAGATTAGGAAGAGAGGATTGAGCGCGGCCGTTCAAGGTCGTGATGGTGGTATGGACCGAGTGAGCTAACGCATTCCAAATCATGGAACGAGCTCATAGGCAGGACACTATCATCCGACTCCTATACTCCTTGGGATCAAGGCATGAAGTCGAGCGATACCTCCGAATCTTTACTTCTTCTTCCAAGTCTTCTTCAGGAGGTGTCCTTCCAGAGGCCAAGTTTGCTGTCCTCAAGTTAGTCTCAACTGGACATAATTGGAGTCAGAGCTGATGAACAGGATTGGAGGTGCTATCCTCACCAACGAGCTTGATGATCTCGCTCTTTCCTTGTCTTTCTTGAACAGGCTCGGCCTTTACCCTGTTGTCCTACACGGTGCTGGACCTCAATTGTAAGCTACGATATCAGTACTACTGCCAATCAAGCTGACTTGCAGGAACGAGATCCTAGAAGCTGAGGGTGTCGTACCAGACTACGAGGATGGTATCCGAATCACCGACGCCAAGACCCTTCAAATCGCTCGAGTAAGCTGTATCTTTCGCTCTCGAACTGACCAAGCTGATAGATAGCGAGTATTCCTACAAGAGAACCTCAAACTCACTACCGCTCTCGAACGACTCGGTACACGCGCCCGACCCATTCCTACCGGTGTCTTCACTGCCGAGTACCTCGACCAAGCCAAGTACGGTCTCGTTGGAAAGATCACTAGGGTCGACAAGGCTCCTATCGAAGCTGCTATCAAGGCTGGATGTTTGCCTATTCTCACCAGTTTGGCCGAGAACGCCGAGGGTCAGATCTTGAACGTTAATGCCGATGTTGCTGCTGGAGAACTTGCCAAGGTCTTGGAGGTGAGCTTAAGCATCATGAACTTCAGGGTAAAGCTAACAAAACAGCCAATGAAGATTGTCTACCTTAATGAGAAGGGCGGTCTCTTCCACGGTGTCACTGGCAAGAAGATCTCGACCATCAACCTTGATGAAGAGTACGATGCGCTCATGCGTGAATCATGGGTTAAATTCGGTACCAAGCTCAAGCTACGTGAGATCAAGGAGCTCCTCGATACCCTCCCCCGAACTTCCTCTGTCGCCATCATTTCCACCGACATGCTTCAAAAGGAATTGTTTACCGATGAAGGAGCTGGTACCTTGATTCGAAGAGGATACAAGTTGTACAAGCATACCGATGTTGATGCTGTTGGATCCACTCAACTTCGACAGGTCTTTACCGAACGTGACCCAGAAGTCATCTCTGGTCGAAAATCAGTTGCCGAGTTGTTCTCTGAACTCAAGCAATCTCCTCATACCATCTACGGAGACGAGCCATTCGATGTTGTCGGTGTTGTTTCTCACCCCGAAGGTGAAACTCCCGTCATGACCAAATTCCTCGCTTCCAGGAACGGTACCCTCAACAAGATTGTCGACAATGTCTTTGACGCCATCAAGAAGGATCATAAACGATTATTCTGGACTGCCAAGGCCGATGACGAGAACCGAGCATGGCACTTTGAAAGGGCAGATGGATCATTCACAAGGGCAGGAAGGAGTTTGTTCTGGTACGGTGTACCTGATGTCAAGGAGGTTGAAAAGATTATCGAGAAATTCGAATCGAACGGAAGGATCGAAAGGGTCTTTTTACCTGTCGGACCAGGTCTTCCTCCTCACCGACAACCTTCTTCCACTCGAGCATTCTCTACCTCTGCTCGACCTTCCATCTCTTCCAAGTCAAACAGTACTCGAGGATACGCAACAGCAACCGAAGTACCCCGTAAACGAGTTGCTCTAATCGGAGCACGAGGATACACTGGCCAGAACCTCATTTCCCTCATCAACGATCATCCCCACCTCGACCTCACCCACGTTTCTTCTCGAGAACTCGCAGGTCTGCCATTGAAGGAATACACAAAGTCTCAAGTCAAGTATTCCAACTTGTCTGTGGAAGATGTAAAGAAGATGGAAGAGAATGGAGAAGTTGATGCTTGGATCATGGCTTTGCCAAATGGCGTTTGCAAGCCTTTTGTCGATGCTGTTGATAGCGCCAAGGGAAACGGAGTTATTGTGGATTTGAGTGCGGATTACCGATTCGAAAAGGATTGGACATATGGATTGCCGGGTGAGCAAAGGGTCTAGACAGTGAAAGAGACTATCAACTTATGCATGCTTTTACCCGATTCTCAACCCACCACCACTCTCACGTAAATCGCCACTTTATCACTACCACGATCACTACCACCCGCTTGTTTGAACAGAGCTATACGGTCGAGAAAAGACTAGGTCATCGAAACGAGTTTCCAACCCAGGATGTTATGCTTCCAACACCCAACTCCTTCTCGCTCCATTAATGCCATACCTCGACAAAACTCAGATGCCAACCATCTTTGGTGTTTCCGGTTACTCGGGAGCAGGAACCAAATCTGGTGAGAAGGATGCTGAAGGTCGACCCAAGACTGTTGCCAAGATCGTACGTCCCCTCTATACTATGACTGTTGGGTGAGAAGAACCTAATGGTAAGGGCCCCGAGGACTTGGGAATGAGTATCCGACCTTACGCCCTTACCGACCATATTCACGAAAGAGAATCATCTCTTCACCTTTCTACCCTCCCTTCCTCTCCTGATCCATTCCAATTATCTTTCATCCCCAACGTCGCGCCTTGGTTCTCTGGTATCATTTCCGTCCTAAATGCTCCATTGACCAAGGAGTTCCGAGCATCAGAGATCAGTGAGCTCTACGCTGAAAAGTACGAGAATGAACGACTTTGTATTGTCCAGAAGGGAGTTGTTGATGTACGTGATGCTGAGGGTAAGCATGGATGGAGAGTTGGTGGGGTCCAAGTACACAGTGGTGGAAAGAGGGTCGTTGTTACCGTACGTTGTCTTTCTGGTATTGATTAGGAACTGACGTGATAGGGCGCCTTGGATAACTTGTTGAAGGGAGCTGCTACTCAGTGTATGCAGGTGAGTCATGATATGAACCCGAAGTCACAAGACGCCACTGACGATGTAGAATCTCAACCTCGCTCTTGGCTATGATGAGCTCGATGGTATCCCCCTCGATCGAATCTAGGCAGATGTCATCGACATCTGTTGTTCCGGGAATATCGTTAGATTTAACAAATACACATATACAAAGCTTGAAATCATTTAATGCATAAACTCTCTTGACAGACCCCGGCCCATTCTATGGTAATCAAGCGCCAGTCCCATATATGATTTCCCGAACCGAAAATACAAGTTCTCTCCTCTTCTGCCATTTCAGTCACTGGTCGTGCCTTAATCAACAATTCTTTTTGTTCTTTTGGTGACTCACCCTGAACCACTGTAACGTTGTTCAACTCCCTCTGTCTTTAGACCCTATGCACCAGACAACATAATAACGGTATCCAGGGATGGACCGGGTTCCGGAATGCGCCGTATGATTCCGTTTCGGCTCAAATGCCAAAGTCGGGGGCGGCGCCGATCGACCGACCGTAAAAGACCGAAGAAATCTTGGGTCTGGCGTGTCTCAAATGGGCAAGAGGTGAGCGTCTAAATGCTGATTCAAGCCAGTCAGCCTCTGGCTAGTAGCCTACTAGCGTCCTAGTGAGCGCTAGCTGGGATAGAGAACAATGATGAATGTAAAAATTGATATTGTTTCATCTTGACACACATTTATCATTGTTTAAGAGACTTTGCCAAAAACTTGTACTCTTATGGCGTGCCTCTCGCCTTTGGTTAGGACCGATCTACCTCGATCTCCATCTCCTTCTGTTCGACCTCTTACGATGTCCCCTCTTACTGGAGTGGCGTCAATGACAATAATGGATATCGATGAGACAGAAGGGAAAGGATGGGAGATTTCATTCGATACAGATACGGAGGATGAGGAGGAAGCAGGTCTGGACTTCGGAATGGATATCCCTTGCCGTGATTCCAAGGATTCACACAGCCCTGATGGCGCAGAATACAAGTTAGTCACTTATTCTTACCCCGTTTCATGTTCCATCATCTGTTATACTTTAACTTATTCCCCAGTGATTCCGAGGTTATGCTAGGTATAGATCGACATTATACCCAAGATCTCGATATACACGATAGTAGTGGAAGTGGAAGTGGAAGTGGTGGTAGTATACATACACCCTCTACGGTTCATACGGCAATTATATCGATCTTACCCCCAACAACAGCTTCTACAGCCAATTTCCCATTGGATATATTCCCTTCACCCCCTAAATCTTATAACGAGCTTGGACCACTTCGTTCCCGCCCTTCTACCCCTGAACATCATTACGAAACAACTTCAAACCGTAATCCAACGCACAGACATCGTCATCGACACGTTAACGGCCGTAGTCGTCGCCGATTCTCCGAACCTACCGGCTCGAGCTCAAGGGAGGCTGGGATAGAGCAAAGGAGATTCACCATGTCCTTTGATCTTGTAGTAGCGCCATCCAAGTTTGGTACTAGTGGGAATGGAAATGGGATTCAGGAACGGGTGATTCGGGTCGGGTTTCCTCAAAAGCGGAGATCATCGATCGGCAGTACCAGTGTTAACAGTCTGAGCTTACAATGTGGTAAAGCTGGCGGCGACTGCTCGAAAGTCGAGAGGGACAGGGAGAAGGCACGGGTCGGTGAATGGCAAGCGAAGGGAGAAGGAGTCAGCAACTCGTCTAGCCCGAAAAACGAGGGCTGGGTCGGAAAGGAGGAAGATGACGCTCGAGTGTGTGTGTATGATTTTGTTGTTGGAAAAGAGGACAAGGTACAAGAAGAGAGTGAATTTAGCGCGCCCTTATCATCACCATCACTACCGAAAGAAACTCTTCCGACGGTTCTATCAACAGCCACGACCCACACCCCGCTATGGCCTTCTTTACCATCAGGTCCGAGCTCACCTAATTCAAATTTCACTTCATACACTCGTCAACAAGATATACT
>Ga0308160_10006371_pt1 | contig 12038 bp, 4 predicted proteins | sample PhyFR1_FD_201036 | JGI IMG/M metagenome (GOLD analysis project Ga0308160, IMG submission 201036) | Phyllosphere microbial communities from UC Gill Tract Community Farm, Albany, California, United States - DLSLF.R1 | ecosystem: Host-associated > Plants > Phyllosphere > Unclassified | place: USA... | reverse complement strand
TCGCCCTTGCGCCCGGCCGCCACCGCAGCCACGCCCAGCCACAGGAAGTGGCGCGCGCGCGTCAGCGCCACGTACAGCAGGCGCAGGTCTTCTTCCAGGCGCGCGCGGTCGACCGCGGCCAGGGCTTCGTCGCTCAGGGCCAGGTCGATGCGGCGCTGGCCCTCTTCCACGTATTCGAAGAAGGCGCGGTTGCGGCGGTCGGTCTTGCGCGCGGTGACCGCGAACGGCAGGTAAACCAGCGGATACTCCAGGCCCTTCGACTTGTGCACCGTGACCACCTTCACCAGCTCGGCGTCGCTCTCCAGACGCAGCACGCGTTCGTCGCCACCTTCGCCCATGCCCTCGATCTGCTCGGCGAACCAGCGCACCAGCGCCTGCTCGCCATCGAGTTCGCGGCTGGCTTCCTGCAGCAGTTCGGCCAGGTGCAGCAGGTTGGTCAGGCGGCGCTCGCCGCCGCCCAGCCCCAGCAACTTGGCCGGCAGGCCGAGTTCGTGGATGAAGCGGCGCAGCATGGCCAGCACGCCCTGGCGCTGCCAGGTCTGGTGCAGGGCTTTCAGCTGCTCGACCCGGCTTTCCCAGGCCTGCTCGTCGCTGGCCAGGCGCGCCAGCTCGGCCAGCGGCAGCGCGCAGGTGGCGGTGGCAAAGGCGGCGCGCGCCAGGGACCCATCCAGCGGATTCGCGACTGCCTGCAGCCAGCGCAGCACGTCGGCCGCTTCCTCGCTCTCGACCACGGAATCCTGGTCGGACAGGTAGACGCTCGGCACCTTGCGCCGGGCCAGCGCGCGCCGGATCGCCGTCGCTTCGCGGCGGTCGCGCACCAGGATCGCGATATCGGCCGGCATCAGCCGTTGGAAATCGCCCTCATCGTCGGCAAAACCGACGCGCGCATCGTTCAGCAGCGTGACGATGTGCTCGGCGCAGTGGTGGGCGAAGAAGTCGCGGTAATCCTCGGTACGCAGGTCGTCGCGCTCGGTGGCGGCCACCGCCAGCGCCTGGTACGGGCCGTCGACGCCGACCAGTTGCTGGCGGCGGCCGGCCGCTTCGACCGGTTCGAAAGGCAGCGGGTTCTCTTCTCCGCTCTTGAACTTGAACGCGCCCGCCGCGTAGCCCTGCTCGGCGTAGTGGAACAGGCGGTTGACCGCCCCCACCAACTGCTCGGTCGAGCGGTAGTTGGTGCCGAGCTGGTAATGGCGGCCGGTGGTCGCGCGCCGCGCCGACAGGTAGCTGTGGATGTCGGCGCCGCGGAAACCGTAGATCGACTGCTTGGGATCGCCGATCAGGAACAGGCCGCGCGCCGGGTCGTTGGCCTCGACGCGGTACAGCAGGTCGAAGATGCGGTACTGGTCGGGCGAGGTGTCCTGGAATTCGTCGACCATCGCCACCGGGAACTGGTCGAGGATACGCTTGCGCAGCGCTTCGCCGTTCGGTCCTTCCAGCGCCTCGCGCAGGCGCACCAGCATGTCGGCGAAGCCGAACTGGCGGTTGCGGCGCTTGAGGTCGGCCATGCGGCGCGCGATCTGGCCGGCGGCGTGGCGCAGCAGCGCATGCGACAGCGGCGCGATGGCCTGCAAGCCTTCCTGCAGCGCGCAGGTATGGTCGAAGCACTCGGGCACGTCGGCGCTGAAGTCCTTGCTGTACGCATCGGCGATACCGTCCGGGGTCAGGCGGCGCCACGCGGTGTCGGGCAGGTCCGGCAGGTGGCGCGCCGGGTCGGCGGCCCAGCTGCGCAGCGCCTCGAACCACTTGACCAGCGAATCGGGCCGCATCTTGTTGCCGTTGAAGGCTTTCGGATGGCGCTCGCGCTGGGCCGCGATCCAGCTTTCCATCGCGTTCGCGCGTTCGCCCCAGCCGTCCTTCAGGCGCGCCAGCTCGGCTTTCTGTTCGCGCTCGATGCGGGCGATCAGCGCGCCCAGCGGCTCCTCGCTCTCGCCGCCAAGACTGTCGGCACGCCCGACCAGCTCGCGCACCGCGCGCTTGAGCAGCTCGACGTCGGCAAAGGCCGACAGCAGCACCTTCAAAGCCTGGCCGTTCAGGGGATATACCTGCTGGCGCCAGTAATCGTGGGCGGCATCCTCGAACAGGCCGCGCTCGTCGCTGACCAGTTCCTCGTCGAACAGGCTGCCGCTGTCGAAGGCATGCTCGCGCAGCATGCGCTGGCACCAGGCGTCGATGGTGAAGATGGCCGCTTCGTCCATGGTCTCGGCGGCCAGCACCAGGCGGTGTGCGGCGCGTTCGCGCTCGGCATCGTCGAGGTAGCTGTCGGCCAGCGCCTCCAGATAAGGATCGTCGTGTTCCGCCTCGCCGCGGAAGTAGGCGGCGGCCTGCACCAGCCGCTCGCGCACGCGGTTGGACAGCTCGCGCGTGGCCGCGCGCGTAAACGTCATCACCAGGATCTCGGGCGGCAGCAGCGGACGCACGAAGGCGCTCGGCTCTTCCGGCTCCTCCCACAGGCTGCCGGTATCTTCACCGCCTTTGCTGCCGTGGCCAAGGACCAGGCGCAGGTACAGCGCGGCGATGGTCCAGGTCTTGCCGGTGCCGGCGCTGGCCTCGATCAGGCGCGAGCCGTGCAGCGGGAAGTTCAGGGCGTCGAGGAGCTGGCTCATGCCTCGCCTCCTTCGAAACGGGTCACCGTCACACCCTCGTCCAGCCAGGCCACCAGCGGCCCGTACAGCACCTCGGCCACGTCGGGCCAGCCGCCGGCCGCGCGCAGCAGCGCGAATTCCGGCCACAGGCGCGCCAGGCAGGGGTCATCCACCTCGCCGGAGAGTTCGAAGCCGCCATCGTAGGTTTCGCGCGGGTCGCCCTCCTGCAGCTGGGCCAGCGCAGTCTTGCAGGCCACCGGCAGCGGATGGTCGAGGTTGCGCCGCCATAGCGCGGCCAGTTGCCGCAGCGTGGCCAGCGCCACGTCCTGCGCGATCGGCGCCATCTCGACGATGCCGTCGCGCGCCACCAGGTAGCCGGTGACCGCCGCATGGTCGCCGGCGGCAGCACCGGCCGCCAGCTGGCGCAGCCACGGTCCGATCAGCTTGTCGCCGCGCGGCGCGCCCTTGCGGTCGAGCACCTTGGACGAGATCTGGATCAGCCACACGCTGCGCTCCTCGCTGCTGCGCAGGCGGTCGACCCAGTCGTCCAGCAAGACACCGTCCAGGTCCAGGCTGACCGCCAGCTTGGGCGCCGGCTGCGGGTAACGCGCGCCCAGCGCCAGCCAGGCGGAGCGCACCGGCACCAGCTCGTCGACCAGCTGCTGCTGCCACTGGCGCCCGATCAGGCCGATCGGCAGCACGCCTTCGCGCGCCAGGCGGCCGGCGCGCGTGGCCAGTACCTGGCGCACCTCGTCCTGGGCTTCCTGGGTGCCGCTGTCGTCGAGCAGCGTATCCTCCAATAGATAGCGCTCGAGCGCGTCGAGCGAGAACGGTTCCTCGTCCTCGCCCACCACTTCGAGCTGGCCGAAATTGACGCCGAGGCGGCGCCGGAAGAAGTAGCGCGCCGGCTGGCGCAGGAAACCGGCCAGTTCGCCCAGCTTAAGGCGGTAGTCGGGTTCCAGTTCATAGGGCGGCAGGATGCCGTCCTCGATCCTGGCCGCGCCCGCATCTCCCTCGCCGCCTTCGGGCTCGTGGTGCGCCGAGCGCCATTCGCCGGCATAGGTCAGCAGGCCGCCGCGTTCGAAGTAGCGGCGCGAGAACGGCTGCAGCGCATGCACCGTGGTCAGCATGCCGACGTCCATGTGCCAGCCGGCCGCGAGGTAATCGCGCAGCTGCGACACCAGCACCGAGGCCGGCTGCTCGGTGTTGTCGCGCACGTTGCGTCCGACCCAGCTCACATACAGCTTGTCGCGCGCGGCCAGCAGCGCTTCCAGCATCAGGTAGCGGTCGTCGTCGCGGCGCGAGCGGTCGCCCGGGCGGCCCATCCCCGGCATCGCCAGCAGATCGAAGTCGGATTGCTGGGCGCGGCGCGGGAAATCGCCGTCGTTCATGCCGAGCAGGCACACCACGCGGAAGGGCACGGCGCGCATCGGCATCAGCGTGCAGAAGGTGACGCCGCCGGACACGAACTGGTGGGTCAGCGCCGGCTGGTCCAGCTCGCCGAGCCAGGCTTCGCGCATCACGGCGAGCGGCACCGGTTCGTCGAACAGCGCGTTCTCGCAGATCTCGAGCCAGCACTGCAGCGCTTCCTCGAGCTGGTGCAGCATCCGGCGGTCGTCGTCGTCGGTGGCGCGGAAGAAGCGCGCCATCATCGCACGGGCGCGGGCGCCCCACTCCATCGGCCGCAGGTTGCCATCGAGCTGCTCGCGCCAGGCCAGCAGCGCCTCGACCAGCTCGGCCAGCGAACCGGCCAGCGCCGCATCGAGTCCGCCCACTTCCGCATACGGCTCGATGTCGTTGAAGCTGGCACCCTGGCCGGTGGCATAACCCAATAACATGCGCCGGATGCCGAACAGCCAGGAATTCTGCTCGCCGGCCGAACCTAGGCCGAGACCGGCGCGGTGGCGCGCATCCAGGCCCCAGCGCACGCTGGCGCCCTCGATCCAGTGGCCGAGGATGGCCAGGTCGTCTTCCTCGATGCCGAAGCGCTTGGCCACCGCCGGGACGTCGAGCAGGTCGCGCACCTCGCTCTGGCGGCAGCGCTGCTGCGGCAGCCGCAGCAACCATTCGAGCGCCACCAGCAGCGGATTCACGCTGCGGTCCTTGACGTCGCCGATCTCGAACGGGATGTAGCGCGGGTCATTCCTCTTGTGCTGGTCGAACACGGCGTGGATCGCGGCCGAGAAGGTCTCGATGTCCGGCATCATGACGACCACGTCGCGCGGCCGCAGGGGCTCATCGCGATCCTCGGCGAACCAGGACAGCAACTGGTCGTGCAGCACCTCGACTTCGCGCTGGGCGCTGTGGGCGATGTGGAATTCGATCGAGCGGTCGTCCGGCGGCGGCGCTTCAAAGGCATGCTCGGCCAGCGGCACCAGGTCGCGGATCGCGCCCTGCACCTGGTTCAGCAAACACTCGCCTTCCTCATCGGAGAACAGGTCGACCCGCATGTTGGCGAATTTGCTCGCTTCGCCGTTGTCGAATTCGTCCAGCATGCGGATGAAGTCGCGCCCCTGCCGGCCCCAGCTGGCCAGCAGCGGGTGGCAGTGGGCGTGCATCTGTTCCGGCGGGATGTCGGCCAGGCTGGTGCCGTTCTTGGCCACCTGGCGTTTATAGGCGGCGCGCAGCAGCTCGCGCCCCTCGCAGATGTCGCCCCAATAGAACTGGCAGGGGTTCGGCACCGCCAGCAGTACCTGGGTGTAGCGCGACAGGCCGGCCACCGCCTGGATGGTCTGGTACGGCAGCGTCGACATCCCGAACAGCACCACACGGCGCGGCAGGCGCTGCACCGGCTGGCGCGCTTCCTCGACCGCGGCCATGAACTGCTGGTGGATGGTGGCGCGGCCCGACCAGCGGCGCTCCGGCGGCATGCTCGCGTGGATCTCGCGCCAGAGCTGGGCCTGCCAGCACTGGTCGGGCGTCAGCGGCACCGGCTCGCCGCCGGGACGGCGCAACTGGTCGCGATTCTCCGCCCAGTCAGTCAGCCAGTCGGCGCGGTACACCTGGTACTGGTCGTACAGGTCGGCCAGGCGCTCGGCCAGCTGCAGGCGGCGCTCGGGATCGCCGTCCTGCAGGAAGTGGCGCAGCGGTTCGAACTTGTCCTTGGCAAGCAGCTCGGGCAGCAGGCGCATCAGGCGCCAGGTGAGCGCATCCTTGTCGAAGGGCGAGCGGCTCGGCACCCGCTCCGGACCCAGCATGCCGCGGTAGGACTGCCACAGGAAGCGCGCCGGCAGTGCCACGCGGGTGGCGGCGCACACGCCCATGTCCTCGGCCAGCGCGATCTTCAGCCATTCGGCGACGCCGTTCGACTGCACCAGCACGATTTCCTCTTCCAGCGGCCCCAGCGGGTGGTTGCGCAGCCAGTCGAAGACGGCGGCGCGCAGCAATTCCATCTGGTTGCCGTGCAGGATGAGGAGACCGGGGGTGATCGCGGAAGGCATGGTGATGAGCGTGGAGTGGACGCCCGAAGGATACTACTTATGACAAGGCGGCGGTAGAGTGTCATGCCGGGCGGCAAGCTCGACGATACGACCCGTCTTGCATTGCAATGCGGCAATTACCTGGTTGTTGTTAAGATGGCGTCATCAAGTCATTATCGAGAACAGGATCCATCATGCAAGACCAAGCCGCGCAAGGCCAGCTGCCAGGCCAGGACCACGACGACCCCAACCTGTGGCTGGAGGAAGTCGCCTCCGACGAAGCCCTCGCCTGGGTGCGCGAACGCAATGCCGAGAGCGAACAGGAACTCACGGCCCGGCCCAGCTACGCCGCACTGCGCACGCGCCTGAAGACCATCCTCGATTCGAAGGAGCGGATTCCCTACGTCGGCCGCCACAACGGCCTGTTCTACAACTTCTGGCGCGATGCCGAGCACCCGCGCGGCATCTGGCGCCGCACCACGCTGGACAGCTACCGCGAGGCCGAGCCGCAATGGGAAACCGTGCTCGACCTCGACCTGCTGGCGCGCGACGAAGACGAGAACTGGGTCTGGGCCGGCGTCTCGACGCTCAAGCCCGACGGCATGCGCGCACTGGTCTCGCTGTCGCGCGGCGGCGGCGATGCCCACGTGGTGCGCGAATTCGACCTCGCCAGCCGGCAGTTCGTCGCCGGCGGTTTCACCCTGCCGGAAGCCAAGAGCAGCACCGCCTGGATCGACATCGACACCCTGTTCGTCGCCACCGACTTCGGCGAAGGTTCGATGACCAGCTCGGGCTACCCGCGCATCGTCAAGGAGTGGAAGCGCGGCACGCCGCTCGAGGCCGCCGCGACCGTGTACGAAGCCGAGCCCGACGATCTGTCGGCCTCGGCCTGGCACGATCCGACGCCCGGCTACGAGCATGACTTCGTGCAGCGCCAGATCGGCTTCTACAGCAGCGAGATGTTCCTGCGCCGCGGCGGCCGGCTGGTCAAACTGCCGAAACCCGACGATGCGAATGCCTTCACGGTGCGCGACCAGGTCGTGGTCGAACTGCGCTCGGACTGGACCACCGGCACCACCACCTGGCCGCAGGGCAGCCTGCTGGCCATGGACTTCGAACGCTTCATGGCCGGCGAACAGGCCTTCGAGGCGCTGTTCACGCCGAGCCCGACCATGTCGCTGGACGGCGTGTCCGCCACCCGCAGCACGATCCTGCTGACCATCCTCGACAAGGTCAAGAACCGCATCGTCGAACTGACCCGCAGCGGCCAATACTGGCGCACGCGCGACATCGCCACGCCGGGCATGGGTGCGCTCGGCATCTCCAGCGTCGACGAATTCGACTCCGACCAGTACTTCCTGACCGTCACCGACTTCCTGACGCCGAGCACCCTGTACCTGTGCGAAGCCGGCAGCGCAAGCGTCAGCAACGCGCGCCAGCCGCTGAAAGCGATGCCCGCCTTCTTCGACGCCAGCCCGTTCACGGTCAAGCAGTTCGCGGCAAAGTCGAAGGACGGGACCATGGTTCCCTACTTCGTCGTGATCGGCAAGGATGCCCAGCCGGATGGCAACAGCCCGACACTGTTGTACGGCTACGGCGGCTTTGAAGTGTCGCTGACGCCTTTTTACAGCGGCATCACCGGCGCCGCCTGGCTGGAACAGGGCGGCGTGTATGTATTGGCCAACATCCGCGGCGGCGGCGAGTTCGGGCCGCGCTGGCACCAGGGCGCGTTGAAGGACAAGCGGCAGAATGCCTTCGACGACTTCATCGCGGTGGCGCAGGACCTGATCCGGCGCAATATCACGAGCCCCCAGCATCTCGGCATCATGGGCGGCAGCAATGGCGGCCTGCTGGTCGGCGCCGTGCTGACCCAGCGTCCGGACCTGTTCAACGGCGTGGTCTGCCAGGTGCCGCTGCTGGACATGCGCAGATACCATCAGTTACTGGCGGGTGCATCCTGGATGGGCGAATACGGCGATCCGGACGATCCGGCCGAGTGGGACGTGATCCGCAAATACTCGCCTTACCAGAACGTATCTGCCGAAAAACAATATCCACGCGTCTTTTTCACCACGTCTACCCGCGACGACCGCGTTCATCCCGGTCATGCGCGCAAGATGGCGGCAAGGATGCGCGAACAGGGTCATGACGTTTTGTACTGGGAAAACACCGAAGGCGGCCATGCCGGTGCAGCCAACAATGAGCAAACCGCAACAATGTGGGCATTAACTTATACATTCTTATTGATGCAGCTCAAACGTTAAACTTGGTTACAAAAGCCGCAGTATTTACATGCCTACGGGAACTAGCAGTATTGCTAGGACTCGAAATGAATGATGCATGGAATACTTGTTTCTCACACATCTTTCCTTGGAGGAGCGGCGATGGCTAATGATTTCGTTACCGAAGCAAGCCTGCGAGAACCGTTTACCGGCGCAGGCATAAAACCACTGGCGCCAGCGGCGCTCTCCATCCATGACCTGAAAAAGTACCGGGTCAGCAAGCGCGAAAGCCAGGAGAAATTCTGGGGCCGCTTCGGGGTCACGCAATCGAGCGGCAGCCGTTTCGAAACCGGTCTGGCGATTCCGGCACCGGTGGCCCTGCTGTTGAAGCTCTACGTCAACGGCAAGCTCAACGATGGTGATCTTCTGGGGTAATCAAGCCGAGGGAGATCGCCCTCACCACCGCCTGTTGCCGAGTGTTGACGTTGAATTTCTGCCTGATGTTACCCATGTGGAAATTCACCGTCGCCTCGGAACAGCCGGTAATCTTTGAAATTTCCCACGACGACTTGCCCACCATGACCCAGTTGAGCACTTCGAGCTCGCGCGGGGTCAGGCGCGGCGCCACTTCCTGCCCCGGCTGCGGGGAAAACCGCACCCCGGTTGCAAACGCGTAGTCGCGCACCAGCGCCAGGTCGGACAGGCTGGCATTGGCATGGCGCGTAAACGCCCCATCCGCCGCTGCGCCGGTGACAAACGTCAGCATCCCGAATTCCCCATTCGGTCCATGGATCGGAAAACTGATGCCTGCACGCAGGCCGTGGCTGCAGCTTTCCTCGTACAGCGTGCGCTGGGTCTGGCTGCGGAACAGGTCCGGCTGCCATACGATCGGCAAGGTGCTGGCCAGGCAATGGGTGACGGTCGGATCGACGTAGGCGTAGCGCTCGGCATCGTAGCGCTCGCGCCAGGCACTCGGATAATTACTCTGTATAAAGGCATTGTCCAGGCGCGCATGGCGCGAACCGGACATACCGAACAGCACTTTCTCGAAACCGTAGCGCCGGCCGACGCCGAACAGCGCCTCGCCCCAGCTCGCGGCCGTTTCCCGATGCAACAGCTCGTCCAGTTCTGCGCCTGTCATGTGTCCCCCGGGCTATTGATGTAACGACAGCTAATATGCTAGTTGAGTTGTAACCGAAAAGCACGAAAAATTATTGATTTATTCACGCCGGCTCGGCAATTCGCACATTTTGAACACACTGGCGTTGCCAATCGTGCGCGTCGCAACGGAAATTTGTTCTAAAATCGCGCGAATTGCCCGATCGAAATTTCCTATTTACAAGTATGCATTGCAAGATTAGCACGAAGCCGTTGCTGAGCTGGTATATTGCTTTCAGACAAGCTTGACTTGATCGGGCACAAGAGTATCGTTGGCGTTTTTCTGATATTTAACAAAACCGCGTCCGTCCAGAACATCTTGCCCGCACGTGCACAACACAACGCCGCTTTGCCCGCGACGGACTGCCGCCGGTTTCCCGCCTTTCCTGCCTTACCACCATACCTACTTCCCATTCAGAGGAATCCAAGTCAATGAATAACATGACTGACATGGCTGAACAGCTCGATGTCAAGCTCTTGCTGTCCACGCTGATGGCCTTGAAAAAAGGCGACTTTTCGGTGCGTATGCCGTCCGACTGGACCGGCGTCTCCGGCAAGATCGCCGATACCCTGAACGACATCATCGAGACCAAGGAAAAAATGGTCGAGACGGTGACCGAGGTGTCGCGCGTGGTCGGCCGTGAAGGCCACCTGACCCAGCGCGCCGACGTGCCGGGCGTGGTCGGCGGCTGGGCCACGATCATCAGCTCGGTCAACACCCTGATCGACGACCTGGTGCGCCCGACCACCGAAATGGCGCGCGTGATCGGCGCCGTGGCGAAAGGCGACCTGTCGCAGACCATGGCGCTGGAAGTCGACGGGCACCCGCTGAAGGGCCAGTACCTGCGCGCGGCGACGACCGCGAACACCATGGTGGAACAGCTGTCCTCGTTCTCGTCCGAGGTGACGCGCGTGGCGCGCGAAGTGGGTACCGAGGGCAAGCTGGGCGGCCAGGCGCAGGTGAAAGGCGTGGCCGGTACCTGGAAGGACTTGACCGACTCGGTGAACTCGATGGCCGGTAACCTGACCTCGCAGGTGCGTAACATCGCCGAGGTGACCACCGCGGTGGCCAACGGCGACCTGTCCAAGAAAATCACCGTGGACGTGCGCGGCGAGATCCTGCAGCTGAAGGACACCATCAACGTCATGGTGGACCAGCTGCGCTCCTTCGCATCCGAAGTGACCCGCGTGGCGCGCGAGGTGGGTACCGAAGGCAAGCTCGGCGGCCAGGCCTACGTGCCGGGCGTCGGCGGTACCTGGAAGGACTTGACCGACAACGTGAACTTCATGGCCTCCAACCTGACCGGCCAGGTGCGCAACATCGCTACCGTGACGACCGCGGTGGCGAACGGCGACCTGTCCAAGAAGATCACGGTGGACGTGAAAGGCGAGATCCTGGAACTGAAGAACACCATCAACGTGATGGTGGACCAGCTGTCCTCGTTCTCGTCCGAGGTGACGCGCGTGGCGCGTGAGGTGGGTACCGAGGGCAAGCTGGGCGGCCAGGCGCAGGTGAAGGGCGTGGCCGGTACCTGGAAGGACTTGACCGACTCGGTGAACTCGATGGCGGGTAACCTGACCGGCCAGGTGCGTAACATTGCGGACGTGACCACCGCGGTGGCGAACGGCGACCTGTCCAAGAAGATCACCGTGGACGTGAAGGGCGAGATTCTGGAACTGAAGAACACCATCAACGTGATGGTGGACCAGCTGAACTCCTTCGCGTCCGAGGTGACCCGCGTGGCGCGTGAAGTGGGTACCGAAGGTAAACTCGGCGGCCAGGCGAACGTGCCGGGCGTCGCCGGTACCTGGAAAGACCTGACCGACGGCGTGAACTCGATGGCGGGTAACCTAACGGCGCAGGTGCGTAACATCGCGGACGTGACCACCGCGGTGGCGAACGGTGACCTGTCCAAGAAGATCACCGTGGACGTGAAGGGCGAGATCCTGGAACTGAAGAACACCATCAACGTGATGGTGGACCAGCTGTCCTCGTTCGCCTCCGAGGTGACCCGCGTGGCGCGCGAGGTGGGTACCGAAGGCAAGCTCGGCGGCCAGGCCTACGTGCCGGGCGTCGGCGGTACCTGGAAGGACCTGACCGACAACGTGAACTTCATGGCATCCAACCTGACCGGCCAGGTGCGTAACATCGCGGCGGTGACGACCGCGGTGGCGCGCGGCGACCTGTCGAAGAAGATCACCGTGGACGTGAAGGGCGAGATCCTGGAACTGAAGGACACCATCAACGTGATGGTGGACCAGCTGTCCTCGTTCGCATCCGAGGTGACGCGCGTGGCGCGCGAGGTCGGTACCGAAGGCAAGCTCGGCGGCCAGGCGAACGTGTCCGGCGTGGCCGGTACCTGGAAGGACTTGACCGAGAACGTGAACCAGCTGGCGGCAAACCTCACCAACCAGATGCGTGCGATCGGTGAAGTGGCGACGGCGGTGACGCGCGGCGACCTCTCGCGCTCGATTACCGTGGAAGCCCGCGGCGAGATGTCCTACCTGAAGGACAACATCAACGAGATGATCCGCAACCTGAAGGAAACCACGCAGAAGAACGCGCAGCAGGACTGGCTGAAGACCAACCTGGCGCGCTTCACGCGCCTGCTGCAGGGCCAGCGCGACCTGCAGGCGGTGACCAAGCTGATCCTGTC
>Ga0308160_10006370_pt1 | contig 12038 bp, 13 predicted proteins | sample PhyFR1_FD_201036 | JGI IMG/M metagenome (GOLD analysis project Ga0308160, IMG submission 201036) | Phyllosphere microbial communities from UC Gill Tract Community Farm, Albany, California, United States - DLSLF.R1 | ecosystem: Host-associated > Plants > Phyllosphere > Unclassified | place: USA... | reverse complement strand
CCGCCGGCCGGCAGGGTGCTCAGCAGCTGGCGCACCAGCAAGCCCTTGTTCAGCAGGTCGGCGTCGTCGCGCTCTTCCATCTGCACCGCCAGCGTCTGGTACAGGTAGGCGTCGACGACCCCGAACACGCCGGCGGCGATCGCGGCGAACAGCACGCCGAGGCGCAGCGAGATCGACAGCGGCGTGCGCGTCACGCGCGTTCTTCCAGCAGGTATCCCATGCCGCGTACCGTGTGGATCAGCTTGCGCGGATGCGGGTCGTCGACCTTGGCGCGCAGGCGCTTGACCGCGACGTCGACGACGTTGGTGTCGGAATCGAAGTTCATGTCCCACACCTGCGAGGCGATCAGGGAGCGCGACAGCACCTCGCCCTCGCGCCGCACCAGCAGTTTCAGCAGGGCGAACTCCCGCGGTGTCAGGTCGATGCGGGCACCGCCGCGCGACACGCGGTGGCGCAGCAGATCCACTTCCAGGTCGCTCACCCGGATGACGTCCGGTTCGCGCGCCGGCGCGCGCCGCAGCAGGGTCCGGATACGCGCCAGCAGTTCGGCGAAGGCGAAGGGCTTGACCAGGTAATCGTCGGCGCCCAGTTCCAGGCCGCGCACGCGGTCGGAGATCTCGTCGCGCGCGGTCAGGAACAGCACCGGGGTGTCCTTGCGCTGGCGTAGCTCGTGCAGCACGGTCCAGCCATCCATTTTCGGCAGCATCACGTCCAGCACGATCAGGTCGTAATCGTGCTCGAGCGCGAGGTAGAGGCCGTCCGGGCCGGAGCGCGCCAGGTCGGCATTGAAACCGGATTCACGTAAACCCCTGTTCAGGTAGTCGCCGGTCTTGGGATCATCTTCAACAATCAGTATTCGCATCTATTTCGCGTCTATTCGCAGTCATTTTGCATCATCGCCATTGTGCCGGACTCTGGCGGGCTTGCGGGTGACAAATCCGACCCACTTCTGTAATGCAATTGTCATATTCGGGTCATGCTCGTGTCAGCGGCAAAACTCTAGACTAGCCTCATCCAACCTAGAGGAGAAAAATGATGAACCGCCCAACCCGTGCCCTGATCCTCCCGCTGCTCGCCAGTGTCCTGCTCGCTACCGGTTGCGCCACCGCCTCCGACGTTGCACCGACCAAGCATGCACGTGCGGATTACGGCGTACCCGCCCAGCATGCACACCGCACCATCGTCGTCCATGAGCGTACCCGCCACATCAACGTCACCAGTGGCGAGACCGTACAGTTCGACGTGAACGGCCAGCGCTTCGCCTTCGCGTTCAACAACTGGCCGAACAAGGACGTGGTCGACCTGTCCGTGATCGCCCCGGAAGGCGTGACCGCCCCGAAAGTGCGCGTCTACATCGCGCCGAATCCCCTGACCCAGGGCTGATCGCCCGCAAGGGTTTGTAGCAAATAGCGGCAGGTCCGGTGACGGGCTTGTCGCTATGTATGTTTCCGCACCGAACAAATTCATGCCCGGTCATATGCTCAAGTCGTACATTACGCTTGTCTGCAAAATCATGACCTCGCCTACCTCTGCCACTCCCCAACCCAAACGGCGCCGGAAAGCGCTTCTCTCCGTCGCTGCATGGAAGCAATTCGTCGATGTGGCCAAACCCTACTGGCTGGGCGAAGAAAAAAAGAAGGCCTGGGGGCTCCTGTTCCTGTTGATCGGCTTGATGCTGGTCGAAACCAAGCTGGCAGTCATGCTGAACGACCAGGCCGGCGAAATGACGTCGGCGCTGGCTGCCAAAAACGGCGGCCGCTTCTGGACGGCGGTGCGCGCCTGCCTGTTCACGCTGGCGTTCGCGGTGCCGGTCTACGCCTTCTATTACTACATGCGCGACCTGTTCGCCAACCACTGGCGGCGCTGGCTCACCGGCCGCTTCCTCGACGGCTACCTGAAAGGGCGCAAATACTACGCGCTCGACGCCAACAAGGACATCGACAATCCCGACCAGCGCATCAGCGAAGACATCAACACCTTCACCGGGCGCTCGATTCACTTTCTGCTGATTTTCATCGGCTCGATCATGCAGCTGGTGGCCTTCAGTGCCGTGCTGTGGTCGATCTCGCACACGCTCGTGGGCGTGCTCGCATTGTACGCGTCGATCGGCACGGTGGTCGCCCTGTACGTGTTCGGCAATCCACTGATCCACCTGAACTTCTGGCAGCTGCGGCGCGAAGCGGACTTCCGCTTCAGCCTGATCCGCCTGCGCGAAAACGCCGAATCGATCGCCTTCTACCGCGGCGAAGAACAGGAACGGACGCGCATCAATCTGAAGCTCGACAAGGCCATCCACAACTTCGCCAAGTTGATCAAGAAGCAGCGCAATCTGAACATGTTCCAGCGCACCTTCAGCCAGCTTACACTGGTGCTGCCGGGCGTGATCCTGGCCGGCGGCGTGCTGTCGGGCGAGCTGGAAGTCGGGCGCGCGATCCAGGCGGCCGGCGCCTTCACCGCGGTGCTGGGCGCCGTCGGCGTCATCGTCGACAATTTCGAAAGCCTGAGCCGCTTCATTGCCGGCATCGACCGCCTGCATGGCCTGTCGCGGCTGGTGCTGGACGATGCGGCGCCTGGCACGACTGCCAGCGGCGCTGCTGCCGGTGCTGTCGTTGCCGCTGCTGTTGCTGCCGTCGATATCCATCCAAGCATCGAGCGGCGTGCGGGCAAGCACCTGGCGCTGGAATCGCTGACCCTGCATCCGCCCCAGTCCGAGCGCGTGCTGATCAAGGAACTGAACATGAGCCTGAAACCGGGCGACGCGCTGCTCATCACCGGCGACAGCGGCTGCGGCAAGAGTTCGCTGCTGCGGGCGATCGCCGGCCTGTGGCAGACCGGCAGCGGCACGATCCAGCATCCGCCACAAGAGGACTTTTTCTTCCTGCCGCAGCAGCCCTACCTGCAGCGCGGCACGCTGCGCAGCCAGTTGATCTACCCCAGCACGCATACGTCCCTAAGCGACGCCGAGCTGCTGGCCATCCTGGAACAGGTGCACCTGCCGCGCCTGGCCGGACGCGTCGGCGGCCTGGATGCCGTGCAGGACTGGGACAAGCTGCTGTCGGTCGGCGAGCAGCAGCGCCTGGCCTTCGGCCGCGTGCTGGTGCATGCGCCGAAGATCGTCATCCTGGACGAAGCCACCAGTGCGCTCGACGGTGCCAACGAAGCGGCGCTGTACGGGCGCCTGCGCGAGAGCGGCACCACGCTGATCAGCATTGCGCACCGGCCGGCGGTGCTGCGCCACCATACCCATGTGCTGCACCTGATGGGAGAAGGGGAGTGGGAACTCCTCGATGCGTCGGTGTATCGCTTCGATGGGACGGCTGCGAATGTGGCCAATGACGAGCAGCTTGCGCAGCCGGTGCGGCAGGTGTCGAAGGTCGCGGTGATGGGATAAGGACTAATCCGAAGCTTTTACGCTGATGCCGTTCAGTAACAAGTCCACCAGGTGACCGATACGCGATGCCGAAGGGTCTTTTTCGATCGCGATGGAAATGGCAGTGACCACGTAAATGAGATCCTCATACGTGATATCGCTGCGGATGGCGCCTGCATCTTTTCCACGCTGAAGCAGCCGGTGCCCTTCTGCAGTGATCGCATTGCATCCGGGCGTCCCGCATTGGATCACCGTGCCAATCGAAGCGGCAAGGCTCTGATAAGTGCTCGTGTTCCGGGCAAGCTCTTCCAGATAGGCGCGGATCGCGGCGCCTGGCGTGAGCTCGGCGTCACGCGCACGGCTGCTCTCGGCAAGCGCCGTGAACCGCTCGTCGCTGGTCGCGGCCAGCAGTGCCTCACGCGTCGGAAAGCGACGATAAAGCGTGCCGATACCCACGCCTGCACGCTTGGCAACTTCCTCTAGCGAAACTCCAGCTCCCTTTTCCAGGAAAAGCGCCTCCGCGGCCGCAAGAATGCGTGCGCGGTTTTTCTGTGCGTCAGCCCTGAGGCCTGGTTCTTCAGTCAATGTTTTCCTCTTTTGCTTGCCAAGTGGAGGATACCTCCATATTATAAGTGGAGCAATCCTCCACTTATTCGGGAAAGGGCACCAGAAAATGACAAAACGTTTCGAAAACAAGGTCGTGGTAGTCACAGGCGGCAGCGATGGCATCGGCCTCGCAACGGCGAAGCTTTTCGCCATCGAAGGCGCGCACGTGTATATCACGGGGCGCCGGCAAGAACTGCTCGCTGAAGCCGTGCAAGCGATCGGCTACGGTGCCGTCGGTGTGCAGGGGGATGTGAGCAATGCTGCCGACGTCGCTCGGCTTTATGAACAGGTTCAGCGCGACCATCAAAAGGTCGATGTCGTATTCGCCAACGCGGGCGTTTACCAGGTTGCGCCACTGGATGCCATCGACGATGCGCATTTCGACGCCACCTTCAACGTCAATGTGAAAGGCATGGTGTTCACCGTGCAGAAAGCATTGCCGCTGATGGCAGCCGGAAGTGCGGTCGTCCTCAACGGCTCCATCGCTGGCAGTAAAGGTTTTCCAGGCCAATCCCTTTATAACGCCAGCAAGGCAGCGGTGCGCTCGTTCGCCCGAAGCTGGACGAACGAGCTCAAGGAGCGAGGCATCCGCGTGAACGTGGTCGCCCCCGGCGGTACGGAAACACGCCTGATACGGAGCTACCTCGATGCGCAACCGGGCGTCGAAGAAGCGCTGAACGAAAACGTTCCGCTTGGGCGATTGGGGGACCCGAACGAGGTAGCACGCGCAGTCCTTTTCCTGGCATCGAGCGACAGCAGCTTTGTCGCTGGACATGAACTTTTTGTCGACGGCGGTGTTGCCGCAGTCTAGTCCACCGAAAAAGTCCCGCTACAGCGACGCCATGTCGCCCTTGAGGAGTACCAGATGATAAAGTTTGCTTACATGATCAACCGGCTGGACGGCATGCGCATCGAAGATTTCGTCGACCATCATCGCAATAAACATGCGCCGCTTTTCAAGTCGATTCCGGAAGCCCGGCTGTATGTGCGCAGGTATGCCGTCTCGCATCCGGTCGCTGCACCGAATCTGCCGGCGCCCGCCTACGATGGCTTGACCGAGATATGGTTCGATAGCCTGGCGGATTACGAGGCCTTTTTCACGTCCAAAAACTACCTGGAAATCGTGAAGCCCGATGAGACCTGGTTCACGCTGGAAGGCATGATGGTAACGGATGAACTGGTGGTCATCGCGTAAGGCATCATTACGCCGTTTCCTACGTTGGCCGGGTTGGCTGGGGTTGGCCGAGGTTGGCCGTCTGTCATGCCGTCGTCATGCACGCAGTTTACATTGGCGACGTTTCAAAGCCGTATCGGCATGGCAACGACGTGCAAGCATTTTGCTTGCACAAAAGTAAACCACCAACGCCCGGACAAACCTCATGACCTCACGACGCAGTTTCCTGCGCGGCACTGCCCACGCGGGTATCGCCGCCGCCACCTACGCAGCCTTCCCGCCGGCCATCCAGCGCGCGCTCGCGATTCCCGCGAATAACGCGACGGGCACCATCCGCGACGTCGAACACGTCGTGATCCTGATGCAGGAAAACCGCGCCTTCGACCATTATTTCGGCACGCTGGCCGGGGTACGCGGGTTCGGCGACCGCTTCCCGATCCCGCTGCCGGAAGGCCGCACCGTGTGGCAGCAGCGCCTGGGCAACGGCACCGTGGTGATGCCCTTCCACCTGGACGGCAGCGTCGGCAACGCGCAGCGCGCCAACGGCACGCCGCACGACTGGAACGACAGCCAGCTGGCCTGGGACAACGGCCGCATGGACCAGTGGCCGCGCTACAAGAACCCGATCTCGATGGGCTACTTCAACGAGAACGAAATCCCGTTCCAGTTCGCGCTGGCCAATGCGTTCACGCTGTGCGACGCCTACCACTGCGCGATGCACACCGGGACCGACGCCAACCGTTCGTTCTTCATCACCGGCACCAACGGCGCGGTGCCGACCGGTACCGCCTTCGTCACCAACGAGTGGGATGCGATCGATGGCGTGCCGGGTGGCGTCAATACCGGCTATACCTGGACCACGTATGCCGAGCGCCTCGAAAAGGCCGGCGTGAGCTGGATCAGCTACCAGAACATGCCCGACGAGTGGGGCGACAACATGCTGGGCGCGTTCCGCCAATTCAGGAAAGCCAACATCGCCTCCGGCTACCCCGTTTCCAGCGGCGGCGCGCCCGGCCAGCCCTATACCAATACCGGCCAGTCCTTGCCTTATCACGCCTACGACGCGGCGACCGACAACGTCAACAACCCGCTTTATAAAGGCATCGCCAACACCCTGCCGGGCACCCGTCCCGAGCAGTACCTGGACGCCTTCAAGCGCGACATCCGCGAAGGCAAGCTGCCGCAGGTGTCGTGGCTGAACGCCCCGTCGATCTATTGCGAGCACCCCGGCCCGTCCAGCCCGGTGCAGGGCGCCTGGTTCATCCAGGAAGTGCTGGATGCGCTGACGGCCAATCCCGAAGTCTGGAGCAAGACCGTGCTGATCGTCACCTACGACGAGAACGACGGCTACTTCGACCACGTGCCCTCGCCATCCGCACCGTCGCCCGACGGCAAGGGCGGCTACGCCGGCAAGACCACGCTGGCGCCGGCCGACATGGGCCCCGAGTACTACACCCACGGCAAGCCGGCCGGCAGCACCAAGCAGCCGGCTGCGGACGGGCGTGTCTACGGTCCCGGCCCGCGCGTGCCGATGTTCGTGATCTCGCCCTGGAGCCGCGGCGGCTGGGTCAACTCGCAGGTATTCGACCACACCTCGGTGCTGCGTTTCCTGGAAGCGCGCTTCGGGGTCAAGGAACCGAACATCGGCCCGTTCCGCCGCGCGGTCTGCGGCGACCTGACCAGCGCCTTCAACTTCGCCACGCCCAACAGCGAGACCCTGCCGGTGCTGGCGGGCCGCAAGGACCGGAGCCAGGCCGACGCCCTGCGCGCCGCCCAGCAGCGCCTGCCGCAGATCGCGCCGCCGGCATCGCCGCAGATGCCGCTGCAGGCCGCCGGTACGCGGCCCTCGCGCGCGCTGCCGTATGAACTGGCGACCACCTGCGAAGTGCAGCCCGGCGCCACCATGGCCTCCGCGCGCGTGGCACTCACCTTCATCAACACCGGCCGCCAGGCCGCCGTGTTCCACGTGTACGACCGCAAGGACTTGGCAGCCGTGCCGCGCCGCTATACCGTCGAGGCGGGCAAGTCGCTGGCAGATACCTGGACCCCGGGCGTCAGCGGCGGGCCGTACGATCTGTGGGTGCTGGGGCCGAACGGCTACTTCCGCCACTTCACGGGCAGCGCGCTGCGCGCCGTCGCGGCAGGCCAGCCGCGCCCCGACGTGCAGGTGCGCTGCGATGCCGCCAGCGGCGAGCTGGTGCTGCGCCTGGTGAATACCGGGGCGGCGCCGTGCACCTTCAGCCTGGCCGCGAACGCCTATGCGCAGCTGCGCCAGCAGCACACGCTGGCGGCACGCACCGAACTCACGGTGCGCATCCCGGTGGCGGCCAACGGCTACTGGTACGACTTCAGCGCCACCGTGTCGGGCCAGACCGATTACCTGCGGCGCTTTGCCGGGCGCGTCGAAACCGGGCGGCATACGGTCAGCGACCCGGCGCTCGGCCGCGCCTGACGCCAGCCATGCACGGCCGCCGGCATGGCGCCGGCTGCCGTCACCTTGCCATCACTTGAACAGGAATCTCATGCATCCCATCATCCGCAGCGTCGCCCTGAGCGCCGCCATCGCGCTGTGCGCGCCCTTCGCCTCGGCCGACGTGCTGAATTTCGACGACATCGCCGGGCCCGACGACATCGCTGCTATCCCGGCCAACTACGGTGGCCTGGACTGGTCGGGTGCCGGCCTGTCGGTCATTACCAGCGAGCAGTGGCCGTTCACGGCCCATTCCGGCCAGGGCAGGGTGACCACCGACTGGACCGACGGCGGCCCGGTCGCCAGCACCATCCGCTTCCTGGCGCCGACCGTCTTCGACGGCGCCTGGTTTGCCGGCTACAGCGACAGCAGCGTGCGCTTCGACCTGTATGCGAATGGCCAGCTGGTGGCCAGCTCGGCATCGCTGCAGTTGGCGGAGACGCCGGCCTTCCTGGACGCCGGCTGGGACGGCCTTGTCGACACGGTGGTCGTGGCCAGCGACTTCCAGGCGAGCTACGTGATGGATGACCTGAGCTTCGACGCCGCCGCCGCGGTGCCGGAACCGGGTTCGCTGGCGCTGCTGCTGGCAGGGCTGGGGCTGGGCGGGGCCGTGCGGCGAGCACGCAAATCATGAACGCGGTCCTGCATGGCATCATCCCAGGCTGTCGCATTGAAAGGTGGACAGCTTTGTCGAATTACCTATTGTGTTCAGGGCGTGACGACCCATCTAGGGGCAGGGAAAACCCCAGCCATGGAGGAGGACGCATGAAACGCTTGTTTGCATTGTGGCGCGTGGTGGCCGGCCAGGACCTGCGCCTGCTGTGGTTCGCCATCCGCCATGAACAACGTCCGGTGTGGCTGCTGCCCGGGCTGGCCGTGCTGGGACTGTTTGCCGTCGAGCCTTTGAATTTCACCTTGCCGGTACTCGGCGCGGTCGACGAACTCATGATCGTGCCGCTGGTGCTGCACAGCATGGCAAAAATGCTGCCCGCGCACGTGCTCGACGGTTTTGCCCATGCTTATGCCGGACGCCGGCGCCGCACTTGAGCAGGATCGCGCAACGCCCGCTCAAGAGCGGGCGCGAGAAAGCCGCTGACTCAGCGGCTGTTCGATCCGGCACCGCTGTTGCCGGTGCCGGCGTTATTGCCCATCGAGTTGTCGGCGCCGCCGCCGTTGCTGCCGTTGGTGCGGTCCGTGGCGTTGGCGATATCCGCCCGGGTGCCGCTGGCCGTCGATCCCATCGACGAGCTGCCGGTGCTGCCGGAATTCATGTCGGTCGAGCTGCAGGCTGCCAGGCCCATCGCCATCAGACCGGCAATCAATACGCTTTGATAAGTTTTCATGATTGCTCCTCTCATTGATATGTACAGCAATCATGGACGCGCTCGGCACCGCTCAAAATAGGATGAGTGCAAGTCGCTGTGTAGGACGTGCCGTACGTTCATCCAACGATGAGCGGCCATCCGTTACCGGCCCGTTTCCCCATATGCGCTGAACACCTGCTCCATGAAATCCACGACCGCCCTGACGCGCGCGCTGGTACGCAAGCCGCCGTGCATCGATAGCCAGATTTCCTGATCCAGCTCGGGAATATGGGGCATCACGGCGACCAGATTCTGCGCGTCGTTGGCAAGAAAGGTCGCCAGCACACCCAGGCCGGCGCCATGGGTCACGCCATCGAGAATACCCAGCCCGTAACTGCACTTCATCCATGGCGCCGGTGCGCCGGGCAGTGCGCGCAGCCAGCGGTCGGATTGGAACTCTGCGCGCGGCTCGTCAAAACCCACGAAGGGCACGCTCGCCCATTCCCGGTTGGCCAGCGCAGCGGCATGGCGCGTCGCCACATCCTGGCTGCAGTACAGCCCGAAGGACAAGGTGCCGATGCGGCGCGTGACGAGGTCGAGCTGTTCGGGGCGGTAAGGCCGGATCGCGATATCGGCTTCCCGGCGCGTCAAACTGTAAGGCCGGTGGGAGGTGATGATTTCCACCTCGACGTTCGGATAGGCGTCATGGAAGCGCGCAAACCGGGTCGTCAGGAAATAGGACAGCCACTCATCGGTATTGATCCGCACCAGGCCCGATGCCGCATGCGCGTCCTGGCGATCGCGCGTGCGCTCGACGTCCAGCGCGATCTCGCCCATCTGGCCGGCCAAGGCGATGACATCGGTACCGAACGCCGTTGGAATGCAACCGCCCTGGAAGCGCTCGACGAGCTTGTGTCCGACCGCTTCCTCGAGGTCGTCAAGCCGGCGCGAGAGCGTGGCTGGACTCAGTCCCGCCTTCTTGGCTGCCCCGCGCAAGGTACCTTCCTGCGCGATGAGCGCCAGCAGCCGCAAGTCATCCCAGTTCAGATGTTTCATATTTGAAGCATGATGTCTCGATTTTTCCTGTATGCATACATTTATCGAGTATGCGATGATGCTTCCGTAACGTCAATCGCGCATCCGGGCAAAGGCCGTACCGATAAGTCCGCGAGCGCTGTCAAGAAAGAAAATCTACATGCGTACATTCCGAGATCGCGTCCGCCACGCACTTCTGTTCGAAGCCGTGGCGCTGGCCATCTTCATCCCCGGATCGGCAGCGGTCTTCGATCAACCGGTGCAGCACATGGGCGTGATCGGCATCGCGTCGGCGACGGTCGCCACGGTCTGGAACTTCGTGTTCAACGCGGGGTTCGACCGCGCCATGCTGCGCTTGCGCGGCAGCGTCCACAAGACGATGGCGATCCGGGTCGCCCATACCTTCCTGTTCGAGGCGGGACTGGTCGCCATGCTGATCCCGATGATTGCCTGGTACCTGGGCATCGGCCTGTGGGCGGCGCTGTTGATGGATATTGCGATCGTGATTTTCTATCTGGTGTACGGATTCCTGTTCAACATCGCGTACGATCGCGTGTTTCCCGTCGTTGCGACGGCTGCCTATCGAACTGGAGGGGTGTAGCAACCCTCGGCCACCTCGAAATGCGCGACCGTCTCCGGCCGCGTCAACAAATACTGGTCATCCATCGGAAAATAACGCGCCCGGTCGATCGGCTCGCCCGCGAACGCCGCAATGGCCTCCAGCGACGTCCAGTAGCTGTGGGTCACGATCTCGCTGCGCGTGGCATCCAGGTGCCGGGTCGCGATCGCCGCCCCAAGGTTGCCGGGGGTGGCGGCATACTGGGTTAGTCCGGTATCGCGGACATAGGCGACATACGCGTCGAGCTTTTCGCGGCGGACCTCGGCCCGCCATTCGCGCAAGATCATGATCGGCTCCGGTTGTCTGGCTGTTACCAGCATAAGCCACTCTGCCGGTAACAGCCAGGTCAAACCGGCCCGATCAAACGATCAGAACTTGTGCGACAGGCGCGCGAAGTAGGCCGCGCCGTTCAGGCCGAACTGCAGGCTCTCGTACTTGAAGCCGTTGTCGGTCTCGTCCGCGTTCTGCGTGGTCGGATGCACGTTGAAGATATTCGTGCCGCCGACGGTCAGCTTGGTCTTGTCGGTGAACGACCAGGTAAAGGCCAGGTCGGCCGAGGTCTTCGCTTCGTAGTGCTGGTTCGGTACCGGCGGACCCGAGAAGGTGCCCAGGGTCTGCGGACCGTAGTGGACGATGCGGAAGTCGGTTTCCAGCTTGCCCAGGACGTAATCGAAGTCCAGCGTGGCCTTGCGGCGCGGGCCGCCCTGTTCGATGAACAGGCGCTCGCGCTCGGACAGCAGCACGTCTTCGTAGCCCGCCAGTGCCGCCGGGGCATGCACGTCCTTGACTTCGGTCTTGCTGAAGTTCATGGCCAGGAAGGTGGTCAGGCGGCCGCCGCCCAGGGCGGTGCGGTGCGAGGCGGTCAGGTCGAGGCCGCGCGTGCGGGTGTCGATCGAGTTGACGAAGAACTGGGCCTGGCCGACGCCCAGCGATTGCAGCACGCTGCCCAGCGCCGGGTAGTTGTCGGCGTCGAAGCGGCCGGTCAGCACGATGCGGCCGTCGATGTCGATGTCGTACAGGTCGGCGGTCACCGAGATCGACGGGGTCGGGGTCCAGGTCGCGCCCAGCGTGTAGCTCTTCGATTTTTCTTCGCGCAGCTTGGGGATGCCGGCCGCGTTGGCGACCGCGCCGCCGTTCGGTGCCAGCACCACGTCCATCGGCACGCCGCCGATGAAGTCGGTGAAGGTCGACGAGAAGTAGACCTGCTGCAGCGACGGCGCGCGGAAGCCGGTGCTGGCGGAAGCGCGCAGCAGCACGTCCTTGGTCGCCTTGAACGAGCCGGCCAGCTTGCCGGTGGTGGTCGAGCCGAAGTCCGAATAGCGCTCGTGGCGCACGGCGGCCTGCAGCTTGGTGCGCTCGGTCAGGTCGGCTTCGAAGTCGAGGTAGGCGGCGCTGCTGTGGCGGTTGCGGTCGGTGGCGTCGCCCGGCTGGAAGCCCGGGAAGCCCTGGCTGCCGCCGGC
>Ga0308160_10006369_pt1 | contig 12041 bp, 7 predicted proteins | sample PhyFR1_FD_201036 | JGI IMG/M metagenome (GOLD analysis project Ga0308160, IMG submission 201036) | Phyllosphere microbial communities from UC Gill Tract Community Farm, Albany, California, United States - DLSLF.R1 | ecosystem: Host-associated > Plants > Phyllosphere > Unclassified | place: USA... | reverse complement strand
ATTCGATGGGCTGGGCCGAGGGCGGCCACGTGCCGGCCTACCGCCCGGTGGCCGAATCGGCCGCGGCCAGGGCGCTGATGCCGAACGCGATGTATGCCGAAGCGGCGCAGAACGTGGTCTACGACCCGGACGGCTGGTACATGGGCGCGGCCGGGCCGGTCGAATCGATGGCCTCGAAGTTCATGCCGGGCGCGCTGTCCGGCCAGCTGACCCCGGCCGAAGCGCTGGACATGTTCGAGAAAGAGGCCTTGCGCTTGCTGCGCAAACGGCCGCCACGCTACTGATGGAGACCACTACCTTGACACCTGTTGTCACGAAGGCACGCGGGGAGGGCCGCAGGGAAGGGCTGCCGGCGGCGCTGCTGCTGGCGCCGTTCGGCGCCGCCTTCCTGCTGTTCTTCCTGGTGCCGGCCCTGCACACCTTCTACATGAGCCTGACGGAGAGCAGCCTGACGCGTACCAGCGCCTTTGTCGGCCTGGCGAATTACGCGACGCTGGTGCAGGACCCCTCGTTCTGGTCTTCGCTCTGGAACACCTTTTATTTCGCCCTGCTCACCGTGATCCCGCTGACAGCCTTCGGCCTGCTGATGGCGCTGCTGGTGAACCGCTTCGTGCGCTTTCAATCCTGGCTGCAGGGCGCCTTCTTCCTGCCCTACGTGCTGCCGATCTCGGTGATGACCCTGATCGCCGACTGGATGCTGCAGCCGTCGTCGGGCGTGATCAACCACCTGGTCGGCGGCCAGCGCGCCTGGCTGTCCGACGTGCACTGGGCGCTGCCGGCGGTGGCAATCGGCACCATCTGGTGGACGGTCGGCTTCAACATGCTGATGCTGCTGGCCGGCCTGCGCAACATCCCGGGCGAGCTGTATGAGGCGGCGGCCCTGGACGGCGCGCGCGGCTTCACGCTGTTCCGGGCGATTACCTGGCCAGCCCTGCGGCCGGTGGTCGGCACGGCGCTGCTGATCCAGCTGATCGCCTCCCTCAAGGTTTTCGGCCAGACCTACATCCTCACCAGCGGCGGGCCCTACAACACCAGCCGCGTCACCCTGCACTATATGTACGAGACCGCGTTTACCCAGAGCGACGCCGGCTATGCCGCCGCCGTGGCCATGGCCTTCATGTTCGTCGTGATCGCCCTGTCGCTGCTGGCCCGGGTGGCCGCGAGGAGGGCGGCATGAGTGTCCGCTTCCATATCGCGCGTTCGCAACTCGGGTGGACCGTCGCCGCCGTCGTCGCCAGCGTGGTGCTGGCCGCCTTGTGGCTGTTCCCCTTGCTGTGGGCGCTGTCGACGGCGCTGCGGCCCGAACATGAGACCGTGTCCGCCGTGTTCCACTGGCTACCCCAAACCTGGACCCTGGATGCCTTCACCAGGACCCTGGGCGCCGGCAACGTGCCGCGCTGGCTGTTCAACAGCGCGCTCGTCGCCTTCCTGGTGACGGTGGTGACGATGGCGATCAGCCTGATGGCGGCCTACGCCTTTTCCCAGCTGCGCTTCCGCGGCCGCTCGCTGCTGTTCGGCCTCGCCATGCTGGCCTTTTTGCTGCCGTTCGAGGCCTTGCTGGTGCCGCTGTTTCGCACCATGCACCAGCTGGGCATGATCAACAGCTATGCCGGGCTGGTGCTGCCGCAGGTGGTGTCGCCGGTGGTGATCTATGTGTTCAAGCAGTTCTTCGATGCGATTCCGGCCGACTTCCGCGAGGCGGCGCTGATGGACGGCGCCAACCCGCTGCGCGTGCTGTGGAGCGTCTACCTGCCGATCTCCGGCAACATCGTCTGGGCGATGGCGATCGTCACCTTCATCGGCGCCTGGAACAACTTCCTCTGGCCCTTCATCATCGTCACCTCGAACGACATGATGACGATTCCGCTGGGCCTGACCCAGACCTACGATGCCTTTGGCGTGCGCTATGCGCAATTGATGGCGGCGGCGCTGCTGGGGGCCTTGCCGGTCGCGCTGGCCTACGTGGTGTTCCAGCGCCGGGTGACCCAGGGCTTCCTCGCCGCGAGCGGCCTCAAGGGATAAGTCAAAAGATTAAACGCAGGAGTAGAACATGGCATCGGTCAGCCTTCGCGGCATCAAGAAGCAGTACGAGAAGAACAGCGTCATCAAGGGCGTAGACCTGGACATCGCGGATGGCGAATTCGTCGTCTTCGTCGGGCCTTCGGGCTGCGGCAAGTCGACCCTGCTGCGCATCGTCGCCGGGCTCGAGGACATCACCGAGGGCACCCTGGAAATCGGCGGGCGCGTCGCCAACGACATCGAGCCGGCGCGGCGCGGCATCGCCATGGTGTTCCAGAGCTATGCGCTGTACCCGCACATGAGCGTGGCCGAGAACATGGGCTTCGCCCTGAAGCTGGCCAAGGTGCCGAAGGCGGAGATCGCCGAGCGGGTCGGGCGCGCTGCCGAGATCCTGCAGATCGGCCACCTGCTGGAGCGCAAGCCGAAAGCCCTGTCGGGCGGCCAGCGCCAGCGCGTGGCGATCGGCCGCGCCATCGTGCGCAAACCCGAGGTCTTCCTGTTCGACGAACCGCTGTCGAACCTGGATGCCGCCCTGCGCGGGCAAACGCGGGTGGAGCTGGCGCGCCTGCACCGCGAGCTGAAAAGCACCATGATCTACGTGACCCACGACCAGGTCGAGGCCATGACCCTGGGCCAGAAGATCGTGGTGCTGAACGGCGGACGCATCGAGCAGGTGGGCACGCCGTCCGACTTGTACGAGCGCCCGGCGAACAAATTCGTCGCCGGCTTCCTCGGTTCGCCGCGCATGAACTTCTTTGACGCGACCCTGGTCAAGCAGGGCGCGCGCAGCGCCACCGTGGAACTGGCGGGCGGCGAGCGGGTCGAGGTGGCGGCCGACGTGGCGCGCGCGCAGGCCGGCGCCCGCGTCACCCTGGGCGTGCGCCCCGAGCACCTGCAGCTGGCGCGTCCCGGCCTGGAAGGCGGGGGGATCGCCGCCACCGTGGCGCTGGTCGAATACCTGGGCGACGTGACCCTGGTGTACGCCCAGGCGGGCGAGGGCGGCGACATGGTGGCGGTAAAAACCGACGCCGACAGCGCGCCGCCGGCCCTGGGCAGCCGGGTCGAACTGGTGTTCCCGGCCACGCGCGCCTTCCTGTTCGACGAGCAGGGCGCCGTATTCGCCCCCGGTTGGGTGGCCAGCACGGCCGAAGCGATGGCTTGAATTCCATGATGCGTTTGGATGCACGTCATGTGCGCAGCCAGCCATGACGATTTCGGATAGCTCCTGCGTGTTTCGTTATCGGTGGCGGGGGCCTTGCTCTTTTAGGATGTGAAGATACCGAGCCGGCGCCGACCGGCAGGCGAATGATTTTTCATAATAAATTCAGGAGACATGCATGACACGATTCGAAGTCAAGCCGATCTGCGCCGCCATCATGCTGCTGTCGGCCTATGGTGCGCCCGCACTCGCGCAAACCACGACGGACAACGCCGCGCCCAGCGCCAACACGAGCGCGGCCACCAGCGCCAGCAGCGGCGCCAGCGCAAGCGGTGACATGGCCTCCGGCGCCGACGCAGCCCAGGCCCAGCCCGCCCAGGCCTTTCCCGCCACGGCCCAGCCCTTGCCCGAAACCGCCCAGGCGCCAGCCGTGGTCCAGGTCACCGGCCTGCGCGGCAGCCTGCGTTCGGCCGAGGCCATCAAGCGCGATTCGCTGCAGGTGGTCGACGCCATCAATGCCGAGGACATCGGCAAGTTCCCCGACCGCCAGGCTGGCGACGCGCTGCAGCGCGTGGCGGGCGTGCAGGTTGGGCGCGACCGTGGCCAGACCAGCACCGTGATCATCCGCGGCTTGCCCGACGTGGTAACCACCATCGACGGCAACGAGATCTTCACGGCGGCGGCGCGCCGCCTGTCCTACGAGGATTTGCCGGTGCAGTCGATCGGCGGCCTGGAAGTCTACAAGTCGGCCACGCCGAACCAGCTGGAAGGCGGCATCGCCGGCGGCGTCAACGTACGCCTGCGCTCGCCCTTCGACGCGAAAGGCTACAGCTTCACCGGCTACATCGAAGACCGCATGAACCAGACCAACGGCAGCGACGCCAGCAAGGACACGCACAATCCGGGCGGCGGCTTCTCGGTCAGCAACCGCTGGGATACCGGTGTCGGTGAAATGGGCGCGTTGCTCGACGTCGCCGTCAACCGCGAAAAATGGACTTTCCCGGTGCAGTGGGTCGACCGTCCGGACGGCATCTTCTCGGTCAGTCCCGACGGCACCGCCACCCGGCTCGAGAATGCGGCGCAGTACACGGCGGCGCCGGGCGACGTGCTCGGCCAGTTGCCCAACATCGGCGGCATCTACAACAGCGGCACGCGCGAGCGCCAGAGCATCCACGGCGCCTTCCAGTGGAAGATCAGCCCGCGGCTGCAGGCCACTGCCCAATACCTGGGAACCGGCTACCAGGGCCGCAACGCGGTCAACTACATCCTGAATATTGCCACCGGCGCGCCGCGCCTGACGAACGTGGTGCTGGCGCCCCAGGGCGATTATTGCAATACCTCGCGCGGCGTGATCTGCCCGATCATGTCGGCGACTGCCCCGGCCTTCCTGTCGCCGCGCGACCCGTACGACTGGTTCCCCTACACGGCCACCAGTACCTGGGGACAGAAGGAACGCACGTACACCCACTTCCTGAACCTTGCCCTGCGCTACGCCGATGGCCCGGTAACGGTGAATACCCACGTGGCCTACACGCGTTCGAAGTTCGTAAACGACACGGTCATCGTCGACCAGCAGGTGCCTGGCGCGAGCTCCAGCGTATACGCGGTCGGCAGCGACGGCCATGGCGGCTACAACGCCATCACGACTCCCGGCAGCGCGAATGCCCTGCGCGACCCGAACCAGTTCGTGCTGCGTGGCCTGGTGCAGAACTGGAGCGAGCAGGCCGGCCAGCAGTTCCAGTGGCGTTCCGACGGCACCTACCGCTTGGGCGGCGATGGTTTCTTCAGGGCCGTGCTTGCAGGTGTGCGCCTGTCCGAGCGCAAGGTCAGCAACCATAGCGCCGAACGCGCGTCCGACCTTGCCGGCAGCGTTCGTCCGACCCCGGCCGGCCTGTTCGGGCCAGGCTTCGAGGAACTGGTGCCGGGCCTGGACCGCCTGGGCGGCCCCTGGTACACGCCTTCGGCGAACTACCTGATCGAGAACGCCGACACCGTGCGCAACGTCTATGGCCAGCCAAGCGGCCGCGTGCCCGACGACCCGACGCGCCTGTTCGACCAGCGCGAGCGTAACGCGACCTTCTACCTGTCCGGCCGCTTCGAAACCGAGCTCGGCGGCATCAAGGTCAGCGGCGAAGCCGGCGCGCGCGTGCTGAAAGACAAGCGCAAGCTGCGCGGCCAGAACCGCATCGGCGACGTGGTGACCGACGTCGACCTGTCCACCTCCGAGACCAATGTGCTGCCGAGCATGTCGGCGATCGTCAACTGGAACGAGCAGTGGCAGTCCCACCTCTCGGCCGGCAAGACCCTGACCCGTCCGGGCTTCCGCGAGCTGAACCCCGCGCTGTCGCTGATTCCTCCGACCGTGAACGCGCCGGGCAGCGGCGGCGCCGGCAACCCCGACCTGTCGCCGACCAAGTCGAAGAACATCGACGCCACGCTCGAGTACTACTTCGCGAAGAACGGCTATGCACAGATCGCCCTGTTCCACCGCGACATCGACGGCTACCTCCAGAACTTCACCCAGGACGAAACGATCAACGGCGTCACCTACCGCGTTAGCCGGCCGCAGAACTCGGGCAAGGGCACGCTGCGCGGGGCCGAACTGAGCGCCCAGAAGTTCTTCGATTTCCTGCCCGGCTTCTGGCGCGACTTCGGTGTGCAGGCCAACTACACCTGGATCGACGGCGACAACGAAACCAGGACCTCGCTCAATAGCGACCAGTTCACCAAGACGGCGCTGATCGGCGTGGCAAAGCAGAACTACAACCTGGCATTGCTGTACGAAGGCAACGGCATCACCGGCCGCCTGGCCGCGACCCGCCGCGGCGACTACGTCGAGCAGATCGCCGAAGATCCGTTCCGCCAGGACCGGGTAGTCAAGGCCACCACCTTCGTCGACCTGAGCATCGGCTACGAGCTGACGCCGAACGTCTCGCTGCACTTCGACGCGATCAACCTGACCAAGGCGAAGTTCGAAAGCGAGCTCGGCCCTTACCAGCCGCGCGACATCCGCTACAACATGACGACCTATGGCCTGAGCCTGCGCTACAAGATGTAAGCCGTGACCGTCGGGCCGCCCGCACGCGTGGGCGGCCTTTTGTTTTCTCCAGGAGACACGCTGTGCCCCGCACCTACCAGAACCCGGTCTATCCCGACACCATGGCCGACCCCTTCGTCCTCAAGCACGAAGGTTTTTATTATGCCTACGGCACCGCGCCCGGCGGCGCCGACGGCCGCCAGATCCCGGTGCTGCGCTCGACCGACCTGGTCGACTGGGAAGCGCTCGGCCACGCCCTGTTGCCCACCGGCGCCGCGCACTACTGGGCGCCGGAGGTGGCCTTTCACGAGGGCCGTTTCTACATGTACTACTCGTCCGGCTCGGCCGATGAAGGCACCGACCAGAAGCTGCGCGTAGCGGTATCCGACGATCCGGCCGGACCCTTTGTCGATACCGGCAAGATCCTGGTGCCGGACCAGCCATTCTCGATCGACGCCCATCCCTACCGCCACAGCGATGGCCAGTGGTACCTGTTCTACTGTGTCGACTTCCTGCACGTGGCGGACGACCACCGGGTCGGTACCGGCATCGTGGTCGACCGCTTGCTCGACATGGAAACGCTGGCCGGCAAACCCGTGATGGTGGTTCGTCCGCACCAGGACTGGCACATCTTCCGCAAGGACCGCACGATGTACGGCAGCGTCTACGACTGGCATACGGTGGAAGGCGCGTCGGTGCAGGAGCACGACGGGCAGCTGTACTGCTTCTACAGCGGCGGCGCCTGGGAGCGCGACAACTACGGCGTCAGCTACGTGGCGGCCGACCATCCGCTCGGGCCATGGCACCGGCCCGACGGCGGGGAGGAGGCGCTCTTGATGCGCAGCGTGCCGGGCAAGGTGATTGGGCCGGGACACAATTCCTTCACCACCTCGCCGGACGGCAACCAGACCTGGATCGTGTACCACGCCTGGGATGTGGCGCAGACGACGCGCCGCATGTGTATCGACAGGCTGGAGTGGAAGGGCAAGCGCCCGGTCACGTCAGGCCCCAGCCACGGCCCGCAGCCAGCTCCGTAAGCCGGACGCGCCGGCGCCGCCCCAGTGCGGCATGCCGGGCAAGGACGCCTGTCCTGCGGGCGTCAGCGCCGCATCCGGACGCGCCTGCGAAGCCTTGCGGCCACCCGCGCCGCCAGCAGGATCGCCACGAAATACACGGCAATATCGACCAGGAGCGCGCCGGCAGACAGCTGGTCTTCGCCGAACGACAGCTTGCGTTCCACGGATACGCCCGGCGCATCGAACAGGTAAGGCACCGGGAAGCCGCCCTTCAACGCGGGCTTGTAGCAGGGATCGCTCCCTTGCGGCCCGCACATATTCCCGTACTCGACCGGTTCGGGCCCGATGCGCTCAATCGATACCGAAAGTACTGCAAGGAAGATCGCCACAACCAGGGCGAAGCCGATGCGAAGCAGGCTGGCAATCCGCTTGTTCATGGTGTCGAGTATCCCCTCGCATTCAGGATGGTTGCGCTGCACCGGCGTTGCCGACCCGGTGCCGGCCCCATACAGTGTACGGTGTATCTCCTGCATCCAGGGCGTCATGCCGCCGGCTTGTCCATGCGTGACCGATCAGTGCTCATCCATGGCTAACGGTGACAGCGCCAAGAAAAAAGCCCGCGCGAACGCGGGCTGGCAAGGTTTAGCAGGAGACCATCAGAACTTGTAGCGCAAGCCCGCCAGGAACTCGCGCCCGGTCACGTTGTTCACCACCACGCTGTTGCGCGCGCGGCTGATGAACTGGTCGTTCGGCTCGTTGGTCAGGTTCACACCCTCCAGCGTGAACTCCAGCTTGTCGTTCCACTTGTAGGTCAGCGACACGTCGACGTTGAAGGTACCGTTCTTGCCCTCGACGTCGTTGTTGTTCTGCCCCGGCACGCGGGTCAGGAAGCCGGAACGCTTGGCGCCCGAGACGCGGGCGCTGAACTTGCCGTCGTCGTAGTACAGCGTGGCATTCCACGACTTCGGCGACAAATTCAGCAGGTCGTCGACGATGCGGTCGCTGCTGGTCGGCGAAATCGCGTACTCGATGGTCGAGCTGACCTTGGTGTAGTTCAGCACCGTGCCGAAGTTCTTGCCCCAGCCCGGCAGGAAGGTGAACGGCTGCTGGTAGTTCAGCTCGAAGCCCTTCAGCTTGCCGCCGTCGGTGTTGATCGGCGCCGTCACCGCGAACACTTCCTCGCCGGTGAAGTTCGACGGCAGCAGGGTCAGTGGCAAGCCGGTCTCGCGGAACGGCACGTTGGTGCGCAGGCTCTGGATGTAGGTGTCGATGTTCTTCTGGAACAGGCCCAGGCCGACAAAGGCGTTCTTGCCGAAGTAGTACTCGAAGCTCGAGTCGAAGGTCTTGGCGCGGAAGGGCTTCAGCAGCGGGTTGCCGGTGTTGATGGTCAGCGTGCCGGTGGTCGAGATGGTGCCGCCCGGCGACAGGAAGCCCAGCTGCGGACGCGTCATCACCTTCGCCGTACCGAAGCGCACGATGAAGTTGTCGGTGACATTCGCCGCCAGGTTCAGCGAAGGCAGGGTGTCCTTGTAGTCGTGGTTCACCTGCACCGCGGTGCCGCCGCCGGCCGCCTGGTAGCCGATCGCTTCGAGTTCCGTCTTCACGTGGCGTACGCCGACGTTACCCCGCACCGGAATGTCCCACAAATCGACCTTGAACTCGCCCATCAGGTAGAAGCCGTCGTCGCGCTCGCGCACGGTACGGTTGTTGCCGCGCGCATTGCCGTTGGTGATCGACGACAGGGTAAAGTCGCCGGGGCCGCCGGCCGGTCCGGCCTTGATGCAGTTGCAGTAGATGTCGTAGGCGGCCGCAATCGCCTTCAGGTTCGGGATCACCCAGCCGGTCACGTTCCCGCCCGGCATATCGAGGCCCTTGCCGAAGCCGGCGATTGTGCTAGTGAGGGTGCTGGTCAGCCCGGTGGCGCCCGCCGGAGGCGCGAAGATCGTGTCGTTCTGGTTGACGCGGCGGTACTCGTAGGTATCCGACTCGTACTTCTTGCGGTTGATGCCGCCCTTGATGATGAATCCGTCGGCCGCTTCCCAGGCCAGGTCGAACTGGCCGACGTCGTTGACGTTGGTTGCACCTTGCGGGCGGATGCGGATTTCGCTGGTGGTGGTGTTCGGCACCGTGGTCGGCTGGGTGCCGCTCGCCACCTGCGGCACGCCGATGATGCCGAGCGCGCCGTTCTGCGCGGCCGGGTCGAACGGGTAGCCGATGATGGCGGCGCGGTCGTCCTGGCGGAAGTCGAGCGTGTAGCCGTTCACGTTCAGGGCGTCGAGCGTGACCGTGGTCTGGACCGGATTGCGGAATTTCGAGTTGGCGCGGCCGATCTTGGCGCTTATGCTGAGCGTGTCCGTGAACTTGTGTTCCAGGGTCAGGGTCGGCTGGGTGAAGGTAGTGGTCAGCTCGTCGTAGCGCGACTCCGAACGGATGTCGACGCCGTTGTACTTGCCGTAGAGGAGGGCGCCATTCGGTGCGTACTGGGCCTCGACCACGCTGATCTGCGGCTTGCCGCCCTGGCTGGCGCTGCGGCTGAACGAGATCGCCTCCAGGAAGTCTTCCTGGCGCGTCGCGTCGAGCTTCGAGTACAGCATGTCGAAGGTCAGCAGGGTGCCCTTTTGCGGACGCCATTGCATCGATGCGGTCAGGCCCAGGCGGTCCTGGTCGTGGGTCAGGCGGCCGTAGCGCGGCAGGCGCGGGTGGAAGTTGTTCGGGTCGCTGGCGGCATTGTAGGCGGCGATGTTTTCCGGCGTGTTCGGCAGGCGCGGCACACCCTGGGCGGCCGGGCCGCAGGTGGTGGCGGTGGAGTTCGACGGGTTCGCGGCCACGCCCTGCGGCGCGCACCAGCCGCCCGACGACGGGCCGTTATCCCAGCGCACGGTGCTGAAGCCATCTTCCAGCACGCGGCGCTTGGAGAAGGCGCCCGAGACCAGCACGCCGAATTTGCGGTCGAAGAAGGTGTCCGACACCATGAAGGCGACGCGCGGGTCGACCTTTTCCGAGCCGTCGTTGTACTTGCCCTTGGCCGCGATCGTGGCGTTGAAGCCGCGCAGGTCGAAGGGACGCAGCGTTTGCAAATCGACGGTGGCGCCGAGCGAGCCTTCGTCGACGTCGGCCGAGGAACTCTTGCGCACGGTGAGCGACGAGAACAGTTCGGAGGCGAACACGTTGAAGTCGAAGCCGCGGCCGCGGTTGGTGCCGCCTGAGCTGTCGGTGCCGCCGGTGGTGGCCAGGCCTTCGATGCCGTTGATGCGCACACGGGTGAAGTCCTGGCCCAGGCCGCGCACCGTGATGTTGCGGCCTTCGCCGGCGTCGCGGTCGATCACCACGCCCGGCACGCGCTGCAGCGATTCGGCCAGGTTCGTGTCGGGGAACTTGCCCATGTCCTCGGACTTGATGACATCGACGATGCCGTTGTCCTGGCGCTTGGCGTTCAGCGCGCTTTCGAGCGAGGCGCGCAGGCCGGTCACCTGGACGGTCTGCATTTGCTGGGGTGCTTCGGCCAGAGCCGTGGCTTGCGCCACCGCCTGCGCAAACGCGGGTCCGATCGACAGGGCGGAAATGGAAGCCGTGCCGAGCAGGCACAGGGTGAGTTTGCGTAAGGCTGCACTTTGCTGATTATTGGTCATGCTGTCTCCATACGTTTTTATTGAGGCAGGTGCCAGTCTGCGCGCCCACCGCTACGGCAATATTAGATTTGGTCAGGCCGGTTTTGGGATTCTAAGGCAATATTTGCAATTTTGGTCAGTCCAATACAAATATATACAGTAATTGGTCGGGCCTGTGTGGGAGGGGGTGTAGCGAGGAAGTCATGCGCGGGGCAAGGAAGGACGCGGACGCACGGCGCGCACGGTACGTATCCGCCAGTCAGAACGGTGGGTTCGAGAACCCACCCTACCGTCAACGTAGGGTGGGTTTTCGAACCCACCAGCGACACCCGACAACGTAGGGTGGGTTCTTGAACCCACCAGCCACAACCGTCAACCTAGGGTCGGTTCCCGAACCCACCAGCGACAACTACGGCTTGCGTGCAAGCGTGACCCGGACCGGATTGCCGTCGCGCGCCGCCGTGTCCTGCGCCAGGCGCAGCCACTGTTCGAGCGAGGTGATCTCGCCGGCGCGGCTCCAGGCGCCGCCCGCGTAATAGCGCAGCGGCTTGCCGGAACTTGCCTTCGCCAGTATCAGCTCGTTCAGCGCATCCTGGGCAAAGCCTTCCGCGCCCGGCACCACGACCGCCGTGCCGAAGGCGTCGTTGCTGGCCTGCTCGACCCACTGCAGCAGCACCGCGCCTTCGCGCCTGGTGGCGATCTGCGGGTTCTGGCCCTTGTCGCTCGGGGTGCGGTTCAGGCCCGCCGCCACCGTGACCGGTTCGCTGCCGGTAAAGCTAAAGGTGCTGTCGATGCGATCCAGGTAATGGCCGGCGTCGACCGTGAAGCGTTTTACTTCGCTCACCTGCCTGCCGCCCGCATCCCAGCTCGCGTAATGCAGCTCGAAGACCGCGCGCACCGGGCCATTCGCCAGCACCTTCCACGACGCGTAGTTCACGCCGGTATAAAGCTGCTTGCCGTCCCAGACCCCGGTGCCGCCGGCGCCGCGCGACTTGCCGACGTTGTACATGTCCATGCCTTCGCCTTCGTCATGGTGGTAGTGGTCGTGGCCCTTGTTGTACCAGCGGTCGACGATGGGATAGTCGACGCGCTTGAACCACAGGTCGAGGCCACTCGTCACCAGCACTTCCTTGGTCACGCCAGGCTGCGCCGGGGCGGCCAGCGCGGGGCCATAGGTACGGTGGGCGATCTTGTCGTTTTCC
>Ga0308160_10006368_pt1 | contig 12041 bp, 8 predicted proteins | sample PhyFR1_FD_201036 | JGI IMG/M metagenome (GOLD analysis project Ga0308160, IMG submission 201036) | Phyllosphere microbial communities from UC Gill Tract Community Farm, Albany, California, United States - DLSLF.R1 | ecosystem: Host-associated > Plants > Phyllosphere > Unclassified | place: USA... | reverse complement strand
CGAGCTCAATGCGGATGCCGGAGCCCGTTTCTTCACTCGTTGAGATCACGGTCCCGGGAGCCAGCCGGCGCAGAGCATCGGCGTAACCCAGCTCCTGCTCGCGCCACTGGCGGCCATCCTGCCGGACGACGGGCCATACGTAGCTGTTGAGCATGACGTGGCCGGGGCCCTGCTCCCCGTCGAACCGGAACTGCACGTAGTCGTTGAGGACAAACTCCACGGAGTACAGCCGGTGGTCCACCAGCCGCGACAGTAGATCGGTCGGAACATAGGGCGTCATCGAGCAAACCACCAGCCTTCTTTTCTCCTCGATCGATGGCTCTAGTGAAGCAGACTGCGGGTCCGCGACGGCCACCTCGAGCGAGCGCGCCACCCTACAACCCACGACGGCGGAGGCGGGCGTGGGCAATTATGCCTTGTGCGTGGTGCAGGATGAAGTGGCGAACCGCGCGGCCGGGACCGGCTCGTTGCCCATCGTCATCGGCGCTCGGGCAACGGTGCGCTTTGCGATCGCCGCTTACCTGCTGGCCGGCGCGCTGCCGCTCTTCACGCCCGGCCGGGACCGCTGGCGGCCCTGCTCGCACTCCCATACGCGGTGAGCATCCTCCCCTTCGATTCCCTGTCCGACGCGGACTCAGGGCACGCCCACCGCGGACGGGAGCGCATTGTCGCTGAACTACGTCACGGAGTTCTTCGTGTCTATGCAGCTGATCTGGTACGCGGCGGTGGGGTGTGGGGCTAGAAGGCGGCGCAAGTAAGCATAGTCCTGAGCGCGTGGGGGATGTAAACGCGTGGTCGGCACGAGCCTAACTACGCCTGGCCGGTCATCGCTGCCGGCATCGTCCAGACCATTGGCAACGCCTTTAAGATAGCGACAGACCCGGCCCCGGCGTCCCCTGCTGACGTATCCGATTGGGCGGGTGAAATCCGTAAGGATGACAACCACATCTACGTCAAGACGAGCACCCGCTGGAAGCGGGCGGCACTCCCTACTTGGTATTGGAGTTGGGGGCGGCAGAGGAAGCCTTGCCGCCCCCAACGAGGCGCGACTTCTCAAGCGACGGGACTTCGATCCATCGGTAGCTTGCGCTCGCCGCGGCCAGGCTCACGCCCATGCCGAAGACTGCAATACCGATGATGTATTCAACCCGGGACAAGTCAAGCCGCCCCACCAGTGACCAGCACAGGAGGGCGACAGGGAAGTGTACCGCGTAAAGGCTGTAAGAGCGCGCCCCGAGCCACAGTGCGGGCTTGGATTCCAGCAGGTTCTTTCGGTCCCCGCGGGCGAACATCCACGCAATGAGGGCGGCAAACGCAACCAGCCACACGCCCTGCTCGATGCGGCCCGAGAGGGTAGGGATGCGAGCGAATCCGATAGCGAGAGCCGTCAGCGCGACGACAAGGGCCACCTTTGCGTGAACCTGCCGGCGGCGTAGGACGTGGGCGAGAATGGCCCCAACGACGAACCACTCAACCAGCTCGAACACGGGGAACGAAGCAACCTGGTTGAGTGCGAAAGACACTAGCACCAGTCCGGCGGCGACACCGTAAACGGTCAGCTTCCGGCGCAGTATGAATAGCAGCGGGAAGAGCAGGTAGAGCTGCATCTCGACAGCGATCGACCACAGCGGTGGGACAATCTGCGTCCGCCACGCGGGGTCAAGGTTGTGGACCATAAACAGATGCGACAGCACACCACCCAGAGTCACCGGCTCGTATGTCATGAGGCTCGGGGATGGGTCCAATAACATCCAGCCGAACCCGAGGACAACGACTGCACCGAAGGCCAGGGCCGCGTAGTAGGTGGGCAGGATTCGCCAAAAGCGCCGCTGCCAGTACACACGGAAAGGCGTGGCTCCTCGGCTTCCCAAACGGCGGGACTCTTCGGTCCAGTACAGAGTGAAGCCAGAGAGCATGATGAACAGCCAAACGGCGGGTCCACCAAAAGTCCATGGCCACAGCACAAGGCCGAGCGCGTCAGCTTTCCAGATGGGGATTACAGGACGGTCAGGCCCGACCATACCAAGGACGTGGCCAGCTGCCACCACCAGTGCCGCCACACCGCGCAACCCGTCAACGAACTTCAGCCGCGGCTTAGGCATGAATCTATTCAAAAATCCCCCAGAAGTCATTGCCCCATTTTAGGGCTAGTCTGCCGGCGTCTTGGATACTACGGCTCCGAGGTAGCCGTAGAGCGGGCCGACAACGGCGTTACCGAGTCATCCCGATATCGCTGCTGCCATCTGGGCCTTGATAATCCATTTATAGCGCGAAGAAGCTTTCTCTTGTCCATCCATAACAGACTGCTGGTTGGACGCTAAAGGGAGCGTGCGGTGCTTTGGTGCGGCGCCTCTCCGCCTGTTCCTTCTGCCCGAATTGTCCGGCCTTCAAGCTTGGGTTGGCTTCGCGACTTCGCGTGATCATCTATTGCCGGGGACTCCGCTGCAATCTCGGAGAGGGTTGCCACGAGCAGGCCGAAAACTACGATGAGGATGAATGTTGTGGAGCCGGGGCCGGCAGGACGCAGCGGCGTCTCTGTGACTCCGCGAACGACTAAATACATCACCAATGCCACCGACAATCCATCTGTGGATTTTCGTACCCGAAAGGCTGCGAAGAGCAGCACGGAGATGAGGATTACCAGGGAGGCGAGGCCCGTAATCCCCTCGCCGCCCAAGGTCTGCACGAACTGGTTGTGCGCTTGGGCGGCAGCATCAAAGTTCGGCAGATAGGAATTGCGATACTCCTGGCCCAGCAAGGTAGGGCCGTAACCAAACCATGGGTTCAGTTGGAAGCCCACTAGGGCCGCGGCCCAAATGGCTGTCCTGCCTGTCAGGGTCCCAGCCTGCTCGGGGACGAACGTGGACATGAGCCATTGGTTGCCTCCGAATAGAGCAATTAGCAGTGTCGCAACAGCTCCAAGATAGAGCGCCACCCGAAAGGCCTTGCTCAAGGCGTTAGTCATGACGAGCAAGCCTATTACCAATGCAATAATCCCGGTGGTTGATTGCGCAAGAATGACAGCGACGAGGAACATTCCACGCCAGATGAGACGTGAGCGTGCATGGAGTTCAAGCATGAAACCGACAACCGCCAAAGCGGCAAACCCGTTCGGGTGCCCCATCAGGCCCTGAAGCCGGTGGATCCCGAACACGGTTCTGGCTTCCTCCAGGTTGAACACGATTTGCGGCAGGAGCAAGATCGCGGCGAAGCTCAGCACGACGATGATGCGAATCACCAGCCGGGACATCTTAAGAAGCCATTCTGACGAGTACCCGCCGTATACCAGAAACGCAAGAACAACCAGCGGAGTTGTCCAGTACGCTTCGGGGAAGTCGGGCACAACGCCCGCGACTGTTGATACGCCCAACACCGCATAGAAGGTCAGCACGGCAAAGGTCACCCACCCGGCGTTCTTCCGAGGATGGCTGACCGCCTTTAGGATCACCCACGCAGCCAGTACCACCGCCGTTAGGTTTGCCCCATGATTGATTTCCTGGAAAACACTGGGCGTCCCACCCGGCGGGTACATGGCTATGGCCACGGTCGTGATGGGGCCGCAAATTAGAAGTATGGCTTCCAGCGCCCAGTACCCGCCTCTGTGCTCAGCGGCCGGCCGCCAGGCTCCAACAATAATGTAGGCCCACAAAATGCCGGCAAGGCAGACCAAGCCCGGCAGGGCAAGCGAAAGTATTGTCCCCATATCCCTAAGCATAAGGGTCATATAAACGCAGGGTCGGTTCATGCGCCACCCCTGCCCATGAAATCGTTCTTCTCGCTGCTGTAGAAGAACGTCCTTGACCGTCAGCGATGGCGCGCACGGCAGGACCTCGGGCTGTTACCACAACCTGAATCGAGACAACCCAGCACCGACAGCGACGGATGAGCAATCACATGCTCATCGAATAGGAAGCAACCCATCGGAATACGCATCCCGAGTCAACAAGGCCGGGGCACCCCCCATGGGAAAGCTACGTCACCGGGTTCTCCGTGACCACGCTACTGACTTAAGGCAAGGCTGTAGGTTCTTTGTTGTTTGGGATTACGAACCGCACGATCACCCAACGTCTTCCCGCGAAGTGGCGGCCATCCGATAGAGCTGCCGGTTGCTAGGGACCTTGAACCCCTCAGGAAAATGAGTTTGCCTGTACTGCCAGCTTTCTAAGCATGCCCTTGAGCAAAACACGGGTGGAGGAATGCGCCGTAGCTTCATGCCGCAAAACCGACATCTTGGCCCAAGCCCCAATCTTCGAATTAGCGTCCGCAACATGCGTGCAGGCTAGCCGCGATCCGCCGCAAGTTTGACCAGTAAGGAGTACTTGTATTTTCTGCGGCCGATACTTGGGCCGCCCCGCGAGCAAGGTGAGGTTTCGTATATCCACCCGTGGGCGCAGTTCCGGTGCCAAACTACGCCATCAAATTCTTCCAAACCACATCGATGGTTCCGATCTCAGCGGATCGGTCACGACAGGTCTTCGAAGTTGGCCTCACCCCGGGCGCCAAGCGTCCACCCTCGATCCGGGAAACAGTTGATTTGGGAAAATCTCGAAGAACGTGCCGGGAGTCAACTGGGCTGAGGGCATCTGTGTACCGTGGCCGGGGCCTGCTTTCCGTCAAACTGCAGTCGCAGATAGTCGTTGAGGACGACGTCCACCAAGTACATCCGCTGTCCCACCAGCTGCGACGGCAATTGCTTACCAGGTACTGCTTTCCTGTTGTTCCCCTCCAGCCCTACGCTATCGAATGAGGCCCCGACGAAGGTAGCAACAGTCCGCGAGACACCGCCGCGAATGCGTCAAAAGGTTTACCGATACCCATCGACGATCGCCGCGGCGATCTCCTTGTACGCGCGCCGCGTCTCGGCCTTGAGCACCTCCAGAGTGACTAGGTCTCCATCGGCCACTCCTCGGTCATGCGGTACCGCAATAAGCTCCCGGCAGATTCCGGCCAAGTGCTCCTCTATGGCGTCCTTATCCACGCGGGAGGAAACCTCATCCTTGTCCGTGATCACCACAATAGCGTTGCGGGCCAGGTCCTCGTAGCCATGGCTGGCCAGCCAGTGCAGGGTGCTGCGGGCGCGCTTGGCACCGGACACAGCGTAGCCGGCGGCGATCACTAGATTGTCGGCCGACTGCAAAATCCCGCTCATCGCATTGTGCGTCACGCCCGTGCCGCAGTCGGTCAGCACCACTGAGTAGTAGCTGGAGATGAGCTTGCGGATGCGGCGGTACTCCTCGGCCGTCAGCGAGTCCGAAACCTCCGGATCCTGCTCCCCCGCAATTAGGTGCAGCCGGCCGGCGTGGTGCATGTACCGGGCCAGCGATGTCAACGAATCGATGGAGTCGATGTTTTCCAGCAGGTCCGAAATGGTCCGCGGCGTGGACTGCTGGTAAATGCCCTCGCCCAGCGCCCGTTCCACCAGGTCGCCGGAGTCAGGGTTGGCGTCGATGGCGCAGGGGGCGTCCCCGCGGTATTCGGCCAGGGTCAGGCCTACGCCCACGGTGGTGGATGTCTTGCCGATGCCGCCCTTGAGGCTTAGGACCGCGGTGTTGTAGCTGCCCTGGAGCTGGCGGGAAATGCGGCGGGCCAGTTCGTCTTCCTGGCGCTGCTTTAGCCCGGGGCCCAGGTTCCAAGCGCCGCCGGTTAGGTTGTACAGCGCACCACGAAACCCGCCCACGGGGCGCGGCTTCTGCTCCCTAACGAACAGGCCGGGCGAGCTGATGAAGTCCGGCATGGGTGTATCCGCGATCGCGTCGGCCGCAGTGGGCCGGCTGCGGCGGAGGGACCGCGTTTCGGCAGGAGCGTCCGACGGCGATTCGGCAGCTTGAGGGGTCGCAGTGCCCGGGAATTGGGTCGGGGCAGCAGGAGGCACTGCGGCAATAGGCACCGGATCCGCAGCAGGCGGCGATGGAGGAGACACTTCGGGCGCAACAGGCGAAGCCGGCGCGGTGGAAGGGGCGCGGGACGGCTTGGTCGCGTCGGCCGCGGCGGCCGCCTCCGCCCAAGAGCTGCGCCGCGTGACCGGTTTGCCGGCGTCGTTTGAACTGGAAGGGGGCGTTACGGCTGGCATGGTTCCTGTCCAGGCATCCTGAACTGAGCCGTGGTCACGACGAAGGTCGCGGCGACGGCGCAGCTGCGGCTGCCCTGCATCTTCTGCTGGGGCGCCTGCAGTCTGATCAGCCGGATCTGGCATGTCTGTCCCCCCGGACGTTTCGGCGAACGGTTTCTGCGGCACTGGTTCAATCTGTAAGTCTAGGGGGTCCGGCAGGAGACCCTGCCCCGTATCCGCTGGTCAGTGGTGGATGAGCGCGGCGGAAACCACGGCTGCGGTAAGCACCAGGAGAGTGGCAAGGACGGAGTAACCCACCCACTTGGGACGGGCTTTGTGGGGGTTGATATCGACATACGGCATGATCAGCGTCGGTTACCTCGGTAGATTGGCGACGGTGATGTGGGTGCGGGCCGGACGGAGATCCGCATTGCTCGTCGTCTAAGCCGCAGCATCTGATAGAGAACGGCGAAGGGAATGAGTAGGGTGCCCAGCAACGCGCTCAGCGCAAGGGCGTAGTCAGTCAAGGCCATAACAGTCTCCATTGGTCATAAGCATCCTTATTGCCTATGACCTAAGCATGTGACAGAAAAATTGACAAGTCACGTCAAAGAATCTTGAAGACTACAGATTAGGGAGGTAGCGGCCCCATCAAGTGCAATAAACCAGCTCCGATTTGATCAGAATTGGAGTCCGACCTGGTTAACCTCGATCTAACGGCTTCACGATTACGACGGTAGCTGGGCGAGCATGGCCAGCGCCACATAGGACAGAGGACACAGCCACCGCGGGCGCGCTCAAAGCGAACCGGTGTTACGACGCGTTCAGGCTGCTGCGCCAATTCTCTTGGAGACGCTTGATGAACCAGCGCGACTGCTCCGGGCCGTATGGCAGCACCGGAATGGCCTTCGTCGCGTCATTTGGAGTGTCGCGTATGGACTGGCGAGCCTGCCGGACGGCTGTACTCATGGTGTTGGCCATAGTCTTGACAAACTGATCGCTGCACGGTTCTCCGTGGCCGGGGACGAGGAACTCGTAGCGGTGGCGCAGCGCTGAGATGTGCCGCAGCACATCCGCCCACTCCTCCGGGTAGGAGTCCTCGAAGGACGGGTGAGCGCCCTGCTCCACCAAGTCGCCCACGTATAGTGTTGTGGGAGTGCCCACCAGAAGGTCTCCATCGGTGTGCCCACGGCCGAGGTAAAACAGGGTTGTCGTCAAACCACCGAGGTCGACGAGGACTGGTTGGTCCTTGACGATGGCATTGGGCACCACGAGTTCAATGTTGTCCCCCTCCCCAGCGGACATCTCTGGCTCTTGCCTTGCAACATGCCGGCGCTGCATGTCGCCCTTTTCATGGACCTCTTTGGCGCAGTTCTGATGGGCCCAGAATTCGGTTACGCCGTCTTCGACAAAGACGCTGTTGCCGAAGAAGTGGTCATAATGGGCATGTGTGTTGACGACAACGATGGGCAGGTCCGTCTTCTCGCGGACAGCGTCGAGGATCTCGCGCCCCTGACGTGGACCGCAGCCGGTGTCAATTACCATGGCGCGTTCGGAACCGACGATGAGGCCCGTGTTCAGCAGCGACGCTTCAGTGACCAGTACATAGCTGTCCGCGCCGACTTCGAGCCATTCCGACATTGTTTCTCCGTATCTCCGTCAAGCAGTGTGCGCTTGTCTTGGTCCCCGATTCTACCCAAGGCCCCTGAGTTTCCGGGAAGGCAGTCGACCACAACGCTCACAACGGTAGCTGAGGGATGGCCAGCAGCCTCCAGTTGTGCTGAAAGCCTGCCATCAACTCAAGTCTCGTCTAAGTCCTGCGATACATATGCCATTCAGAGAACTGACACGCGTCTTACGGTTGCCGCACCTCGTTAGGGCAATGCCTCATGGACCAGCGGCGAGGCGGCCCCTTGGTTGATTTTCTGTCACTTCCATTTAGGGACAACCAGTGGAACCCAAGGCGACGCCTAACGACAAAAACGCGTCCTAGTTCTTCATCAGCGCCAGTTAGGAGCCGAACAGGGAACGCGAGCAACCGCGTACCTCAAGCACAACGATCAGCCCCAGGCCAAGCCCCAGCAGCTTCGTTAAGTTAACCCTTTGTAGTCCCTTGAGGGGTGCCGCCAACTAACACTCTAGAATCGCCGCCTTACAGCAGCGTGACGTGCGCTTTAAAGATTCTCTTGCGAAGGCTCTTCTCATGCACGCGAGCCCCAGAACGCACGAAGTTCGGTTTCTGCCGCTACCTTCGGCGTCGGCTTCCTTCGGATTCCACTGGAAAAGCGCGAGCGGGTCGAGGCTCAACATACATACTGCTGTGGACAATGTCTGGTAGATGTGACTCCTCGTTGGTGCTTTTCCCCTTGCTGCGCGACCTGCGCTTGACTGCTCCCCCGACCGCCGCAGCATCGTCATGCCGGTAGTAAGTGTAGGAGTAAGAATCGGGGCCCTTGACGGGCAGCCTATTTAGTACCAAACCCAGCAACTCGGCATCGACGAGCGTTAGAGCGCTGATTGACTTCTCAAGATCCTGACGCTTAACTTTCTCCACCCCTACCACTACTACGACGCCCCCTACGTGCTGAGAAAGGACTGCGGCGTCGGTTACTGGGAGCAAGGGCGGGGCGTCGATAATAACCGTGTCAAATTGTTCCTCAAGACTCGCAAGCAGTTCCTCCATTGTTGCAGAACCCAAGAGCTCGCTTGGATTAGGAGGAATTTGCCCGGAGACCAGAACAAAAAGATTGTCCTCCCCCCAGCGCTGCAGAAATTCACTCGCATCCCCCCCACTTATAAGTGCAGTGGTGAGACCGACATTGCGATCGAGACCAAGATATTCATTTACGGTAGGACGTCGCAGGTCGGCATCTACCAGGCAAACGGCCTGTCCAGCCTTGGCCAACGAAATTGCCAGGTTGATGGCCGTTGTACTCTTACCCTCGCCGGGCAAGGAAGACGTGATAAGTATCGTGCGAGCCTTCCCTGAAATATTCGCGAACTGCAGGTTCGTGCGGAGTTGCCGGAACGACTCGGCTCTAGCACTTTGCGCCGAAGCATGCGTCACGAGCGGCTGCTGGACTGCAGCGGCGTCAAAGGATATTCCGCCGAGAATTGGAGCATGGGACACTAGACGAACATCCGACTCACCCCGCACGCGGTTATCCATGGAGGAGCGGGCAATGGCGATACCTACGCCAAGGGCTAACCCTGCGAGCAACCCAAGAAGTAGATTCAGCCGGGTATTAGGTGCCGTCGGAACCGTCGGTGCAGTGGCAGGTTTGATAATTGATAGGCTAACCGGCGAGTTTCCGTTGTTTGTAGGTTTTTCAAGAGCATCGACGGCTTTAACCAAGCTGTTAGCCACAGCCTCGGCTATTGCAGCGGCCCTGACAGGCGAATCGTCTACGACTGAAACGTTGATTAACACAGTGTTTAGGTCGGCTGTAGCGTGGACGCGAGTGGCCAACTCGGCTGAGGACATGCCAAGTCCGAGGGCGTCGATAGCTGGCTGCAACACCAGCGGAGAAGTAACTGTCTTCACATAGGACTGAACTCGTGCCTGCCCGAAGGTATTGCCTTGCTGCAACTCCTGTACCGAACCCGACCCTTGAATCGCAACAAAAAGTTCGGTGTCTGCCGAGTATTTAGGAGGGGACAAGACCGACACGATGCCAGCGATGAGTAAGCCTGCGAGAGCCAAACTCAGTATTGAAATCCACTGGCGACGCAACAGACGCCCGTACTCACCTATGTCCAAACCGGATCCCCTTGTATCGGTTCCTGGAAACATCCAGGCGACGCACTACTAGTACGGCGAAATTCATTGTGTCCCAGCCATCATACCCGGGAGGCGGCACAGACCGGATGGGGCGGGTCCAAGGCGCTCCCACTAAACCTGCCGATTGAGCTCCAGGAGCGTCAATTTATGGATTGGCAGGGCGGAAGAACGATGGTAGGATAAATCCTCGCCGCGTGAGTACGCCGCTGACAGCATGCCACCTGAAAGTTCCGGCCCAAACGACAGTGGAGACGACGACTGCAACTCCCAGATGAGTTGCATCTGCGCGAAAAGAATCTTCAGCACCATCACCGAGCATCATTGCCACACCAAGCCCGCTCCCGCCAATGGCTGCTGCCCAGAAACATCCCGTCACCAGACCTCTCATGAGACGCCTGACCGTGTTCGAATTTTCCCATTTGGTAACACAGATCAATGACACCAGCGCAGTGATCTGGGAGAGCAACATCATCCACCCTGCCCACAGCACGTCACGGGTTAGGAACAACGCCACAACACAGGGAACCATTGCTCCTGCCATAAGCCATTGCGCCAGACGTGCTGGACGGAACTCGCCGCGCATTTCTAAGCTTCCCGCAATTAGGGTGAATGGGATTGAAAGGGCAAATCCTATGGCAAGAGTAGAAGCCATTGTGCCAGCTAAGGCCCAACCCGGTCCGAGCCAAACGTTTATTACAAAGGGACCGTTTGCAGACAAAATTGCGAATGCAGGAAACGCAACACCAGATGACAGAACGGCAGCGTCGCAAACTGCGTCTTGAAAAGAACGACGTGACCCAGCGTTCCGCCAATGCGGTTGGGCAATACGGCTTTGAATCGAGGTGAGAGCCGTTGCAGGCATCTGAGCCAGAGCTACACCCTTTGTAAATTGCCCAAGGGCTCCCGCCCCCAGGACGGAACTCACGACCCACCCGGGCGTTTGCTGCAGCAGCATAAAGCCAACATTCTGGGAGGTTATCTTACGGGCAAAATGGAAGAGTTCTTTGCCATTCAGGCGCTGTCCGCCCGGATAGCCGCGGCGCTGAAGAAATCGAGCAGAAATCGCCAGAACGACTGGGCTGATTGCCATTGGAACACCCAACGCCCAGGCCTGTCGCAACGATACTGCCAGTAGCAGCCCCGCCAGGGCGGAAACCACAAAGGAAAGCAGAACAGTGACGGTGTCTCGTTTCAAATCCAACTCGCGACGTAGAAGTGCGGACTCGACTCCACCGATAGGACCAACGGCTTGCGCTGCAGCCATCAGCCACAAGTACTGGTCGCCTTCGCCGGCTTTCAAAAGGTCTAGCCAGAATGGGGCCACCACAAGGTAACATGCCGCCGTTACAGCTCCGACAACTGCTGCTATCCCGCGTATACGAGATATCTGACCAGTCGAAAGAGTACTTTCCTTGAGTACGTATGAGGGCAACCCAGTAGTTGTCATCAGGGTCAAGATGCCCAGCAAACTGACCGCAGCCGCAAAGCTCCCAAAGTCAACGGGCGAGAAGATTCTTGAGGTTATGCCCGATACGACGAACTGGGCAGCACTCACAAAGATCTGACAGCCTATGGTCCATCGAGCACCGGCGGCTGCTGCTTTGACTCCGCTCATGAAGATGGCGGCTTTCGAAAAGACGAAATTGCTTGCTCGTAGCAATCGATATAGGCGCAAGTGACAGCGTCAGCCGAATATCGCTCGGACAGTAGTGCATGGCCGTGCTGAATAAGCGAAGCGCGCAGTTCTCTATCTTCGTGGAGCCGAAGCAAGCCCCGTAAGACGTCCTCACTTTTCCTAACATCAACCAAGAGACCGGCGTCTCCTTCTCCCAGAGTCCATGCCACGCCACCGGAGTCATGTCCCCCGATAACAGGAACTGAGTGAGACATGGCCTCGAGAAAACACATGCCTTGGCTTTCTTCAAGAGAAACGTGGCAGAGCATCTCCGATTCTCGTAGATGCATCGATACACCCACACGTGATTGTCGTCCGAGAAACTTCACAGAACGTTTCAGATCGAAATCCGCCGCCCAGCGTGCAAGTTCGCCTTCATCCTCCAAGCCTGATCCGATAAGCCGGAGTTCCGCCTCCGGGTACTGGAATCTAAATTCCTTGAATGCAGTGAGAAGCGTGCGCACATTCTTCAATGGCGTACTATCGGCAATATCGGTGATAACAGGATGAGAGGGCAGGCCACCGAAATCATCGGA